>Ga0210396_10000989_pt1 | contig 32502 bp, 27 predicted proteins | sample IncBWH17OmetaG_FD_155466 | JGI IMG/M metagenome (GOLD analysis project Ga0210396, IMG submission 155466) | Forest soil microbial communities from Barre Woods Harvard Forest LTER site, Petersham, Massachusetts, United States - Inc-BW-H-17-O ...
GCTCGATTCTGCGCGCCGACGACGAGGTGGAGATCATGCTCGCCCGCTGGCGCCCGGGACACGGGTGCGCGCCCCACGACCACGGCGGCGCCGGCGGCTTCGTGATCCCCGTCGAGGGCGCCTTCGTGGAGCGGCGGTTCGGCTGGGACGGCCCGCGGCTGGTCGTCGCCGAGCAGGCCACTCGCCCCGAGGGCGCACCGATTCGCATTACTTCCGAAGACATCCATGACATGACGGCCGGAGCGAGCGGGCTGACCCTGCACTTCTACAGCCCGCCGGCGTCCAGCATGCGGGTGTTCGACTTGGAGCGGGCCGAGGCGCTAGAGCTGGTCGGCAACTACGGCGCCTGGATCCCGCAGGGTGATCACCCCCGCGTCCCCTTTTCCCGCATCGCGCCCAAAAGCCAAACGAAGCCGGTGATTTGGGTTTCCCACACCACCCACTACCGCGGCGGGTCGGCCGAGTTCGCGGTGGCCGCGACCACCATGGCCCGCGAGCTGGCCGCCACGCATCCCGACGCCGAGGTGATCGTCTCCGGCCTGCACCACAAGGCGGACTTCCTCGGTGAGTTGGCCGGGTTCGCCAACTCGGGCCGAACCCTCGGCCAACTGCACCTGATCAGCCATGCGGGAATGTATGGCCCGATGTTCGGCTCGACGGACTGGCCCGAGCAGTTCTCACCGCACGAATGGCGGGCCATGGCAATTCCATTCGCCGCCAACGGGCGGGCATATTTCCACGCCTGCCGAACGGCACGCTGGTTCGCGCCCTTCTTCGCCGACGTGTTCGGAGTTCCCACGTTCGGCAACTACAACTACACCACCGTGTCCACTCGCAAAGACCGGTTCGCGTGGGCCGGCCGTCAGCCGACGGCCCGCCCGAGCCTCTATATGATCGCCGCGCCGGGCAAGAAATCACACGGCTGGAGCGGAAGCGTCCGCAAGTATCTCGGGTGCGCCGCGGAGCCAATGGTGCAAAGCGTTCCCGCCGCGGCGCACACGGAACGGTCTTACGATCGCGTGGCCGAACTCTACGACCGCGCCTACACCGACATCCGGGTCCGCGCCGCCGAGTGGCGGTGGGTGGCCGACAAGGCCGCGCGTGCCCGGGCCGAGCTCGGCCGACCGTTGAGGGTGCTCGAAATCGGTTGTGGCAATGGCGCTTTGCTGCGGACACTGGACGACAACGGCGACATCGACTTCGGCATCGGGGCGGACAGCTCCGCGGGAATGCTCGCTCGGGCGCGGGAGCACAGCGGCGATCGCGCCCGACTGCGGTTCATCAAGGTCAACGGGCCGGCGCTGGACGTTCCCGACGACCACGTCGACGTGGTGATCTCGTTCCTGTCCTTCCGCTACCTGGACTGGGATCCGGTCATGGCCGAGATCCGCAGGGTGCTCGCCCCCGGCGGGCGGCTGTGGGTGGTCGACATGGTCGAGCACCCCGTGCGGATGCGCGAGCTGGGCGTGCTCACCCGGTCGGCCATCGCGCATCTGCAGGCACGGCGTGCCCGGCCGCGGTTCGCTAAGGACCTGGCCGCGTTGACCACCCACCCCGACTGGCTGGATATGCTGCGGCACAATCCAATCCGTGCCGAGCACGAGTACCGCTGGTACTTTGGCAGCCGCTTCCCCGGCGCCCGGCTAAAGACGTTGACGGCGACCATGTCTCGACGGGTGTTGGCTCTCGATTCAGGGCCCCTCCCCAAGGGCCGCACCGCCCCACTCTCCTACCCCTGACGCCCATGAACACCAACTCTTGCTTGGGAATCGTTGACTGGGGCATCGGCGGCCTCGGCCTGGTACAGGCCCTGGACCGGGCGGCGCCCGGGCTTCCGGTGCTGTACTGGTCGGACGCCGGCGCCACCCCATACGGCCGGATGCGAGTCGACGAGCTGGCCGGCCGCCTCACCACCGTGGTCGATGCGCTCGCCGAGCGTGGAGCCACCGAGGTGGTGCTGGCGTGCAACGCGGCCAGCACCGTGGTCGGGCGGCTTGACGGTGCGGCGATCCCGGTGGAGGGGATCATCGGCCACGGTTTGGCCTCCGTTCCCGAGGAGATCACCGGGCAGGTCGGAGTGATCGGCGGGCGGCGCACCATCGCCGCCGGTCACTATCGACGCGGGCTGGCCAGGCGTGGGCGAGTGGTGTTGTCCCGAGTGGCACAACCGTTGTCAGCGCACATCGAGGCCGGCCGCACCGGTTCCCCGCAGTTTCTCGCCGACCTGGCCAGGATTCTCGCGCCGCTGCAGCGCGTCGAAGCCCTGGTGTTGGCCTGCACCCACTACCCCGCTGCGAGCAAGTGGTTCGCGGGCGCACTGCCGCACGCCCTGATGATCGACCCGGCAGAGCGGCTTGCCGCCGCGATCGCCGAGCGGTATCCACGCACCCGAAGCACCGTACGCCCGGGCACGCGTGTCTTTCTCACCACCGGCGATCCCGAGGCCATGCGTCGCGGCGCGGCGCGGGCGTGGGGCACCACACTGACAGCCAAGGTCGTCCGGCCATGACTCAGGCGACCTATTACACCCGCTACCCGCGCAGGCCAAGCATCCTGCAAAAACGATGGGAAGCCGCCTCCTTGATCCTGGGCGCGCTCGCGCTTGTCACCAGCTGGCTGGTCCTCGGAATTGCCTTCGGCGTTGCAGCGATTGCGGCCGGCGTTGCCGCGCGCTCGCATGCGACGCCAGGAGCAAGAAAGACTCCGACGGCCGCGATCAGCATCGCCCTTGGCGTGGCGTCGATCCTTATCGGAGTCGGCATCGTGGCAGCCACGCTCTAGGCTCCCCACCGTCGATAAACGACGGTGATCAACACATCGAAAACGAGTGTTGGACGGGTGGTTCCCCGCGGCGGCATCGTAAGAGGCAGTACCGAAGAAAATCTTCGATCCGCACCTTTTGAGGGGATGAAATGCTAACGCAGACAAGCTCACACGTCGCATCATTAATCGACGGCGAAACCGTCGAAGAGTCCGACCTCGGCTCGATCCGGCGTCTGACAGCCGACAACTTTCCCATCCTGAACCGCATGTCGATCAAGCGCCTGCTGATAAATCCGGGCGCCATGCGCACACCGCACTGGCACGCCAACGCCAATGAGCTGACGTACTGCGTTTCGGGCACCGCCCTGGTGTCGGTACTCGACACCGGCAGCCGATTCTCGTCTTTTGTGGTGCGAGCCGGCGACATGTTCCACGTCGACTCCGGTTCGCTGCACCACATTGAGAACATTGGTGAGGGCGTCGCCGAATTCATCATCACCTTCCGCAATGAACGACCCGAGGATTTCGGACTGGGCGCGGCTTTCGGGGCGATGACCGACGCCGTGCTGGGCAACACCTACGATCTGCCGGCCTCGGACTTCGCGGCGATCCGCCGCACTACCGACGACCGCGCGCTGGCTGCCCGCGACGGAGAACCCGACGTGCCAGCCTCCGCGTGTTTCGACGACACACACAAGTTCTCGGTCGACACGATGTCCCCGCCCGTCAGCATCGCCGTCGGCTCCGCCAGAACCGCCCGCGTGCAATTCTGGCCGGCGCTCAAAGACCTATCGATGTACTCGTTGCGCATCCGCGAAGACGGCATGCGGGAACCGCACTGGCATCCGATCACCGCAGAGATGGGCTATGTCAACCGCGGCGCGGCCCGCATGACCGTCATGGATCCGGACGGCAGCCTTGACACGTGGTACCTGCGGGAGGGCGACGTGTACTTCATTCCCCGGGCTTACCCGCACCACATCGAGGTCTTCGACGCTCCCGAGATTCACTTCTGCATCTTTTTCGACCAACCCACCCCCGGTGACATCGGCTATCGCACTTCGGCTAGCGCCTACTCGCGCAAAGTGCTCGCGGCAACGTTTGACACCCACATCGACGACCTGCCCGACTTCCCGTTCACCAAAGCCGACCCGCTGATCGTCAACCGGCGCAACCCGCTCGACGCACACGGCGTCGGAGAATGGTGAGTTCGCAGCAGGCGCCGCACTCGGCCGTCTGGTCGCACCGGAAGGGGAGCGTCCGACGCTCCCCTTCCGCTATGCGAAGTTAGCTTCAGCCGCCGGGCACGACACAATGGAGCCATGACCACCACACTCGTAGCTCAGCGTGACGCCACGCAGACAGCCGCGTGCCGTATCGCGGCGATGCTGATGGGCATTGGCTCCGTCCACTTCTTGGCACCCAAACCGTTCGACACCATCGTCCCCGCCGAGCTGCCCGGAGACCCGCGGCTCTACACCTACGTTTCGGGAGTCGCCGAGATTGCCACCGGAGCGCTGCTGCTGCCGCGACGCACCCGGCGATTGGCCGCGCTGGCGGCCGTCATGCTGTTCGTCGGGGTCTTCCCGGCGAACGTCAACATGTGCCGGTTGTGGTGGACCAAGCCCTGGCCGATGCGCATCGCGGCTTTGGCACGGCTGCCGCTACAGATTCCGATGATCACCACCGCGCTCAAAATCAGGCGCAATAGCTAAGCGGCCCTGGGCTCGGACGGCTGCCGCAGAAATCACGATCAGTCCGGCGCACATGTTCGAGCCCGTTCGGCGTTGTACTCACTGAGTCGGCTTACCGACGCCAATTGCGAGGGCTTAACCGCACACCAATAGTCGCGAACGTCCACGGTTGATTGCACAGGAGGTCCTCGTGGCCAACACGGATATCGCGGCATTGCTGGCGGTCGCAGCGGCCCTGATGATCGGCATCGGCGATGTCCTCGAGCAGCAATCCGCCCAACAGGTCACAGACAAGCCGGTCGGCACGTTCGCCCTTTTCGGCCGGCTGCTGCGCGATCGCCGGTGGTGGGCGGGCAGCCTCGTGGCCGCGGCCGGGCTCGGGCTGCAGGCCGCTGCGCTCGGCCTGGGTTCGGTGGTGCTCGTACAGGCGCTGTCGGTGACCTCGTTACTGTTCGCGCTGGTCATCAGCGCGAAGGTGAACCACCGCAGAATCACCCGCTGGCAAGGGATCTGGGCCGTGCTGCTCGCCGCTGCCGTTACGGTGGTGGTTACGGTCGGCGACCCGCAGGCCGGCATCCCACGAGGGTCATTTCGGACGTGGGCCGTCGTGGCCTTAGTCATGGGCCCGGCGCTGATCCTGTGTCTGATCGGCGCCCGCATCTTCTCGGGTTCGGTTGGGGCGCTGTTGCTGGGGCTGGTGTCCGGTTCGCTGTGGGGCGTGTTCTCGGTGCTGACAAAGGGCGTGGTCGATCAGCTGGACCACGGCATCCCGGCCTTGCTGCGCATGCCTGAGCTATACGTGTGGGCGGTGCTGGGGATCGCCGCCACGGCCTGGGAGCAGTCGGCGTTTCGGGCCGGCCCGCTGACCGCGTCGCTACCCGCGGTGACTGTCACCGAGCCCATCGTTGGATCGGTGCTCGGCGTCACCGTGCTCGGTGAGACGCTGAACACCAATAACGTCGGCCTGGCCGCAATTGGCGTGTCGGTCGCGGTAATGGCTGCTTCAACGGTGGCGCTGGCTCGCAGCCAGGCCGCTGCGGCCCCGGCGACCGACCAGCCGCCGAAGCCGACATCGAAAGTGACCTGATGTGAGGCAGCATGCCTGTGTCAGCCGAAGGCCTGGCGAAGGTCTTTCTTGATGACCTTTCCGAATTGGTTGCGCGGTAGGGCGTCTGACACGCTTCCGACCCTCAACCAGCCGGCGGATCCCCGGACGGTGGACGAAATCCGAACTGTGCTATCCCGACGGACACACCGCTGCCTATCGGGCCCTTGTGGTCGACAAGGGTGGCTGAGCCGGTGGCCACCCCGTCGTGGCTGTAGTGGGTAAGCGAGGCCAGCCCGATGTGAGGGCCTTCGGGCAGCCGGCTCAGCGTGAGGGTGTAGTCGGCGTTGATGAACTGCAACGCCTGCGTACCCCAGTTGGCGATTGAGGCGGTGATGTCACCGGCCATCGCCGCGCGGGTGAAGGCAGTGAGCGGTTCGTCGTCGATCAACGGGCGCGTTTCCTGCAACCACGTGTATTTGGGTCCAGATGTGTGGCCCCACTCGGGATCGGGATTCTGGATCCCGGCGCCCCAGCCGTAGGTCCGGATGAAAAGCGATGGCTGGGCCCCGTCGTCCTCGATGGGTAGCGGCGGCATCTGCAGTGGTTGTGTCCACACATGTCCGTCGGGCTGGGGGCCGCGTCGCAGAAACAGCGCGCTCCCCCGTGCCACCGGGTCCCCACGCTGGATGAGAACAGCCTCGACGAGCCGCAATCGCCGTCGGTCGTGCTGTACACGGGTGTGCACCTCGATCGGTTCCAGCGCGGTTGGTCGGGGCAGGTCGACGGTTAGACGCGCGGGTTGCAGCTGCGGGTCGTCGACCGCCCGTTCGAGCGCCCAGCCCAGGAGGCCTCCGATAACGTGGCCGCTGATCGAAGGGCCCCATCCGCCACGCGCGATTCCCGTTGGCACATAGCGGCTTTCGTCGCGTACAAAGTACGGCATCGACGCCGCGACATCAACGTCACCCGGCACAGTATTCGGCTCGGTCACTGCATACCGGCCAAGCGGACTTTCATGGGATTTCTCCTTCGAAGCTACCGAACCGTAGATATTACAGTATCCCTTCCAGTCGCATGGTGGTTGACTTCATGCGACCCGATGCGTTGGGATTCCGATTAGCCGCCCTCCGTTTACCTACTGGCCGTGGATAGTCGCCGCAACCAGGGCGTACGATCTGGCGGCCAAGCCGCGGGGGTCAATCGCACAGCGTTAAGGAGAGAAGTGAGCACATCACAGACGACGGCTGAAGGTGGCGGGGGCCTGCCGCTAATCCATCTCTCACAGCTGCTACGCGCCCCAGTGGTGAACAGGTCGGGCGAGGCGGTGGGCCGCGTCGAGGACGTCATCGTGCGCCTCCGCGGCGCCGACGAGTACCCGCTGGTGACCGGGATCGTCGCGGGGGTCGGCGGGCGTGACGTGTTCGTCGGCAGCAAATCCATTCACGAGTTCGCCCAGCACCGGGTTACGTTGGCCAAGAACAAGATTGACCTTCGCGGCTTTGAACGCCGCGACGGTGAGGTGCTGCTTCGCGCCGACGTGCTCGGGCATCGGTTGATCGATGTCGGCGCCGTGGAGCTGGTGCGCGCCTATGACGTCGAGCTGGAAGATACCGGCACCGGCTGGGCGCTTACGCGGCTGGACACCCGCCGCCCACCAAGGTTGTTCGGGCTGATCAAGGGGTCTGGCGGGCATGCGGCCCGCGATTGGAAGGCATTCGAACCGCTGATCGGCCACGCCCACTCCGACGGCGTGCGCCGTTTGTCGGGCCGGTTCGGCGGGTTCAAACCCGCCGACATCGCCGATCTTCTCGAGGAAGCCGATAAGGCCGAGGGCGGCGAGATTCTCGATCGGGTCCACAGCGACCCGGAACTGGAAGCCGACGTCTTCGAAGAACTGGACCCCGACAAGGCTATGCGGCTCCTCGACGGCATGCCCGATGACGAGGTCGCCGCGCTGCTGGGCCGGATGCGCGCCGACGATGCCGCCGACGCCATTGCGGACCTGCGCCAAAAGCGGCGCCGGCGCGTGCTGGACCTGATGCCCGCCCCGCAACGCACCAAGGTGATCACCCTGATGGGCTTCAACCCGGAAAGCGCGGGCGGGCTGATGAACGTCGACTTCGTCTCCTGTGCCGCCACCGCAACCGCAGGCTCGGCGCTGGCGCTGATCGCGGCCGCCCGCACCGTACAGCCGGAGGCGCTGATCAAGATGCATGTCCTCGATGAGGACAAACGCCTCGCCGGTGTGGTGTCAGTGATCGACCTCTTGCATTCCGAACCCGATAAGAGCGTGGCGGCACTCATGGATTCCGACCCCGTGCGGGTCAGCGCCGACGCCGACCTGACCGACATCGCACTGTTGATGGCCGATTACAACCTCTACTCCATCCCGGTGGTCGACGAGCAGGACCGCGTGCTCGGGGTGGTCACCGTCGACGACGTGCTGGAGGCCACCATCCCGGAGGACTGGCGCCGCCGCGAACCGGCCCCCCGCCCGGTCCGTGAGATCACGCAATCCGACGATGACCGCATCGCGCCGGTGGGGGGCGGTGAGGCACCGTGACATCCGGCGACGACACGACCACCGGCCCCGGGGCGTCCGCAGTCGAGATTGACGACGCCGAGTTGGCTCGGCCGCGGCGCTCCGCGGTGCTCGACAGCGCGCACCTGGGCGATATCGAGGGCGCGTTCGGGCGCATCAGCGTCAGCGAGACCGAGCATCCTCACACGTGGAAGACCCGGCTGTTGACCCTGCTGGCCATCGTCGGTCCTGGAATCATCGTGATGGTCGGCGATAACGACGCCGGCGGGGTGGCCACCTACGCCCAGGCCGGGCAGAACTACGGCTACTCCCTGCTGTGGGTGCTGTTGCTGCTGGTGCCGGTGCTCATCGTCAACCAGGAAATGGTGGTCCGGCTGGGCGCGGTCACCGGGGTGGGGCATGCCAAGCTGATCAACGAACGCTTCGGCCGTGGCTGGGGCTGGTTTTCCGTCGGCGACCTGTTCCTGCTCAACTTCCTGACGATTGTCACCGAGTTCATCGGTATCAGCCTGGCCGCCGCGTACATTGGCGTCTCCAAATACATTGTGGTCCCGATCTCGGCGGTGGCGCTGGTCGCGATCATGGCAAGCGGCAGCTTCCGGCGCTGGGAACGGGCCATGTTCGTCTTCATCGCCATCACCCTGCTGCAGATCCCCATGCTGTTGATGTCGCACCCGCAGTGGGGGCATGCCGCGAAGTCTTTTGTGGTGCCCAGCATCTCGGGTGGCGTGAGCTCAGATGCGGTGCTGTTGATCATCGCCATCGTCGGCACCACTGTGGCGCCCTGGCAGCTGTTTTTTCAGCAATCCAACGTCGTCGACAAGCGCATCACTCCCCGGTTCATGGCCTATGAACGCGCCGATACCGTCCTGGGGGCTTTCGTCGTGATCGTCGGTGCCGCAGCACTGCTGATGACCGGCGACTGGGCGGCCCGCTCCACCGACACCGCAGGTAAGTTCACCGATGCCGGCGCCATCGCACACCTACTCGGCCAACACAGCACGACGCTCGGTTCGTTCTTTGCGATCGTGCTGATGGACGCCTCGATCATCGGCGCCGCCGCAGTGACGCTGGCCACCAGTTACGCTTTCGGCGACGTCTTCGGCCTCAAGCACTCGCTGCACCGCGGGTTCGCCGACGCCAAACAGTTCTACTTGTCCTACACCGCAATGGTGGTGTTGGCCGCGGCCATCGTGCTGATCCCCGGCGCCCCGCTCGGCTTGATCACCACCGCGGTTCAGGCCCTGGCCGGTCTGCTATTGCCCAGCGCCAGCGTGTTTCTGCTGCTGCTGTGCAACGATCGAGAAGTGTTGGGGCCCTGGGTCAATCGAACCTGGATCAACTGGGTCGCCGGGCTGATCGTCGGCACCCTGCTGCTGCTGTCGGGGATCCTGATGGCCACCACCTTGTTCCCCCACATCAACGTCGTCTCGGTCGCCGGCTACCTGGCCCTGGCCCTGGTCATACTGGCCGCCGCCGCGGTACCAGTGCTGCGCTGGATGGCCCGCCGCCAACCCGTGGCACCTGCCCCACAACTTCCGGTACACGGCGTCGACCGCAACACGTGGCGGATGCCGCCGCTGACCCTGCTAGAGCCGGTCACCTGGTCATCTGGCACGCGACTCGGCATGATCGCGCTGCGCGCCTACCTGATCGCCGGGGCGCTGCTACTGGTGGTCAAAGCCATCCAGGTCAGCCGCGGATAGCCGCGGTTAGGATTTCGGCACTCAGCAGACAACGCCGCTTCGCCATTGGAGGTTCGCGTCATGCTCCGTGGAGCGCCCATCGCGGGGACAATTGCAGTAGGGATTGCGGGAGCACCTGTGGCCCATGCGGCCCCGTCTACAACCACGCCGTCGCCAGCGCCAACGACAGGTTCGAGTGTCTACTACAAGAACTGTGCGGAGGCGTGCGCCGACGGTGTGGCTCCGATTTACCGGGGACAGCCCGGCTACCGTCCCGGCCTGGACCGCGACGGGGACGGCATAGCCTGCGAAGTGTGCCACTGAAGTTATCGCTTGGGCTGGCCGCCACCAAAGACATCCGGTGTTAATCGCCGATGCGCGTATATGTGTCGTCGAAATCGGTATTCACTGCGCAGGACCCGATCCCGGACCCGGACTGTTCGAGGTGACCTTGCCCGGTGAGCAGTGCGATGGGATCTTTTGGTGGTTGCGGCAGCGGATACTGCCCGGTCATTTTCACATGGACCGAGCCGCCGCAGCCCGGAGCGGCTTGGTCGTGCTCGGCGTCCAAAGTCCAGTTCCCGCCGCCGAATAGCATCGGTAGGTCAAATGACCCTGAGTGGAAGTAGCTCATGCATCTGTCGCCGGTGCGTAGACAGTCGGTAATGACAGCTGGGCCGTCCTGCAGCTGCGGGAGCCCGTTCTTGTAGGTTCGCGTCCAGTGGTAGCGGCCGTGTAGCGCTTCGGCCGGCGACACCACCCGCGGCGGCAGGGTACCCGGGTCGGGAAGGCTGTTGACATCGACGTCGCCGGTGCGGGTGAAGGTCACGGGTCGTTTTCCGGCGCAGGCGTTGGTGCCGGCTCCGCGGTATTCGCCGGCGAGAGTGCCGTCGGGACGCGGTTGCAGCGTGAACACTTCCCAGACTTCGCCTGCAACGTTGTCGCAGGTACTTGAGTCAAGGGTTACGGCCACCCAGCGTCCGCCGACCTGGTCGAATACCGCGCTCGATGCGAGTTTCATCTCGCCGCTCAGTCGTGCCGCGGTCGCCACGCACCCGGCGCTTCCGCACGCCGAGCGGAACGCGTACGTGTCCGTTAATGGCTTCGCTTCCGGAGCCGGGGCACCGTTGAGACTCGTGCCCTGCCCGAAGCGGACCGTGTAGACGCCGGTGAAGGGCCCCGTGTTGGGTGTCGGGGTGGTGCCTGGCGCGGTGCCGGTGGCGCCCGGATTGTGGCGCTGGGTGAGCTTGCCGACCGCGAAGACGCCGCCAGCGATCAGCAAGGCGACACCGACGAGGGCGCCAATCAGCACACGGGGGCGCCGCCGTGGCCGCGTGCCGACCGGTGGCGCCGGCAGCGGTGGCAGAACACGCGGAGTTACGTCCAACGACGGTTCGGAGTCTGGGAATGGAATCGCACCGGCGTAGGCGAAACCCGGACTGAGGTGCCTCCCCAGTTGCTCGGCGAACTCGCCGCAGCTGCCAAAGCGGCCGGAAGGCTCCTTGGCCATCGCCGCGGCAAACACCGGATCCAGCCCCGCCAACTCCGCACGACGCGCACCAATCGACGGCGGCGCAGCATTGACATGTCGGCTGATCACCACCGCCGGATTGGAATCCTCATACGGCGGCACACCGGCCAACAAATGAAACGCGGTGCACGCCAACGCATACTGATCGGCGCGCCCATCAATCGCCTCACCCTTCAACTGCTCGGGCGCCGCATAATTCACCGTGCCCACCGTCATGTTGGTCGCGGTCAGCCCCGCCGCATCATCAATGTGGCGCGCGATGCCGAAATCGGCCAAAAACACCCGCCGTATCTGCCCGTCGGGATCGGCCAACAAAATGTTGGCCGGCTTGACATCACGGTGCAACAACCCCCGATGATGGGCATAATCCAGCGCCGAGCCGACCGCGCTAACGATCGACACCACCTCATCGATCGGCATCCCACCCGGAAAGCCTTCCCGCGACAATCGGCCCGCATCGGTGCCGGCCACATAGTCCATCGAAATCCAAAACTGGCCATCCTGTTCACCGCGGTCATGAATCCGCACGATGTTCGGATGCGACAAACCGGCCGCCAGCTCCGCCTCCCGCTCAAACCGCGCCCGAAACTCCGCATCCGCGGTCAAATCCGCCGGCAACACCTTCAACGCATCCTGGCGCGGCAACCGCGGATGCGAAGCCAAATACACACTGCCCATCCCACCCGCACCCAGCACCCGCACGATCGTGTATCCGGCAAACACCTGACCAACCTCAAGTGCCATGGCCGAATCGTAAATCCTCTCTTGCGGCACCTCATGTCCTTTCCCGGCAAAAGGGTCGCCGTCACCGCCTTCTCAGACACCGTGGTGTCGGTCGCGATGGCCGACCACATTTAGGGTGGCGCACACCGCTTGCCAGATCTTCGCGGAATTCTTGCGGAATTCCTGCGCTCATTCGAGCGGTTACCAAACGGACTGCTCGTTACGCAGAAATTCGCCCGCCCCGAGCCCAGATCGCTGTCATTGCTTGGATCCGGTCACCTGGCGTAAGCCGCGTTCGGTCCCCATCGGGGAACGCGGACTGGGCCGGATGCCCAGTGTTCGCACGGAGGCTTCCACATAGGTTTCGCTGCACTCCACCAGGATTCGTGGCCCAGCGAATTCTGACGGACAGACGTCCCCTGTCCGTTCCCGCCACTGGTGCAGGCGAAGCGCGAGTTCATCCGCTATCCATTCCGACCGGTCACGTTCATCCCCGACGAGCAGATTGGTCAACTCGCTCGGGTCCTCGCACAGGTCGTAGAGCTCACGCGCCGGCCGCGGCCCTGCGGCATAAGGCGAGACCGCTTTCCCGGAGGGGCTGTCCTCGATGTCCAGCGGTAGGTCGACAAGGTGCTGCGGCGAGTAGTTCTCGATGTAGCTGTATTCCTTGGTGCGAATGGCACGCATTGGATCAAAGGAATCGTGATAGGTCTTTTCGGTGAACACCTCCCGGCGAACCGGCGCGGCGTCTGGGATGGGCCGGAGCAGATTGTTGGCGTGTGAGAGGCCTTGCACGTCGTCCGGGATTTCGATGCCGAATATATCGAGCAATGTCGGCAACAGATCGACGCCGCTGAACAGCTCGTCATAGACGCGCGGCGCGATACCCAGCCCCGTGGGTGGGCGGATGATCAACGAGATTCCGGTGCCGGCGTCGTACAACATCGACTTCGCGCGGGGGAACGGTGCGCCATGGTCGCTGAAGAAAACCACCCACGTGTTGGCGTCCAAGCCGGTGTTGGCCAGCGTGTCCAGCAGCCGGCCGACCGCCGCGTCTGCCACCGCGATCGCGCCATAGAAATCGGCGAAGTCGACGCGGACTTCCGCGATGTCCGGCAGGTAGTCGGGAACTTCTACGTCCTCGAGCGGCGCGGGCTGATACCGGTCCCGCGACCACGGCCGATGCGTTTCGAAAAAACCCGCCGTCAGCAGGAACGGACCGCCTCTGACGAGCGGCGCACTCTCGGTCAGCCATTCCTGCGATTTGGCGACGACATATTCACAGTGGGAGTCGGACACGTCGAACTCGTCGAAGCCCAGCCGCGACGGGAAGGACGTCTCGTGCTGCATCCCGAACAGCGCCGAGTACCAGCCGGCGTCCGACAGAATCTGCGGTAGCGTGCGAACCCCTTCGTGGTACTCAAAGCCGTGATGGGCCAGCCCGATCAGGCCATTGCTGTGCGGGTACCGACCGGTGAACAATGCCCCGCGCGAGGGGGAGCACTGAGGGGCGGCCGCGTGGGCGCGAGTGAACAGGATCCCCTCGGCGGCCAAGCGATCCAGGTACGGGCTCGAAACCCCGCGATGTCCATACGCCCCGAGCCAGCGGCCGGTGTCGTGCCAATGGACGATGAGCAGATTGTCGTTTCGCCGATCCGTCATGCTCACCAAGCTTGCCCCAATCGCAGTCCGGGCCGGCGAACGACTCGCAAGCCAGCATCGTCGTGGCTTTGCTGCAGACGCCGGCAACACTTCGGGCGGTAGAGCCCGAGTCGCGCCAAACCGTCAGCTCTTGGGCCCAGGGAATGGGATCCTTCCAGGGTGCGCGTGAATGAAGGATCGGCTTGGGGCCGGTTCGCGGCGTTGGTTCATCCGAACGCCAAGCGCTTGGCGGTTCTGCACCACGAACCGGCCTGGCGACGATGATGTTCGACTGGTACCTGCGGATCCTGCACCTCGATCGGCGAATGCCGCTGAACTTTGACCTAGGTCCGCTGCACGTCCACCTGTACGCCCGTTCCGTGTTCTTCATGTGGATCACGGTGGTGATCCTGGTGGTCGCCGGTGTCGCGGTTCTGGCATCGCGCAGACACGAGCTGATCCGACGGTGGACCACGTGGGTGATGATCGCACCCGTAGTCGGCATCCCGATCTGGATAGGAAGAGGCACCACCGCGGGGCTCGCCGCTGCGCTCGCCGTGGTCGCGGTGGTCGAGTACTCGCGCCTGGTGAAACTGGGCCGGATCGACACCGGCTTGCTACTGCTGCTCGCTGTGCTCTATCCACTCGCGGCCTGGCTGCACCCGCCGCTGCTGCGTCTCGCACCCATCATCGTGCTGGCTTGCGCGCTGCCTTCGGTGTTCAGCGGTGACGTCGAACATGGCGGCAGGCGCACCACGTTCACCGCGTTCGGTTCGGTGTGGATCTGCTGGTCCTTGGCCCACCTGGTGATGTTGTGGTCAGACGCGTATCTGGTGTGCTTCGCCGCAGCCGCCACCGACGTCGCGGCCTGGTGTGGTGGAAAAGGGCTGCGTTTCATGGGGTGGGCTCGAAAGCCGTTGTCCCCGTTGAGCCCCAACAAGACTGTCGGCGGGTTGGTCGGCGCGATCATCGGGGCGTTTCTGGTGCTTACGTTGCTCGGCACGATGACACTCGGCCTGCTCGTCGCGGTCGCATTCGGCGGTGTGCTCGGCGACCTCGTCGAGTCGATGGTGAAGCGACAGGCCCAAGTCAAGGACGCCGGCTCCTGGCTCCCGGGCTTCGGGGGCCTGCTCGACCGCATCGACTCGCTATTGCTGGTTCTCCCGCTGGCGTATCTCCTCGGATGAGCCGCCCGGGGCTTGCGTGTCGAATCCCTATGCGGCGCACAGCTCGTAGACGGGCTCGGCCAATTGGTCTCCCCGCAAGGCCATTACCTGCGCCCGTAGCCGCGGCGACGAGGCGCTGTCCGGGTCGACGGGCTCACCAATGCGGACCTGCATCGGGCCGGGTGAGATGAAACTGGCGCCCTTGGGCAGCACGTCGGCTGTGCCCAGCACGGAGACCGGAACTATCGGCACGCCGCAGTCGCGGGCCAACCGCAAGGCGCCGGAACGGAATTCACCTATGCTTCCGTCCGTCGAGCGAGTCCCCTCGGGGTAGATCACGATAGTCCGTCCGGCCATCAGCGCTGGGCGGGCCGCAGCCAGCAGCCGGGCATAGCTGTCGTCGGCGGAGCGCCGCACCGGCAGCACCCCGATCAGTGAGGTCGCCACGAAACGGCGCACCGGTACGTCGAACCAGTAGTCCGCCGCCGCCGCGAACACGGGCCGTGCCTTGGCCGGTAGCGCGGCCAGCAGCACCGCGGTGTCGGCGTGCGAGGCGTGGTTGGCCACCACCACGCAGCCACCCCGCACCCGCCACCGCCCGGTCACGGTGAGCCCGCCCGAAACTCCGCACACCGTCCGCCACAGCCAGTGCCGCAGCGCATACGCGATCCGGGTCGTGATCATGATGCCAGCACCCCCGCCGATGTCGGCGCGGCTTCGGTGAGCTGCTCGCGCTGCCGCTTCGCCACCAACTCGCGGTGCGCGGCCCGAAGCCGCAGCGCGGTGGTGATCAGCGAACCGTTGATCAGCTGCGTCGAAACCACCGGCAGGATGACCGGAAATGCGGTGGCCAAGAAGATGAACAGGCAACGTTCGGTCTTGCCGAGCGGGCCTCCGTTGCGGCGCTCCGCGCCGGCCGCCGCTCCGGCCAGCGACGCGAACGTGGGCAGCGTCGCGGCCAGCGCAGCCACCAGCACCATGATCACCGGCCAGGACAACCAGTGCAGCCCGGTGCCGCGCTGCCGCGCGGCCCATACCGCCAGCCCCGCGAAGGTCAGCAGATCCGAGGTGCGGTCGCCGATTTCGTTGACGACGAATCCCCACGGCCGGCTCATTCCGCGGGCTCGGGCAACCGCGCCGTCGAGATTGGCGCCGGCCAGCCGCATCGCGAGAAACAGCGCCACCAGCGGCCACCATCCCAGCGCGACGGCCAACCCGGCCGCGCCCGCCGCTACCACCCCGGCCGCGGTGAACATGTCTGGTGAAATCTGATGTGTCACGGCAGCCTTGATGATCGGCGTTAACCGGCGGGTGTACCACGGCTTCAGCGCGTACAGGCCCATCTGCCGCCATCTGCGCAGCGTCGTGGATACGCGAGTGGGCGCCGTAGGTAGTGGCGTGACGGCGGCGGCGACCTTCACCCGAGGAAGCGTGGGCCTGTCAGGCACGCCGAGCGTCCGCGAACCTGATGCGTAGCGGCCGCGGTGAGCGATGCGGGGCTCGCTCACGGGGGTCAGCACGCTGATGCTCGGCGTGCGCAGCGTTAGCGCGTTGTCGAGGTCGGTGCTCACGTTCAGTTTCCTCTCGCTGGTTGCTGGTCTGTTGTTGTGTGCAAGTGGACACCGCCCGCGCTGCTACCGGTCCCAACATCTCTGACCACAACGGCGCGGTGGCCGCTCGCATCGGTAAGAGCCACCGCTCCCCCGCGGCCGGACACTTTCTTGCGAGCTTTTCTCGCGGGTCGGCCGCCCTGGCCGACGACACTTAGGCTGGCGCACGCCGCTTGCCTCATGTTCGCGAAATTCTTGCGGAATTCTTGCGTCCGCTAGATAGCGGTTGCGCAGGTGCAGCCGCACCTCGTCTCCCAGGCCTGATGACTGGTGCCGAAAGCCAATGGTTAGCTTCAGGGATGCAACGCGTACCTGAGCTGGCCCGTCAGTTATACGACCGCTTCGAGCCAATCCACGCCGTCACGTACTTCGCGACGGAGGCGCGCGCGGCGATGGGCGACCTCGGCTACCGCGGGTTCTGGATGGGCTACTTCGCCGCCCGATCGGCCCCGCTGGGCCAGGTGGCACCCCAAGTCGTGACCGCGGTGTTCTACAACTTCGCACCCGCGCGCGTGGCCAAAGCCCTTCCCGCGGCTTGGGAAATCGCGGGACCACAGGTCGCGTTGCAGGCCCGCGAAGACTCGGCCGTGGCAGCGTTGCGGCGATACGGCGTCACCGATGACGAAAACGTGCGCACGGCAGCCCAATTGGCTGGTAGCGCTGCACGGCATGCGTCGATGGACGGCCGACCACTGTTTGCGGCTAATGTCGCTCTACCCTGGCCGACAGATCCGGTTGCCGCGCTGTGGCACGCGACAACTCTGCTAAGGGAGCATCGCGGCGACGGTCACGTAGCGACGCTGGCCGCTGCGGGTGTCTCTGGGCGGGAATCAAACGTGTTGCACTGCGCGGCCGGCGCAGTACCCCACGACTACATGAAGCGGACTCGGCACTACGATGACGCCGAGTGGCGCGCATGCGAGGACAGTCTGGTCGGCCGCGGTCTCCTCACCGACCATGGATCCTTGACCCCGGCCGGACGCGATCTCAAAGACCACATCGAGGCCACCACTGACGCGCTGGCAGTGCACGCGTTCGACGGTCTCGACGACGGTGAGGTCGAGGCGTTGTTCCGCGCGCTGACCCCGATCGCGCGTACGGTGATCGCCGCCGGTGACATGCCCGCCGTCACGCCGATGAGCCTGCGGCGCGATTACTAGCCCCTACACGACGCGAGCGTCGGAAGGCGACCAGTACGCCCGCATCGACGTGATCCTGGCGTCCTGGTCGAACTCCATCACGGAGATGGGCGAGATGCGGGTGCGGCTGGCGCCGGCGTCGAGCGTGAGGTGCCACAGAAACGCCGCCGCGCTGCCAGCGACCCGCAGTTCCGCGAGCTCGGTTTCTTTCTTGGCATCTTGGAACCCCGCGTAAAACTCGCGGATCGCATCGTGACCGTGCCGGGGATCCGATCCGAACGGATCCTCGACGGTGGCGTCGTCGGCGTAAAGGGTCAGGACATCGTCGGCGGTGCCCTTAGCGAGAAGCTCTAGATAGCGATTAACGGTCTGCGTGATGGCTTCCTGGGACGGCATGATTCGGACGCTACACCGCGCCGGCTGCGGGCCCTTCCCCATGACCACTCTGACGATGATCTCCTTGAGCCGACGCCGGCTGACCATCCGAGTCGCCTTTCGATTCTTCGTCGCGCTCGGCGTCGGCCACCGTCAAGGGCAGTGCCAATTCTTCCAGCGGGCGTTGTTCGGCCGCGACACCGAGCCACAGTTCGACCAGGCCTGCAACTGCCATCACCGCCGCTCCGATGAGGAACGACCAGACCACCTGACCGCGCTGTCCGGAATTGATCAGCTCACCGAACAGCAGCGGGCCGGTGATACCCCCGATCGCGGTGCCCACCGCGTAGAAAAAGGCAATCGCCAGCGCCCTGGTCTCCATTGGGAAGATCTCGCTGACGGTCAGGTAGGCCGCGCTCGCACCCGCTGAGGCCAAGAAGAACGCCGCTGCAAGCACGACGATGAATGTCCAGACACCGCCAGTCTGGGTCGCGAACAGCACCGCGAGCACAACGGCCACGACCGCAGAGCCGACATAGGACAGGGTGATCATCGGTTTTCGGCCGACGGTGTCGAACAGCCGCCCGAGCGCCAGGGGGCCGACGAAATTACTCAGCGCCCACAGGATGTAGAACAGCGGCACCTTTCCGGATGGAATTCCGTAGAACTCACTCAACAACGTGCCCAGATTGAACGTCACGCCGTTGTAGAGGAACGCCTGCCCGATGAACAGTGCCAGTCCAAGGACCGCGCGCCGCGGATAGAGCGTAAATGCCACCCTGGCGATCTCCAGGAACGAAATCGCATGGCGCTGGCGGATTCTCAGCGGCCGCCCTGGTGGCTCGTCCAGCGGTTGGCCGGTTTCCCGCTGCACGTCGTCTTCAATCTCGCCGACGATCCGCTCGGCTTCCTGGTCGCGCCCGTGAATGAACAACCACCGTGGACTTTCCGGAACGTTGCGCCGGACAAGGAGGACAAAAATGCCGAAAATGGCACCGATGCCGAAGGCTAGCCGCCAGCCGACGTTCGCCGGGAAGTTCGACGTGTCCAAAAGAACCAGTGCGCCGGCCGCACCGGCGGCCGAACCCAGCCAGTATGTCCCGTTGATCACCAAGTCCACGCGACCGCGCACACGCGCCGGAATCAACTCGTCGATCGCCGAATTGATGGCGGCGTATTCGCCCCCTATGCCGGCGCCGGTGAAGAAGCGTGCGATGAAGAAATACCAAGGGGCGAATGCGAATGCTGTCGCAACGGTGGCGGTCAAATAGACCGCCAGGGTCAGGATGAACAGATTGCGCCGTCCGAAGCGGTCCGTGAGGTGACCGAAGAACAATGCGCCCAAGCAGGCCCCCGAGATGTAGATCGCCGCCGCCAAGCCGATGTCTGCGGCGTTGAGTTCGATGCCGCTGCCCTTCTCCGTGAGCCGAGCCGACACGTTGCCGACCATCGTGACCTCGAGCCCGTCGAGGATCCAGACGCCGCCGAGGCCGACGACGACGCGCCAGTGAAACCGCGACCAGGGCAGCCGGTCCAGCCGTGCCGGTACCTGCGTCGTAATGATTCCGGTTTGCACGTTTGCGCTCATGTGGCTCCGATCTGGGGTGAACAGAGAACTACCCAACCATTGCGTATCGCAAGCCTCAAAGACCGACAGCGCGCGTTGACCAGCTAAGAGCGGCTCAAGGTGTTGGCGTCGGGTCGCTGATACCGAGATGCTGACGCACGGTGTTGGTCGCCACTGCGTAGTGGCCCAGCCGGGTTAATCACCGCAGCAAGTACGACGGGCGGCAACGCCGGCCACCGCTGGTTTTCGTCCATGCGCGTATTGAATCACGCTGCACCTACCCAGCACCCTGGCCAAACAGCACTCGGCGGGCGAGCCAGCGCCAGCGACCCAGGTCCGGCTCGAGCGCGGAATCGACCGCGGGCACGGGTTTTTCCGTATGGGACATGCGGCCGGCGCTCTCGCTGAGCCCGAACCGGGCATGCAGCCGGCCAACGGTTTGGCGCCCACCAATCATGGCGGTATTGCCGATGACGCCGCGGCGCCTTTACCAACGTCGCTTCTGACTTGGGGACCCCGAAAGTGACCGACCCCATACGATTCAGACAATGGGGCGCAATGTCGAAACAGAACGCCACTTGGAGCGGATAATGACAGGAATTCAGCACCAATAGGAGCGCGAAATGGCAACGCCCTACAAACTTCTTCAACTGGCGCTCGTGGTCTTCGGCGCAGTAATGCTTCTTCTCTATCCCCTGGCCGTGGTCTGGCCCTCGGGGTGGTCCTGGCATCCGGGCGCGCCCTACCAGTCTGAGTACTTCATGATGATTGTCGGCCTATACGCCACACTTGGCGTGTTTCTCATCAACGCGGCGCGGAGCCCGGAGGCCAATCTCAGCCTCATCTGGTTCGCCGTATGGTCCAGCGTCGTGCACGCAACAATCATGGCGGTGCAATCCTTCGGCGGCAGCGGCCACCATATGGGACACCTCTGGGGCGATGTCCTGGCGCTGCTTCTCGTGGCCGTCGTCTTGTCGGTGCTCGTGCTCTCATCGGGTCTGAAGCAACCGGCTGGTGATCGCGCACGCCCTCCCATCACCCATTAGCTGTCGAAAGTCGCGCAAGCAACCCTGCCCGCGCGGGCGGTGGCCGCGCCGACGCGTTCAGTCTTTTGGCCGCGGATTCGTCGGTAGTGGCGGGCGGCCCGGGCCCGATTGCCACAAGCTTCTGAGCACCATTCGCGGCGGGGGTGCGATCTGACGAAGTAGCGCACGCACCCTGGGGCGTGGCAGGCGCGCAGCTTTGTGGCGGTCGGTCCGGCGAGGACGTCGATCGAGTCGTGTGCGAGTTCAGCCAGGGCGACGCGAGTCGGCGAGGCGGGTGCGGGACGGTCGCGGTGGAGCCGACCATCCCGGATGACCAGTTGGGCGCGGGGTCGGTGGGTGACCGCCCGGTTCACGGCGACAACGGCGTCGTCGACGCTGTCGACCGGGGATTGTGCGGCCGGTCGGTGATCGTCGGAGCAGAAGGCGGCCAGCCGGCGAAGGGAGTCTCGTAAATGCTTGGCTTCGGCCAGCTCATCAGGGCGGGGATCTTCGAGCGCGTCGGCGTCTCGGCCGCATACGGTGACCAGCCAATCGTGCAGTGCGGCTGGGGTCGTCAGGTCGTCGTGGACGCCGGCGGTGTCGGCCCAAATCGTGTTCATGAAGCGCACGGGCGCGGGCTCACCAGGCAGCACCGGCGCCGGTGTTTCGTTGGTCACACGGAAATATTATAACGGGTGCCTTGGTTCTACCCATTAGAAGTCGTCAAGGCGTCCAACGGAAATCGTCCACATGATCCGCGAGGAGCGGATCGGATGAGGAAGGAACCACGATGGCTAACGGCAGCCCGGTGATGGACGGACCCCGGCCCGCCGCTGTGGGATTTCACAGCGGCGAGGTGGCGGTTCAACATCGGGCCGGCGTGCAGGTACAAGCTGCGCGGCTGGCGCCAATGATGTCGCGCGGCGAGTTGCGCTCCGGGGTGGCCGCGTTCCTCTCTGACACGACGTTCGCGGCCTTGACCGCGCGCGACCGGACTGGGCGGCTGTGGACTTCGCCGCTGCTTGGGCCACCCGGATTGTTGCGGGCGGCGTCGTCGACCACATTGTGGATCGACACGGCACTGCCCAGCGCGGACCCGTTACACCAGCTGCCTGACGGGCAGCCGGTCGGTTTGATCGCTATCGACTTCACCACACGGCGCCGTGTGCGCATCAACGGTTTTCTCGCCTGTGCCGGCGCCAGCGGGCTGTCCGTCGATGTCGAGCAGGCCTACGGCAACTGCCCGAAATACATTCAGCAGCGCCGACTGCACATCGACTCGGTGCAACCTGACACTGACCGATCACCGCTGTTCTGCGGGGAAGTGCTGCGGCCGGAAGACGTTAGCCTGGTGCAGGCCGCAGACACGTTCTTTCTGGGCACCACGCATCCCGGCTACGGAAACGATGCCTCCCACCGCGGTGGCCCGGCCGGTTTCGTCCGGGTTTCCCACGATCACCTGTGGTGGCCCGACTACCCGGGCAACAACCTGTTCAACAGCTTCGGCAACCTCTCCGTCGACCCCACCGCCGCTCTGCTGTTCGTCGACTTTCGCCGCGGCACAACCCTTCAGCTGTCCGGCACCGCGGCCGTGCGCTGGGGTGTCCCCGCCGCGGGCGACGACGCCCACACAGGACGGCGCGTGGAATTCGCACCGCAGCAGGTGATCGCCACCACCGTGCCCACGCTGGGCGAAACCCACCACACTGCCTACCCGCACAACCCGCCGCTGAACGACTAATCTCCGTTCGGCTTTATGGTGCGCCGCACAAAGTCCAAGCAGCAGAAGACACCGGGAACACCCGAGGCCTCGCACGGGATGTACGGTTCGACCGTGCAGGTCGACGCGATGATTGTTCCGCAGCCCTTAGCGCAGGTCGGAGAGATCGCCCGCCGTACCCAGGCCGCGGGATTCAGCGGTCTTCTTTTCACCGAAACTGGCCGCACCGCTTATCTCAACGCCGCCGTGGCATCTCAGGCCGCGCCCGGTCTCGAACTCTCGACCGGCGTTGCGGTCGCGTTTCCGCGCAGTCCGTTCGTCACGGCGGCGGCGGCTTGGGAACTCCAGGAGGGGACCAAGGGCAAGTTCCGGCTCGGTCTCGGCACACAAGTTCGCAGGCACGTCGTGCGCCGCTACAGTGCAGCCTTCGAGCATCCCGGCCCACGTCTGCGCGACTACGTGCTCGCCGTGAAAGCGTGTTTCGCCGCGTTCCGAACGGGGACGCTCGATCACCACGGCGAGTTCTACGACCTCGACTTCATCAGTCCGCAGTGGAGTCCCGGTCCCATCGACGAGGCCGACCCCAAAGTCGACATCGCCGCGGTGAACCCGTGGATGCTGCGCATGGCAGGCGAAGTGGCCGACGGAGTCCATGTCCATCCACTCGGTGAGCCCGGATATCTCGCACGCCACGTCATGCCAGATGTCGCCGAGGGAGCAGCGAAGTCGGGGCGCTCCCCGTCCGGTATCGCAGTCATCGTGCCGGTCATGACGATCGTCGGCGATAGCGACGAAGAGCGCCGCAACGAGCGTGAACTGGTGCGGGCCAGCATGAGCTTCTACGCGAGCACGCCCAACTACGCCTTCATCATGGACGAGGCCGGATTCGAGGGTACGACCGCGCGCATCCGTGAGAAGCAGAAGGCCGGTGACTTCAAGGGCATGGCGTCGCAGATCACCGACGAGCACATTGCCCAGTTCGCCACCGAGTCGACCTGGGATGGCTTGGAAGACGCGCTCATCGACAAGTACGAAGGAATCGCGACTCGAATCGTCTTGTACAACGCCCTCGGCGGTCCCGAGCGTTTCGAGCGATATGGCGAGGTCGCGCAACGCATTTCGGCCCGCTAACCGGTCACTGGCAGGCCTGCAGTGATCCGACCTGCGGTTCGGCGCCACAAATCGATACCAAAGATTGCCACACGCGTCGCACGCGACACTCTAGAGTGCTGTTCGTGGGCAGAGACGTGTTAGCCAACGGCAGGGGTCGCTGGTTGGCATTCGCGGCCTCGCTCGTCGTCTCCGTCGCCATCGTTTGCGCCCAAGGCACAAGGCCGCCGTGTTGCGTTGAGCCCCCGAAAGTAACCGCGGCGGCCCCGGCACCTCCGCCGGCCAGCGCGCCGCGCACCGCCAGTCCCGCGGAGGCGGAATCGTTGGCGGCATTGGCGGCGAACGCGCCAGTCGCTGCCCAGCCATTCCAGTTCGCGTTACCCCCGGGCGTGGCGTCGGAGGACCGCTTGCAGGTCAAGACCATCTGGGCGGCCCGCACCATCAGCGTGCTGTTTCCACAGATCAAGACCATCTACGGGTACCGGCAGGATCCCCTGCCGTGGCATCCCAACGGGTTGGCGATCGACGTGATGATCCCGAACCATGACAGCCCCGAGGGTATCCAGCTCGGCAACCAAATCGCCGGTTACGCCTTGGCGAACGCGAAACGATGGGGGGTAAACCACGTGATCTGGCGGCAGAAGATCTACCCGGGCGTCGGCGCGGGGAATTGGACTGCCGACTACGGCTCGGAAACGGCGAACCACTACGACCACGTTCATATCGCCACCGACGGCGGCGGATACCCGACTGGGCGCGAAACCTACTACATCGGGTCGATGAGCCTCACGCCGCCAGGGTGATCGATCAAAATTGAGGCGCACAGACCTCAGCAACGAGGAAAGTTTGAAAACCCATGAGAGTAACCGTCCCGGATTCCCCGATTTAGTTCTTCGTCTCTCCGAGCCCGGCTGCGCGCTACGGCTGTCTCTGGGCAGCTACAGCTGAGGGTGCCGAATGGGTCCGAGCCGGCCCTGACCGATCCTGTCCCCCCAGCACAGGAGTCGGCGCTAGCCGATGCTGCTCCCCCAACACAGGCGACGAGAGCGATAGCAGCGCTGACAACTATTTTCGTGATCAGAACCCTCGGTTCCAAGTTCGGCAAACCGGGAATTGACTGTTTCGGATTCACGATCGACATCAGGACTCTCCTTTCCAACATCCGATACAGCTTGTATTTATTATGTATCTAACTCATATCTAGGTTGAACACCGCCTCCCAAGTGCGGACCGACCTACACCCGTCGGTTGTCGTTTGTTTTGTCGGGCTGCTTTGCCCGCGCTTCCGCTGGGCGACTCGGTGTAAGCGGATCAGACAGGTTCGATGCGCGTGTGTTCTCGCGCCGAGGCGGCAGCGATGAGGCAAGTTGGCATGGGAACGGCCTCAAAATGCCGCGCCAGACGGCGCGAGAGCCTAGCGCTGACCTATCAGCAACGGGCGACGCAGAACTGGGTCAAGATGTCGTGGTCGCCAGGGGCGGCCGCGGCCGCAGCGGAGCGGGAACCGGCGGGCGCAAACTCCACCGTGGCAAACGAACCCGGCAACAATGACCAGACCGAATTTGCCGACAACGCGGCCCAGGTCGGCGCCCGCCCACGCGTCATCCACATGCTGCCAAACGGCTTCTTATTCATCGGCGCAGAGCCCGACAAAGAGGCATGGCAAAAATGGCTCGCGTCTTGGCAGCCGGCTCGAAGCTGCACCCGGCCGACATTCGAGCCGGTATGCGCGCCGACACCTAGCGTCCCCTGTGACCATGCCGCCGGCTCCGGCAGTGCAGCAGCGGAGAACTGGGGTCGCAACGCCGAACCTGCGATCAGGGCAACGAACAGACTCAGCGCTGCGACGATTGCGGTGGCTAACTGCCATCGTCGAGTACTACCAGCGCCCCAGACGTTCACGATCGCCCGAATGTACAACACCACGCTGGGTCAGCGACTGAAGCGAGCTGTGAAAACGATCAAAGTCAGATGTGTGTTTGCCCTGATGGTTGGCTTGCCGGGCACCGCGGAACGTGCGGATCTGCGCGCCGAGCACAATGCGCAAAAGCTGATAAATGGCCGTTACGCGGCTTGTGCGCACAAGCGAGCCACGATCACTGCGAATCCGTAGTTTCGAGTGTGCACCGGATGCCGGGAGCCCTCCCGACATCGGTTCGCACCACCCCGCGGAAGGAGTAGCCAAATGAACCGCACCACGATTCGCAAAGGAATGCTGACCAAGGTTGTCGGATGGTTTCGGGCCGGATACCCGACGGACGCGCCACAGTTTGGCCACGCGGCGTTAGTCGCGCTATGCCCTGCGGCTGCCGCTCCTGCGGCGGTCAGCGTCGCGTCGTTTCGAGCGTGATTCCCGCGCCTGACGATCGCTGTGCTAAAGCACCGACACCCGCATAGTGCGCGGGGGGATCAACGATTCCCCCGCGCACTTTCGCGCCGGCCGGCACTGCGACGATCCACATGCAACACCGACCCGAGTCTCGCTAACCAACGTTGACGAGCTTCGCGAGGAAAGCGGGTAACCGGCCGGCGCCAAAGTCATAGAACCGCGCCCAGCGCGGCTCGATCGAGATACGCACCATCTGCTCATACACCGACCGCACGTTCCGTTCGAACTCGGCGAGTTCGGATTCTTCGAATGACTTCGTCGCTGCCGCGATGTACTCCTCGGGGACACCGTCGACGGTTTCCAGTGTGGCGAGACCACGCACCAGGAGAGCCTTCGCCTCTTCTGGCGTGGTGCCGGTGTCGATCGTCAACGCGACTTCCGGGCGGGACGAAAGCGCCCGAACCTTCGGGGAAGTCGGTGCCGTGCAAACAACGATGCGTTCGCCGGTCCAGTAGAACCCCACAGGGATCACCCGCGGAAACCCATCGTGTCCGTTGTAAGCGAGCCGGGCCAGCGAGCCCGAGAGCAGCTTCTGGGCGTCCGGGTGGCCGAGCTCCCGGGCTAATTCATGCGTATTCATCACACTCGTACGCCTACCCGCTCCAGCCCATCTGAACACCACTTCCGTTTTGTTGTGTGGCCCAACACTTGTCGTCGCCCGAAATTGGTACCAGTTTGAAGAGTCTGTGGACTCTGCGGATCGGTAACAAGGCCCCGGAGCTGGTGCGTCGGCTGCGCGGTCCGACCCTGCGCACCTGCGGGCCAGCGCCCGCGCGTAACGTCACCGCGCGCGGCGGGGCCGAAGCGCCTAATCTTCATCTCCGGTCCCAGCGCCACTTGCTACATCGAGCTCAAACGCGTCGAGGTCCCCATCGTGCAGCGATCGACATCGGCAGCCACAACAAAACGCAGGAATCCGGAAGGTGTCCAACATGTATCGCCAAATCCTTGATCCCGTCGCCCACTCGCTGGCTTGGAGTTCACTCGCCGCTGCGTTACCGCTGGCAGCGCTATTCCTGATGCTCGGCGTGTTGCGCATGCGGGCCTGGATCGCGGCACTGCTGTCCCTGGCCGTCGCTATTGCGGTCGCCGTCGCCGTGTATGGCATGCCGATCGGCCAGGCGGCGCTGGCGGGCACCGAAGGTGCCGTCTTCGGGTTCTTCCCGATCCTCTGGATCGTGATCAACGCGATCTGGGTTTACCAGATGACCGTGCAGACGGGGCATTTCGATGTGCTGCGACGCAGTTTTGCGACGGTCAGTGACGATCCCCGCATCCAGGCGGTCATCATCGCGTTTTCCTTCGGTGCGTTGCTCGAAGCCTTGGCCGGGTTCGGCACGCCCGTGGCAGTCACCTCGGTGATGCTGCTCGCTCTGGGCTTCAAACCACTCAAGGCGGCTGTCCTGGCGCTGGTCGCCAATACCGCCCCGGTCGCGTTCGGGGCGATGGCGACACCCATCATCACCCTCGCCAAGGTATCCGGATTGTCGACCGACACGCTCGGCGCGATGGTCGGGCGCCAAACCCCGATCCTGGCCGTCTTCGTCCCCCTTGCGCTGGTTGCCATCGCAGACGGCCGGCGCGGTCTGCGCGAAACATGGCCCGTCGCCCTCACCGGCGGTGTGGTTTTCGGCCTCGCCCAATACGCCACCTCGAACTTCGTGTCGGTGCCGCTGGCCGATGTGGTCGCCTCCCTGCTGTCTGCCGGTGCCCTCGTGTTATTGGTGCGCATCAGGCGTCCACAAACCGAACACGCGCGCGCCGAGGTGGTCGCCGGCGGCACCGCCGAGCCGGCGACCCCCGAACCCGCCGAGCAGGAGCCCGACTCACGCGCCGAGGTGCTCCGCGCATACGCGCCCTACGCGATCATCATCGCCGTTTTCGTGATTTGCCAGATCTCGGCGGTGAAGAAGCTTCTCGACAAGGCGACCTTCACCGTGCACTGGCCGGGGTTGCACCTGTACACGGCGAAGGGCAGCGCGTCGACCCTTCCGAACTTCACCCTCAACCTGCTGACCACGCCGGGCACCCAGATGCTCGTGGCGGGCATAGTCACCATGGTGGTGCTCCGCCTGTCGGTGACCAAGGCGATCCAGGCCTACGGGGCGACGCTGTCTCAGCTGCGATGGGCCATCGTCACCGTAATGGCGGTGCTGGCACTGGCATTCGTCATGAACGCGTCCGGACAAACCATCACCCTGGGCACCTGGATGGCCGGAGCGGGAGGCGCGTTCGCGCTGCTCTCCCCCATACTGGGCTGGCTCGGCACGGCGGTAACCGGGTCCGACACCTCGTCCAATTCCCTATTCGGCGCCCTCCAGGTGACCGCGGCCGGCAGGGCGGGACTGTCCCCGGTGCTGATGGCCGCCAGCAACAGCTCCGGCGGCGTGCTTGGCAAGATGATCTCGCCGCAGAACCTCGCCATCGCGGCCGCGGCGGTCGGGGTGCACGGCAAAGAAGGCGACATTTTCCGCCGAGTGATCATATGGAGCCTGGCGTTCGTGATTTTCATGTGCGCGCTGTCGGGACTCCAGGCCTCGGTACTGTCCTGGATGGTGCACTAACTTTTGATTCATTTTTGCCCGTCACCATGCTGGCAAACGCCCTACGCTGGGCAATCGGGGTGGTCGCACCCTAGATCGGTGGTGCTTGGATGACGGGGGGCGTGGCGTGCGGGTCATGCGGCACTGGCCTGCGGGAGAACGCCAAGTTCTGCGACGAGTGCGGTGCCCCAACTGCGGTTACCGGTGATACCGCGGAGTACAAGCAGGTGACGGCGTTGTTCGCCGACGTGGTGCGCTCGATGCACATCGCGGCCACCGTGGATGTGGAGCGGTACCGCGAGATCATGACCGAGCTGGTGCAGCGGGCGGCCGCGGTGGTGCAGCGCTACGGCGGCGGGAGTGTGGAGTACACCGGCGACGGGCTGATGGCGCTGTTCGGCGCCCCAGTGGCGTTGGAGGACCACGCTTTTCGCGCATGCCTTGCCGCACTGGCCATCCACGAGGAGGCCAACCGGCTGGCGGCCGAGGTGCACCGCCGCGATGGCGTCGCGCTGCGGTTGCGGGTGGGGCTGAATTCGGGTCGGGTGATCGCCGGTGAGATCGGTTCGGGGTCACTGGGCTACGCCGCGACCGGCGAACCGGTCGGGTTTGCCCAGCGGATGGAATCGGTGGCCCCCCCGGGCGGGGTGATGCTGTCGGAGTCCACCGCGCGGCTGGTCGAACACAGCGTGATGCTGGCTGAACCGGAGTGGGTGCGCATCAAGGGGGCCGACCAACCGGTGCGTGCGCGCCGCTTGGTGGGAATCAGCCCGCGAAATGCCCTAGTTGGACGCGCCGAGGCCAGCCTGATCGGTCGGCGCTGGGAGATGGCGGCCCTCGACGCCATGGTCGACCGCACGATCGGTGGCCGCGGTGGCGTCGTGACTGTGGTGGGACCGCCGGGCATCGGCAAAAGCCGGACGGCCCGGGAGGCCGCGGCGGCCGCGGCCGGCCGCGGCGCCGAGGTCTTTTGGACCTTCTGCGAGTCGCACGCCCGTGACATCTCCTTCGGTGTGGTGGCGCGGCTGCTGCGCGCGAGCACGGGCGTGGCCGACCTCGACGGCGAAGCCGCCCGCGCCCAGGTTCGGGAACAACTTCCAGATGCGGAGCCGCAGGATCTGCTGCTGCTCGATGATCTGATCGGCATCGCCGACCCCGGCGTGTCGCTGCCCCAGATCGACCCGGACGCGCGGCGGCGCCGGTTGACCACACTGATCAACACCTTGTCGCTGGCACGTACCCAACCGGCGCTTTTCATCATCGAGGATGCGCACTGGATCGATACGGTCAGCGAGTCGATGTTGGCCGACTTTCTCAGGGTGATCCCGCAGACCAAGTCGATGGTGCTGATCACGTCTCGCCCCGAATATCAGGGAGCGCTGACGCGGGTGCCCGGCGCCCAGACCATAGCGCTTGCCCCACTGGGTGATTCGGACACCGCGACGCTGATCGGTGAGCTGCTGGGTTCGGATCCCTCGGTCGGCGGCCTGGCGTCGATCATCGCCGAGCGGGCCGCCGGAAACCCGTTTTTCGCCGAGGAGATGGTGCGTGAGTTGGTGCAGCGCGGGGTGCTGGACGGTGAGCGCGGTGGCTACGTCTGTCACGCGGATGTCGACCAGCTGAGCGTGCCGGCCACCGTGCAGGCGGCCATCGCGGCGCGCATCGACCGCCTGAGCACTCCGGCCAAGCAGACGTTGACCGCCGCGTCGGTGATCGGAGCCCGCTTCGGGGCCGAACTGCTCATTGCGCTGGGCATCGACCCGGTGATCGACGAGCTGCTCAGTGTCGAGCTGATCGATCAGGTGCGGTTCACCCCAAGCGCCGAGTACGCCTTCCACCACCCGCTGATCCGCGCGGTGGCCTACGAATCACAGCTGAAATCCGATCGCGCCCAGTGGCACCGGCGCCTGGCCGCCGCGATCCAAGAGCGTGACCCGGCGTCACTGGAGGAGAACGCGGCGCTGATCGCGGAACATTTGGAGTCCGCCGGGGAGCTGCACGGGGCCTATGGCTGGCACATGCGCGCCGGCGCGTGGTCAGCCAACCGCGATGTCGCCGCGGCGCGGGTCAGTTGGCAGCGGGCATGCCGGATCGCCGACGCGCTGCCTGCCGAGGACCCCGACCAATTGTCGATGCGCATCGCCCCACGCACCATGCTTTGTGCCACCGACTGGCAAGCCCGAGCAGTCCAGGAAAGCCGGGGCCGCTTCGCGGAGCTGCGACAGTTATGCAACGCGGCCGGGGACAAGGTCTCGCTGGCCATCGGCATGAGCGGGCTGGCAACCGAGCTCCTCTACGCCCGGCGCCCGCGTGAGGGGTCGCGGCTGGCATCCGAACAGATGGCGCTGCTGGAGTCGATCGGCGATCCGAACTTGACCATCGGGTTGGCGTTCGTAGCGTTCATCAATTGGTTCGATAGCGGTGAATTCGGCGAGATCTTGCGATGGTCGCAGACCGTCATCGACCTCGCCGAGGGCGACCCCGCCAAGGGCGCCGGCTTCGGTCTGGGATCGCCGCTGGCGGCCGCGGTGGCCTTTCGCGGTGTTGCTCGATGGTGGCTGGGCCGTCCCGGATGGCGCCAAGACCTCCACGACGCCTTCGCGATGGCCCGGAACAGCGATCCGACAACCCTCGCCCTTGTCCTCGCCTGGACCTACGGCCTGGCGATAACCTACGGGGTAATTCGGGCCGATGAGTCCGCGGTACGCGCGAGCGAGGAGGCGGTGCAGACCGTCCAAAGGGCCAGCAGCGATATCGCAGTGGCCGCGGCCGAGTACGCGTTGGGTACCGCGCTGCTGTATCGGGACGCGGCGGCCGACCGTCGCCGCGGGCTGGAGCTGGTTGTCCAGGCCCGCGAGTGGCAGCGCGAGCGTATGCCCTCCCTGGTCCCGGTCACCGAGTTGGCGGCCGCCCGCGAGAGGGCCAGGCGCGGGGACCGCGATGCTGCCATACCGGTGATGCGCAAAGCCGTCGACGAGCTGCACCAGGCAGGACGGCCCGGGTATGGCGTTTTCGGCGCCGGCCTTCTGGTGGAGACGCTGCTGGACCGTGACGCCGGGGGCGACCTGGCCGAAGCCCAGGCTGCGATCGACCGGTTGGCGAACCTGCCGACAACGGAAGGTTGGGTGGCGCTCGAGATCACGCTGCTGCGGCTGCGGGCGCTGTTGACCCGGGCCAGCGGCGACGATGTCGCCTACCGTGACTTGGTGAGTCGCTATCGCGAGATGGCGGAATCGCTTGGCTTCGAAGGACACATCGCCTGGGCCCAGGCGATGATCGAGGGTCGGGAATAGCCGGTTGCCGCCTTGGCCAATCTCGGTCAGTTTTCGCCCGACGCACATGTCGTCGATCTTTGCCCGTCAACGGCCCGGTGAACCTCCTACGCTTGGGCAATCGGGTAGTCGGGATCCCTAGATCGGTGGTGCTCGGATGACGGCGGGCATGGCGTGCGGGTCATGCGGCACTGACCTGCGGGAGAACGCCAAGTTCTGCGACGAGTGCGGTGCCCCAACTGCGGTTTCGGGTGATACCGCGGAGTACAAGCAGGTGACGGCGTTGTTCGCCGACGTGGTCCGGTCGATGCACATCGCGGCCGCCGTGGATGTGGAGCGGTTCCGCGAGATCATGACCGAGCTGGTGGAGCGCTCGGCAGCGGTCGTGCAACTCTACGGCGGCGGGAGCGTGGAGTACACCGGCGACGGGTTGATGGCGCTGTTCGGCGCCCCGGTTGCGTTGGAGGATCATGCTTTTCGGGGGTGCCTTGCCGCGCTGGCCATCCAGGAGGAGGCGAACCGGCTCGCAGTTGAGGTGCAGCACCGCGATGGCGTGGCGCTGCGGTTGCGGGTGGGCCTGAATTCGGGTCGGGTGATCGCCGGTGAGATCGGTTCGGGGTCACTGGGTTACGCCGCGACCGGGCAGCCGGTCGGGTTGGCCCAACGGATGGAATCGGTGGCGCCGCCCGGTGGGGTGATGCTGTCGGAGTCCACCGCGCGGCTGGTCGAGCACCTCGTAGTGCTGGCTGGACCGGAGTGGGTGCGCATCAAGGGGGCCGACGAACCGGTGCGCGCGCGTCGGCTGGTGGGGATCGGCGCGCGGAATGGGCTGGTCGGGCGTGCCGAGGCGAGCCTGGTGGGTCGGCGTTGGGAGATGGCGGCCCTGGACGCGATGGTGGACCGCGCGATGGGCGGCCGCGGTGCTGTCGTGAATGTGGTGGGAGCGCCGGGCATCGGCA
>Ga0210396_10000990_pt1 | contig 32464 bp, 28 predicted proteins | sample IncBWH17OmetaG_FD_155466 | JGI IMG/M metagenome (GOLD analysis project Ga0210396, IMG submission 155466) | Forest soil microbial communities from Barre Woods Harvard Forest LTER site, Petersham, Massachusetts, United States - Inc-BW-H-17-O ...
ACAAGCCGACCCCCTATGAATCACTGAAAAATCGATTCGGGAATCCTGATAGGCTCTTCAAACTGAAAAATCTGCCAAGGTAGTGCTAGCTTGCTGGTGTTCTTGATGGCTACCATCTGGTCGCCACGCATCGGGACCGCACAGCACGCGAGAGGCACACTCTCCGCTCCGGAGCTGACCAGCGGGACCGGTCTCTGGTAGCCGCATCACCAGAACAGGTGCTTGGCGTCATATTCCAGCGCGCATGGAGTTTGATCAGTGTGCCTGGATGTGAGAGTGAACCCAGGGCCGATCGTCCAGAACTGCAAACGCGATCCCCGATAGCTCTAGTATTTGCCAGCAACGCAGAAATTAAGGTCCAACGCGACGAAGCTGCTATTGCTGAGGGAGACTGGTCGTAGTCCTCAAGTCGATACTTTCGAAACGTCGTTATTTTGAAGAACGACCTTGGAGATGGAATTTTCGCACTGCTTCTTCAGCTTCAATACGCAGCTCGGCCTTCGACTTCCTGAGTCGAGGAGTATTCCTGAACTCCGCCGGGATGTCGGACCCGTCGATGCTCTCGTACGTCTTGCTGGGATTTCGAAAGCGTGGTCGATGATGGTTCATTTTGCTCATGACAATACTCCTTTTACTTCGCGCGCCCACGGGTGCGACGTGGACGGCTGTGTTGGAAACAGTACGGATGTTCTGACGTGGAGTTCTCGAATTCGGATATAGCTCATTCGGGTTGTCTCGATGGAATCGCTACAGCGTTGCGTTTTGAGTAAGGGGCTTTTCCGGTCGTTCCGATGGGAACGGCCAACGGTCGATCACTCGAAGCGTGAATGGGTTTTACCGAGTAAAAATTGGACTCTTTCAATCGATCGGTCGCATCGAACAAGCCGATCGAGTCGATGCGAGTTCCTTACGCGCTCTCGGCAGGAGCAGGATCCCCTCGTCGTACAAGACGCGGCCCCGCAGGATCGTCTTGAACACGTAGTCGACCACTCGCTCGTAAGAGTCCGTAACCGGCCGAACGTCCAGCTTTTGGATCAAGCGGCGCTTGCCGAGGTACATGGCTTCGTTAGCGCGGAAGTGTTCCTCGACCGGTATTCCGAGCCGAGTCGCTGGCGGAACTAGCAACGGGGCATGAAAGTGAAGGCCGTCGTTGCAGCGAACGAGGGGAGACGAGTCCCGATCCCGTTTATAGACCGGCAGGTCCGCAGCCCCGATAAGGATCGGAAGCTCGTCGGGAGATGCGGTCCGAGGTTTCCGATGGATCCTGGTCACCAACGTCGAATAGACCCTTTGGAGTTCATCCTTCATTGCCTGGATGACGGCGCCACGTGGACCGGGAAGTTGAGCGAACGGGAACGTCATTAGATGGCAGCTCCAACCGCTATCCACTCGGTCGATGACCACTTGGGTGTAGCCATTTACGAGTTGCCGGTTAGTGGGATCAACTCTGAAGATCCGATCGTACTCGTCGACTCCCTGATTGGATTTGATCGATTGACCCGTTTGATCAATCTCGGATTGGTACTGGCTGGAGTTGGATTGGTTGGATTGGCTTGAATTGGATGTAGTTGACCAATTGCCGCGGCAAAGACCGGACATTGCGAAGCTCCGATGATCGCAGGCACGGTCGGGTGGCCTATCCATCAAGATGCGTGGTCTGCCTAGTATTTAGATTTCGAGAGCACCGCACGACCGCCACATCGCGGATTATTTTTTCCCCGTACCATAGGCAGACTTCTAAGGGACTTGCTCTCGCCGGCGCTCTCGCGTCAGCTCGGTTGCCATCTTCGGGTCGCGCATTCGCTTCTTCCCATAAAAGTCTTCCAGCATCTCGACCGAGGTCCCCATGTTGGCGGCCAGCTGGAAGACGTTCACTCCCTCGGCGATCCGCATCGTCGCGTAGGTATGCCGGAGCGAGTAGGGGACCCGCTTCTTTCCGTCAGAGGCAAACAGGACCCCGGCCTCCCTCAAGACCCGCTGGAAGCCGCCCTTGAAGGATCCAACCGGTGATCCTGAGGGATGGCAGAACACGCCTTCCTGGTCAGGAGGGGGATGCCCCAACTCCTCTGCCCGGAAGGACCGGAGCTCATCCAAATAGCGCTCCACGCCCATGTTGCAGACCACTTCCCGGTGTCCCGTCTTGCCCCGAACCGACAATACTGCCCTAACCTCATCAGTCAGGGTTTTGGTGGATGAGACGTCCCTCCACCGAAGGCGGCGCGCTTCGCCGACCCGGAGGCCCGTGTTGCCCATGATCAGGACGTAGAGTGCTAGGTAGAACCGCTCCCGCTGGCGGCGCTTGTCCTGTGCCCGATCGACGTACGAGGGAAGGAAGCGCGTGAGCCGATGCCATTCCCGCTCCGGGATGTCGGGGCGGGCGTTGATCCGGCCCGACTTGATTGCGAATTCCGGAACCTCCGAGATATAGCCCTTTCGCTTTGCGAATTTCAGGAGCTGGCGTATGGCCGTTCGTTCGTTCTTGAGGGTCACGATCGCCGGTCGGCGCGGCTGGGAGAGTCGCCAGTCGAGGTAGTCGGCGAGCCTGGCGTCCGTCACTCGGTCGATCGTGAGTTCGGCAAAGTACTGGAGAGCCCATATCTCCACACGACGGACGTTGCCGTTCACGTACTTCGCTGTCCGCACTGCTTGCTCAGCGACGGGCACCTTGGCCCACTCGGAGAAAACCCTCCTGAATGTCGGCGAATTGATCGGCTCACCCCGCCGGGCTTTGCCTTCCAAGCGATAGTACAGGTCCTCAGCGAAGCGCCTCGCCTCAAAGGCATCAGTCGTCTTTGTGGACTTGACCACGTATCCTTCGATAGAGGGGATCTTGAGCCTGGCAGTCCACTTGGGGTTTTGGTGGTCCGCCCTTTTGTAAAGCACGATCCTGCCGTCACCCCTGAGGTCAAGGTAATCCTTGTAGTGGGAATGGGACCGGGGCAAGTGGCCCGACCGGATTTGGGTTCAAGTAAATCCGGAGTAAATTGAGGAAAAGGGAATGGACAGGGTCGGGCCCGAATTTTTTGGGTGCTCTATTTTCATTCTCCCAAGTAGCCGGATGGCTGGTCTGGGTTAGAAGGCGCCCTCGGATTCACGTTGACCTGTTTCCGCTTCACTCTACGAGCAGACGTCAAATCGATGATTGATCAGAAAACGATGTAACGCCAATCCTGCGACGTCCGACAGCAAATACTTCCACCGCCGCCAAGCGCCCACGCAGGGTCACATTTCCGAGCGCCTCTATGTGCGCGGCAGTGCTGAAGCTTAAATGACTCATCAGGTCTGCTGAGACGAGGAGACTCCGACCAACTGCCTTGCAGTGCTCTTGTATTCGCTGGGTCACGTTCATCGTGTCACCGAAATAGGCAATCTGGCGACGCGAATCTCCGCATTCGCTAATAACCACCGGGCCTGCATGGAGCCCGGCCCGGAACCGCGGGACTGAACCAAACTCCATTTGATAGGAATCCGCGATATCCGCGATCCGGTCTTCAATCGCAAAGAAGCAGTCAATACAGCGCTGTGCCGAAACCTCGGGAGTGAGAGGCCAGGTCACAATAACCTCGTCCCCAACGTAAGCATGCACCTCGCCCGCATGCGCGACGATTGGGGCATCGATGTCAAAGAAGAAGCGGGTAAGCAATTCCTGCATGCGTATTTCGCCAAGCGCCTCAGCCAGCGATGTGGATCCGGCAAGATCCAGAAACATCAATACGCGTTCCTCCCGCGCGGGATGACGGTACCGCCCGAGAATGATACTAAGAAGCGCCCGACCACCGATGAGTCGCACCAGTTCAAAGACAGAGCCAAAGATCACCGAGACGATAAGGGCGATCGCGACAATTCGGGGCAGTTCATCAGTCAACCAAACCCATTGGAGCCGTCGGCTGTACAGCATCACCTGCAAAACTGTTGTGGCAGCCGAGACGGCCAACGCCATCGCGATCGCTCGTAATATGATTTCGGCCGCAAACGGCCATCTTCTCAACCAAGCACTGCCGCGCGAATTAAAAAAGAGATGAACGCCCCAGCCAGTGGCAGCGACTCCGATGCCGTGTAGGCCGCTGCGCAGATAATTGGCGGCGTCGCTCTCGTTCGGATCGTCCACGAGATAACGGTAGGTTAGCCCGAATGTGAGGCCAATGAGGGCTATCAGGATTGTCGGAGCTGGAAAACGGCGCATGGCGGGTCCACCATTTCAACTGTGGCTTCGCAGATAATGGCAGCTACCGCCTACGAGGGCTATCTCGAGAAGGTGGGCGCAATGAAAAATGGAGTACTGAGTCGGTCGATTCGCGGTGAGGAGTGTTCAGTCTGCCCCTCAAAGCTGGCGCGTAACCATTTTTGCCAGTCAGCCTAGGGTCAATAAGCGACCTCTCGCGCTGGTCATAGCGGCAGCACGGAAATGAGCCAGAGCATTGACGCGGTCTGCGAGAAAGCGGGGATTTGGCCGGACGCATTCCTCTCGGGTCACGCGCATAATTACCAGCGGTATACGCGCCGTGTTGCAGGTAAGCAGATTCCTTATCTTGTCGTTGGGACGGGTGGCATTGCTCCGCAGAAGGTGCCCGATGCGGCCGGTCAGCCAGCCGACAACAGCCACGAAACCACCTATGACGCAGCAATGGCTAGCTACGGCTATCTCTATGTCACGGCGTCGCCAAAAGTCCTGAAATTCGAGTTTTGGCCGCTTTCCGATGGCGGGCATGCGGAGGCATACGATCCGATTTCGGTCGACCTCACAGCGCATGTGGTGAACCGAGGGTAGGAAAGTATCGGTCGGCGCGGAATGAAAACGATGGCGCGACCGTGTCGCGCCACCGGTTTCATCTGCACGGAGTGGCAAACCCAATCAACCACCCCCGCCGGAGCCGCCTGTGGCATCGCGCAACCGAAATGCCTGTTGTTCCGATCTATTCCCGTTCCGCTTCAGCCGCTTGAATTGACGCTCTGATTTCCTGTAGTAGGGGTGCTGCAAGGCTTGCGAAGCAAGGTAAAATCGGAGCAAAATCAGGATGCTCCGAAAAATCGGCGAGCAATATCACGCGGTCCCGTAGCTCAGCTGGATAGAGCGGCGGTTTCCTAAACCGTAGGTCGCATGTTCGAGTCATGCCGGGATCGCCATTTTCTCAATTTGATCGGATTACCCGTCCGGCGTTGCAACACTGACGCGCGCCGTACTAGTGATGTCGCCCGTGAATGAGCCCGGCAAACGTTCCGCAGGCACCTACGAGCTCCTAAACCGATCCGGATGTCGTCGTCTGTCATTCGCGCGGCGTGAGGTGAAGTTCGAGGAGCGCCATTCTTTGCAGCTCGGCCACATCCTGCACTCCGGATTGCGCGGTGCGAAGGATCGACTCCGCCAAGGCGGTGACGTGTCCCGAGCTGACCGGCTCCGGCAATGTTGCGACGGCCTGTTCGAGGGCCGCGCCCATGATCTCGATCACTTCCGGAGAAAATGCCGCGTCAGAAAAATTCCTCATTTTCGCGACCTCCCGCCAGAGGTACACAACTGTTCATGAATTTATGAATAATCGGATTCGGTAACCAAACGCGAGAAGAATCCTTGGTTCCAATCGAATGAGAAACATATCCAAAGGCCGGAACACTTCCCCGGCGTGACGGTTGCGCGATGAATGCCGACAATGCGCAGAAACTGAAGATCGAGGTTGCGAAGGCCGGGGCTGTTTCGGCGCTGCTGCTCCGCCCTGATAGCTTGCGCGCCTGCTTCGTCTTCGCCCATGGCGCAGGAGCGGGGATGACGCATCCCTTCATGCAGGCCTTTGCGGAAGGTCTTTGCGCGCGAGGCATTGCTACCCTGCGCTATCAGTTCCCCTATATGGAGAAAGCCGGCAGACGGCCCGACCCGCCGGCGATCGCGCACGCAACCGTCCGCGCCGCGGTGACCGAAGCGGGGCGACATTGCCCGGGCCTGCCGCTGATCGCGGGCGGAAAATCGTTCGGCGGCCGCATGACCTCGCAGGCGCAGGCGGCGGCTCCTCTGGAGGGCGTCCGCGGACTTGCGTTTCTCGGCTTTCCGCTGCATCCGGCAGGCAAACCTTCGACCGATCGCGCCGGGCATCTCGCCGACATCCATGTCCCGATGCTGTTCCTGCAGGGGACGCGCGACACCCTTGCCGAGGCGGCGCTGATCGAGGGCGTGGTCGAACGCCTCGCTCCATCAGCGAGGCTGCATCTCGTCGATGCTGCCGATCATTCCTTCCATGTGCTGGCGCGCTCGGGGCGCAATGATCGCGATGTCCTTCGCGAAATTCTGGATGCGTTCGCAGACTGGACGGAGGCGATCTGAAAATTGACGATTGAGCCGAAGCGGGGCCGTCCGCTTCACCCTCCCCTTGAGGGGGAGGGTCGATCGCGAATGCAATGAGCGAGCGGGGTGGGGTGATCCTTCTCAATTAGCTCACCCCACCCCGTCTTACATTCGCTTTCGCTCATGTGAGCCGACCCTCCCCCTCCAGGGGAGGGTGGCGGCGGCGCTGGGCTTAATTTAACGGAACAGGGGTCGTTCGGGGGGTCGCTCAGCAGCCGCGGCAGATGCTGTGGATCTGGCGGTTGAGCGCCTCGTCCTCGTGCTTCATCTGCTGCAGCTGTTCCATGAGCTTCGATTCGCGAGGCGGTTCGGGCTTCCGCCTGGCGGCGAGTTCCGCTTCCTGGCGCTGATAACAGGCCTCCCGCTCGGGCCTGGCCTGGATGAACCGGCATTGCTCCACCGCCAGAGCCGGCGGCGTGACGAATGCGAGCGCAAGCACGGCGGCGGCGAGAATCTTCAGGCGCATGATGCGGAATCCGGTTTCGGTCATCGGGTTTGCGGAGGGACAGCTTGCCGGTTGGCCGGAGACGCGGCCATTGCATTGGCGATGAGAGAGTGTCGTCATTGCGAGGCGTGAAACGACGAAGCAATCCAGTTGCCGAGAAACACTGGATTGCTTCGCTTGCGCTCGCAATGACGCGGAGCGAGCTGCGAAGCTGTTCACGCGTTGCCGCGGTCCTCGCGGAACAGGTCGAGCTTCTGCTGCACCGGGCGATCCGAGAAGCTGAACAGCACCGAATCCGCCTCGGCCTCGTGCGTCACCCAATGCCAGCTCGGCACCACGAACAGATCGCGCGGTCCCCATTCGAAGGTCTGTTCGCCGATCCGGGTGCGCCCCTTGCCCTCGATCGCCGCGAACACGGTGGCGTCGGTGGAACGATAGCGCGCGGTCTTGAAGCCCTTCGGCAGCAACTGGATGAAGGTGCCGATCGTCGGCATCGCGTAGTCGCCGGTCTCGGGATTCGAGAATTTCAGCTTCAGTCCGTGGCAGGCGTCCCATTCGTCACGCAGCCTTGCGGTCTCCAGCGCCTCGCGCGTGTAGGAATAGGGGTAGTTGAAAATCGGCGAAGTCTTCGATGTCCGCCTTTCATCGACCGGCAACAGATTGTGGCCATAGCGCGCAAAGCTGTCGCCGGCAGCGCGGGTGATCTTCTGCTGGTCTTCCTTGAGGCCTTCCGCAAAGGAGGCATCGAAGAACTGCACCATCGGGATGTCGAGGCCGTCGAGCCAGAACATCGGTTCGGAGGTTTCGTTGGAATGATCGTGCCAGGTCATCGACGGCGTGATCACGAAATCGCCGGGCGACATCGCGGTGCGTTCGCCGTCGACCGAAGTATAGGCGCCGTTACCCTCGAGCACGAACCGCAGCGCCGACTGGCTGTGCCGATGCGCGGGCGCGACATCGCCGGGGATCACCATCTGCACGCCGGCGAACAGCGAGGTCGTGATCTTGGATTGGCCGCGCAGGCCCGGATTTTCCAGCACCAGCACGCGACGTTCGGCTTCCTTGGCGGTGATCAGCTTGCCCGCTTCGGTCATGTAGTCGCGGATCGCGTCGAACTTCCACAGATGCGGGCGGCACGCGCTCTTCGGCTCCGGCGTGATCAGGTCGCCGAGCACGTTCCACAGCGCGGAAAGATTCTCGCCGTCGATCTTCCTGTAGAAAGCCTCGCGCTCTGGCGTCCTGGTTACGGCTTCCATGGCCGACCTCCCTTGTTTCTCGTTCGCGGTTCTCGTTGCAAGATTGACAGTATACTTACAATATGGCTATCGTCAATGGCAGGAAAAGCTGACGATAACAAATCGGCGATCCACGCCGTCGGGGCATTCAAGACGTGGATGCCACATCTGGCGCGAAGACGCGCGGAGCCTGTCATCGGGCCGCGCTTTTGCGTGGACCCGTTGGCGCTCTTGCGCGGGCGTGACGAGCGAGAACGTCAGGAAGCAAAAGGGGAGGCCGAAACATGAGGCTGCACGGCTATTTCCGCAGCAGCGCGTCCTACCGGGTCAGAATAGCGTTGAACCTGAAAGGGTTAGGCGCGGAACAGCTGACGCATCATTTGCGCAAGGGCGAGCAGCGCGATCCCGCTTATCTCGCGCTTAACCCACAAGGGCTGGTTCCCACCTTGCAGGACGACCGCGGCGCGGTCCTGACCCAGTCGCTCGCCATCATCGAGTGGCTGGACGAAATCCACCCCCACCCGCCGCTGTTACCGAAGGATCCGTTGCGCCGCGCCCTTGTGCGGGCGTTTGCGCAGGTGCTCGCCTGCGACACCCATCCCGTCCAAAACCTCAAGGTGCTTGCGCGGCTGCGCGAGCTCGGTTTGCCAGAAGAGCGGGTGACCGCCTGGGCGGCCTGGGCCAATCGCGAGGGGCTGTCGGCTTGCGAGAAACTGATCGCCAACGAAGCCGGTCCGTTCTGCTTCGGCGATGTCCCCTCGCTCGCCGATCTTTGCCTGGTGCCGCAATTGGGCAATGCGCGGCGATTCGGAGTCGATGTCGCGGCCTTTCCGCGCCTCCTCAAGGCGGAAGCAGCCGCGAAAAGCCTCAAGGCGTTCGCCGACGCCGCACCGGAGCGACAGGCAGATGCCGAATAAGCCGGTCACGATGGATGCGGTCTACACCGCGCCGGGTTATCTGTTTCGCCGGATGCAGCAGATCGCGGTCGCGCTGTTCATGGAGGAGTGCAAGGCCTTCGATCTGACTCCGGTGCAATATGCGGCGCTGATTGCGATCCGCACCCATCCCGGCATCGATGCCACGCGGCTTTCCGCCGTGATTGCCTTCGACCGTTCGACGCTTGGCAGCGTGATCGAGCGTCTGGAGGCGAAAAAATTCGTCGAGCGCAAGCCTGCGCCCGAGGACAAACGGGTCAAGCTGCTTTACCTGACCCGGAGTGGCGCCGGTGTCTTGCGTGAAATCATGCCGTCGGTCGATCGCGCGCAGGCAAGGATGCTGCAGCCCCTGAAACCGGCCGACCGCAAGACGCTGCTCATGCTGCTCGAACAACTGGTCGACCTCAACAACGAAGCCTCGCGGGTGCCGCTGCGCGCCGAAGATGCGCTGGAGCATCTGGTGTCCCGGTCCTGACATTCGCAATATGATCTCATCTCTTTATTTTAGCATGATCTATTCGGAAAACCGGTTTCCACTTTTCCGGATCATGCTCTAGGAAAGGCGAGCTGATGGCGGACAAGGCGGCGCGGGCAGTCCTGATCGCGGGCGGCGGCATCGGCGGCCTTGCCACAGCACTCGGCCTCGCTCAGAAAGGCGTTCGCTCGATCCTGCTGGAAAAAGCCGCCACTCTCGGCGAAATCGGCGCCGGCATCCAGCTTGGGCCGAACGCTTTCCATGCTTTCGATTATCTCGGCGTGGGCGAAGCGGCGCGCCGCATGGCGGTTTACATCGATCAGCTCCGGCTGATGGATGCGCTGACGGCGGAAGAGATCACCCATGTCGATCTGGGCGATGCCTTCCGCTCGCGCTTTGGCAATCCTTACGCGGTCGTGCATCGCGGCGATTTGCACGGCGTTTTCCTCAAAGCCTGCCGCGACAACGAACTTATCGAGTTGCGTGTCAGTTCGGAGGTCGTGGGCTATGATCAGGACACCTCGTCGGTTACCGCCCGCCTTGCCTCCGGCGAACGCGTCACCGGCTCACTGCTGATCGGCGCGGACGGGCTGTGGTCGAATGTCCGCAAGCAGGTCACCGCTGACGGCGCGCCGCGGGTCTCGGGCCACACCACCTATCGCTCGGTGATCCCGACCGAGGAGATGCCCGAAGACCTGCGCTGGAATGCGGCGACGTTATGGGCCGGCCCGAAATGCCACCTCGTGCACTATCCGCTCTCGGGCTGGAAGGTGTTCAACCTGGTCGTCACCTATCACAACGACGCACCGGAGCCTGTAGCCGGAAAGCCGGTGTCGGAAGAAGAAGTCTTGCGGGGTTTTTCGCACATCCACCAGCGCGCGCAGAGCATCATCCGTCACGGCAAGAACTGGAAGCTGTGGGTATTGTGCGACCGCGATCCGACGCAACGCTGGGTCGATGGACGCGTCGCGCTGCTCGGTGATGCCGCCCACCCGATGCTGCAATATTTCGCGCAAGGCGCCTGCCAGGCGATGGAAGACGCGGTCTGCCTGTCGCATATGCTGGGCAGCCATCCCGGCGATCACGCGACCGCGCTGGAAAAATATTGCCAGCAGCGTTTTCCGCGCACCGCTCGCGTGCAATTGCTCTCGCGCGCGATCGGCGAGCACATCTATCATCCCGCCGGCGAACACGCCCGCCTTCGCAACGCCATCATGAGCGCAAAATCGTCGGAGGACTGGTACAAGGATCTTGCCTGGCTCTACGGCGGAACGGGACTGGGAAGTTAAAGCGACGGATTTCCTTTGTCGTCGTCCCGGACAAGCGAGTGAAACGAGCGCGATCCGGGACCCATAATCACCGCCCTATGTGTTGTGTAAAAGTCGTATGCCTCATTGCTTTAACGAGAAGCCGTGGCGAAGGCCCGTCGGCACGGTGGCTCCAACTAATATTCTACTAGGTCGTTCTAGCGGACCCTGGGTCGGCGCATTATTTATCTTTTTCTGCAACACCCGCCGCAGAGTATGAGTCCCCGCGTTCGCGGGGACGACGCACAGGTTACATCCGCATCACGGCCTGCCGATCGATCTTGCCGGTGCCGGTCTTCGGAAGTTCGTCGATGAACCTGATCTCGCGCGGGTATTTGTAAGGCAACAGCCTTGCCTTGACGAAATCCTGCAACCTTCTGGTCGCCTCGGCCTGATCGAAGGCGCGCTCGTTCATCACGACGACGGCTTTCAGCGTCATCCGCCGATCGGGCAGTTCGGCGGCGAACACAGCGCATTCGCGCACCTCGGGGTGTTCGGCAAGGCAAAGCTCGACTTCGAGCGGATAAACCCATTGGCCGGATATTTTCACGAGATCGTCGGCGCGGCCGCGGAAGAAATAGAAACCGTCGCTGTCGCGCACGAAGCGGTCGCCGGTGTAGATCCAACCGCCCTCGCGGATCGTCTCGGCGGATTTGTCCGGCCGGTTCCAATAAAGTGGCGCACTGGAATCGCCGCGCACCCACAATATGCCTTCCTCGTTGTCGGCCACCTCGCGGCCATTGCTGTCCTTCAGCGCGATTTCATAGCCGGGGACGCGAAGGCCTGCGGCGCCGAGCTTCTTTTTCTCCGGGCGATTGCTGAGATAGATGTGCAGCACTTCGGTCGAGCCGAGCCCTTCGACGATCTCGAGGCCGGTCAGTTTCTTCCAGCCATTGGAGACTTCAGTGGAGAGCACTTCGGCCGCGGACAGCGCCATGCGCAGCGAGGAAAAATCGCGGCCCCGCGCCTCTTCGGCCTTGGCGAGCGAGGTGTAAAGCGTCGGCAGGCCGAAGAACAGGCTCGGCCGATATCGCTCGATCGCATCGAAAATCGCCTGAGGCCTCGGTTGGCCCGGCAGCAGCAACGCCGCAGCGCCCGCCGAGAACGGAAAGGTGACGGAGTTGCCGAACCCATAGGCGAAGAACATTTTCGGCACTGAAAAGCAGATATCGTCGGGCTTGAGCTTCAGCACGTTCTGCGCAAAGGCGGCGTCGCTATAGGCCATGTCGTGCTGGAGATGAACGATGCCCTTGGACCGGCCGGTCGAGCCCGAGGAATACATCCAGAACGCCATTTCGTTGCGATGGGTGGGTGCTTCCAAAAGATCGGCCGGAAAATGCGGCAGCCAGCGCGAAGCGATCAAGGTATTCGGCACGGCGTGGTTCGATGCCTCGCCATTGACCACGATCAGCGTGCGCAAGGACGTGTCCTTGCACGCGTCCGCCTCGAAGCGCGGGCAAAATTCGGCGTCAGCCACGGCAACGGTCGCGCCGGAATCGGAAAGGTAGAATTGGAGGAGATCGGGCGGTGTCAGTGTGTTGATCAGGAGCGGCACGAACCCGGCGCGCACCGCGCCGAAGAACGCCGCCGGATAGGCCGGCGTGTCGTCGAGAAACATGAGGATACGGTCGCCGCGACTTAGGCCCAGCGACGCAAAGCCATTACCCCAGCGCGAGGCCTCAGTACAAAGCTGGGAATAGCTGCGCGCACCCAAAGGGCCGGTCAGGGCCAGCCGGCCACCGTGGCCCTTGTCGAGATTGTCAAAAAGGATGCGACTTGCATTGTAGGTAACAGGACATGCAAATCCGATTTCGCGCGCGCCCGCGCTTTGCGGCGGAACGGGATCGGCGATCGCGAGCGACTTTGGCGACATCATGCTTGGCTCCGTTTGCCGTAGCGCGCCATGAAGGCCGGCGACATCGCGCGCAGGCGCGCCTCGTCGATCCGCCCCGAACGGGTGATGTAGCTATAGGCGAAATCTATCAGGTCGAGCTTCATGTGCTCGGGAAATCTTGCGTACCACTCCGCACTCGCGCGCGCCGCGGACACCAGCTTCTTCACGATCGGCTGGCGCTCGTGCTGGTAACGGGCAAAGGCTGCCTCCAAATCGCGCTCTGCTTCGAGTGCCCTGGTGAGCGCGATCGCGTCTTCGATCGCAAGCCGCGTGCCCGACCCGATCGAGAAATGGGTGGAGTGCAGGGCGTCGCCGATCAGCACCATGTTCTTGAACGACCAGCGCTCGTTCCAGATCCATGGAGAATTGCGCCACACCGATTTGTTGGAGACCAGAGCGTGCCCCGCAAGCGTAGCGGCGAAAACCTGCTCGCAAATCGCTTTGGACTCTTCGACCGTCTTGTCGGCAAAACCGTAAGCCTGCCAGGTCGACAGATCGCATTCGACCAGGAACGTGCTCATATCGCGCGAGTATCGATAATGATGGGCATTGAAGCTGCCGAGCCGCGTTTTCACAAAGGTCTGTGACAGCGTCTCAAATCGCTTCGTGGTGCCGTACCAGGCGAATTTGTTGCTTGAATAGGACATGGAAGTGCCGAAATCGCCTTCGAAGGAGCGGCGCACCAGCGAATTCAAGCCGTCGGCCGCGACGATCAGATCGTAGCCTGCCAATTGATCGAGCGAAGTGACCTGGGTGCCGTAACGCGGCAGGACGCCCGCGGAAGCGGCGCGCGCCTGCAGGATTCGGAGCAGATCCAGGCGGCCGATCGAGGAAAATCCCACGCCATCGATCTCGACATTCTCGCCGCGCAAATTGAGCGTGATGTTTCTCCAGCTCTCCATCCATGGCGTGATTGCTTCCACCGTGTCGGGATCATCGGCGGCCAGGAATTCCAGCGCCTGCTCGGAGAACACCACGCCGAAGCCCCAGGTGGCGCCGGCGGGGTTCTGTTCGAACAGATCGACTTGCGCGTCGCCGTGGCGCTTCTTCCAGAGATAGCTGAAATAGAGGCCGCCGGGGCCGGCGCCGATGACGGCGATCCGCACGATGATCCTCCCAGAGCGATCGACAGTATACTGACGAATTCTCGCCACAGTAATGCGGAGAGGGCGAGCGCGCCAGAGAAATATATTCCGAGTTGGCCTGTTGTGATGCCGCAGGCGATCTCACTCTCCTGGAGAGCCGTGTGCATGCAAGCTGTCGGCTGGCGGCGGTGGGCCGCTACCCGAAAAGCCGCGTCAGGCCGCGGCGTTTGCCAGGAAATGATCGACGGAGGAGCGCAATTCGGCAGCCTGGCTCGATAGTTCCTGCGCCGTGGCAAGAACGAGATCGGCCGAGCGGTGGGTGTTGTCGCTCGCCGCGGCAGTCCCGGCGATGCTTTGAGCGACACTCGCCGTTCCGGCGGCGGCGTGGCGGATATTTTCCGATATTTCGAGCGCCGCGGTATTCTGCTGGCTCATGGCCTGTGCAATCGATGCGGTGAAGCTGTCGATGTCGGCCATGACAGCGGCAATGGCACCGACATTGTCGACGGCGCGCTTGGTGGCGAGTTGCACCTCGGCAATTTGCGACGAGATTTCCTCGGTGGCCTTTGCGGTCTGGATCGCGAGCGCTTTTACCTCCGATGCGACCACCGCAAAGCCACGTCCGGCTTCGCCGGCGCGCGCTGCCTCGATGGTGGCATTGAGCGCCAGGAGGTTGGTTTGACCCGCGATGGTGCGGATGAACCCCACGACTTCGTCGATGTGCTGGGCAGCGCTGGCGAGCGCCCCGATGGTCTCGTTGGCTTCCGTGGCCATCACGGAAGCGCGCTGCACGACGCCGGTGGCGTCCTGAAGTTGCGCGGTGATGGTCTGCACGGATTCGCCGAGGTGGTTCGCCGCTGCTGCCACCGTCTGGACGTTGCCGGAGGTCTCGTCGGCGGCCGACGCCATCTGGCTCGATTGCTGGCCCGCCGAGTGCGCGATCGACGACAGCGTGCGCGCGGTCTCGGTGAGCTTGCCTGTCATCGCATCCGTGTTGGCCAGGGCAGACTGGATGGCCGAGCGGAATGCCGCCACTTCGGCCTCGATGCGTTGTCGCCGACTGATCTGCTCCGAATTCATCTGGTCCTTGGCGGAAATCAGCGCGACGCTCTCCTCGGCGCGGACCTTCAGATTGCCCTGCATGACAGCGAGAGATTTCAGAAGGCGGCCGAGTTCGTCGCTCCGGCGCACGACAATCTGGTCGGCAAAATTGCCGGCCGCGACGCGCTCGGCGACTTTCATCGCGGCAAAAATCGCCCGGCTCAAGGAGTAGGCGAAGGCGAGTGCAAGCAAAAGACCAACCAATGCCGTGCCGATCGTCAGCTTGATCATGGTGCCGCGTTCGATCGCCACAGCTGCTTCCGCTTCGCTGCGAAAGCCGAAGCCGTAGGCCGCGACAACTTCCACCAGGTCGTCAAGCGCGATTGCGGCTTCGTCAGCTTTCTGAACCACGGCAAAGGCCGCCGGCAACTCGGTGAGCCCGCCGGCTGGCGGCTTGATTAACTTCAGTTCGGCTTCCGACCAGCCGCGAAAGGCTTTTTCCGCCTGGTCGAGTGCGGTTGCCGCGTCCTTGCTGTCGACGCGCTCGCGGACGACTTTAAGGTCGTCCGAAATGCCCATGATCAGTTTCTCGAGCTTGGCCAGCCTGTCCTTCGTTGCACCCTCGTTGATGCTCCTGTGCATGAGGAGGCGCGCCTCATTCATTCCTGCCTGCGCCGAGCGCGCATAATTGATGCCCATCAAGGGCCCGTCATAGAGCCGGACGACCAGGTTGCCCGAAGAGGAGATGCCGCGGATGCCGTAGAAGGCGAGCCCGCAGGTGAAGCCGATGACAATGCAAAATATCCCGAAAAGCTTGTAACGGATCGACATCAGCCCCTCTCCCGGCGGCAGCACGGAATCTATTCGGAAACCGTCACCGTCATCTTCATCCGCGGATGGATCGCGCAGATCACCTGCACTTCGCCCCCTTCCTTGAAGGTCACATCCGTCGATGCGCCGGGCGGCTGGGATCCAAGATTGAATTCATTGCCCTGACTGGTCGACATGATGTTGTGCGGAACGCTGTCGTCATTGAGGAAGGTCACCGTTCCTCCCTTTTTGATGGTGATGCTCTCGGACGAGAACGTGCGGCCCTTCTGTGTAATCGTCAGGTTGGCGGCGAGTGCCCCAACCGAAAGGCCCATGCACATGGCGAAGGTGAGGGTAGGCAGGCGCATCGGATTTTCCTTCGGTTCGAATTGATCGGTTTAGCGGGGGAGAACCGGCACGGCGGTGGGGGCGAGGTCGCTGGTGAGCGTTTTCATGAAGGCGACCAGATCGGACTTTTCCTGCGGCGTGAGGCCGAGCGGCTTCATCAGGTCGGAGCGGCTCGGCCGCTCTACGCCGCCTCTGTCGTAATGATCGACCACCTGTTCGAGTGTCGCGAGCGAACCGTCGTGCATGTAAGGGCTGCGGTGGGTGATTTCCCGCAGACCCGGCGTCTTGAATGCGTGCTGCATCTTGACGACGCCGGGCACGAACTTGCCGCGGCCGACATCGTCGCTCGGCAGGCCGATGTCCTGGAAGCCGTCATTGGTGAAGTTCCAGCCCTCGTGGCACGACGAGCACTGGGCCTTGGTGTTGAAGAGCGCAAATCCGCGCTTGGCTTCCTCGGAGATGGCTTGCTCGTTCCCGTCGATCCAGTCATCGAAGGGTGCGCGCTGCGAGACGACCGTCCGCTCATAGGTCGCGATCGCCTTGGCGAGTGTCTTGGGGCTCATCGTCTCGCCTGGAAAGGCGGCAGCGAAAAGCGGCTTGTATTCCGGAATGGTGCCGAGCCGCTGCATGAGCTGTTCGACCGGCATGTTCATTTCGCCTGGGGATTGAATCGGACCGAGCGCCTGCTCCTCAAGGTTGGCGAGCCGGCCGTCCCACATGAAAATGGCTCCCCAGGCCGCGTTGACGATAGTCGGCGAGTGCCGGCCCAGTTGCGCCATCCCGAAGCCGACGCCGACCGGCAAGCCGTCGGCCCAGCCGAAGGCCGGGCTGTGACAGCTCGCGCAGGACTGCGCCGAGGACACCGAGATACGCGTGTCGAAGTAGAGCTTCTTGCCGAGCGCCAGCTTCTCCGGCGTGTAGGGATTGTCCTTGGGGAAGGGGATCGACGCGGGGCGGCGGTACTGCGCCTTCATGCCGTCGAGGCCGGCAACCGCCTTCTGCTCGACGGTCAGGTAGCGCGTTTCGCCGACGGTGGCGGAGCCGAAGCTCGTGCCTGCAAAACCAATCAGCCCGAGCGCCGTTGCTGCAACGGCCGATCCGAAGATGGCTGAGTGACCGAAACTGGGCCGAAGCATGCTGGCATCCTTCAAGGCGGAGAACCCGGGTCACCGGACCAGAGCCACAAAGTGCGAGATCGGATTTCTCGCCCACGACAGCTGCTACGATAATACCGATAAGTTAATGAAAATCATCCACAGGGTGATCCAAGGTCTTCTACAACTTTGAACTGCAAGGTGGCCTGATCCAGTCTCCTCCAGGTTGCGGAAGGCGCCTGTCGGTTGAGCCTTCCGCTCAATCGTTTCCCCGTGATCCATGCCCCGCGCGAGCGGGGCCGTTCGGCCCACGCGCTCATTGCGCAGCGAACCGGGACAGCACGCCGCGGCACTGCGGCGAGAGCGATTCCGCCCGCACGGCGAGGCACTGAATGATCCGGCCGCCGCCGGGTGCGACGCCGCCGCAAAGGGCGCGAACGTCGGCGCCGCAAGCAGAGCGCAAGACGAACAGTTCCTCGCGCGGCAACATCGGCCGCAATACCAGCGCCGGCGCGGCAGCCGGAGCGGCCGCGGCGGGCGCGCCCGCAACTGCCGGCGCTGCGGCAGCGCCGGTCGCAGCAGCAACCGCCTTCTGGCAGTTGGCCGACAGCTTCGTCATGTTGTTCTCCAGGCACTGCAATGCGGGCGCGCCGCCGGTTGGCACGCCGGCGCAGACGTTTGGATAGTCGGCGCGGCAGGCGGCACGGATCGCGCTGACCTGGGCGCTGCTCGGCTGCTTGACACTTGATGCCGCCTTCGGCGGCGCTGTTGCGGGTTCCGCGGCTGGCTTGCCGGGCTCTGCCTTTGCCGCAGTGTCCGGTGCTGCCTCCGGCTTCGCGGGTGCTGCGGCTGCAGCCGGCTCGCTCTTCGATTCAGAAGGAGCTTCCACCGCGCGCACGGCGCTTTGACAAGGCGGCGAAAGGCTCGACAGGTTTTTCTGCAGGCATTGCAATGACGCCGCTCCGCCCGGCGGGATGCTGGCGCAATGGGCTTCATAGTCGGAGCGGCATTGGGCGCGGATCGCGCTACGTTGCGCATCCGTCGGCGCCTGAGAGAAGGCGGGAGTGGTGATCAAGAATGTCGCGGCTATCGCCGCAAAAAATAGGGCCGCAGGCGTCGATGTGCTGACCATCGGAGCGATCCTTATCTGTTTTGCCGGAAGCGGCTGGCTTCGGGCGAAATGAAATCTGAAATGCTCTAGACCTTGACCATCCGCTTGCCGCGGTTTTCGCCGGCGAGCAGTCCGATCAGCGCCTGCGGGGTGTTCTGCAGCCCCTCGATGACGTCCTCCTGGACCTTGAGCTTGCCGGAGCCGACCCATGATTGCAGGTCGCGCAAGGCTTCGTTGCGGCGCTCCATGTAGTCCATCACGATGAAGCCTTGCATGGTAAGCCGCTTGACCACGATCAGGCCGGGAACTCCCCGCGGCCCCGCGGCTGACGGTACGCCGTCATATTGCGAGATAGCACCGCAGCAGGCGATGCGGCCGTGGTTGTTCATCTGCGCCAGGCAGGCTTCGAGGATGTCGCCGCCGACATTGTCGAAATAGACGTCGACGCCGTCGGGTGCCGCCGCCTTGAGCGCCTTGAAGACCGCGCCGTCCTTGTAGTCGACCGCGGCATCGAAGCCGAGCTCGGAGGTGAGCCAGCCGCACTTGTCCTTGCCGCCGGCGATACCGACGACGCGGCAGCCCTTGATCCCGGCGATCTGGCCGACGATCGAACCGACCGAGCCGGCAGCGGCAGAGACCACCACGGTCTCACCGGCCTTCGCCTTGCCGACGTCGAGCAGGCCGAAATAGGCGGTGAGGCCGGCAATGCCATACACGCTGAGCAAATGGGTCATCGGCTCGACCTTCGGCAGTTTGGTCAAATGCCTGGCCGGAACCGCAGCGTAGTCCTGCCAGCCGGTATCGCCGAATACGAGGTCGCCCGGTGCAAGGCCCGGTGCTCTGGACGACACGACTTCGGCAATGCCGCCGCCGGCCATCACGGTATTGGCCTCTACCGCCGCACGATAGGTCGCGCCGTGCATCCACGCCCGGTTGGCCGCATCGAGCGATATGTAGCGCACGCGCAGCAAGGCCTCGCCGTCGCGCGGTTCCGGAATGGCGCTCTCGGTCATTTTGAAATGCTGGGGTGCAAGCTTTCCGGTCGGCTTTTCCACCAGCAGGATCTGGCGATTGACACCATCTTTCATGGCTTCCTCCCGTCGAATGGCTGTTCTTGACGCAGTGTCGCGCATGAAACGCGCAAGCAGCCGCGTCGTGCATTTGTGCGATGCATATGAGGCTAATTGGCGGGAGCGCATTCGACAACGTGAACATTTTGGCACAAGGCGCTTTTCCGTCGGGCGCGCCGGTACTTGCCGTTGAACCTTGTTGCGTCGGCCTTGAAATCTGCCAAACTCGAACGTGCCGGAAACCGACAGGGGTCGCACGATGTCGAACAGGTTTACGCAGTACATTCTGATCGCGATGGTGCTTGGCATCGTGATGGGTACGCTCATCTTCAACTATCTGCCGGACATCCGGACCGACATCGCCTCGAGCGTCAACCTGATCGCAGTGATATTCCTGCGCCTGATCAAGATGATCATCGCGCCACTGGTGTTCGCCACGCTTGTCGGCGGCATCGCCCATATGGGAACCGGGTCCAAGCTGGGACGGATCTTCGCCAAGACCATGGGCTGGTTCATCAGCGCCTCATTTGTCTCGCTGCTGCTCGGCCTGGTGATGGTGAATCTGCTGCAGCCCGGCGACAATTTCCCGGGCACCCTGCCGGACAAGGCGCAATCGACCGGGCTGCCGGTGTCGGCATTCTCGATCGAGAAATTCCTGACTCACCTGATTCCGACCTCGATTGCGGACGCGATGGCGCAGAACGAGATCCTGCAGATCGTGGTGTTCGCAGTGTTCTTCTCGGTGGCGATGGGTGCGCTGCCGGAGCGTTCGAAGCAGATATTGTCGCTGATCGACGACCTCGGCCACATCATGCTGAAGGTGACCGGCTACGTGATGCTGTTTGCGCCGATCGCTGTTTGGGCCGCCATCACCGCCACCGTGGCGAAGAACGGTCTTCTCGTGTTGTGGAAGCTCATCGTCTTCATGGGCGGTTTCTATCTCTCGCTCCTGATCCTGTGGGCCATCCTCGTCGTGGTCGGCTTCGTTGTCATCGGACCGAGGTACAGCCACCTGCTGCGGTTGATCCGCGAGCCGCTGATGATCGCGTTCTCGACCGCGAGTTCGGAAGCCGCCTATCCCAAAACGCTGGAAGGCCTCAATCGTTTCGGCGCCTCGTCGCGGATTTCGAGCTTCGTGCTGCCGCTCGGCTATTCGTTCAACCTCGACGGCACGATGATGTACTGCACCTTTGCCAGTATCTTCATCGCGCAGACCTACAGGATCGACATGTCGCTCGGCACCCAACTTGCGATGCTGGCGACGCTGATGATCACCTCGAAGGGAGTGGCGGGCGTTCCGCGCGCCTCGCTTGTCGTGATCGCCTCGACGCTCAGCCAGTTCGGCATTCCCGAGGCGGGCCTCTTGATGATCATGGGCATCGACACCTTCCTCGACATGGGCCGCAGCGCCACCAACGTGATCGGCAATTCGCTCGCGACCGCCGTGGTGGCAAAGTGGGAAGGCGAACTCGCGCCCGAACACGCGCTCGGTCCCGACGACGTGGTGCCGCCGGACATGATCCCCGGCGAAATCCCTGCGATGGCCGGCCACTGACGGGAGCATTGCATGCGCCACACGCTGCTTGGATCGATCGGGATCGGTGGCCTCCTGGTCGGCTGCCTGCTGGTTTCGGCAGTTTATGCCCAGAGCGGCGGCGAGGGGCTGAGCCCGACGCTTGCCGGCATCAAGAACAGGCATGTCGTGCATCTCGGCTATCGCGAGAGCTCACCGCCGTTCTCCTTCCTCGACCAGGCCAACCGGCCGATCGGCTACAGCCTGGAACTTTGCGAGGCGATCGTCGATGAGATCGGCGTCGAAGTCGACGATCCCGATCTTAGAATCGAATACGTCAAGGTCACTTCCGACGATCGCATTGCGGCAGTGGTGCAGGGCAAGATCGACCTCGAGTGCGGATCAACCACGGCCAATGCCGAACGCGCCAGGCAGGTAGCCTTTTCGCCCCTGATATTCGTGGCGGGCACCAAGCTGATGGTGCCGAAGGACGCGACCTACTCGGCCCCGAAGGACCTGCAAGGCAAGACCATCGTGGTCACCAAGGGCACGACGAATGAGCAGGCCATGCATGCTGTCGACAAGAAATTCGCGCTCGGCCTCAACATCATCACGGCGCCCGACCACGAGCAGTCCTATCAGACCCTGGTCGAAGGCAAGGCGGATGCGTTCGCGACCGACGATATTCTCCTCTACGGTCTGATCGCCCGGCACAAGTCGCAGGACCGGTTTCGCGTCACCGGGGATTATTTGTCCTACGATCCCTACGGCATCATGTTCCGCAAGGGCGAGCCGCAGCTGAGCGCGGTGGTGGAACGAACTTTCCGCAAGCTCGGATCGAACCACGACTTGATCCCGCTTTACAACAAGTGGTTCGTCTCGCGTCTGCCGACCGGCGAAAGGCTCAATGTTGCGATCTCCCCGCAACTCGAGGATGCCTTCAAGGCGCTCGATGACACCGAGGGCGTGAGCAACTGACCTATTCACTGGCTTTTGGGCTTCATCCTTCGAGACGCGCATGCGCGCTCCTCTGGATGAGGAAGGTCTATCCCGTCATGGTGAGGAGCGTATTTCGCGCGTCTCGAACCATGAGGCTACCAGAACGGCAGGGTGACCAATTCACTCAACTACCGAGGTTTGCCCGGGGCGACTTCACGGCTTGATGTGCAGCGCGGCTTTGGTCGCGTTGAGGGCGTTGTTGAAGGCCGTTTTGGTTTGGCCGGCGATCGTATGGGCCTCGAAGGTGGGACCGGCGACAAAGCCGGTGCTGGGCTTGATTCCGACCGCTGCTTCGACCTTGGCAAGGGCGTTCGCAAAGCCGGTTTTGGCCACGCCCGCGGCCCTGTTCAGATCGGCCGTTTGCCTTGCGATGAAGGCTGTGGCCGTCGATGTCACGGATGAGATGTCGGTCATGCGCTGTTCCCCTGGCAGAGAAAGCATCGACCGTTCATGGTTAACAAGGCGTTAACGGCAGCCCCTGAGCCTTCAGAAGCCTAAGCCTTCAGAAGAAACTCAGATCCTCGGCGCGTCCGCCGCGCGCGACCGCGGCGTACTCGATCGCCGTGAACAAGCCGCCGGCCACGTAGATTTTCCGGTTGAGGGATGCAGCCAGGGTGCGGCTCACGTGGAAGGCATCGGCGACCGTCGCTGCGACGTGAACGTCGGCCAGCGGATTGGTCTTGCGCGCGGCGGACGCTACCGCCGCCGCGTCGCCGCCCTTGTGACGGGCGCTGGTGCAGATAATGGTGTCGAAAGAGGGTGCGAGCGCGCCCACGATCTCCTGCGATTTCTTGTCGAGGGAAACGCCGACCACGAGGATCCAGTCCAGCGCGCCATGGATTTCCCGCAGGCTTGCGAGCGATTGCCTGATGCCGTCGGGCGTGTGACCGACGTCGATGACGGTCAGCGGGTTTTGAGCAATGGCTTCGAGCCGGCCCGGCCAGCGTGTTCCGTGTAAGCCCGACCGCACCGCGGTTTCGATCCGGGCAAAATCTTTTTCCTCCGACGCGCGGCCCAGCCAGCGCAGGAACAGCGTAATCGCAATCGCCGCGTTGTTGAACTGGAATGCGCCGAGAAGGGCAACCTCCAGCGACGGGAACTCGTAGCGTCCGGAGGTGAAATCGAAGCGCGGGCGTGACGCGGAGGCGATTTCGCCGTCGATCCTGATCTCGTCGCGGATAAACAGGCTCGCGACCCCGCGATTACGATTATATTCGAGGATATGCGGCCGCAAACTCCGGCAGTTCTCGCCATAAACGATGGTCCCGCCGGTGGCACAGGCGTCACTCTTGTCCGAGACGATCATTTGCAGTGAATGCCCCAGCAGGTCCACATGTTCGTAATCGACCGATGTGACGGCGGTCAGGTGCGCTCCGATCAGGCGAACCGGATCGTAGCGTCCGCCGATGCCCGCTTCGAACACGGCGAACTCGCATTGACTCTCCTGGAAGTAAAGGCAGGCAAGCGCAAACATCGCCTCGAACGCGCCGAACTTCTCATCAGGGCGCAGCGAAACCGCCGTCATCGCGGCCCGGACCCGTGCAGCCAACTGTCCGAGAGGTTCGTCGCCGATCGGCGTACCATCAAGCTGAAAGCGTTCATTGACGCGAAACAGATGCGGTGAAGTGAACAGTCCCGCACGCAGTCCGTAAGCCTGCGCGATATTGGCGCAGAATGCGGCGGTCGAGCCCTTGCCGTTTGAACCGGTCACGACGACGGAGTTGCGCGAAAGCCTGGCGCGGTCCACGGCAAGGACGTCGAGCAACGCCGCCAGCCGGGCCAAACAAACGCCATCGCCGTATTTTGGCAGATCAAACATCGAGCAAGCCAAGGATGGAAAACGTGTGATGCCAAATCTTCAGGATCAGATCGGCCCGATCCACTTCTTCCAAAAAGCGGATCGACGGATTTGAATTGACCTCGATGATCCGCAAATCGTCGGGATCGCCGCCGATGTCCGCAAAGAGATCGACGGCAGCAACGCGCAGGCCAAGCGCCCGCGCCGCGTCTGTTGCCATGGCAACTATCTCGGCGCGCGGCTGTTCCAGCTCCATCGTGCCGCCAGCGCTGAAATTGGTCCGCCCGGGAATCTCCCAATGCGTTCCCGCGCCAAGCACGGTATCGAGCAAGGGCTCTGTCATCGTCACGGCGATCGGCGAAAGGCCGCGCGCCTGCAAGTCGCTGTTGTGCGCGACCAGCAGGTCGCGGATCGATCGCACGCCGTCACCCAGCAGGAAAGGCGGATGCTTTCCGGCGCCATAGACGATCTCGCCGTCGAGCAGGAAGATCCGGTATTCGCGGCCCGCAACGATCGGCTGGATCAAGACTGAATCGTAATGTTGCGCGACCCGGCTCAGATATCGATCGAGCGCGGCTTCGCCGTGGACGATTTCGGCAAAGTCGCCGCGCGATCCCGTCAGCGGCTTCGCGAACGCGGCCAAGTGCAGTCCGCTGAAACAGGCAAGGGCGTCCTGACGCTCATGGCCTTCAGGGCGATGGGCGCGATGCCTTTCACTCAGGAAGAAATATTCGCCGCCGAGCGTGGCGATGCCGGCATGTTCCAGAATTCTGTTGGCGAAATATTTGTCGGACGCAAGTGTCGCCGCCGTGGAATTGTTTTGCGGATACCATGAGCACCTTCCGGCGCCGAATTGAACGCTTTTCGTTTTCGACGTTACGCTGAACAAGAGCCCCGTCCCGCCGTCGAGATCTCGAAATTTCAGCTCGAAACGGCCACAGGCATATTCGGCGTAGACCGACTGGTCCGGATAAAAGGCGGGTTTTCCCACCCGAAGATCCCGCAAATTACGCATGCACGGTCCGGCGATCTGGCATTCCGGAAGTTTTTGATGATTTATCTCTAGCGAATTTTTGCCGTGGGCGCGGCAATTAACTGCTCGATTGGTGCGGAATTCGGCAAGTAAATTGCGCGCAATTCGCTTCCCGAAGAGGGTTTGTAGCAAGCGCCATTTCCACCGGCTGGCCTTGCGTTTTTGTGACGTCAATCGCCCGCCTGCACCTGTTGACTATCTCCGATATTGGGCTAGTTGAAGCGCAATTCCTCAATCTTTGCAGGGGTTTTTTGCCTCAACTGTTCGTCTTTTGGGGCCGATCGACCTGTTCGTTCTATCGCAAGAAAAATCGGAAAAATAAAACACATGAGCGCGTTTTATAGAGAGAAGGTTCTTTCTGTCAGGCATTGGACCGATACGCTTTTCAGCTTCAAGGCCACCCGCAACACCGGCTTCCGATTCCAGAACGGGCAATTTGCGATGATCGGGCTCGAGGTCGAGGGCCGTCCCCTGATGCGCGCCTATTCGATGGCGAGCGCCAATCACGAAGAGGCGCTCGAGTTCTTCTCGATCAAGGTTGCCGACGGACCACTGACATCTCGCCTGCAGAAGATCAAGGAAGGCGACATCATCCTGGTCGAGCCCAAGGCCACCGGCACCCTGGTTGCCGACAATCTGATCCCGGGCAAGCGCCTGTTGTTGCTGTCGACCGGCACCGGGCTTGCCCCGTTCGCAAGCCTGATCAAGGACCCGGACGTGTACGACAAGTTCGAAAGCATCATTTTGGTGCACGGATGCCGGCAGGTTTCCGAACTCGCCTATGGCGAAGAGCTGGTGGCGACGCTGCGGGACGACGAATTGTTCGGACCGCTTCTGGAAGAAAAGCTTGTCTATTATCCGACCGTCACCCGCGAGCCGTTCCGCAATCGCGGCCGCATCACCGACCTCATCACTTCCACGCAGCTGTTCAATGATATCGGCCAGCCGCCGCTGGATATCGCCGAGGACCGGATCATGATGTGCGGCAGTCCCGCAATGCTGGAAGAGCTGCGCCAGATGTTCGAGGCCCGCGACTTTACCGAGGGCAGCCACGGCGAGCCCGGCCACTTTGTAATCGAGAAGGCTTTCGTCGAGCGCTGAGGCGGCAGCGCCGGCGCGACAAAGCTGCGCCTCTCGCAAACCCTCGATCAAAGATCACCTAATCGACGATGAAAAGCCTGGCGCCGGTTCTGGTCGATGACCGGTGCGCGGCATCGCGAAATCGGATACCTGATAGCTCATGCCGGCGGAAAGCGTTTAGTGTCCTTTCGATTCCGAAGGTCGCAAACGAGGTTGCCGCAAAATGATGCGAACTTCGGAATCGGGACACTAGATCGCCGATGTTCAGGGTGCGCCAGTAAGCCTCGCCGCTCCCGCCCGGATGCATGATGGGAGCGACCTGGCTCCAGTCCGTGACCGTGAAGGGCAGCGCCGGAATTTTCATTCGGCAGATCCTTCCGTGCTCGCATCGACGGTGGTCCGACAATTCGGAGAAGAGTGCACCCCGTGGACGGATTGATGCCAGGGCTGAAGGGCGGTGAGGCTGGTTGCGCACGCCTATCGTTGATGATGCGGCAGGTCCGCCTCTGCTGTAAAGTTTCGGGGAACATGGTTGCGACTGGGTCGACGCGGTGATTGCGGAAGAGAACAAAACCTTGTCTTTGGTCAGCCGGGACGTGCGGGAGAAAACCGCCTTCGTGCTGGCGGGCGGCGGCAGCTTTGGCGCCATTCAGGTCGGCATGATGCACGCGCTCGCCGCCAACGGCATTACCCCGGACATGGTGGTCGGCTCCAGTGTCGGAGCCCTGAATGGCGCCTATTATGCCGGCAATCCGACATTGAAAGGCGTGTCGCAGCTTGAAACCATCTGGCGCGGCCTGCGGCGAGCCGACGTCTTTCCGCTGACCCTTCGCACCCTGTTCGGATTTGTCTGGCGGCGCGATTTTCTGATTACGCACGACGGCATTCAGAAGCTGATCGACGATCACTTGCCTTATCGCAATCTTCAGGACGCCAGACTCCCCGTTCACATCGTCACCACCGATATCGTTTCCGGTAACAGCGTCGTGATCTCGGATGGACCGGCCGACGAGGCGATTATCGCTTCCACCGCGATTCCGGGCGCGTTTGCGCCTGTCCGCTACAAGGATCTGTATCTGGCGGACGGTGCGATCTCCTCGAATACCCCGGTCAAGGTCGCGGTTACCAAAGGCGCGCGGCGCCTGATCATTCTACCGACGGGTTACGCCTGTGCCGTTGAGAAACCGCCGGTCGGCGCGGTCGCCAATGCACTTCATGCGCTAACGCTTTTGATCACCCGCCAGCTTGTGAGCGATCTGGAAAATCTCTCTCCCGACATCGAGTACTTCGTGGTGCCGCCACTATGTCCGCTGGTGGGATCGCCTTACGATTTTTCCCGAACTTCCGATCATATCGAGCGTGCGATCCGAAGCACCGAGGCCTGGCTTCAGAAAAGCGGCCTGGAGACGTCAGGCATTCCCGGCGAGATACGCCCGCACGGCCATTGAGGTGCCGCGGTGCAATTCATGCCTCACCGGCAAGGAATAAAGCGATGGCGTACCGGGTCTATGGTTCCAGGCCGTCAGGCCAGGTTGCACTGCGGAACTATTGGCCTGTCGACCCGGCCAGACGACGGATTGATTATGCTCGGCATGATCCGGTAGCCTCGCGCCGGTCGATTGTCATATCCATGATCGATACCGGCGATAGGGTCGGTACCGGTCATCCGGCGATAGGCGTCAGGCTGCGAAGTAAGAACAAGATGGCTAGAGGCCGCCCGAGGGGGTTTTATGGAAACGCTGATGCTTCCGTTCTCGCCGCGCTTCATCGTTCTCACGATCTGCGCCGTGGTGACGGCGCTGCTTTTCGGTATCGGGATCGTCGACCACAAGGCGTTCGATCTGGTCCTTGTCCCGCTGCTGATTTTTGGCGCGCTCACCCTGCTCGGCATTCGTGATCTCACGCAAAAGAATCATGCGGTGTTGCGCAACTATCCGATCTCCGCGCATCTGCGCTTCCTGCTGGAAGAAATCAGGCCGGAGATGCGGCAGTACTTCTTCGAGAGCGAGAAGGACGGCATGCCGTTTTCCCGCGACACCCGCGCGGTGGTCTATCAGCGCGCGAAGATGGTGCTCGACAAGCGGCCCTTCGGTACGCAGGAGGATGTCTATCGCGAGGGCTATGAATGGATTCACCATTCGGTGGCACCGAAAGCGCGTGCCAACGAGCAATTCCGCGTCCTGATCGGCGGTCCGGACTGCACCAAGCCCTATTCGGCCTCGGTCTTCAATATTTCAGCCATGAGCTTCGGCGCGCTCAGTCCGAATGCGGTGCGCGCGCTCAACGCCGGCGCGAAGAAGGGTGGCTTCGCGCATGATACGGGGGAAGGCGGCGTCAGCCCCTACCATCGCGAAAAGGGCGGCGACCTGATCTGGGAAGTCGGCTCGGGGTATTTCGGCTGCCGCAACCGCGACGGCTCCTTCAATCCGGATGAGTTTGCCCGCGTTGCCCGCGACGATCAGATCAAGATGGTCGAGCTCAAGATCAGCCAGGGCGCCAAGCCCGGGCATGGCGGCGTGCTGCCGGCGGCGAAGGTGTCGGAGGAAATCGCAAAGATCCGAGGCGTTCCCGTCAACGAAGACTGCATCTCTCCGGCAACGCATCGGGCGTTCAATACTCCGCTGGAGATGATGGCGTTCATCGACGAGATGCGACGTCTGTCCGGCGGCAAGCCGGCCGGCTTCAAGCTGTGCATCGGCCATCCGTGGGAGTTTCTCGCGATCTGCAAGGCGATGCTGGAGACAAAAATCTATCCCGACTTCATCGTGGTCGACGGCAACGAAGGCGGCACGGGTGCGGCACCGCTCGAATTCATGGACCACATGGGCATGCCGATGCGCGAGGGCGTCAGTTTCGTCCACAACGCGCTGCTGGGGATCAATGCGCGCGACCGCATTCGTATCGGCGCCTCGGGAAAGATCGCAACTGCCTTCGACATGGCGCGCGCGATGGCGATCGGCGCCGACTGGTGCAATTCGGCGCGAGGCTTCATGTTCGCACTCGGCTGCATCCAGTCACTGAGCTGTCACACCGACCGCTGTCCGACCGGCGTAACCACGCAGGATCCGACCCGCAACCGCGCACTGGTGGTGCCCCACAAGATCGAGCGGGTCTACAATTATCACCATGCCACCTTGCACGCGTTGTCAGAGCTTCTCGCCGCCGCCGGGCTCGAACATCCCCGCGAATTGCGGCCGATCCACTTCTCCCACCGCACCGCCACGACCGAGGTGCAGACCTTCGCAAAGCTTTATCCGTCGCTTCGCCCGGGCGAACTGATCGACGGCACCGACGATCCGCGCTTCCGCGACGCCTGGGCGATGGCGCGTGCCGATACGTTCGCGGCGACGGTGTAATTGGCCTGCGAACGGCCCAACAGCAATGCTTCTTGATTGAACGGACTTTCGGCAGAGCTCGGTTCACCTCTCCCCGCTGGGGAGAGGTCGATTTGCGCAGCAAATCGGGTGAGGGCCGTGGTCTCGCGAGAGACCTTACCCCCTGACCCCAACCCTCTCCCGATCGAAGTCGGATTTATCCGACTTCGACAGTTGATAATGCCCAACTCGGGTGAACCCGAGTTGGATGGGAGAGGGAGCACACCTTCGGCGGGGTTATAGATCAAACTGATTTCATCGCGCGCCGGCTTCAGTGCGGATTTTCCAGGCTGAAGGTTTCAGACTGTTCGTCATACGCAAACAGCTCGGCGTAGCGCGCCCATGACACCACCGTCTTGAGCGTTTCGTCGGCGTTTTCCTCGGACATGTAGTCCTCGAGTTCGTTGCGGAACCGCGCCGCAGGCGCGGTATGCGACGGTCGCTCGTCAAGCACCCGGCGGATCAGCCCCATTACCGGCACATAAAGCATGAGATGGTCGGCAAACAGCCGCTTGCGGGCGTCGGTTTCGAGGTTGGCGAAACGCTTGCCGGCTTCCGTCAGCATCAGGTCGCCTTCGCTCAATTGCGCAAACCTCAGCAGTTGCAGCGACTCGCCGAGATGGAATAATTCGTCGGCTTCGAGCTGGAGCTGATTGGCGAGCACGGGCAGGTCGGCGTGGCCGTTATACGGCGGCCCCGCCAAAGTCTCGATCAGACCCGAGAGCACGTTGGACGAGACATGGCTCAGGGTCATGCCCATGCCTGTGCCCTGAATGCCCTCGGCCGCCGGCGTCCTGACCTCGGGCCGCTGGGTCATGCGGGCATAGATGTTGTCGACAAGCTGGCGGAAAGCCGGATCAAGACGATTGCGCGGATGCGGCAGGTCGATCCTGATCTCGGCGGCCACACGGCCGGGATTGGATGAGAACACCAGAATGCGGTCGCACATCAGCACCGCTTCCTCGATGTTGTGCGTGACCATCAGCACCGATTTGATCGGCAGCCGGCCTTCGATCCACAGATCGATCAGGTCGGTTCGCAAGGTTTCGGCGGTCAGCACGTCGAGCGCGGAAAACGGCTCGTCCATCAGCAGGAGGTCCGGATGTACGACGAGCGCGCGTGCAAAGCCGACGCGCTGGCGCATGCCGCCTGACAATTCCTTTGGAAAGGCTGATTCAAATCCGTCGAGGCCGATGAGATCGATTGCCGCGAGCGCTCGCCTGCGGCGTTCGGTGCTCTCGACGCCAAGCGCCTCCAGGCCCAGTTCGACGTTCTGCAGCACAGTCAGCCACGGAAACAACGCGAAGGACTGAAACACCATGGAGACGCCGTTTGGCGGCCCGGCAATGGTCTCGCCGCGGCACTTGGCGTCGCCCGAGGATGGCGTGATCAGGCCGGCAATGATGCGCAGTAAAGTCGATTTGCCCGAACCGGAGCGCCCGAGCAGGCCGACGATTTCGCCGGAATGGATAGTGAGATCGACTTTTTCGAGGACCAGAAGTTCTTCGCCGCTGCCTTTTGGAAACGACCGGCAGACGCCGCGCATATCGAGCAGGCTGGTCTCTTTGGTAACTTCGAGCATGGTCTTGTCCTAAAAGCTATCCCAGACGAAGGCGTCGTTCCCCGAAAGCGTAAAGTGGCCTCCAGAGCAGCCGGTTGAAAAGCGTCACCAACACACACATCACGGTGATGCCGAGCACGACCCGGGGGAAATCACCGGCTTCCGTCGCAAGCGCTATATAGGCGCCGAGTCCGCTCGCCGTCAGGTGGATGTCACCCCAACTGGCGACTTCGGCAACGATGGAGGCGTTCCACGATCCGCCCGAGGCGGTGATGGCGCCCGTGATGTAATAGGGGAAAATGCCGGGCAGGATCACCTTGATCCACCAGCGCCACCCCTTGAGATGGAAACTGCCGGCGGCCTCGCGCAGATCGGTCGGAAACGCGCTGGCGCCGGCGATGACATTGAACAGGATGTACCACTGCGTTCCCAGGATCATCAGCGGGCTGAGCCAGATGTTCGAATTGAGGCCAAAGCGCACGATGACCGCCACGAACACCGGGAATGCGAGGTTGGCGGGGAACGCGGCAAGAAATTGTGCGAGCGGCTGGATGCGTTCGGCGAGTTTGGGCCGAAGCCCGATCCAGACGCCGACGGGCACCCATATCAGCGTCGCCAGCGAAATCAGGACGATCACGCGCAGGAGCGTGATGAGGCCGTAATTTATGGCGGTGAGGACGTCAGGGAGGCCCAGCGTCGCCGACATGTATCGATACGCCCTCCAGCCGGCGTAGAATGTGCCTGCGACGACAAAAGCGAGCCAGATCGCATCGACGGCGCGGGAGGGCGGACCGGACCTGAGGGGGACCCGCAGGATTTGGGGGATCGCCAGATGCAGGTTCGAAAAGGCCCGGTTCAGCGCCGCGAAGGGATATGTCAGGGCACGCAGCGCGCGCGTCCGGCGGAACAGGTCGAGCATCCAGGAGGTCGGTGCGGTCCCGGAAGCGGTCTGCTCGAAGCGGAATTTGTCGGCCCAGGCGACGACGGGGCGAAACAGCAGCTGGTCGTAGGCAATGATCACCAAAAGCATTGTCAGGATGGCGTAGCCGATCGCCGGCAGATTTTGCTTTTGAATGCCGAGCGCGACGTAGGAGCCGATACCCGGCAGCGTGATCGTCGTGTTGCCGACCGTGATCGCCTCCGAGGCCACCACAAAGAACCAGCCGCCCGACATCGACATCATCGTGTTCCAGATCAGGCCAGGCATCGCGAAGGGCACGTCGAGCCGCCAGAAGCGCTGCCATCCGCTCAGATGAAAACTCTGCGAGGCTTCGTCCAGGTCCTTCGGCACGTTGCGGATCGACTGGTACATACTGAACGCCATGTTCCAGGCCTGGCTTGTGAAAATCGCGAAGACGCAGGCGAGCTCGGCGCCGAATACCTGGCCGGGGAAAAGGTTCAGGAAGAACACCACCGTGAAGGTGAGAAAACCGAGGATCGGCACCGATTGCAGGATGTCGAGCAGCGGGATCAGCACCATCTCGGCCCGTCGGCTTTTGGCGGCGAGCGTGGCGTAGAGAAGCGTGAAAATGATCGAGCAGACGATGGCGAGCAGCATCCGCATGGTCGTCCGCAGCGCATAGAGGGGCAGATTGGCAGGGTCGAGCGAAACCGGAGAGGTGTCGAGGGTAGACAAGGGGAGAGTGGTTTGCTCGCCGCCATAGACGATCAGCACCATGGCGCCGGTCACCAGCACCAGCGCCACGGCGTCCCAGATGTTCGGCCGCAGCGCCTGTCCCAGTCTCGGCGTGAGAATTTCTTCAAGCGTCATGCGGGTTCGCCTTGTCGCGGGCCTGCCTGGTGGACAGGCGAGATCGAGTATCCGTGCCGCGTCCCGTATTGATAGGCGCGGTTTGTGATGGGTTTATAGTCGAACGGGGATGAAAACGCAGAGAAGGACCAAGGGCTTCATCTCAGAACTCGCA
>Ga0210396_10000991_pt1 | contig 32460 bp, 35 predicted proteins | sample IncBWH17OmetaG_FD_155466 | JGI IMG/M metagenome (GOLD analysis project Ga0210396, IMG submission 155466) | Forest soil microbial communities from Barre Woods Harvard Forest LTER site, Petersham, Massachusetts, United States - Inc-BW-H-17-O ...
CTTCGGAGGGAGAACAAAGACTTAACCGCAGGGTTGTCAGGGGAGGAATGACGTGAAGCTTTTCGACTGCATTTGCGCGGGAGTCGTTTTTATTCTGGCGATCGTGGATTGCCTGCTCGTGCCGAAAAACTATACCGGCAGAATCTGGATCTTCGGAACGTGCCTGGCTCTGCTGTTCACCGCGATGTTGAATGTGCTACGTATTCGCAACGGCCGCGGAGTGAAGGGTCTGAAGCTGTTTTGCATTACTGCGAATGTGACGATGCTGGTACTCGCAATCGCGCTGATGGCAAGCATCGGAAGAGCACGGACGCTGCAGCATCCGCAAATCCCGCTGGTTGGCGCTATTTTGCTGGCCGAGACCGGATTTTCTCTAAGGAAGAACGATTGATTCCCTTTCAAGAATCGGACGGCGGCGTTTCCTTTGCAGTCAAGGTCCATCCCCGCGCCAGGAAAAACGCCATCGCCGGCGAATTCGGGGACGCGCTCAAGCTCTCCCTAACCTCGCCGCCCGTCGATGGCCGCGCCAACCAGGCCTGCATCGAATTCTTCGCGAAACTTTTGATGGCGCCCCGATCTTCCGTTACCATTGCCTCCGGCCAGACCAGCCGCCAGAAAGTCGTTCGTGTCGCGGGGCTCTGGGCCGAAGAAGTGCGCAGACGGATTGGAATATAACGCCGGCCTCAGGGAGCCACACTTGAGCTTTTCCGAACGCTTGCAGGAGATTCGCACGGGGTTTGAGCGCCCGTTCTGGGTCGCCAACATCAGCGAGCTTTTCGAGCGCCTCTCCTACTACGCCGTGTTTGCCGTGCTGGCGCGCTATCTGCACGAAAGCCTTCATTTTGATGTCGAGCGCGCCAGCAACCTCACCGGAATGTTTGGCGGCTGGGTCTGGTTTCTCGCCATCGGTGGGGGCGCGCTCGCCGACCGGCTCGGCTTCCGGCGGGCGCTCTCTATCGCGTACCTGATCCTCAGCTTCGCTTATTTCCTGTTGGGGTCAATTGGATCTCCCTGGCTCGCTCCATTGCGTAACCGCGTGCCGCTGGTGGCGCTGGTGGCTTTCGTCCTGATCCTACCCGCCCTGGGCGTGGCTCTGGTAAAGCCTTGCGTGGTCGGCACCACGGCCCGCGCCTCCAAAGAGAACGTCCGCTCGGTCGGGTATTCGATCTACTACACGCTCGTGAATGTTGGCAGCACGGCGGGGCCGCTGCTTGCCTCGTGGGCCCAAGAGCATGGCGCCGTAGAGAATGTATTTCGCATCGCCGCGTTGAGCGTGTTCCTGATGCTCTTCGTCGTACTGCTGCTGTTCAAAGAGCCGCGCCGCGCCGACGAAGGCGAAACCGCAAGTCTCAGCCAGGTGGGAAAGAACTTCCTGACTGTGCTTTCGAACCCGCGGTTCATGATTTTCCTGCTCATTTTCACCGGATACTGGATCGTCTACTGGCAGGAGTTCATCGCCCTGCCACTCTACATTTCCGCGTACATCGATCCCAAGGCGGACACGGCGCGAATCCTGGCGACCGACCCGATTGTAGTCATTTTGTTCACTCTGTTGATCGGCTTTCTGACCAAGCGCATGCAAGCGTTTCACGCCATTATTCTCGGAACGCTGATCTCGAGCCTGGCCTGGATCCTTCTGATCCTGCATCCCTCCGTCTGGATGGCAGTCGCCACGCTGGTTGTGGTGGCGATCGGCGAAATCGTGCAACAGCCGCGCTACTACGACTACATTTCGCGCCTCGCTCCCAAGGGGCAGCAGGGCACATACATGGGCTTCGCGTTCCTCCCCCTCGGCATCGGATCGTTTGTCGCCGGCAGGTTCAGCGGATGGCTCATGCATCACTTTGGCGAAGAAATGCACCGGCCCGAGATGATCTGGTGGTCTGTGGTCGCGGTTGGCGTAGCCACGACGGCGTTGCTATGGATTTACGACCGTGTCGTACGAGTGGAATGAGCGCGCAACGCTTGACTTCGCTTGCCGCCTTTGGGATCATTCGCTCCGCAAGTGAATCGAAGGAGGCTCTATGCCACATTATCTTCACCAAGTCGCGTATTCTCGCGAGGGCTGGGAAGCGCTTCTGGCCCATCCCGAGAACCGCATTGAGGCGGTAAGACCCGCGATTGAGAAGTTGGGAGGCAAAATCGAGACCGCCTGGTTCGCCTTCGGAAAGTACGACGTAGTCGTAATCACCAATCTGCCCGACAACGTAAGTGCGGCGGCGATTTCCATCGCGTTCGCTGGCGGGGGCGCCTGCAAAGCCGTGCAGACCACGCCGCTGATGTCTGCGGAGGAAGCTCTGCAAGCCTTCAAGAAGGCCGCGGAATGCGGCTATCGGCCGGCAACTGTCACGACTCGCGCCGCGTAATCTGACCGGAGCGAGCAACAACACGGGCGGCCTCAGCAGGGCGCCTTCTCTTCTTAGGGAATTTGGCTAAGTTAAACGTTGCCTCAACTCAAGACCATGCCCGCCGCCGTCGCAGGTCAACTTCGCCGTGTGCTGAAAAACGGCGGCTCGGCTGAGCATGGCGCAGGCGTGCAGTGGTTCTTTAAAGATGAAATCAAATCGCACGGCTGGTACACGGCTGACTTACGCCGCGCCGCTGTCCGTTTTCGTCGGGAGGTGAGAAAAGAGCACGGACTCGATTTTCTGATCGAGGTCGCCGATCGCCTTTTCTCCGGCCCGGTGCTGGAAGAAAAGATAGCCGCCGTGTTCTTGCTGGAGAAGCTTGACGGCGAGTTTGGTGACGCCGAGTTCAAACTCTTCGAGACCTGGCTCGATCGCATCAGCAGCTGGTCCGATCATGACGCGCTGGTGCATGATCTTATCGCGCCGATGATCGCGTCCCGACCTGCGCGTGCAAAAACCGTTTTCCGCTGGGCAAAGTCACCCAGCCGCTGGCATCGCCGCGCGGCTTGCGTGGCCCTGATTCGCGGATCACGCGCGAAGATCTTCCTTCCGGAAATCATCAAGCTTTCTGATTTTCTTCTCTCCGACGAAGATGACATGGTGCAGAAAGGCTTGGGCTGGCTGCTTCGCGAAACTGCAAAGTTCGATGCCAAACGAACAGTTCCATACTTGATGAAGATTCGCGGACGAGCGCCACGACTTGTGTTGCGGACCGCCTGCGAGACTCTGCCACCGGCGGTGAGAAAACGCGTTCTGGCTTCCAATGCTACCTAGCTGCTCACGCCTGCTGCTTCAGAAATAACTCAGCCCGGCATCGCTGCGGCGCTGCTTCAAACGTGCAAACCAGCGGCAGAGCGGATAAAGCGTGAGCACCACCAGGGCCCAAAATAGATAAACGATCGGCAACGAGTATCCCCATTCTGGCGGCGGCGTGATGGGAAACTGGCCGAGCCCCGGAGACTCGAACATCCATTGCACCTGCCCGTAGCGGGCATAACATACTGCGATGGCGAGCATGTGTATCAGAGGTATATGCAAGAGGTAATAAAACATGTGCACTTCGCCGACGATGAGAGCCGGCCGCAGCCATGGCGGCGTTGCGGTGTCGACGGCCCACAAGAAAAGCAGAGCCGGCCCCAGCGCCACCAAAAGAACTAGCAGCGATGGCGGGTACTTGTTAGTGTCCAAAAACGAAAGTGCGGTAAAAGCCGCGCGGATCTCCCTACGTACAGATTCGCCCAAATCCTTCCCATTGTTTACAATAGGGGTTTGCCCATGGACCTGGCTGCCATCCAATCTGCGCTGCGCGAACGCAACATCGATGCGTGGCTGTTCTACGACCACCATCATCGCGATCCCATCGCCTACCGAGTGCTTGGCTTGCCCACAAGTCTCATGGTCACGCGGCGTTGGTTCTATTTGATTCCCGCGCAGGGTGAACCGGTAAAACTGGTCCATAAAATCGAAGCCGGCCACCTCGATTCCTTGCCCGGCAGCAAGCGCCAGTATTCCGGATGGCAGGAACTTTTTGACACCTTGAAGTCGATGCTCGCCCCCTACCGCGACATCGCCATGCAGTATTCGCCTAATAACATCGTGTTCACGATTTCTCTGGTGGATGGCGGGACCATTGAGTTGCTGCGCGGGTTGGGAAAAAATGTGGTCAGTTCCGCCGACTTGGTTGCACAGTTCGAAGCTACCTGGAGCGAGGAGCAGATCAAAACTCACTTCGCCGCGCGCGACAGCGTGGATTCAATCGTGGCCGCTGCCTTCAAGGAAATCGGCAAGCGCGCCCGCGATGGTGGAACCACGGAACACGGAATCCAACAGTGGTTCATGGAAGCGTTTCGCCGCGAGAATCTGCTCACCGATGATGCGCCGATCGTTGCCGTGAACGCGAACGCTGGCAATCCGCACTATGAACCCCGTGCCGATCATCCCGTTCCGATTCGTGAAGGCGATCTGATTTTGCTCGACGTCTGGGGGAAAAAAGACGTCCCGGGAGCGGTCTATTACGACATCACATGGATGGGTTTCGTCGGCAAGGCGCCATCGGACCGCATCCGCCAGGTATTTGAAATCGTACGAGACGCGCGCGACGCGGGCGTGAAAACCGTGACCGATGCGATCGATGCCGGGCGCCGCATCGCAGGATGGGAAGTCGACCGCGCCACCCGCGGCCACATCAAGCAGAAAGGTTACGGCGAATATTTCATTCACCGCACCGGACATTCCATCGGCACCGACGTCCATTCTAATGGGGCCAATATGGACGACCTGGAAATCCACGACGAGCGCCAGATTCTTCCCAATTCTTGTTTCTCCATCGAGCCGGGCATTTATCTGCCGGAATTTGGCGTGCGCAGCGAGGTCAACATGCTGGTCCGTCCCAAGTCGGCGGAAGTCACCGGAAACATTCAACGTGAGATCGTAATTATCTGATGGCAAATCAAACTACAGCTAAAGCGAAGGCGGCCGAACCGGCGCAGCCCGCCAACACCATGTCGGTAATCGCGCCTGCCTTGGGCTGGCTGATTCCCGGGGCCGGCCACATGATCCAAAAACGCTGGATTCGCGGAGCTCTGCTGTTCGTCTCCATCAGCACTCTCTTCATCCTGGGCCTCATGATGCAGGGCCACATCTACAAAGCCAACGGCGGCGATATTCTCGACATGCTCGGATTCATCGGTGACCTCGGCGCGGGTGGAATGTATATTGTGACTCTCGCCATGAACTGGGGCCAGGGAGCGATCGCTTTCGCTATCGCGGATTATGGAACCAAGTTCATGATCGTCGCCGGACTGCTGAATTTCATTGCCGTGGCCGACGCCTACCACATCGCCATCGGGAAAAAACAATGATCTGGGAAAAACAAAAACAATGACCGTCCAGCTCACTCATTTCAGCGCCGCTTTTGTTTTCGCCCTATTTGCCTCCATCGTCTTCGGCATCACCCACCGCGAAACTACGCGCGAGATGGTCCGCTACGGCCTGTACTGTTTTGCCCTGTTTCTGGGCGGGCTGCTGGCGGCGGGATGGGCGATGTGGCTGGTACGAAGATAGCTGAAAGGTTCTATCCTTCCCATACAAACGCGTCAAACACGCGCTTCGATTCAAAATTCAGCCGGCGATAGAGCGCGACCGCACCGGCATTGGCCTCGGTCACGGTCAACGAAAGCATCGCGAAGCCACGCTTGCGCAGGTTAATGGAGGTCGCCGCCAGGAGCGCCTCGCCGATCCCGCGTGAGCGGTATTCGGGGAGCACACATATCTGCGTCACGTGTCCCACATCGTTGCGAACCCGCGAGCACAAGATCAATCCAATCAAATTCTTCGCCTTCCGGTCGACCGCGGCGTAGGACGATTCCGCATCGAACAAACCGCACCCCGGAAAGCGCACAATGTTATTCAGAAAGCGCAGCGATCCGCTAAGCGTGTGGTACTGGTCGTTGATCTGGGCGTCTACGTGCCCGCGATAAGCCGCAGTAATCACAGCGGCTGCAGGCTGGTAGTCGGCCTCAGTCCACTGCCGGATTTCGATGTCGGGAAACGCCGTTGACGCTGGCGGCGCGAAATCGCTCAGCCGGAGAACCATGAACAGCCGCGGATGCCGCTGGAACCCCTGATCGAGAAATGGCCGGGCAACGCTCCCCGCCTCATGCGCCAGCAACTGCGCTTCAACCCGATGAATTCCAGGAGACTGCTGCAGCGTCTCAATCACATGCGTCAGGAGTTTGATTTCGACTTCGTGCGCGTCAGACGAGCGGCCGCCGTTCGCCACGAAAAGGTCGCCCACCACTCCCTTGCTGCCCTCGTACACGAAAAAGCTGTAACCAAAGATGCGCCCGCGTTCAATCGCCGCGTATCCCGGAAGAATTTTCGCGTCGACATAGCGCAGGATCATCTCCGCCGATCCGTTGTAGTCCCAGGAGAGCAGGCTCGCCCAGGCTCGCGTCTCATCATCGAGCAGGGGGCGCAGGTCCACCGAAGAAAAATGTCTGAGGTCGAGAATCTCCACGGAGCTCCTGCAAAATCAGCCCAAACCAACCCACGGCGTCATTTGCGATGGCAGAACTCCGAGTTTAGTGCGTTCCACGGCGCGAGGCAAACCGCCAGAATACAGGGCGGCAACAGCGCCTATTCCACTCGATCGAGAATTGTGATCTGTCCCGACAAATCGTCGTTGCGGTGTTCCATGATCAACGTTTGCTTATCGTGCGACAGCGACCAACAATCGCAGAAATGCATTTCTCGCGTCCCGAACTGCATCCACGATTCAATTATCAACTCATCGCCCTCCCACCTTGCAGATCCCCGAACCGGCCTGCCGTTCAGCAAGCTCCTATCTTGCTCACCAGCGATGCAGCATCTGAAAATCACTCGATCTTCACTTCCGTCAACCTTCGTGACCACGATCTCTTGCTCCAGTTCAGCCTCCGACTGTTCAATCTTCATCAAAATAGCCTTGGGTGACGGGCCAAGGAATCTGCTCTTGCCTAAGTTTGCATTCCAAACGCCAGCGAAATTAACCCTCATGTCTTTTTCCGCGACCCGCTACTGCGGCGTGGAACTTGCCGCCACCGCAGCTACCCAGTAATAATCCACGTGCTGCGGAGCATAATGCCCAAGGTAAGAAACTCGGCGGCCAGCCATCCGCTTCGCAATCTCGGGCTGCGAGTTCTCCGGCGCGACCAGCAGGTGCTCCTCCGGGGGAACGCTGCCCCAGTCGTAGTTGAAGGTGAGTTGGTTGCGATAAAAAGTCAGCCCATACTCCAGTTCACGCCGAACGTGGTAAACCGCCAGAGGCAGCGGATGGGTCTCCATGCTGGCAATCTCGAAAGCCAGTGGGCGCGCGGAAAGGGTCTGATCCAGAGATACGGCTCCCAATCTCATAACAATTCCTACAGTAAGCAGAACCGGTATCACCGTGACAAACCGCAGCAGGCGCAGGCCCGTCTTTCGAACCAGCGTAAGCGCAATTCCGGCGCACAGCACAAATGCGGCGGCGAGCGCCACCAGCATCGGCCGCCCCTCCGAAGGGCGATGCTGCGCGATGTATCCGATCAGCAACGCCGGAATGATCAGACCCCCTGCCAACAGTGCGTGCAATACGGCCAGTCCCAGCGGGACTGGCTTGGCATCACATTGGTGCAAGTGCTGCCGCAGGTAATCGGCTAACAGCAGCGCTCCTGCCGGAATCGCGGGAAGAATATAGCCGGGCAGCTTCGATTGCGAAATCGAAAACAACAGGACCGGGATAATGAGCCAGCAGCACGCGAACACGCCGAGTTGATTTTCGCAATCAAGATCGCCTGCGTTCGTCGGACTTGGCTTGCCCCACCACCAGCGGACTCGTTCAACAAATGCCACAATCACGAACACCGTCCACGGAACCAGTGCCAGTGCCGTCACCGGCAAGTAATACCAGAACGGCTCCGTATGGTGATAGAGATCTTTCGAGAACCTTCCTAGATTGTGCTCAAGAATGAATACGCGAAAAAACTCCGGGTTGCGCAGTTGCACCACGAGATACCACGGCATGGCGATCACGCAGAAAAGGAGAATTCCCGGCAGCCAAAGCGTCTTTAGCACCAGCGGCAGTTCGCGAACCGCGGCCGCGTAGAGGACGATCACCACCGCAGCGAGAAACAGCGCGATCGGTCCCTTCGCCAGTGCCCCCAATGCGATGAAGCCATAAAAGACCGCGAGGTAAATTCTTTTTCCACTTGCACGCCAGGTCCACCATCCGAACATGGCGATGGTAAAAGCCGCAGCCAACGCCATATCCATCGAGGCGGCGCGGGCGTAGCCGATCACTCCCGCGGAGGAAGCCGCGATCAGCGCGCCATCCAACTCAAATCCTGGCCGGAAGCGTCGCAGAAAAAAGTACACGGCAAGCACAAGGAAACTGGCATCGACTGCCGAAGGCAGTCGGGCCGCCCAATCGCTAATCCCGAACACCCCGTATGCCATCATCGCTTGCCAGTAATATAGAGGAGGCTTCTCCAGCCAGGGCTGGCCCCCGAGGACGGGGGTGATCCACTCGTGGCGCTCCAGCATTTCGCGCGCCACCTGCGCGTAGCGCGGTTCATCGGCTCCGATAAGCCCGAACTGCGCCAATCCGTACAAAAAAAGAAACGCGCAGAAGCCCGCCAGCAACAGCGAATCGGTACGGGTTCGATTCCTCATCAGGGAGTTCCGAGAACGGCGGGCGTCATGGGTACTGTTGATTAATGATCGTTGATTGATGAGTGTCGATTGAAAGGCAATGAGGGCGAGTTCTTCAATCGAGAATCAAAAAAATCATCATTCAACAGTTACAACTATTGTACGGAAGGACTGCGGTGCAACAAATCCAGAACCTGGCGCACCGCCTGGATGAGCGGACCTTCCAGCGAGCAGCCACTGGCGCACTCATGCCCGCCCCCGCCAAAGCGCTCAGCCACTCGCGCCACATCAAGCTTGCCTTTGCTCCGTAAGCTTACCCGAAACCGTCCGCCGGGAAGTTCTCGGAAGAATGCCGCCACTTCCACTTCACCGATCGAGAGCACGTAATTGACCAGGCCTTCGCAATCCTCTTCCTTCGCTTCGCAGCGGTCCATTTGCTCTTGCGTGACCCAGGTCCAGCCGACGTGGCCTTCGGTGCTGAGGTTGCGCAACGCTTCGCCCAGCAGCCTCATCTTCGCTACCGAGTGGGCGAAATAAATGCTGCGCGCGCAATGTGAAGGATCGGCACCCGCCAGCACCAGTTCGCGCGCGAGAGCGAACGTATTCTGGTTCGTTCCCTGGAACATGAACGAGCCGGTATCGGTCATCAGCGCCGTATAGAGGCAGGTAGCAATCTCCGGGGAAAAATGCGCTCCGGCTTCGCGCGCCAGGCGAAACACCATTTCCGCCGTTGCCACTGCATGCGGATCGATCCAGTTCACGTTGGCAAACGGACGCCCGCTGACGTGATGATCGATGCTGATCAGGAAGCGGTTCTCCAGACCCTCAAGCCGGGTGCGGTGAATGCTGTCGCACTCGAGAATGATCGCCGCCTCATAGCTACCCGTGACGCGATTGGCCTGAAACACCTGATCGGCGAACGGCAACGTGCGATAAATCCTTGGGACGCCATCGTGCAGCACCACGTCAGCCTGTTTGCCCATCGCGCGCAAAACCTGGCAGCAGGCCAGCGCCGACCCCACGGCATCGCCATCCGGCCGCGCGTGCGACGTAAGTACGAACCGGTCACGCTGTTCGATTTGCTGGAGAACATCCCGCAGCATCGCTATGCCTTTTTCAATCCCGGTTTGGTTCGAGATTTCATCCTCTTTTTCGCCCGTGCCAGCAGTTCTTCCACTCTCGCCTTTTCCCGCTCCGAACGGTCCAGCCGGAAAAACAATTCTGGCGCGCGTCTCAGCCGCAGACGCTCCATCAATTCATGCCTGATGTATTCCTTTGCGGCGATTAAGCCCTCGAGACTTCGGTCGGCCTCCTGGTCGTCGCCATCCACATCCACCAGAACCTGCGCCGAACGGCCATCGTCAGCCACATGCACGGCTGTCACACCCACCAGTCCAATGCGCGGATCAGCCAGTTCCCCTTCCACCAGCGTTTCGATCTCCTCGCGCAGGGCTTCGCCCAACCGGCCGCGATGGTACTTCACCCCGCGCTTCTCCACCCTTCACCTCGAAGTAAAACGCATGAGAATATCAGAAAATTGGATGCGCGTGTTGGCTCCGAAGTGCTATTGTCGCGCACAAAGGAGGGGTCCGGGTAAGTACAGAGGTAACAAGGCGATAGCGACTACTTCGCGCATGGCTGACGTTCGCTCGGCCAGACCGTCTTTCCGGACGCGACTCCCGCTGTGTATCATTCGGCCTTAGGGGAAGCACATGAGGACGCAGAACGTGTTTTTGCTGTTGGCGCTGACGATAGCTGCGGCTGCGCAGCAGTCGAATATCACGCGCCTCGACGGCAGCAAGCTTGCGACCTCGGAAATCGATGCTACTGTGGCCCGCGTGATGCACGCTGCGGAAGTTACGGGAGTAGGTCTCGCGATTTTCGATAAGGGGCAGGTCGTCTACCTCAAAACCTATGGCGTCCGCGACAAAGAAAAAACCCTGCCGTTAACCGAAGATTCTGTCATGACCGCGGCGTCCTTCAGCAAAGTGGCGTTCGCCTACATGGTGCTTCAACTCGTTGACGAAAAACTCATCGACCTCGACAAGCCTGTCTACCAGTATTTACCCAAACCGCTGCCGGAATATCCCGCGTACAAGGATCTGGCCGGTGACCCGCGCTACAAGAAAATCACGGCAAGAATGCTGCTGGATCACACCAGCGGGTTTCCCAATCTACGCCAGTTCACTGAAGACAACAGATTAAGCATCAACTTTGAGCCAGGATCGAGGTTCGCTTATTCCGGTGAAGGCGTCAATCTGCTCCAGTTGGTGGTTGAGACGATCACGAATAAACCATTAGAAGAGTTGATGAGAACCCGCATTTATGAGCCCTTTGGCATGACGCGCTCCAGCATGATTTGGGAGAGCCGATTCGAAAGTGATTGTGCCAACGGATACGACGAGTGGGGACGTTCGCTCGGTCATGAAAGAAGGCCCAAAGCCAATGCCGCCGGCTCGATGCAGACAACGGTCGCGGACTTCGCCCGGTTCATGCAGGCGGTGCTTCAAGGCGAACGACTGAGCAAGCAGACGCGCGAGTTGATGCTCAGCCCGCAGATTGAGATTCTTTCCAAGCACGAATTTCCCAGCCTGGCGAGCGAAACCACTGATGAAAATAAATTAATCCGCCTGAGCTACGGCCTGGCGTGGGGACTTTACTGGACTCCGTATGGCAAAGCCTTTTTCAAAGAAGGCCACGCCGAGGGCTGGCGAAACTACACCGTCTGCTTCGACGATAGCAAGAAAGGCATTCTCATCATGACCAACAGCTCGAACGGCGAGGGCATCTACAAAGAACTGTTGGAGACCGTGCTAAAGAACACTTTCACTCCCATCGAATGGGAAGGCTTCACTCCCTACGACAAATTGCCGTCTCGCAAGCCATTGAAAGAACACAAAATCGTGGCCGTTGATTCCAAGCTGCTCGACCGATACGTCGGCCGCTATGGAAACCCGCCGAACCTCATCCTGACCATCCGTCGAGAGGGAGATCATTTGTCCGTGCAGGAGAACGACGAACCGAAACAAGAACTATTTCCAGAGAGCGAGCGGCAAGTTTTCTCCAAAGCGGCGGACGATGTTTACACCTTCGAAGTCGATAGCCAAGGCCATGTCACAATGATGACCCTTCACACCGGTGGCGAGGACATACCTCTTAAGCGCATCGACTGAAAGCGGCCGCACGAGTCGCAGGAGAAGCTACAGATATTCCACAAACGAATCGGCCACGTCAGCCCCGTGATTGTTCGCGATGCGCGTAGCCGCACGCTCCACGTTCTTCATCAATCCATCGAGATAGTCGCGCGAGTCGGAGATGCTGACCACGCCAATCGTAGCGCGATTCCAAACTGGGCTCGGATCGAGTTCCGCGACAGAAACGTTGAAGCTACCGCGCAGCCGGTCCTTCAAACTGCGCAAAACCTGACGTTTATCTTTGAGCGATTGCGCCGCTTCGATGTGAAGCTCGAGCGTGAGGAAGGCGATCAAAGTCAGTGGTCAGTGGCCAGGGATCAGTGGCCAGTAAAAAGACAACTAGCAAATTGAAGGGTCAACTGGCCACTGGTCACCGACCACTGGCCACTGTTCTTAAGCAATTACTTCCGCAGCAATCCGCTCCGTAGCAAACGCCTCGATCACATCTCCAACTTTGATGTCGCCGTAGTTGGAGATCGAGATACCGCACTCCATGCCGTTCGTAACCTGGCTGGCATCGTCCTTGAAGCGCCGAAGCGATCCCACCTTGCCCTTGAATACCTGCACGTTATCGCGCAGCAGTCGGACTTCGGAATCGCGCTTGATCAGACCATCGCTGACGCGGCAACCGGCCACGGTCCCGACTTTCGGGATGCGGAAAACATTCAGCACCTCGGCGCGGCCTTGGTAGGTTTCCTTAATCGTGGGCTCAAGCAAGCCACTCATGGCGCGCTTGATTTCATCCTGCAGCTCGTAAATGATCGAGTGCAGCCGTATGTCCACTTTCTCCTGCTCGGCAATTTCTTGCGCCTTGCGCTCCGGCCGCACGTTGAAGCCGATGATGATCGCATTCGAAGCCGAAGCGAGCAGAACGTCAGTCTCCGTAATGGCGCCCACTCCCGACCGCAGCAGTTTCAACCGCACTTTTTCATTCGAGAGCTTCGTGAGCAGGTCGGTAATTACTTCCACCGATCCCTGCACATCGCCCTTCAGAATCACATTCAGTTCCTTGGTGCCCGCAGCCTTGATCTGCTCCGCCAATCCCTCAAGCGATACGCGGGAACTCTTGGCCAGCGCGGCCTCGCGCGATTTTTGCTCGCGGTATTCGGAAATGCCGCGCGCTTTGTCGCGATCCGCCACCACCACAAACTGATCGCCGGCCTGGGGCAGCGCCTCCATACCAATGATTTCGACGGGAGTCGAAGGCGGGGCGGTCAGCAGCTGCGCTCCGCGGTCGTCAAACATAGCCCGCACCTTGCCGTACACATTTCCCACTACAAAATTGTCGCCTGCGTTCAGCGTTCCGTTCTGTACCAGCACCGTGGCCACCGGACCGCGCCCTCGATCAAGCTTCGCTTCCAGCACCACGCCAGTCGCCGCGCGTTCCGGCGTCGCCTTTAATTCGCCGAGGTCGGCGACCAGGCAAATCATTTCCATCAGCAGATTCAGATTCGTTTTCTTCTTCGCCGAAACGTCCACGAACACGGTCTTGCCGCCCCACTCTTCCGGCACCAATCCACGGTCGCCAAGCTGTTTCTTCACCCGGTCAGGCAAAGCATCGGGCTTATCGATCTTGTTCACCGCCACAATGATGGGAACTTCAGCGGCGTGCGCATGGTCGATCGCCTCAACCGTCTGCGGCATCACGCCGTCATCAGCCGCCACCACCAGTACCACAATGTCGGTGGCCTTTGCCCCGCGTGAACGCATGCGCGTAAACGCTTCGTGACCGGGCGTGTCGAGGAATACAATCTCCCGCCCGAACGCCGGCGATTCCTTGTCGGTAATCCGCACCTTGTAAGCGCCAATGTGCTGCGTAATGCCGCCTGCTTCGCCTTCCGCCACATTCGTCAGTCGGATGGCATCGAGCAGCGTGGTCTTGCCATGGTCCACGTGACCCATGATCGTAACCACCGGCGGACGTATCCCGGTTTCTGGAACCAACTCTTCGCTCGCGGCAGCCGCATCAATCTCTTTCGCCGTCTGCTCTTCGAATGTGATTACGTTGGTGTCGGCGCCGAAGAAGCGCGCCATCTCGCTCGCCAGCTCCGCATCAAGCGTCTGGTTGATCGTGGCGAATACGCCCTTCGACAGCAGCCGTGAAATAAGATCCTTCGCGCGAATCTCCAGCTTCTCTGCCAGATCCTTTACGCTGATTCCTTCCGTGATCGTGATGCTGCGCGTGATCGGCATCGGCTCATTCGACACCACCATGCGCGGCGGCGGAGTATAGCCCTTCATCGGGCCTTCCTTCACACCGCGCGGAACATAACGCTGTCCCGGACGTCGCGCCGGACCACCCGGGCGGCTACCCGGTCGCGTGGTTCCCGGAGGGGGAAGCGCTGGACCCACGCCCAACGGACGCGCACCTGCAGGCGACTGCCGGGTGGGATGCATAGGTCTCCGCTCACCTGGACGCAGCGGCGGACGCGGTGCACCGGGAGCTCCACCAGCCATCGGTGGACGGCGCTGAAAAATTGGCTGCCCGGGTACGGGGCGTCCCGGTACCGGACGCGAAGCGCCGCCGATCGGCACTCCTGGCTGCACGGGCGGAGGAGCCGCCCGCAGCGGAGCTTTGTATACCGGCCGAGGCCCGGTTTGCGGAACGATCATTCGCGGCGGTGGAGGCGCAGATGGCGGAGCAGCAGGACGCGCCACTGTGGGAGCCGATGGCGGAGCGCTCGCTGAAATTCCTGAAAGCACTCCCGCTACTGGAACTGGTGCGGCCGGAGGTGGCGTCGCCGGGCGCACCGGCGTGCTCACGGGCAACGATGAGGATGAAGCCGAAGCCGGTGACGAAACCGCAGGTGCCGCCACAACGGGCCGTACCGGAGCAGCCGGTGGCGGAGCCACTGAAGCTGGCGGAACCGTAACAACTGGCTTCGTCGCCGGAGGCGCAACCGTCGCTGGCCTCTCCGCCGGAGCATGCGCAACAGGCGGCGCTGCCGGACGCGGCGCCGGCGGCGGCACAGCTTCCTTGCGCTGCGTAATCGCCTTCAGCACATCCCCGGGACGGGAAATGTTTGACAGATCAATTTTGGTCTTGATTTCTTCTTCGCCGCGAGGTGTGCGCGAAGCGGACTTCCCGGCCGTGGACGAACCTTCCGCCGTGGAGCGGAGATACACTCGTACTTTCTCCGCTTCGTGCTCTTCCAGAGAACTGGAGTGCGTTTTCTTCTCCGTCACTCCGACCAGCGGAAGTGTGTCGAGAATGGCTTTGCTCTTGACTTCCAGCTCTCGGGCAAGATCGTTGATTCGAACCTTACTCATCCGGCCTTTCGTTTCTCCGTGCTGTAGTTAGGTCATCATCGACCTCACGGAGTCAGTTTCTTCGGTCCCACGCCGTCGAACTTATGCCAGCGCGCCATGATTATTCTCTGGTTTCGGAGGTGGATTCCGCTTCCGGTTCCGGTTCCGGCTGCTCCCCGGAAGCCTCCGCCCGCCCTTCGTTCTCGTTCCCCGCAAGCGTATCTGCTTCGACTGTGCCTTCTTCGCTCGCCGCAGGAACTTCCTCAGTGATGTCGTCTTTCGAAACCGGCTCAGAAGTTTCCGCCTGAGCGGCCTCGCCATCCGCCGCCACTTCACCTTCGACTGCGCCTTCCACCGCCACGCCCTGCTCCAGGCTAGCAAAGTAATTATTCACTGCAAGACTGATTTTTTCCACGGTCTTCGGCCCAATACCCTCGATCGCCTCTAATTGTTCCGGCGTCATGTCAGCCAAAGCTTCCACCGTGCTCACACCCGCAGCATTCAGCTTCTCTACCAGCCCCTCACCGAGGCCCGGCACGCTCTCCAGCGGCGTAGCCGTCTGCGTGACCATCGCCGACATCTGCTGCTCCACTTCCTGGCGCTTCTCTTCCTCGCTCTTGATGTCGATCTTCCAGCCCAGCAGCTTCGCCGCGAGGCGCACGTTCTGCCCCTTCTTGCCGATTGCAAGAGATAGCTGGCTGTCGTCGACCACTACTTCGAGATGCTTGCCCCCGGAATCGACCACGGTGACCTTGCTGACTTTCGCCGGCTGCAAAGCTTTCTCGGCAAACGTCACTGCATCTTCGTGATACTCGATGATGTCAATCTTCTCCCCATGCAGTTCGCGGATGATCGACTGCACTCGCATCCCCTTCATGCCGACGCAGGCGCCCACCGCGTCCACGTCTTTGTCTTTGGACATGACCGCAATCTTCGTGCGTTCACCGGCTTCGCGCGCGATCGCGCGGATCACCACCGTGCCGTCATAAATCTCCGGCACTTCGGTCTGGAACAGATGCTGCACCAGATCTGGCACAGCGCGAGAAACTACTACGCCCGGTCCCTTCGAAGCTTTCTCCACCCGCGCAATCACCACCCGCACCCGCTCGCCGATCGCAAACGACTCCAGCCGCGACTGCTCCTTGCGCGGCATGCGCGCTTCCGCCTTGCCGATGTCGAAGATCACATCGGGACCTTCCACCCGCTTCACGGTCGCATTCACCACTTCGTTAACGCGTCCAATGTACTCGTTGTAGACGGTGTCGCGCTCCGCCTCGCGCACTTTCTGAAAGATCACCTGCTTCGCCAGTTGCGCCGCGATACGGCCGAGGATCCCTTCCGTAACCTTCGGCGTACGCAACTCTCCGCCAACTTCCAGGTTCGGATCGACCTTGCGCGCATCTTCCAGCGTGATCTGCAGCAAAGGATCTTCCACCTGCTCCGGCGTCTCCACCACCGTCTTCACCGCGAAGGCGTTGATCTTGCCGGTTTCCTTATCCAGTTCGGCGCGCAGATTTTCCTGGGTCTTGTAGTACTTGCGCGTAGCCATAACAATGGCGTCTTCCACCGCGCTAACCACAATCTGCGGATCAATCCCTTTTTCCCGGCTCAACGCGTCGATCGTGTTGTAGAGCTCACTAGCCATAGAAAACCATTTAGCAATTGGGGAATTTCGTAATTTGGCAATTGAACCGCTCACTCCGGGTTTCAAATTACCCAATTACAAACTACCCGATTACCCAATCTCCCTAGATCTCTGGCACCAGATTCGCCTTCTCCACATTGGCGAATTCAATCCCGATCTTCTGCCCCTGCTCCGCGCCCATCTTCATCTTGCGGCGCGACTTGTGGCTCGCGACGCTCAAATCCAGCGTCAGCCGGCCATCGCGAAAACTTTCCAGTCGCCCCTCGAAGTACCGGTTGTTGCCAACCGGATTCCTCGTCGTCAGCTTCACCCGGCTGCCGACAAAGCGCTCAAACTCAGCCGCCTTCGTCAGCTTCCGGTCCAACCCAGGCGATGAAACCTCCAGCGTGTAGCTCGTCGAAATCGCATCCTCGACATCGAGGATCGTTCCAAACTCGCGGCTGAAGTTCGCGCAGTCTCCGTGCGTAACTCCTGCCAGCACGTCGCCGCTCGCCGCTCCGGGCTTGTCCAGAAACACGCGCAGCATGCGGGCTTTGCCGCTCCCGCGAAACTCCAAGTCGACCACTTCCAGCCCGCTGGAGGCCGCTACCCGCTCCGCAATCTCGCGTACCCGATCAAGCTCAAGTGCCATGCATCCAATAACTTGCAGCCAAGCTCACCCGGCCGATTCCTCTGCAACGAAAAAGTGGGCTTGCGCCCACTGGTGTGCTTCGCCAAACTCCGGTACTACACAACAGTTCTCAGTTTTCTAATATACGCCCCGACCAAGGAAAAAGACAAATCCCCCCAAGTTTCCTGGGTGCCCCCACGACAATGGCTCCCCTCGAATTTCACGGGAAAAATCGGTAGCTTTACCCCGCCGATCACCGTAAATTGGGGCGTCACTATCCGAGGCGGAATAGTTCATATTCGCAACGCAAAAGCCTCGAAAAGAAGCAACTGCGCCTATAATGGCGACGCGAAGTGGTTCCGCCTCCGCACCGGGTCCTAATGATATCGGCATGTTCCCTTAGAAAGGGAAATCACCATTCTTCCTCTCCGCTATGGGCAGGACTGCTGCTTTTCCAAATTTTCCTGTGTCCTGCTTCAGCACGCGCCCAGCACGCGCCCAGCTCCCCGCCATCGGCAGGCCCCGTGACATCGCCAGGCTCCCTGACATCGGGACAGCCCGCAATCGATCAACTCCGCATGCGTGAGCTAGAAAAAGCTTACTGCGACAAGAAAACGCTTCAGCTGACGGTTCGAACTGAGAAGAACGCTCTTCTCGATCGCCAGGCGGTTGCCAAACTGTATGAACCAAAAAAGGATGTCACGCTTTGGCAGAGTACGTCGAAGGAATCCGAGGCAACGTTTTGCGTCGACTTTGGAGATTACGACCTTGAAGTCAGCGCAGTCGGATACCTGACTGGGCACGACGAAGTAAAAATACAGGTCGCCGGCACACGGACTCTTAAAGAAGAGATAATCCTGCACAGTGACCCATCCGCGGCTGAATTGAGTGCCAGCGACGACGCAATCCCGCCCAAGTTGCGCAAGGATGCGAAGCGGGCGGTTGACGAACTCAAGTCTGGAAACTTCACAAAGGCGCGGAAAGACCTCGATAGAGTCTACGCAGCTGTTCCATCCAGCGCCCAGCTGAACTTTTTATATGGATATCTGTTCCTGCAGTTGAAAGACATGGAGAAGTCGGGGGCCTACCTGAAGCGCGCCGTAACTTTGAATCCGCGGAATGTCCAGGCTCTCATTCTGCTGGGGCGTGAGCAGTTGCACCAGGGACAGGCGGAAGAGGCGCGGAAGACGTTGCAGCAGGCCGTGATCGCAAATTCCGCGGACTGGATGGCGCACAACCTTCTTGCCGATGCCTACTTGCAGCAGAAAGAGTTCGAAAAAGCCCGTCAACAAGCTCAGGTCGCAATCGAAGCGGGAAAGGGTTCCGCAAGCGACGCCCAGTTGGCTTTAGGGCTAGCCCTGGCTAACCTCGGGCGCACTCCGGAAAGCATTGCTGCTTTGAACGCATTCCTGCAAACTAACGCCAATAATCCCACCGTTCCGCAGGTAAAGAAACTGATTGCTCAAATCGAAGCCCGTGATGCCGGCGACGGGGCACCTGGCGGTCAAGAGCCGGGAAGTGACCTGGTGCTGGCGTCCTCCAGCCCCAGCCTGCCACCAAGCGCCTGGGGCCCTCCAGGAGTCGATGAGGTAAAGCCATTGGTTGCGCCAGGCGTAAGCTGCCCCACCCAGCAGGTCTTACAGATGGCGGGTGAGAGGGTGAAGGAACTGGTCGATTCCATGTCACAATTCAGCGCCATCGAAGACCTGCTTCACGAGCAGCTCGATCGGGCTGGCAATCCCCTCACCAAGGAGACTCGCAAGTTCAACTACGTGGCTTCAATCACCGAAGAGCTTCCTGGGCTTTTAGCCGTTGACGAATATCGCAACAATCCGGACGCTCTCCCTAGCCTTCCCGATCACATCTCCACTCAGGGATTTATGGCTGCGGCGCTTATCTTCCATCCTGATATGCAGGAAAATTTCGACCTGACTTGCGAGGGCCTGGGCCAGTGGCATGGAAACGCGACCTGGTTGGTACACTTCCGCCAGCGGGACGACAAGCCCAAACGGCTGGAAGATTACGGCGAGCGGGACCAAACTTATGGTGTGAGCCAAAAGGGACGGGCCTGGATCAATTCAGACAATTTTCAGATCGTGCGCGTCGAAGCGGAACTCGTGAATTCCGTTCAGCGACTTACCGTCCAGCATCAAATTACCGAGTACGGTCCGGTCCAATTCCAAAAGAAGAACGTTCAGCTTTGGTTGCCGCAGAGTGTCGACCTCTTCCTCGAGATTAATAGGCATCGCTATTATCGCCGGCATAGTTTTGACCATTACATGCTGTTCTCTGTCAATTCAGGACAGAAGTCAGCGACGGCCAGAGATGCACAGCACAAGGAACCGCAGAGTCAGTAGTCGCTTCAGTACGCTTCAGTAAGTGATTCGGCACGATTCGATTTGGCTCATAAGCCGGCACGGTCAGAGGCCCCCCTGTTCCGCGTATTACTGCCGAGCCAACTTTCCCGGCCCAAGTAATGCCCGCCCCGGAAACACATCCGGCACAATCTTACCTTCGTCGACTACGACAGTTCCTCCCACCACCAAATACCGCACGCCCACACTCGGCTCCATCGGCTTCTCAAAGGTAGACCGATCGCTGATGGTAGCCGCATCGAACACCACAATGTCAGCGTCGCAGCCCTCCTGCAATCTGCCTTTCTGCCGCGCCGCCGGCGTCGACCGCTCCAGCATTTCCGCCGGCATAAAGCTCATCTTCCGGATCGCATCCATCAGCGTAATCGTTCCCCTCTCGCGGACATACTGCGCCAGCACCCGCGAATAAGTTCCGGCATTGCGCGGATGGCCTTCCGCCCCATCGCTAGCAATCATCACCAAAGGATGAGGAATCACTTTGTCCACGATTTCCTGCGTGTTGGCGAAGACCAGCACCCACTGGGTCGTGCTGGAATTATGAAGTTCGTCGAAGCGCTGTTTGGTGAGGTGCTCGCCAGAATCCGGCAGCACGAGATCGCCGTAATCGATTCCGAGTTTCTCCCGCCAGCCTGGATTAAACAACGCCGAGTTCACCGCAGTCATGCCCGCGATGTAGGGATACGCCTCGGTCGTAACATCCAGCCCGCGGGCGCGCGCTCCCTCCACCATCGAAAGACACTCCAGCGAGTCGCGCAGGCATGTGCTGTTGATGTGAACGATATGCAGCGACGCGCCGGTGACGGCAGCCGCGCCAATTACCTCGCTGACCGCTTCAATCGCGGACCCCGGCTCGACTCGCCCGGCACTGCGCATGTGGGTGTAAACCGGCAGCCCCCGCTCGGCTGCTAGACGGAACATGTCAATCACCTCCAGCCGCGTCGCTCCCGGCACGTACTGTATCCCCATACCAACCGCTAAGCCGCCGGCGTCAAGCTCCGCGCGCAGCCGCTGCCGTATGGCTTCGATCTGCTCCGGAGTGGCAGGCAAATCAGTCGCCGGTCCGCTCTTAGGCAGGATTGTCCCGGCAGGCAGTGGCGCCCCAAACACTGCGGCCCGAGCCGCCACATGGCTGGCCGACGTGCCATAATGAATCAGCGAGTGACCTTCTTTAGATCTGAGGAACTGTGCGACATCAGGCGCGCCAATCTCCAATTCCAAAGCGCTAGTTACGCCATCAAGTGCCTTGACCCGCTGGCTCGCCATATCCTGGCCATGCTGGTGCAGATCAATGAATCCTGGAGCAACCACCAGGCCGCCAGCATGAATCATGCGCCGCCCGCTCAAAGCTTCAGTCGAGACGCGCACAATCTTCCCATCGCGAATACCAACGTTCCGCACCCCGTCCAGCCCAGTCTCAGGGTCAAGGACGCGCCCACCTTCGATCACAAGGTCGTATTGCTGTGCCGCCACCAGCGCGGTTTGGAATCCCAGAAGACAGACAAAGAAAATCAGTCTGCGCATGATTGCTCCCTTGTTTCAGTCAAGACTAGCGATGATATCAACACTGAGACGGTCGAAGAAGCAAGCCCTTGTCATTCCGACAGCGCGTGTTTTGCTTCACGCGCGGAGGAATCTCGGTCGGCACGGCATCATGGGTGTAGGGCAATCCTGCCCATCTGTCGTACTGGGCGCCGATGCCCACGAGCCCAACCTCCGATTTGCCTCAACCCGGTCCCCTCTCTAGAATAAAGATTCACCCACAAGCTGGAGGATTTCCGAGAACCCTATGATTCATTTTCCCGTACCCGAAGCTCTAACCTTCGACGACGTCCTCCTCTTACCCGCGCGCTCCGACGTAATTCCCGCGACCGCCACCACCCAGACCCAGATCACTCGCACCATCACCCTAAATATTCCCATTGTCAGCGCCGCTATGGACACCGTCACCGAATCCCACATGGCCATTGCGCTCGCCCAGCAGGGCGGTCTAGGCATCGTTCATCGCAACCTGAGCATCGAGCAGCAGGCCGACGAAGTCGACAAGGTGAAGCGCTCGGAAAGCGGGATGATCGTCGATCCGGTCACGATGTCGCCCACCGACAAGGTCAGCGACGCGCTGGAGATCATGCGCCGCTACAAGATTTCTGGCGTGCCCATCACCGAGCATGGCAAGTTAGTCGGCATTCTCACCAACCGTGACCTGCGCTTCGAGAGCCGCTTCGATATTCCCATCGATCGCGTGATGACCAAGAAAAATCTCATCACGGTTCCTGTCGGCACCACGCTCGAAGATGCCGAAGAAATCCTCCACGAGCACCGCGTCGAAAAGCTCCTCGTAGTCGATGACAGGTACAACCTCAAGGGACTGATCACGGTAAAAGACATTCAGAAGAAGCTGAAATATCCTAACGCTGCCAAAGATTCTCAGGGACGTCTGCGCGTAGGCGCGGCCATCGGCGCGACCGGCGACTTCCTCGAACGCGCCCAGGAATTGGCCGAAGCCAAAGTCGACGTGCTGGCCATCGACAGCGCCCACGGCCATTCCGCCAAGGTTTTAGAAGCGGTGAAGCTTATCAAGTCGAAGCTGCCCGAGATGCAACTACTAGCCGGCAACGTCGCCACTTTCGACGGCGCCTGCGAACTGGCTCGCGCCGGAGCCGACGGCATCAAGGTGGGCATCGGCCCCGGATCCATTTGCACCACGCGCGTAGTTACCGGCGCCGGCGTGCCCCAGATCACTGCCATCGCCGAAGCCTACCGTGCCACTAAAGACGCCGGCGTTCCGATCATCGCTGACGGCGGCATCAAGTACTCTGGCGACATCACCAAAGCCCTGGCCGCAGGCGCCAGCGCGGTGATGATCGGTTCGCTTTTCGCCGGCACCGATGAAAGTCCCGGCGAATTGATCCTCTATCAAGGCCGCTCTTTCAAGTCCTATCGTGGCATGGGCTCCATCGGCGCCATGGCACAGGGTTCCAGCGAACGTTATTTCCAGAACACTGAAGGCGATTCCTCCGCCGCCGTCTCTTCTATGGACGGCGAATCCAACCGCCTCGGCAAACTCGTTCCCGAAGGCATTGAAGGACGCGTCCCGTATCGCGGTTCCGTCGCCATGATCGTCCACCAGATGGTTGGCGGATTGAAATCCGGCATGGGCTACTGCGGCTGCGCCACCATCGCCGAACTCCTGCAGAAAACCCGCTTCGTGCGCATCAGCGGCGCCGGACTCCGCGAAAGCCACGTCCACGATGTAATGATCACCCGCGAGGCTCCCAACTATGGCGTCGAGTAGGATAAACACCATCGCGAGTGCGCGACCAGCTTGAGCAACGATCGACATGAGGTTCTCAAGGCCTGGATCGCTGCCATCCTCTGGCTGATCGTCATCGCCATCGAATCCAGCGCCATGCTCTCCGCCCACAACACCGGCCGCATTCTTTATCCCTTACTGCATTTCCTCTTCGGGCTCGACCGGGAGCACTTCGCGGTTTGGCACTTCTACATTCGCAAGTCAGGCCACGTCGTCGGCTACGGCACGCTTAGCATCCTGCTCTTCCGCGCCTGGCGCGCCACTCTGCCCGCGCCGAACCACCTGAGATGGACCATGCGCTGGGCCAACATCGCCATCCTGGGGACCGCCCTGGTAGCCAGTCTCGACGAATGGCACCAGACCTTCATCCCGTCGCGCACGGGCGCCGTGCACGATGTCGTTCTCGACACCTGCGCAGGAATCGCAGCGCAGGTGCTCGTATTGTTGTGGATAAGAAGTTTCGGAAAGCGCACGGTCTCCACTTCCTAGTGGGCCTGGTCTCAGTGGGTGGAGCAGGCCTTCAGGCCGGCGTTTACTGCCAATGCTTCGGACCGGGGCTTTAGCCGCTGAGCGAACGCCTGTGCCCGGCCGGTCCCAGCTGCAGAATCCCCGCTGCAACCAAAGCCATCCCCGCCGAAAAGTAAAACGGAATCGCAGCGCCGTAATGCTTCCACAGTTCGCCGGTGATCAAGCTAGCCGCCAAAGTAGCCACACTGGTCACAAAAAAATAGATCCCCAACGCCCTCCCGCGCACCTTCGAATCAACCGTCTCTACCACCAGAGCCTTCAGCACGGGCTGCGTCAGAGCGTAATAGAATCCATACACGGCCATCGCGACCCAAATGGTCAGAGCGGACGGCGCACTCCCGAAAATAAAATACACCACCGCAAAAATCACATAGCCCGCCGACCCTACCAGCCGCCGCGATACATGGTCGCTGAACCACCCGGCAGGCCACGATGCAAGCGTGTAAGTAATGTTGAAGACCAGCCCAAGCAGGGGCGCGAGCGCCACCCGAATCCCAACATTCTGCGCCCGCAAAACCAGGAACATGTCACTCGAGTTCCCCAGAGAAAACAGCGTCACCGCGACCAGCACAAAGTAAAAGGACGCGGGCAGAGTAATTCTTTCTCCGCGCGAGGCAGCACCCGGCTCGAACTCTTGAGTTGAGAGGACAGCCGTCCCCCCTTGTCCGCCCGGCGCAGCCCGGCGCCTTTCTCGAATCCCTAGCAGCGCAACCAGCACACACAATGCGCCCGGAACTGCCGCTGCCCAGAACACGCTCCGGATTCCAAAACGCCCAAGCAGGATCAAAGCAACCAGCGGCCCGGCAATCGCTCCAGCGGAATCCATCGACTGAATCAGTCCGTAGGCCGAACCCAGCCGCTCCTTCGGCACGGATTCTGCGACCATCACGTCGCGCGGCGCTCCACGCACACCCTTGGCCAATCGATCAGTGAAGCGAATCAGCAGAATCTGCGGCCACGCCGTGACCATCGCAAGCAGCGGCTTCACCGCGTTAGCGGCAAAGTATCCCGCTACGACGACCGGCTTGCGGCGAGAGATGTGATCGGTAAGGTATCCAGAAAAGAGTTTGGCAAATGACGCCACGCTCTCGGCAATACCCTCGATCAATCCCAACTGCGCCGGCCCCGCCCCCAGCGATGCCAAAAACGCCGGCAGCACCCAGTACGCCATCTCCGAAGCGGTATCGTTCAGGAAAGAAGTAAAGCCGAAAGCATAGATATTCCGCTCAGCGGACGGCTCACGCTCAGCAGAACGATCAGGCATGAAGCAGTTTTACCACGAGGCGGGAAAAGCTAGAAACTGAGAACTGAGAATTGTTCTCAGTACATTGCGTCGTACTTAGACACCAACCACTGCCCATCCTTATTTTCCTCGGTGACGGTGAAGAGTTCCCTGTAGGTGGTGGATTGATCGGGGCTGGTAAGACGCTTCCCGCGGTAATGAAGAATCGTCAGTGGCGGCGCGCTCTCCCACTCCGCCAGCTCCCACGAAAGCAATGGATGCTGCGCCTCGGAGTTGCAGATGAAGTGAGCATACTTTTTGCGGTAGTCGTGCTCCCACCCAGAGAGCAGTTCGTCGCAGTGACCATCGCGCAACTGGCGAAGAAAAAGGTTGGCGCTGTGCTCAATCGTTCGGTCGCGCAGCGGATTCATCCTGATACTGACCGGCAGTCCGGTCAAAGGATCGTGGTCCTCGGACCGCGCCAACACCGGCCCCTGATTGCTCAGCCACCAGATGTATCCGAGAAATCCAAACACCAGCAACGCGCCAGCGGTGACGGCAATCGCGATCTGTGTGCGAGTAAATCCCATTCTGAGAGAGATTTTATCTGGATGGCAAATTACGGCAAGATTACCGTCGGAAGCCGCGAGGGTACATGTACGAGTGGGGAAACTTGGATCCCACGAGATTTGTCATTCCGAGCCGCTCGCAGCCGCGCAACGCGCGGAGAGAGCGTGCGAGGAATCTGCTGCATGGCAGCGCACCCTGCACGCAAAGAGAAAGGGCACGGCTCGCGCCGTGCCCCCAGTCCAAAATCGATGCTACTCTTTCTTATCTTCTGATTCTTCCTTCACCTGCTCGACCCCGCCATCGTGCTGAGCCTGCGCCTCGGCATCTTCCATCGCCTTCTTGGCCTCGGCAATTTTCTTGGCGCGGGCTTCGGCGCGCTTCTCGCGCTTCTCGTCCAGCACTTTTTCGCTGCCCAGCAGTTCGAGAAAAGCCTTGTCTGCGCCGTCGCCCTTATTCCACCCGGTGCGAATAATGCGAGTGTAGCCGCCTTCGCGGTCGCCAAAACGTGGTCCAACCGTGTCGAACAGCTTCACCAGCGCCTCATCAGTCATAAGGTAAGCACCAGCCAGACGTCGCGCCGCAAGGTCGCCGCGCTTGCCGAGCGTAATCATCTTCTCGACGATTGGCCGCGCGGCCTTAGCCTTGGGAACGGTCGTCTCAACCCGCTCCTCTACGATCACCGACGTGACCAGGTTCCGCAGCAGCGAGCGCCGGTGCGCGGTGTTCCTTCCCAGTTTGTATCCAGCAACTTTATGACGCATGATGAACCTCAGTGGCCAGTGGTCAGTGGCCCGTATTCAGTCTCTTGGATATTCGAGGTCAGCGGCTAGCAGCGAGTCTTGGTGTTTCTGACCACTGACCACTAGCCACTGACCCCTGCATTCTTACAGCTGATCATCCGGACCGTAAGCCGAAGCTGGCAACACTAGATTCGAAGTCGGTCCCGGCACGGCGTTCCCGTGCTCGTCAATCTTCATGCCCAGGCTCAGACCCATCGAGGAAAGTATTTCCTTGATCTCGTTCAGCGACTTGCGGCCGAAGTTCTTGGTCTTGAGCATTTCCGATTCCGTCTTCTGCACCAGTTCGCCGATGGTCTGAATGTTCGCATTCTTCAGGCAGTTGTAGCTGCGCACCGAAAGCTCGAGCTCTTCAACCGAACGATTCAGGTTCTCGTTGTGGATCTCCGGCTTGCGGTCGTCGGACGACGACGTCCCGGTTTCGATTTCTTCCTCGAAGTTGATGAAGATGTTCATGTGGTCCTTCATCAATTTCGCGGAGAGGCCGATGGCATCCGCCGGAGTAATGGACCCGTTGGTCCACACCTCGAGAGTCAGCTTGTCGTAGTCCGTAATCTGGCCAAGACGCGCCGCTTCCACCGTGTAGTTGCACTTGCGCACCGGCGAGTGAACCGAATCGATCGGAATGAATCCGATGCCGAGATCCTCATCGAAGTTCTTGTCGGCGGAGGTGTAGCCGCGGCCGCGCTTCAGCCGCATTTCCATGTCCAGCTTGCCGCCTTCGCTGACTGTCGCGATATAAACGTCCTTATCGAGAACTTCCACGTCGCCATCGGCTTCAATCATGCCGCTGGTAACCACGCCCGGCTGGTCTGCCCGCAGATAGATCGCCTTCGGAGCATCGCCCGCCAGCTTGAATGGAATCTGCTTCAGGTTAAGGATGATGTCGGTTGCATCTTCCACCACGCCGGGGATCGACTGGAATTCGTGCAGCACGCCTTCCATCTTCACAGCCGTAACCGCAGCGCCTTCGATCGAGCTCAGCAGCACGCGCCGCAGGGCGTTGCCCACGGTGGTGCCGAAGCCGCGCTCAAAAGGCTGCGCCCAGAAAATGCCGTACTTGTCGGTGAGGGTGGAGGTGTCAACTGCGAGACGTTTCGGTTTCTGAAAACCTTTCCAAAGCATTTGTTTCTCCTTCGGCCGTTTGGCTCAATCCCAGCTCGCTGAGTGGTCCAACTCAGGTCAAGCGCCGGAAAAGGCTGATCTGGCTCGAAATGTGTACTAGACCAAAGTTTCAAAGTTGCAAGGTTTCAGTGTTTCAAGGTTGCGATAAACCGCAGCGATTTTGAAACCTTCGAAACTTTGAAACCTTACTTACTGTACAACTCAACGATCAATTGCTCATTAACCGGCAACTGAATATCTTCGCGCTTGGGCAGCGAAAGTACTCGCGCCTTATACGCGTCGCGATCAACTTCCAGCCAGTTGGGAAGCGTACCGTGGCTGGCAAATTCCTTGGCCAACTCCAGCACGGCGAGCTTCTTGCTGTTCTCGCGAATCGAAATCTCCTCGCCCGCACTCACTTCATAGGAAGGAATATTGACCTTGCGATTGTTCACCGCGACGTGCCCGTGACGCACCAACTGCCGCGCCTGCCGCCGCGATTGCGCGAAACCCAACCGGAACACGACGTTGTCCAGACGCCGCTCCAGTTGTTGCAGCAACAGTTCGCCGGTAACGCCTCGCGAGCGCGCGGCCTTCTCGAAGTAATTGCGGAACTGGCCTTCCAGCGTGAAGTAGATGCGCTTGGCTTTCTGCTTCTCACGCAACTGCAGGCCGTAGCCAACAATCTTGGCCTTGCGGTCTTTCCCATGTTGTCCGGGAGCGAAGTTGCGCTTCTCGATGGGGCACTTGTCGCTAAAACACTTTGAGCCTTTGAGGAAAAGCTTCATGCCCTCGCGGCGGCATAGACGGCAAACTGCATCGGTATAACGTGCCAAATTGTTCTCCTTTTAGATGACCGGTTTACAGGTTTGGCTTCACCCTTCGTCCCGGACGAAAATCAGGGTTCAGGGGCTAGGGGTCAGGGATCAGTTTGTCCTGATCCCCATCCCCTAACCCCTAGTCCCTTACTTACACTCTTCTCCGCTTCGGCGGCCTGCATCCATTGTGTGGAATCGGCGTCACGTCGCGAATCGATCGCACCTCAATGCCAGACGAGGCTAGCGCACGCACTGCCGATTCGCGCCCCGAACCCGGGCCGCTCACCCGCACATCCACGCTGCGTACCCCATGATCGCGGGCCAGGTTGGCCGCATTCGACGCTGCCTGCTGCGCCGCGAACGGCGTGCCTTTGCGCGATCCGCGAAAGCCCAGCGATCCCGAACTCTTCCACGACAGAACGTTGCCGTTCATGTCGGTGATGGTCACGATCGTGTTGTTGAAGGAAGCCTGCACATAGCACAGCCCATGCGGAACGTGCTTGCGCTCCTTTTTTTTGAACGTCTTCTTCTTGCCTTTTTTCTCCGGTGCGGCCGTGCCGCCCGCTGCTACTGGTTTAGCCATAATTAGTGTCCAGTGGTCAGTGGCCAGTGGCCAGTTTTGTCAGGGTTTAACTGGCCACTGACCACTGGACACTGGACACTGCTCTTATGTCTTCGACGTCGCCTTCTTCTTCGTTGAGACCGTCCCCTTGCGCGGACCCTTGCGAGTACGGGCATTGGTATGCGTACGCTGTCCCCTAACCGGTAAATTGCGGCGGTGACGGAACCCACGATAGGAGCCGATTTCGATGAGCCGCTTGATGTTCATCGAAACTTCTTTGCGCAGATCGCCTTCCACCATCCCCTGCGCCTCAATCACGGTGCGGATGCGGTTGACTTCCTCTTCGCTCAGGTCCTGGACCTTCTTCATCGGGTCCACCTTGGCCTCGTCCAGAATGCTGCCCGCACGAGGATGTCCGATCCCGTAGATGTAGGTCAACGCAATGTTGATGTGCTTCTGGCGCGGTAAATCAACGCCTGCGATACGTGCCATTGTTCCTGACCTCTCCCAGCTGTTTAGCCCTGGCGCTGTTTATGTTTCGTGTTGACGCAGATCACCCGCACCACACCCTTGCGGTGGATAACCTTGCACTTGTCACAAATTTTCTTCACTGATGCTCGTACTTTCATAATCTCGATTCCCGATTCCTGAAAACGTGTGGGGACGGGTAATCTCGCCCGTCCGCCCGGGCGAAAGCCCGGCTTCTTCTCTATTTATACCGATAAACAATCCGGCCGCGGTTCAGATCGTAAGGCGAAAGCTCCACCGCAACCTTGTCTCCCGGCAATATCCGTATAAAGTTCTTGCGCATCTTGCCCGACACATGCGCCAGCACCTGGTGCTTGTTCTCCAGTTCCACCTTGAACATGGCGTTCGGCAGCGGTTCCAGAACCACCGCCATCACTTCAATCGCGTCCTCTTTGCTCATCGACTCCTTAGAATCAGTGGTCCGTGGCCAGTGATAAGTGGCCAATTACCGCTGTTTGATCCCACCGGGCGCTGGTCCCTGACCACTATCTTGTCAAAATCATCGGCCCATCTTTCGTCACGGCCACACAGTGCTCGAAATGCGCGCTGAAACTGCCGTCCATCGTGACCGCCGTCCACTTATCGCCCAGCACTCGCGTTTCCGGCTTGCCGTAATTCACCATGGGCTCAATCGCAAGCACCATGCCTTCGCGCAACTTCGCACCATGGCCGCGCGCCCCGAAGTTCGGTACTTGCGGCTCTTCGTGCAAGCGCGTCCCAATGCCATGCCCGACAAATTCCCGGACCACGCTGAAACCCGCGGCTTCTACATGCTCCTGCACCGCCGCGCCCACATCGCCCACCGAGTTTCCGATGAGCGCCTGGTCGATGCCGCGGTAAAGCGATTCCTCGGTGACGGTCAGCAGCTTGCGCAACTCCGGCTTCACCGCATCACTAACCGGAACCGTAATCGCCGCATCGCCGTAGTACCCATCCAGCACCACGCCGCAATCAATCGAAACGATGTCGCCGTCTTTCAGTGCACGCTTTTCCGATGGAATTCCGTGCACAATCTCTTCATTCACCGACGTGCACAGCACGCAGGGATAATCGTAATACCCCTTGAACGCCGGTTTGGCCCCGAGTTCCGCGATCTTCTTCACGGCGGCGCGCTCCAAATCCATCGTCGTGATGCCCGGCGCCACCATCGAGCGCACTTCATCTAGAACCTGCCGCACGATACGGCCGCTATGCCGCATCCGCTCAATCTCTGCCGCCGACTTGCACACAATCGCCATTCTTATGCGCGACCCTCACGCGTTATGGTCCTCGATAATCCTGAAAATCTGCTCCGTGACGTCGTCCATCGGCCGGTCGCCATTGATCGAGATCAATCTCCCCGTGCGCTGGTAGTAATCCGCCACCGGAGTAGTTTGCTCCTGGTAAGCAGCCAGCCGCGGCGCAATCACTTCCAACCGGTCGTCATTGCGGGTCACCAGCTTCGTCCCCTCAACGTCGCAAACTTCATCGAGACGGGGCGGCTGGAAGTGAACGTTATAGATCCGCCCACAGGTAGGACAAGAACGGCGTCCAGAGATCCGGAGCAACAACTGATTATAGTCCACGTCCAGGCGTATCACAATTGGCCAGGCCCGCGTGGGACGCGAGTTGTCAAAGAACTTATCCTCAAGCAGCGCATCCAGCCATCCGGCTTGGGCCGCGGTTCGCGGAAACCCATCCAGAATGTAGCCCCGCTTGCAATCCGGCTGCTTCAGTCTCAGCCGGACCATCTCACAAACCAGGTCGTCGGAAACCAACTCGCCCCGAGACATGACCGCCTTGGCCGCCATGCCGAGTTCTGTACCCTCGGCCACATTCAGCCGCAACAGGTCTCCTGTTGAAACCTGCGGGACCCCGTACCGCTCCATGATGCGCTTGGCCTGGGTCCCTTTACCCGCGCCCGGCGGACCAAGCAGCACGACGGGGCCTACGTCACGTGAGGTTTCCTGCGCCATCGAGTTGGCCAAAGCCTCCCGAACAGTGTTCAGCAACCCCACAAACAAATCTGTAATTGAATAATTTGGAATTCTGGCAATTTACCACTGGGCCGCCGTTGATCTTCAATTACCAAAACTTACCAAATTATCCGATTACTAAATTACAAAATCTCCTACGACCAGTTTCTGCGCCCGCGAATCCGTCCGCTGCGCGGCGTGAATCCGTCGTAATGCCGCATGATCAGCTGTGCCTCCACTTGTGTAACCGTATCCATGGCTACGCCCACCACGATCAGCAGCGATGTTCCGCCAAAATAGAAATTCACTCCCAACCCGTTCGTCACCCACACCGGAAGCCGTTCAAACAGCGACCCTCCCAGCCAGAACGGTAAATGGTTCAAATGAATGCCGGTGATCATCCACTCCGGGATGAACGAAATAATAATCAGATACAGCGCGCCTACCAGTGTGATCCGCGTCAGAACTTCGTTGATGTAATCGGCGGTGCGCTTCCCCGGACGTATGCCCGGAATAAATCCGCCATACTTCCGCATATTGTCGGCAACTTCGCTGGGATTGAAAACGATCGACACATAGAAGTACGCGAAAAAGATAATTCCCAGCGCATACAGCAACGTATAGAGCGGCTCACCCCACCCCAGCATGCGAATCATGTCGCCGAAGTACCGGCTGTTCTTCAAGCCGTAACCAATGGTCTGCGGCAAGGTAAGAATCGAAGACGCGAAGATCACCGGCATCACGCCGCCCGCATTCACCCGCAACGGAAGATGCGTCGACTGGCCGCCCATCACCTTTCGTCCCACCACCCGCTTGGCATATTGCACCGGAATGCGTCGCTCGCAGCGTTCCACATACACGATGAATGCCACCACTGCGACCATGAAGACGACCAGGCCGATCATCAGCACCGGCGTAATCGATCCCCAGGTCATGTTCTTCGCTTTCTCGATCAGATCCTGCACCCCGCGCGGCAACCCCACCACAATGCCGGTGAAGATCAGCAGCGACATCCCGTTCCCGATCCCGCGGTCGGTAATCTGTTCGCCCAGCCACATAACAAAGGCGCTGCCCGTGGTCAGGGTCAGCATCGTCATCAAGATGAAGCTGGTGCCCGGGTGCAACACAAAGTCACCGGCTTTCTCCAGTCCAATCGCAATACCGAACGACTGCACCGCGCTGAGCATCACGGTGATGTAGCGAGTCCACATCGTGATCTTCTTGCGGCCCATCTCGCCTTCTTTTTGCAGCTTGGCCAGGGGCTCATACACCACGGTCAAAAGTTGCAGGATGATCGATGCCGTAATGTACGGCATGATGCCCAGCGCAAAGAGAGTGAGACGGCGGAGATTGCCGCCGGAGAACAGATCGACAAACCCCAGCAGCGATCCCGCGTTCTGATTGAAATACTGTTCCA
>Ga0210396_10000992_pt1 | contig 32365 bp, 29 predicted proteins | sample IncBWH17OmetaG_FD_155466 | JGI IMG/M metagenome (GOLD analysis project Ga0210396, IMG submission 155466) | Forest soil microbial communities from Barre Woods Harvard Forest LTER site, Petersham, Massachusetts, United States - Inc-BW-H-17-O ...
TACAATCTAAGGCTACTTCTTGGCCGGTTCTTCGATCTGCGCCTCGCGCAGGAATCGCGCTGACTCCTCGGGAGGCGTCGGGTTGATATAGAATCCCGTGCCCCACTCGAAACCCGCCACCTTGGTCAGCTTGGGAATAATCTCAATGTGCCAGTGGTAATGGTCGTTGATTTCTTCCCCAATCGGCGAAGTGTGAATCATAAAGTTAAACGCCGGCCGGTCCAGCACCGCGTCCATGCGCATCAGCGTTTCCTTCATCATCTGCGCCAGGCTGGAATACATGGTGCTCTGATTATTTTCGTAAGCGGAGCCGTGCACCTTGGGCAACAGCCACATCTCGAACGGGAAGCGCGGCGCGTAGGGCGCAAGAGTAATGAAATGATCGTTCTCGCCAATCACGCGTTCGCCGGTGTCCCGCTCCTGGCGAATGATGTCGCAGAAAATGCAGCGCTCTTTCTCGTCGTAGTAATGCCAGCAGTTATCCACTTCTTCGCGTACCCGCCGCGGCACGATAGGCAGCGCGATTAGTTGCGAATGTGGATGCTCAACAGAAGCGCCGGCCGCTTCACCGTGATTCTTAAAGATCAGCACGTAGCGGAAGCGCTTATCGTTCTTCAAATCCAGCATGCGGTCCCGATACGCCCACAGCACATCTTCCAGAGACTTCTGCGGCAATTGTGCCAAGGTTGTTTGGTGCTGCGGCGACTCGATAATGACTTCATGCGCGCCGATGCCGTTCATCTTGTCGAACAGGCCTTCGCCCTCGCGATCCAGTTCGCCTTCAATTCCCAGCGCAGGAAAACGGTTGGGCACCACGCGAATATTCCAGCCGCCGCTATTAGCCCCGCCACCATTCCTGCCATATGCCAGAATCTCGGGGGGCGTCTTGGCTTCGTTGCCCGGGCAGAATGGGCAATTCTTTGGCGGACCAGGAAAAACGGTCTCGCGCAGAAAGTCCATGGGACGCTTCCCACGGTCTGTGGAAATAATGACCCACCGCGCGGTAATTGGATCTTTACGTAACTCCGGCAAGAATTCCTCCCGTACTCTGCGTGCACCCCTGCCGCAGAACTGCTACCAAACCGATATTGTACCCCGACTTGGCCCCGCAGTGAGCGCTGAGGTGAGAACTCCCTCACATCGACCGCTGTGAAAAAGCCACGGGAATGCACAAATCCACGTCTGGCCAGCCTGATCAGGCTTCCGGGCTGAGAGCGGCTTTGTGCAGGCGAACAACGGGAGGGAGGCCGGGCGGTTGTCGATCGCGACTACGTCAAAACGCAGTAGGCAGTCGCCAATGTGCCGGTCGCGAAGAAAATAATGCGCGGTGCGAACCAACACGTGGTGCTTTTCGCGCGTGATGCTCAATTCCGGCAACGCTGTTTTCCCTTCCTCGGTAGCCCGGGCGCGCACCTCGACGAACACCAGGGTGTCGCCGTCATAGCCGATCAGGTCGATTTCGCCTTTACTGTGCGATGGAGAGTAGTTTTTGGCGATGAACAGGTAGCCGCGACCGCCATCGCACGACTGCAAATCCGACTCGGGGCAGAATACCCATGTCTGGCAGAGTTACTTACTCGATATAATACCTTACTTACAAACAGAAATCCCGTGAATGCTACTGAATTCTGCGCCCACGGGATTTTGTAGTGTGGATAACGCTAGACGAAACCGGTCGCTGACTACAGCGACTTCTCGGCTTCACGCAAGCTTTCTTCCATGATGCCAATCGCGCAATCCGCCTGCTCCTGGTCAATCAGCAGCGGCGGCGACATGCGAATGGTGTTCTCCCCGGAGCCCAGGGTCAGCAAGCCGCGGTGGAACGCATTGGTAATCACTTTATCGCGCAGGTCATGCGCCTTTTCTTTAGTGCGCTGATCGCGAACGATTTCAACGCCCACCATCAGGCCTTTGCCGCGAACATCGCCCACGATCTTGAAGCGTTTCGGCCAATCGCCAATTTTCCCGAAGATGTAGTTGCCCATCTTCTCAGCATTGGCCATGTAGCCGCCTTCGATCAGATCGAGAGTGGCGAGCGCCGCTGCAACGCACACCGGATTGCCGCCATAGGTTGTGCCATGCGACCCGGGCTTCCACTGCATCACGCTTTCCTTGGCAATGAAGGCGCTGATCGGCATGCCGCTGGCAATACCCTTGGCGGTGAGCACGATGTCCGGCGTAATTCCGGCGTGATCGTAGGCCCACATTTTGCCGGTGCGGCCCATGCCCGCCTGCACTTCATCGAGGATCAGCATGATGCCGTGCTTATTGCAGATGCGCTGTAGCTCTTGCAGGAAAAACAGCGGCGCTGGAATGAAGCCGCCTTCGCCCTGAATGGGCTCCACGATAATAGCCGCCACTTCTTCCGGCGCGAACAAGCGCTTGAAGATTTGCTGCTCAAGCAACTCGATAACTTCCGCGCCGCATGTTTCGTTGGTGTGGCCCTGCGCACAGCGATACGCATACGGATACGGAATATGCTCAACGCCGCCCAGCAGCGTGCCAAAATATTTGCGCTGGGTGTTCTTCGACGCGGTCAAGGAGAGTGAACCCATGGTGCGTCCGTGGAAGCAGCCGTAGAAAGCGATCAGCTTGTCGCGTTTGGTGGCGTAGCGAGCCAGCTTGATGGCCCCCTCCACCGCTTCCGTGCCCGAGTTGCCGAAAAACACTTTCCAGTTGTGCGACGACGGCATGGTGGCTACCAACCGCTCGGCGAGCTGCGGCATGTGGTGATGATAAAAATCCGTGCCGGCGATGTGGATCAGCTCCGCAGCCTGCTTCTGAATGGCTTCCACCACTTTCGGGTGGCAGTGGCCCGTCGAACAGACGGCGATACCCGCGCAGAAGTCCAAAAAGGCATTTCCGTCCGGATCTTCCACAACGGCGCCGTAGCCGCGCTTGGCGACAAACGGGTAGTCACGCGAGAGCGAAGGCGAAATGTATTTTGCGTCGTAGGCAATAACTTCCTGCGACTTGGGCCCGGGCAAAGCCGTGAGGATGCGGGGCAATTTGGTTGTTTCAGTGGCCGAGATCATAAATTCCTCCAGGAATTTTGTGAGCGAAGGTACAGCGTGGATAAGGAACTGCGCGGAGAGCGGGCAGATCAGCCGGGAGGAGCATCCTGCTTAACCTGCTGGTACAACAGTAGTTAGTCGACGCTATAAAGGTTTGGGCGGACGACCGCCGGTCGGAACTTGCGAGGCACACGAAGGCCTACTGCGGCCCGATCATGCTTCAGAATGTGGAAATAATTCATTTGCGTTTCCAGCGGACGTTGCCGTCCTTCGTGTCTTCCAGAATTATACCACGATCCGCGAGCTCTTTGCGGATACGATCGGAGGCGGCGAAGTCCTTTCGCTTGCGCGCGGATTGGCGGTCGGCGACCAGTTTGTCGACCTCCGAATCGCTGATTCCGACGTCATCGTTGCCGATACCCAGGGCTTTCAGCTTTTCGGCGTCATCATCTTCAATTACCGCGAAAACCCGGTCGAAAGAGGCTAGGAACTGCTTCGCGGCTTCCACGTCACCTTGCCGAAATTCTCCCTTATCCATGGCGATGTTTACTTCGCGGACGAAGTCGAACATGGCTGCCAACGCCTGTGCGGTATTCAGATCATCGGAAAGCCCAGCGTCGAAATCGTCCGCAGCTTTTTGCGTACGTTCCGCCATGCCCGGCTGATTCCCAGCGGGAAATTTCTCTTGCTTCAGGCGCGATGCGAAATTGCGCAACCGCTCCACAGAACTGGTCGCCTGCTGCAATCCATCGAATGTGAAATTCAATTGCCGTCGATACGGAACGCTGGCCAGCGCAAAGCGCAGCGCAGATGGCTTGTAGCCTTTGTCGAATAAATCGCGCAGCGTAAAAAAATTGCCGAGCGATTTCGACATCTTCTCGCCCTCGACCAGCAGATGTTCCGCATGCAGCCAGTAGCGCACAAACTGCTTCCCGGTTGCCGCTTCGCTTTGCGCAATTTCGTTTTCGTGGTGAGGAAACGCCAAATCGATGCCGCCGGTATGAATATCCAGCGTTTCGCCAAGGTATTTCATGGCCATCGCGGAACACTCGATATGCCACCCGGGACGACCCTTACCAATCTCCGTTTCCCAGAACTGTTCGCCGGGCTTGGGAGCCTTCCACAGCGCGAAATCGCGGGCACTTTCTTTTTCGTAGCGATCATTATCGACGCGCGCGCCGGCCTGGATGCCGCTGAGATCAACTTTGGAAAGCTTGCCGTAATCCTTGAATTTTGTGATGCGGTAATAAATCGAACCTTCGCTGGGATACGTGTAGGTATTCTTCTGAAGCTTTTCGATCAGCAAAACCATTTCCGGAATGTGATCCGTAGCGCGTATCCAGTGCTCGGGCGATTCCACGCTCAGTGTGCGGCAGTCCGCGAAAAACGCCTGAATGTACTTTTCGGTGTACTCGCGAATGCCTACACCAGCGGCCGCAGCATTCGCGATGATGCGATCGTCCACGTCGGTAAGATTCATCACGTGGGTCAGCTTGAACTCGCGCAGCAGCAGAAAACGCCGCAGAATGTCTTGAAACACAAAGGTGCGGAAATTCCCGATGTGCGCGTAGTCGTAGACCGTCGGCCCGCAGGTGTACAAGCCGACTTCGCCGGGACGCAGCGGAACGAAGGGTTCCACCTTGCCGGAGAGCGTGTTATGAAGTTGAATATCGTGCATGGGTCTTCGGTTACCTTCTCCGTTCCAGAGCAAACCAAAGATTGTATCCGACGGCTCGCAAGCGCTGCAATGACACCTGCCAAACGTAAGCGGGATTAGTAACGTCTGGCCGTATGAGCCGATAACGGCGGCACCACACAGCAAATCAAAGGGCGAGAGATGGCAAACCACCCGGACACCTATGAGGTTTTGGCGAAATACTACGATCAGGCTTATGCCGTAAAAAAAGACCTGGTTGACCTTCCGTTTTATCTGGAACTGGCTCAGAGTTGCGGCGGTCCGGTGCTGGAAATCGCCTGTGGAACCGGTCGCGTCCTGCTGCCCATTGCGCGTGCACATATCCCCATTGATGGCGTCGATAATTCCCTGGCCATGCTGGCCATCTTAAAAGAACACATCAAGAATGAATTGCCCGAGGTGCGCGAGCGTATTCGACTGCATAAAGGCGACATGCGAGAGTTTCGGCTGAGCCGCAAATATCCGCTGGTGATTATTCCCTTTCGTCCCATGCAACACATGCGCACCGTCGAAGATCAAGTCAACGCGCTCAGGGCCGCCGCGTTTCATCTGGGGACCGATGGAATCCTCGCTTTTGACGTGTTTTATCCGAAATTTTCGATTATGGAGAGTGGCATCGGCGAAGAAGTTATGGAGATGGAATGGCCGGACCCGATCAATGGGAAACGGACCGTGCGGCGCTATTTCCGTAAAGATGCGGTCGACAAAGTGCAGCAAATCTTTTTCTTTACTTTTTTCTTGAGAACCTACGAAGGCGATAACATGGTGCACGAGGATGCTACCGCGATGAGTCTCAGCTATTACACCTACCCGCACCTACGCGCATTGTTTCTTCTTGCTGGCCTGGAAATCGTCGAAGAATACGGAACCTTTGACAAAACTCCACTCGACAATAGCGCCACGCAAATGATTTTCCTGCTCCGGCGCGGGAAAAGCTCACTCAGCTAAGAGCGGTGAATCGCTGGAATTTCATAAACAGAATTGTGCGGGATGAGATGTCAATACTGGGCGGGTTCTCAGCTTAGCTGATCGCTTTTTTCAAACGCTGGGTAGTCTTCATCAATTGCCGTTTCAATTCATCCACCTGCTTCGACAGCGCCTGCAACTCTTCTTTGGCTACGGCCCCGGCTTCGGCGATCTTGCGAGCTTTCCGATCCGCCTTGCCCAGCGCCGTCCCTACCTTTACGCTTACCTCTGTCAGCCTGTCTTTTTTTGCCATTTCGTCCTCCAGGAACAGCGCAGCCATCGTATACCGAAACCCTTGGAATTCATTCGCGGAAATATGTGTGAACGGTTGACAGTCTTTGCGTGTCACGCATACAGTCCGGATGACCTGAAGAGACGATGTTTCCAGCCAACGAGGAGAATGCAATGCGGCGACTGGCGGTGGGAATAGGATTGGTGGCGATGCTGGGCTGGGGCGCGGTTTGCAGGTCGCAAGAAACGCCAGCGGCCGCGGCCAAGAGCAGCGAGAAGAAGCCGCTGACGCCGGAGACTTTTCTGGAATTGCGGCAGATTCAGGACCCGCAGTTTTCTCCAGACGGAACGCGCGTGGCTTTCGTGGTCAGCGATCCACTGAAGAACGAGAAGAGGACGCGGCACATCTGGCTGTATGACCTGCAGGCCAAAACTTCGCGACAGTTCACTTATTCCGATAAGACGGAGAGCAGCCCAAGATGGTCTCCCGATGGCAAGAAGCTAGCTTTCCTCTCCAATCGCGGCGGTGATCAGCAGCAAATTTACGTGTTGCGCATAGAAGGTGGCGAAGGCGTAGCCCTCACCAAAGCGAAGGCCAGTGTAACCGCGCTTGCCTGGGCTCCTGACGGCCAATCAATCGCTTATCTCGCGCCTGATCCAAAGACCGAGGCGGAGGAAAAAAAGGAAAAAGAGAAAGACGATGCGCGGGTCGTGGATAAAGAAGACAAGCATGCCCGCATACATCTATTGACCGTTTCCACTCAAGAAGAACGCGCCCTCACCGACGCGAATTGGCGTGTCGACGAACTTCACTGGATGCCGGATGGACAAAGCATTGTGGCCAGTGCCACCAATCGTCCGGCGTCTGACCAGTACACAAATCGCATTTACCTGGTGGGCGCGAAAGACGGAACGATGAAAGAAATCGCCGCGCCCCGTGGACCGTTTGGCGATTTGAAGGTTTCGCCTGATGGATTGATGATCAGCTATTTCGGTGCCCGCGATGATGGCCCTGGCGCGCACGATCTAATGTTGCTACCAGCCAAGGGTGGCGCGGCTCGCAATCTGACGGGAGCCAGCCTCGACCGGCAACTTGCCGACTATCACTGGGCAAAGAGCGGGTCGCTGCTTATCACCTACGCCGACGGTTTCCGGAATCGTGCCACTGGCTACAACGCCGAGGGCGAACGGAAAGATGCCGAAGAACTGCCGGTCAGCCCCGAGCAATTTTCCGTGGCATCGACGGGCGAAATCGCGTACATCGGGGAGTCCACGTTATCCCCGCAGGAAATTTGGATTCGCGATACCAAAGGCGTATCGGAAAAGGTTACGCATGTAAACGATTCCTGGAAGGACTATGCGATAACCGCGCCGGAATTCTATAAATTCAAATCCTTCGATGGCGTGGACATTGAAGCGGCACTACTGAAACCCGCTGGATTCGATGGGAAAACGAAGTTGCCGACGATTGTGCTGGTTCATGGCGGCCCGACCGGGAATTGGGAAGATCGGATTGACGCCTGGGGACAGCTCCTCGTCGCCAAGGGCTACCTGGTGATGTATCCCAACATTCGCGGTTCGATTGGCTATGGGGAAAAATTCATCGAGATGAATCGCGGCGATTGGGGCGGCGGCGATTTCAAGGATGTTATGGCGGGCGTGGAAGATCTGCTCAACAAAGGATTCGCCGATCCGAATCGATTGGGAATTGGCGGATGGTCCTACGGCGGCTACATGTCGGAATGGGCAGTGACGCAGACACCGCAATTCAAGGCAGCGGTGTCGGGCGCCGGCATGTCCAACCTGATTTCCGAATATGGCACCGAACAACATCCGGCGTACGACGAGTGGTTCTACGGTTTACCTTACGAAAAGCCGGAAGGCTTCCTGAATAGCTCGCCTTTCTTGTATATCAGCCATGCAAAGACCCCAACTCTAATTTTGCAGGGAGAAGCAGACCCGATCGATCCCATCGGGCAGAGCCAGGAACTGTATCGGGGCTTGAAACGTTATGGCGTGGACGCGGAACTTGTATTGTATCCTCGAGAGCCGCACGGATTTCAGGAAGCAAAACATCGCGTCGACGTTCTAAAACGCGTGGTGGATTGGTATGACAAGCATTTGAAGGCTGCAAAATAACGCAAATGGTTATCGGACATCAGAAGCAACTGAGGACATTACGTTGAGCCAAACGCCCAAGTGGGACGCAACCTTATACGACGACAAGCACTCTTTCGTTTGGAAGATGGCGGCTGGCCTGCTCGATTTGCTGGATGCAAAAGCTGGAGAACGCGTCCTGGATATTGGCTGCGGAACGGGACATCTGACCTCGCAAATCGCCGCTAAAGGTGCCCAGGTTACCGGCGTCGATCGCTCTCCTGAAATGATTCGTCAAGCTCGAGAAAAATACCCGGAGTTACATTTCGAAGTGATGGACGCCACGCAACTCGATTTTCCCGATAAATTTGACGCGGTCTTTTCGAACGCCACGTTGCACTGGATCAAAGAGCCAGACAAAGCCGTGGCGGGAATCGCCGGTGTCTTACAGCCTGATGGGCGCTTTGTCGCGGAATTTGGCGGCAGAGGAAACGTGGCGCAGTTTGTCGCGGCGATGGAACGCGCTTGGCTAGCATGCGGCTTTGCCGGCGCGATGCCGAATCCATGGTATTACCCCAGCCTTGCCGAATACTCGAGTCTCCTGGAGCGCTACGGACTGGCGGTGACCTACGGAACGCTGTTCGAACGGCCCACGCCGCTGGAAGATGGCGAGCAGGGTCTGCGCCATTGGATCGAGATGTTCGGTTCGGCGATCCTGGGCGAGTTACCGGCAGACAAAAGTGAAGCCCTGGTGAACGAAGTGGAACGCCAGTCACGGAAAACTCTATTCCGCGATGGCCAATGGGTCATGGACTATCGACGGCTCCGCGTAGTTGCACTCAGGCAATAAATCGAAGATGGATGGTCCTGATTACTGGGAGTCAGCCCTAGCGCGAAAAAACCACCGCAACCGGATCTTCATAAACGCGCTTCCAGTTTTGCTGCGTGCGCAGGAAATTCGCCAGATTCGAACCCGGCTCAACCAACACCGTGCGAATGCCCTCCTGCTCGAGCGCTGGCCGCGGATCGATGTTGACGTCATATAGCTGAATGAATTTGTCCAGGAAAGCGTCGCCGTAAAGATCGGCCCGTCCATCAATGTAAACGCGATACTGCGGATACAGCCGCCAGATCAGGTACCCGCCAAAATCATACGAATTCAAAAGTGGAGCAGGCAGCTTCTGCGCGTCCAAAAACGAAGCAGCCCTCGCCGGAAAACGCGACTGCTCAAATTCCAGCTCGGTGGCGACGTGGTCGCTCACCACCTTCGCGGAAATCACCGCGACTACCACCACGGCCGCAAGCTTCAGCACGCTTTGCAGAGCCGGACTGAATGCCGGCAACCTCCAAGCGGGCAACGAGGCATACTCCGCGAGCAACGGAAATGAGACCAGAACAAAAAACGGCAAGTTTCGCATCGAATAAAGCGACGCGAACGCGAAGAACACGAACAGCACTATTTGGCTTGGTTTCGGACGCTTTGGCGATAGCGCCAGCACCGCCACAGTTAAAAACAGCAGCAGCGCAAAAGGATGAAATATCGATAAATGAAAATCCGGAGAACGCCACTCCATGATTCCCGCCTGCATTCCACCGGAACTTAACGTCTCGAATGGATACGAATACATCGCCAGCCCATTGGGATTCAACGGCACGACAGCCAGGCACGCCGCACAAGCCGCCACCAAGGTAACAACGCGCCGACCCGTAGTCCGTGCATCCGTGTTGCCACCCAGCCAGTCCGCCACAGCACCCGCCGCAAACAACAGAATCAGCGCCGGCCCCAGAATGTAGCCGCCATGTAGATCGACCCACAGAATCGTCAGCACTGGCAAAACGATAAGAGGCTTCCAGGACCCGTGCTCGAAGTAGCGAGTCAGCACTAACAAGAAAATCGCGGCGAACGCGTAAGTAAAAATTTGCGGCCGCACCGAAAAGATCGGACTCGCCGCCCAGACCCCCAGGCCAAGCGCCATGATTCTGGCGACTTCGTTGCCACCCGACCGCGCGTAGGCAAACCAGAACGCCAGAGTCAGCACCGCCGCGGTGAGCAGTAGCAGCCCCGCCGACCCAAGCGCCGAGTACGCCCCATAAAAAAGAATATCCGCCATCCATTCGTGGGCGATCCAGGGTTTCCCAGCTGCCGTCGCGGAAAAAGGATCAGTGTGCGGTATGGAATGATTTTGCAGGATGTAGCGCCCGGTGCTCAGGTGCCACCACATGTCGGCCGAAGGAATGGTTGGAACCGAGAAGGCAAAGACCGCGAGTAGCAGCGCCACAGGCATCCAGAATCGGATCAGGCTGTTGCTTCCCGTCGCCGTAGCCGCGCGCTCCCCAATCGCCCGCGCGGGAGCCGCAACGTCTTGTTCTAAAGTGTCCATCCCCGGTTGCCCTCGAGTGTCGCCTTCGCTGCGAGCCCCTGGCACAAAGCTTAAGTTGAAACTCGAAGAGACTCGCAAATAAATCTGCGCGAATTTCTTCAACCGCCACGACTCCGCAAACGCCTCTACACCCGCAAGAATTGTGGCCTGTGGAAATGGGCCACAATAGGTAGAGTAGCGCTTTACAGGAAATAGCCGCCATGCTACGCTTTTTTCCCGTACCGCCATCGTAGCGCCAGGCGGCTGGACCTCTAATCAGGAACCTGCCTAAACGTGTTTGCTATCTGCCTGTTACAGGCAATAGCGTCGCGGGAAACACCTCCCATCGAGGAAAGGAAAGTCGTCTCTCTTCGCGAGATACGAGTGCGATCCCTTGGGAACCGGAGCCAGCCGAAGTCTGTGCAGCGACGCACCGCGAAGTTGATGTTCACGACAAAAGGGGACACCTTGCTTAAGCTGCGGAAAGTGGAAATCGTAGGCTTCAAGTCATTCTGCGAACGCACTGTAGTCACGTTCAGCGGCACGGGTACCACTTGCATCGTCGGGCCAAATGGATGCGGCAAGTCGAACGTGGTGGACGCCATCAGTTGGGTGCTGGGAGAGCAGAGCCATAAATCGCTTCGCGCGGAACGCATGGCCGACTGCATTTTCAATGGCACCATCAAGCGGCCGCCGATGGGCCTGGCCGAAGTTACCATCACCATGGAAGATCCGGAGCTGGCCGAAGCGGCGCGCTTCGTGATCGAGGGTGCGGAGCAGCAAGAAAAGATTGGACTGCTTGCCGAGAATAATGACGAGAGCCAAAGTCTGGGGGAATCGGAACCGGGGCCGGTTGAGGACGTCAGCCTGGCCGTCGACACGGCAGACAAATTAGAAATTCCCGCGCCCGAGGCTCAGACCGACGCCCCGGAAGCGACCGGATTCAAAGCCAAGCGCAAGAAAAAATCAGAAAAGCCCACGGTAGTAACCAAGCCTGGCGAAGTGGTCGTCAGCCGCCGCCTGTATCGCAGCGGCCAAAGCGAATATTTGATCAACGGCCGGCCTGCTCGCCTGCGCGACATTCAAGAAATGTTTATGGGCGTGGGTCTGGGTCCTGACTCGTACGCCATTATCGAACAGGGCCGCATCGGCCAAATTCTGGCCACCAAACCCATGGAGCGCCGCGCGATTATCGAAGAAGCCGCCGGCATCACCAAGTTCAAGACGAAAAAGCGTTTGAGCGAAGCCAAGCTCGAATCCTCGAAGGTAAATCTCTCCCGCGTTAACGACATTGTGGTGGAAGTCGAAAAGCAGTTGGCTTCTCTCAAGCGGCAAGCGGCCAAAGCGCGCCGCTACTCCGAGATTCGTGATCAAATGCGCGGCATCGTTCGCCAGATGCTGGCCGGCAAAGCGCGCGAACTGGATGCGGAAGCCGAGCGCCTGGGAACCCGGCTGGGTGAACTGACCGCAATGGAAACGCAGCATGCTCAGTCCATCCACGAACAGGAAGGCCTGCAGGACCAGTTGAGCCAGCGAATCTATACGCTGGACGCAGAAATTCGTCAAAACCAAAACGTACTGAATCACACCGCGCTGGAAGTGGACCGCAGCGAGAATCGCATCGCCTTCAACCAGACCCGCAGCGCTGAATTGGCTGGCCGCAATCAGCAAATCGCCGCCGAGAGCGCATCGGTATCCAGCCAGAGATCAGAATGGGAACAGCGCAACCAGACCCAGTTGCAAGCCGTAGAGAAGGCGCGCACCGAATCCGTCACCGTAACTTCGCGTGTGGAAGATTTAGCCAAACGCGCTGCCTTCCGTACCCAACAAATTTCAGAGTCGGAAGCGCGCATGGCTGCCTTGCGCCGCACCGCCACCGAAGCTGGCAACAACCTGCTGCAATTACACGGCGAACAGAAACAAGCCGAAGAAGCGCTGGTACACCAATCCGAATCGCTGCACAAGCAGGAAGCGCGAGAGACCGAATTACTGGAAACATCGATTCGCATCCGCGACGACGCCGATCAAGCCGCTCAAGATTGGCAGAATGCCACCACCCAACTCGGCGCGTTGCAACAAAAAGCCACTGAGATCCAGACGAGAATCACCGAACTACGTGCCAAGCGCGAGGAGACTTCCAAGGAAGCAGATGCGCTGCGCGATTCGCTTGCAGGCGTGCGTGCGCGTCATTCCACGTTGACCCAGGTTTTGAACGATCACTCCTACACCGGCGAAGCCGTGCAGAAACTCTTTGCCGCCAACGAACGTCACGGTGGAGAAAATTTCCGCGCGGTGGGCGTGCTCGCTGACTACGCCGAAGTGCAGGAGCAACACGAAGCGGCACTCGAGCAATACATGCGCGACGAACTCGAGTACGTCGTCGTCGAAACGTATGATCACGCGCGCGCGGGTGTCTCCATGTTGCAGAATGAAGTCGGCGGACGCGCCACGTTCTTCGTGGACTCGCTGCGCAATCTGAAGCTCGACGAGTACGAGCCCATCATCCACTTCCGCGTGGAAGATGGCGTCATCTCCCGCCTGGATAAGCTGGTTGAATTCCGCGACCCGCTGGGCCCCGCCGCAAAACAATTTCTGCCTCGGCTGCGCGCCGGATATCTGACCGACAGCGCCGTCGCCGCTGAAAAACTGGCGCGCGAATATCCCCAGTACGCTTTCGTAACCCCAGAAGGCACCTGCTACCAGGGCCGCATGGTCACCGGCGGCCGCCCAGACGAAGCTGGCCCGCTTGGCATGAAGCGGCAACTCCGCGTGATGGATTCAGAAATGATCCATCTGCAAGATCGCACCCACGCTGTGCAAGTCACACTGGAAACGCTGACCGCCGAGCTTCGCATGTGTGAACAAGCTCACCAGGAACTCATCGAGCAGCAACGCGAAGCAGAACGAAATCTGTTTGCCACCAAGCATCGCCACGAACAAACGCAAAGTGATTTGACCCGGTTGAGCCTCGACCTGGGTGTCTGCCAAAGCGAACTGTCGCGGTTGCGCCGCGAAATCGACATGGTGCGGCAACGCGCCGAGCGCGCCAAACTGCAACACGAAACAGCCGCAACCAGTCGCGCCGAAGCCGAAGCGGAAAGCGCTAGGCTGGCCGGAGAAGTTACACAACTGCGCGAAGCCGTTCAATCCGAGCAGGAAGAGCTAGGCGTGGCTAAGGCGGAACTGGCCACCATGAACGAACGCCGCGCCTCCGCGGAAGCGATTGCGGTTCGTCTGCAAGAAGAGCGCGCCGACCTGGATCGCCGCGAAGCCGCACTACGCCAGCAGGAAGCATCCATCAGCGAAGAAACTGCCGCGATGGCCAAGCAGACCGAAGAGCTCACCGTGCAACTCGAAGCTTTGCGCGCGGAAAAGCTGCGGCTTGAAGCTCGTCAGAAAGAACTCGAACTCGAATGGGATGAAGCTCGCACTCGCGTAACCCAGGCCGAAGATCATCTCCGCATGGCTCGTCAGACGCTCCAAGAATTGCGCGAGGAGCGCGGCAAATTTGAAATCGATAAGGCCAAGAACGATTCAGACCGCCAGCATCTCCGCGAAACTTGCATCGCCGAAGTAAATGCGCAGCCCGAAGATCTGATCGCCTCCGAGACTGCATTCATGACGGGCGAAGAACTGGCCACCGCTGAAGCCAGCTACCGCGAAATGAAGCAGCGCATCGAAAACATGGGCGCCGTCAACATGATGGCTCTCGAAGAATTCAATGAGTGCGAGCAGCGCTTTACCTTCCTCACTCGCGAGCGCGACGACCTGCTGCAATCCATCGCCGACACCCAACAGGCCATTAAGGAACTCGACGTCATCACCAAGGAACGTTTCGAGCAAGCCTTCACCGCCATCAACACCAATTTCACCACCGCCTTCCAAACCATTTTTGGCGGCGGCACTGCGGAAATGCGCCTCACCGAAGTGGACAGCTCCGGTGATGCCGGCATCGATATTGTGGCCTCGCCACCGGGCAAGCGCCTGCAAAACGTGTTGCTGCTTTCGGGTGGCGAAAAGGCCATGACCGCACTGGCGCTGTTAATCGCGATTTTCCGCTATCAGCCCAGTCCGTTCTGCATCCTCGACGAAGTCGATGCGCCGCTGGACGAAGCCAACGTCGGCCGCTTCACCCGTTTGATCGGCGACATGAGCGCGCAAACGCAATTCATCGTGGTCACTCACAATCGCAAAACTATGGAAACCGGCAGCGTCCTTTACGGTGTCACCATGCAGGAGCCCGGCGTTTCCAAACTGGTCAGCGTCCGCTGGGAAGGCGACCAGGAAAAACCAACCAAGCAGCGCGCCGCCACCGCCGCGTAAAATAAAATTCATCCTTCCAACATCCAGGGCGGAGCAATCCGCCCTTCTTTTTTCTCTGCAAAATTTCAACTTGACATCGCCTCCGCAATATCTTGCTCCTCCTGAACTGCGACGCTCGTCACATTGACATCGCCACGCCGTGGGATAGAATGCCAAACACTTTCCGGGGGATCGATGGGTGCAACTCCTGCAATGAAAGTTATTCGAGAAACGAACTTCGCCGGCATTCCGCCTGTGGCTCGCGGCAAAGTCCGCGACATTTATGATCTAGGCGACCAGTTGCTCATCGTCGCCACCGACCGCCTTTCGGCGTTCGACGTGGTAATGGCCTCACCCATCCCGGACAAAGGCCGGGTCCTGACCCAGCTCTCGCTCTTCTGGTTTGACCTGCTCAAGGACGTGATTCCCAATCACATTTTAAGCTCCACTCAGTTCCCCGCCCCCTTCGATCGCTACGTGGAAGACTTGGCGGGCCGCTCCATGGTGGTACGCAAGACCAAGCCTTTGCCCGTCGAATGCGTGGCCCGCGGCTATCTGTCCGGCTCGGGCTGGAAAGAATACCAAGCGACCAGCAAAATTTGCGGCGTCCCTCTCCCGCCGGGCCTGATCGAGTCCGACAAGCTCCCGGAACCCATTTTTACGCCGGCCACCAAGGCGGCCAGTGGCCACGACGAAAATATTCCCTTCGAACGTGCTGCCGCTATGATTGGCAAGGAATTGGCGGAAAAGGTCCGCGACATAACGCTGGAACTCTACCGCCGCGCCTCGGCTTACGCCCTGCCCCGCGGCATTCTCCTGGCTGACACCAAATTCGAATTTGGCTTGTTGAACGACGAACTGATCTGGATCGACGAAGCTCTCACTCCCGACTCGTCCCGATTCTGGCCGGCGTCGCAATACAAGCCAGGGGGCGCCCAGCCCTCTTTTGATAAGCAGTACGTGCGCGACTACCTCGAACGGATTCAGTGGCCTAAAACGCCTCCGGGCCCGGAGTTGCCCCCCGACGTAGTTGCCGCCACACGCGACAAATACCGGGAAGCCTACCGCATCCTGGCTGGGCGCGAACTGGACTAACAGGTTAGTAGGCCGACCACCTCAACGAAAATCGCCAGCAGCGGAGAGTGCAGACGTGAGAGATCAATTGGAAGGGCTTGTGGTACAGATGGTCGAGCGGGGCATTCTGTTTGATGAAGCGGTCGGCGAATTCGAGAAGCGCTTCATCAAGCGCGTTCTGGAGCGTACCAATGGCAATCAGTCGCGCGCCGCGGATATGCTGGGCATCCACAGGAACACGTTGAGCCGCAAAATGACCGAATACAAGCTGGACCACCGCCGCGGCAAGGGCAGATAACTTGTCCGCAGCCGAAAAGCGTCAATCGCTCCCGGCGTTAACTCTCGAAAATCTTCAGCCAAAAGAAAAACGGCCCCGATATTCTTGGGGCCGTTTCTGTTTCTCGATTGAAGTGCTGCTTTACGGCTTGGCGGCAGGCTTCTTAGCTGCGGGCTTCTTGGTCGTGCCCTTTTCCTTGGGCAGGTCTTCTTCGTTCACCTTCGCCTTGTCCCAGTGCAGCATGAAGGCCGGATCAGGATCGTAGGATTCCAGCGTGCCAGTGAACCGGAACGCGTTGTCTTTCTCGAGCTTTGCTGCTTCCGGCTGGCCCGAAACCTTCACATCCAGGTTCGGCGTAGTCGCCGCATCAAACTCGGCTTGGCTGGTTACGAACGCGCCCTTGATCTGCACCGGGTCGCCGGCGGTCACTTCCAGAATCTTGCCCGGCACATCGGGGAATTCCAGACCGCAGGACGCCGTCCAAGTCAGCTTGGCCTTGTCGCCACCAGCCTTCAGGTCGGTCACCACCGAAGCGATCGTCATGTCCTTGCGCCCGGCATCCAGGTCCGCAGCGCTATAAAGCTTGTAGGTCGCTGGACGGTCCACAGATGTGGAAGCCAGCTGTAGCAGTTCGTTCAGCTCCGCATCCGTCAGCGGATCGCAAACCGTTCCGCCTTGATAGTTGGCAACCAGCTTACGCAGATAGGTCTTCACCTGCTTGGATTGCGCCTCATTGGCGCTCTTGGAACTGGCCGCGCGCGCGAACGCCCACAGAGCGTCGAGCTGCTGCGGCGGGTTCATCGCCATGTACGCCTTGCCCAAGTTGTAGTTGGACGTCAGGTCATCCGGGGTCTGCGTCAGAATCTGTTTGTAGGCTTGAATCGCGTGCGGATAGTCCTTCGACGCCATGGCCGCGTTCGCTGCCGTGCCCGTGAAGAACGTGATGGACTGCTTCTTCTGATCCGTGAATTTCGCGTCGTCCACGCCGTCTGGCTTGGGAACCGCGTTCACCGCTTGAATCCCGGCCATCGCCGAATCATACGCAGCCTTGGCGGATGCGGGATCCGGGCTCGGCATGTTGTTATAGGCGAACGCGCGAACCGAATACGCCTCGTACTTTTCCGTTGCGCTGGCCGCAGGCAGCGCGATTTCCTTGTCGGCATATTCCATGGCCTTCGGGAAATTCTTCTGCGCTCCATAATTCTTGTAGTACAGCGGGTAAATGTAATTCATCAGGGCGGAGTTCGGATACTTCGCCACAAAATCGTCGAGCAACTTCAGTTGCGCCGCGGGACTCTTTTCGGCGGCTGCAGCCTGATACGCGTTGTACTCAGCCATGGTGTACTTCGGCTGCGCTGCGGCACCTGGCGCCGCTCCCCCTTGCGCTGCTCCCGGATCTTGCGCAAGAACTTGGGCACCCGTGCTGAAAAACAGGCCAAGCCCCGCTAGAACCGCGATGCCCGCCATCCGACGTGTTGCGTTCATCCCTTTTCTCCTCGCTGCAACCGTAAAATGAATTTAGGCAAACTGGCAGCCACGACAGGCGCTTACCAGAAATCCCTCTACCTCACCGCTTATAAAAGCTTCCCTGGAAACCTTCGAATTATAGGTGCAGCCGCTATCCGTTCGCAAGCCGATACCGGACCAATACGATACGGATCCGCAACGGCACTCTACCAGTTCCTAAGTTTACGGCACCCGGTGCACCTTCGGCGTGCCAAACATGGGCGGCATCCCTGGGAGTAAGATGAGTGTCGCATAAAATTCGTGGCCTGCGCGAGGAAGAAATCGATGGCTAATAGAAACACATTAAATGCTGATGTGACAAAACAGCAAAATCTTGCAAATGCGGTGGCGCTGGTGACCGGAAGCAGCCGCGGCATCGGCAAATCGATTGCCCTCAAGCTCGCTTCACTCGGCGCCGCTGTCGGAATCTGCGGTCGAGACGCCGAAGCGCTGGCAAACACTCGTCGTGAGTTGGAGGCATTGGGAGCCACGGTTCACTCGCAAACAACGGATGTAACCAAAGCCGGGGAAGTCGCGGCTCTCGTCGATGCCACTGAGAAAAATCTTGGGCCCATTTCAGTTTTGGTCAACAACGCCGGCATTGGCTTGTTCGGCCCCTTTCAGGAAAAAACAGAAGAAGAGTGGGACCGCACGCTCAACACGAATCTGAAAAGCGTTTTCCTGACTTCGAAAGCCGTAGCTCCCCTGATGATTCAGCGGCGCAACGGCGACATCATCAATATCAGTTCGCTAGCCGGCAAGAACACCTTTGCCGGTGGCGCAATTTACTGCGCGTCGAAGTGGGGCCTGCAAGGTCTCACCGGGTGCATGGCGGAAGATTTGCGCGGCTTTGGCATTCGCGTTAGTGTGATTTGTCCCGGAAGCGTAGGCACCGAATTTTCCGGCCACAAGCCCAAGGATCCTTCCAAAATTTTGACGCCCGGCGACGTGGCGCACGCGGTGGCCATGGTGCTGCTGCAAGGACCGCAAAGCTTCATCAGCGAAGTGCACCTGCGGCCGGTGGCCAAGCCGTGAAAGCGTGAGCCCTACCAGCAGTATTTCGTCTTGACAATAGTCGTTATAACGACAATAATCACCCCATGACCCGCTCTAAAAACAACCACCTTCCTGGCCAGCTCGAGGAAGCCACCTATGTCGCTATCCTTCGTGCCGCAGACTCCCTCTCGCAGTTGCCTGACCAGATCATCAAGGGCGCTGGCCTTACCTCCGCTCAATACAACGTGCTGCGCATCCTTCGCGGCGCCGGACCCGAAGGCCTACCCTGCAACGTTATCGCTGAACGCATGATTTCTCGCGATCCCGACATGACTCGCATGCTCGACCGCATGGAGAAGAGCCACCTGATTACTCGCCAGCGGCAGAAAGACGACCGCCGCGTAATCAAAGTGCGCGTGACCGAAGAAGGACTAAAGCTGCTGAAGAAGCTGGATACTCCGATTCGCGATGCCCACAAAGAACAGTTTCACCACATCGGTCCGGCCCGGCTGAAGAGTCTCTCGCAGTTGTTGGATGAACTTGGAAAGCGTGAATCCTCATAACGGATTGCCGCATCCAACGTACACCGTGAAGAAAGTAAGGAGATCATTCCTTCCGCAAGCAAGTAGACCCATCGGCTTTGCAAGCATCGAACGGTATCGCCTATGAACCAGAGTGCCAAAACACCGGAGACCAGATGACCAGCAAGCGAGCCGAAACCGAATTTCCAGTCCACGAACTCATCGAGCAGCGCTGGAGCCCACGCGCCTTCGCCGACAAGCCCGTCTCCCAAGAAATCTTGCAGAGCCTGTTTGAAGCAGCGCGCTGGGCCCCGTCCAGCAGCAACGAACAACCATGGGCCTTCCTGGTAGCCACAAAAGACGACCACGACGCTTACCCTAAAATGCTGAGCACCCTCGTCGAGTTCAACCAAGCGTGGGCAAAACAAGCTCCCGTCTTAGTAATCGCCGTCTCCCGGATGGCCTTCGCCAAAAATAATGCTCCGAATCGCAACGCGTTCTACGACACCGGCTCTGCCGTAGCTCATCTCACTGCCGAAGCCACATCGCGCGGATTGTTTGTTCACCAGATGGCTGGCTTCGAGCCCCAAAAAGCGAAAGAACTCTTCGCCATCCCCGAGGGTTGGGAACCGATTGCTGCATTTACCATCGGCTATGTCGGTGATCCTCAGACCTTGTCAGAAACACTGCGCGCACGCGAATTAGCTCCCCGAACCCGCAAACCCATTTCCGAATTTGTTATGACCGGTCGCTGGGGCCAACCAGCCGCATTCGCGAAGAAGTCCGACTGACGGAGAAGATTGAACACGATGCACGGCATCCTCGAATTTCTGATGCGACACGGCTACCTGGTCCTTTTTGGCTGGGTATTCCTCGAACAGGCTGGCATGCCAGTGCCCTCGATTCCTCTTCTGCTCGCTGCTGGCGCGCTCTCCGGAGCAGGCTATCTAAATCTCGCGCTCTGCATCCTGGTCTGCGTGTTGGGCTCGGTAGTCGCCGACTCTATGTGGTACGCCCTCGGCCTGAAAAAAGGCATCCGCATCGTGCAATGGCTGTGCCGCATTTCTCTGGAGCCGGATTCTTGCGTGCGCCGCACCGAAGGCACCTTCGAAAAGCAAGGCGCTCGTTCGCTGCTGCTGGCCAAATTCATTCCCGGGCTGGGCACGGTTGCCACTCCGCTTGCCGGCATCTTCCACATGAAGTTCAAGCGCTTCCTGTTGTTTGATGGCGCGGGCGCGCTGCTCTGGGCCGCCACCTACCTCGGCGTTGGCTTCGTCTTCAGCGGACAAATCGAACGCATCGCCGCCCGTGCCGCTTCTCTCGGCGGCTGGGCCGGATTGCTGGTAGGCATTGCTCTTGGCGCCTACCTCGGTTATAAATTCGCGGCGCGCCAAAAATTCCTGCGCGACCTTCGCATAGCTCGCATCAGCGTGGAAGAGTTAAAAGAAAAGCTCGACGCAGGAGAACCTCTCACCATCGTCGATCTTCGTCACTCCGTCGATTTCGAAGCCGATCCGGAAACGATTCCCGGCGCTTTCCGCATGGACGCGTTGGAATTGCAGCAAAGCGAGAACAAGCTGCCGCCAGACCGCGAAGTCGTTCTTTACTGTACTTGACCAAACGAAGCGACCAGCGCCCGTGTGGCGCTGCTGCTCCGGCGAAAAGGCATTCACCGCATCCGCCCGCTGCTAGGCGGATTGGACGCTTGGCGCGACCGCGGCTATCCGCTGGTAACTCTCACTTTGAATGAAGTTTCGAAATAGGGCCGCCCAATCAATCTAAAAGGAGGATTCATGAGCATCAAGGTTCAAGTAATTTTCTACAGCATGTACGGCCACGTTTACAAAATGGCGCAAGCTGTTGCGGAAGGAGTCAAACAGGTTCCCGGCGCGGAAGTTTCCATCTCGCAGGTGGCCGAACTTGTCCCCGAAGATGTCTTGGAAAAGTACGGCGCGAAAGCGGCCAGAGCTTCATTCGCCAGCGTGCCCATCGCCACCGTTGACCAGCTTCCAGAAGCGCACGCCATCATTTTCGGTACGCCTACCCGCTTTGGCAATATGGCCGCGCAGATGCGCAACTTCCTCGATCAGACTGGCCCGCTCTGGATGAAAGGCTCGCTGATCGGGAAAGTCGGCAGCGTATTCGCGTCGACGGCTTCACAACACGGCGGCCAGGAAACTACGCTCACCAGTTTCCACTCCACGCTGCTGCATCAAGGCATGATCGTCGTCGGCGTGCCGTACTCTGAATCCGGATTAGTGCACATGGAAAACATCAGTGGCGGAACACCGTACGGCGCCACTACCATCGCCGGCGCAGATGGCTCTCGCCACCCCAGTGAAAATGAATTGAAGATCGCCCGCTATCAGGGCAAGCACGTCACCGAAATCGCCACCAAGCTCTTCCGCTAATCTCGACCGCAACGAATCAGCAAAAGAAACGCGCCCGTTCATCTAGGGCGCGTTTTACTTTTTTCAACTTAAGATTCCCTACATGCGCGGCAAGACTATCCCAGTCTGCGCCTGATACTTCCCTTTTTTATCTTTGTAGCTGACCTCGCAGGGCTCGTCACTCTCGAAGAACAACACCTGGCACAATCCTTCGTTAGCATATATCTTCGCTGGTAGTGGCGTGGTGTTACTGATTTCCAGTGTCACGTAGCCTTCCCACTCCGGCTCAAACGGCGTCACATTCACGATGATCCCGCACCGCGCGTATGTCGACTTCCCCAGACAAATCGTCAGCACATTCCGCGGAATTCGAAAATATTCCACCGAGCGCGCCAGCGCAAACGAGTTTGGCGGCACGATGCAAACGTCGCCCTTATATTCCACCAGCGAGCGCGGATCAAAATGTTTCGGATCGACAATCGTGCTGTTCACATTGGTGAAAATTCGAAATTCGTCGGCCACGCGAATGTCGTAGCCATACGAAGAAACTCCGTAGCTTATGACTCCCTCACGCATCTGCCGGTCAGTAAACGGCTCAATCATCTTGTGTTCCTGCGCCATCCGGCGGATCCAGTGGTCGGGCTTTACAGACATCCATTCCTCCTCGGCAGACTAAGCAAAGTAACCAAAAAAGTGTATGCTCAAAGGGTTAAAGTGTAGATGAGGCGGAACTTCTTGACAACCCGGGCTTCAGCCTCTAGCATCTGCCCACGTAACTTCGGAGGACGGTGTGATCAAGCTTGATATCGTTAATGCCGTCGTAGCCAAAACCAATATTAGCCGCACCAAGGCCGAGCAGGCCGTCGAGACCGTCTTCGAATCTTTGAAGAACGCTATGGGCCGCGGACAGCGCATCGAACTCCGCAAGTTTGGCGTGTTCAGTGTGAAGCCTCGCAAAACCGGCATCGGCAGAAATCCTCGCACCGGCGAAGAAGTCAGCATTCCTCCGGGCAAAGCGGTGCGCTTCAAGCCGGGCAAAGAATTGCAAGGTCTGGAAGACAATACCCCGGCGGCCCCGAAGTAAGGCCTTGTGAATTCACCAGAGACCGAGCAGCGCACTTCCGCTTTTCTGGACTCCTTTTCCTGGAACGCCTCGCCGTACCGTTCTTATTATCTCGATGTCCAACAGCCGCGCCCTTCCCGGCGCTCCTTCGCGCTGGCCACAGTTCTTTTCGCTCTCACCTTTATCACCGCTTTAGTTGCAGGCGCGCACTTTGCCGCGGCCTACGCGCACGATCAAGCCGTATCGCTCGAAGTGTTGCTAAAAACCTTTCGATTGCTGTATCGCAATCCAGCCGCGCTGCTAAGCGGGCTTCCCTTCGCCGTTACCTTGCTGGGAATTTTATTGGCTCATGAACTCGGCCACTTTTACGCTTGCCGCTATCATCACATCCGCGTTACCTATCCATTTTTCATTCCTGCGCCCACCTTGATCGGCACCTTTGGCGCCTTCATCCTGATCCGCTCGCCGATTCGCTCGGCGCGTGCGCTGTTCGATGTGGGAGCGTCCGGGCCAATTGCCGGATTCCTCGTCGCCTTGCCTGCGCTTGTCTATGGCGTTCTGCATTCTCGCGTAATTCCGTCGCTCGGCACCGATAACAATGCGGATCTGATTTTTGGTGTGCCCCTACTTTTGCGCGCTGTAGCCGCTGTCGTTCAGCCCAACGCGCACGTCACTGATCTGTTGCTTCATCCAGTGGGACGTGCCGCATGGGTTGGATTATTTGCTACCGCGCTGAATCTTTTGCCCGTCGGCCAACTGGATGGCGGACACATCGTGCGCTCCGTCAGCCCGCGCGCCCATAAATGGATTTCGTTGTTGATTCCTCTCGTCCTGCTGGGCCTGGGCTTTTTTCGATGGCAAGGCTGGCTATTGTGGGCTGCAATCCTGTTCGGTCTGCGTTTCTTTCGCGCCGCTCCAATTTATGATCCCACTCCTCTCGATCCTCGCCGCCGCTTCGGAGTCGCTCTCTGCCTGATCATTTTTCTTTTGTGTTTTATGCCGGATCCGCTCTGAACGCGCGCCTATTGACGTACCACCAAGGAGTGCATGGATAACTCGGGTAAACATCAACTGGCGCGCACTCTTCGTGAACGCGACCTGCTCTTCCTCTTCATCGGCTCGGTCATCGGCTCCGGCATCTTTCTCACTCCAGGATTAATTCAGCGGCAAGTTGGCGGCTCGGTGGGCTATGCACTGCTGATTTGGCTTGTAGGTGGGGTTCTTTCCTTGCTGGGCGCGCTGACGTACGCGGAACTGGCTGCTGCGAATCCCGAAGCCGGTGGCTTGTATTGTTACATTCGCGATGGATTTGGCCGCTTGCCTGCCTTTCTCTACGGCTGGGGATTGTTTCTGGTCATTGCCAGTGCCACCATTGCCGCCCTCGCCCACGCCTTCACTAAATATTTGCAGGAGATCGTGCCGCTCTCTTCTGCTGGAGCGTCCGTCGTCGTAGTTCTGGTGATCGCGGTCGTCACCGCCGTGAATGTGTGGGGCACGCGCAAAAGTTCTGATCTGCAAAACGTCACCACCCTCATAAAAATCGGGATTGTCGTGATACTCAGCGCCGTGCTCATGACTTTGGGCCTCAAACGCGAACATCACCTCGCCGACATTCGTGCGGCTTGGGGTGCCACGCAAACCGGCTACGCATTTCTTTCCGGAATTGGTTTCGCCATGATCACCGTTTTGTGGGCCTACGAGGGCTGGCAATTCGGCACCTATAGCGCTGGCGAAGTGATGAACCCGCAAAAGTCGTTTCCGCGAGCCTTTCTCGTTGGGAGCGTCCTTCTAACCGTCCTTTACCTTTTCGCGGTAATCGCTTACCTCCTCGCGCTCGGCCCTGCTGATGCCGCTGCCAGCGATACCATTGCCGCCACCGCTGCCAGTCGCGTGCTCGGCCCCTGGGCCGGAAAATTTGTCGCGCTGACCATTTTGATTTCTACCTTCAGCGCCACCAACAGCGTGATGCTCACCGCGCCGCGCGTCTTCTTCGCAATGGCTAACGACAATTTGTTTTTTAAGAAGCTAGCAGAAGTGCATCCGCGCTTTGGCACTCCGGCATTTGCCGTGACTGCCCTCGGAGCCTGGTCTTGTGTCCTCGCCCTCGTGGGGGAATTTGCGAAGCTAGCGAGCGGTGCCATTTTTATCGGCTGGATTTTTTATGGACTGGGCGCCGCCAGTATCTTCCCTATACGCCTACAGAATCGTGGCAAGTCTTTGCCGTACTACGTTCCCGGCTATCCCGTCACTCCATTACTTTTCGTGCTCGTCGCCCTGGCCATCGTGGGAAATGCGATTTACGCTGCCGTCCGTGACCCTCACGAGTTTACTTATCTGATTGTCGCGATTGTTTTGATGTTATTAGGCCTGCCGGGCTATTTCTTCTGGCAGCGCCGCAATGCTGCTCCGTCGAGCCTATAAAAGCGACAACGGATCCATATCCACCAGGATTGCCGTCTCTGGAATCTCGTTGGCCTCGCAGAACGCCATCGCTCCCGCCAAAATCTTGGTCAGCACCGAACGCTTCGGCGACTTCAGCAAAAATTGGTAGCGATGCTCTTTTTTTAGGCGTGCCAGCGGCGCAGAGGCCGGGCCAAGAATCCGCAAGCCCTTTCCATCGTGGGGCGAGAAATATTCGGAGAGCCGCCGTGACCATCGAATCGCATTCTCCAGATTCGCGTTTCTCACGATCACATTGGCCAGTGAAGTAAACGGTGGGTACGCCATCATCCGACGAAAATGCACCTCGCGCTCGTAGAACGCCAGATAGTCCTGTCGCACCGCATCCTGAATCGCGTAATGCTCCGGATAAAATGTTTGGATCAACACGCGTCCCGGCAAATCGCCGCGCCCCGCTCTCCCGGCAACCTGCGTCAACAACTGAAAGGTTCGTTCCGCCGCGCGAAAATCCGGCAAGCTCAACGACGAGTCCGCTGAAATCACGCCCACCATCGTGACCCGTTGAAAATCGTGGCCCTTCGCCAGCATTTGCGTACCCACCAGGATATCCAGCGCGCCACCGGCGAATGCTCCCAGCGTTTCCTGATATTGCTGCTTGGTGCGAGCCGTGTCGCGATCCAGACGCGCAATTCGTGCGCCCGGAAATTCCTTCCGCAGGCGTTCCTCGAGATGCTCGGAACCCTCGCCAAAAAAATATACATACTTCGATTCGCACTTGGGACAAACCGTCGGAATCGATTGCACCGATCCGCAATAGTGGCACTCCAGCCGATTGCGATTTTTATGATGCGTCATCGAGATGCTGCAATTCGCGCATTGCACCGAGGCGCCACAACTGCGGCACAGCACCGACCATGAATAGCCGCGCCGATTGATCAGCACCAGCGCCTGAGTTTGGAACGTCAGACACTCCCCAATCCCATCGTGCAACGAGCGCGAAATCGGGCTCGTCTGATGCGTCTGCTGAAAGTCCACACGCAAATCCACCACTTCCACCGAAGCCATCGACCGATTCTCAACGCGGCCCGCCATGGTCAGCAATTCGTACCTGCCGTTCACCGCATTGTGATACGTCTCGAGCGAAGGCGTCGCCGATCCCAGCAGCGCCACGGCATTTTCGAACTTGGCACGCACTACGGCCACATCTCGGCCGTGATAGCGCGGCGTTTCTTCCTGCTTGTAACTGCTTTCCTGCTCCTCATCGACAATGATCAGCCCCACATTTTCCAGCGGCGCAAAAACTGCCGACCGCGTCCCCACAACTACGCGTGCCTGCCCGTTGCGTACTCTCCACCACTCACGCGCACGCTCCACATCACTCAACGCCGAATGCAGAACCGCCACGCCCTCGAAGCGTGCACCAAACCATGCGCGACATTGCCTTCCTATCCACAGCGTCAACGCGATTTCCGGGACCAGCACAATCGCGGTTTTCCCGCGCGCCAGCGTGTCTTGCACACATCGCAAATACACTTCGGTCTTGCCGCTGCCGGTCACTCCATGCAAAAGCTGTACTCCAAATTCGCCAAGTTCGAATCGCGCTCGAATCGAGTTGAAGGCCCGCTCCTGCTCCGCGTTCAGAGAGTGCGCCGGCGGCGAGTAGCCGGAATCAAATGGATCCTCCGCAGGATCGACTGGTTCCTCCCATCCATCCAACAACCCGTCGCGGCGCATCCGTTCGATAATTGCCCGCGAAACATTCGCCAGCTTCACCAGTTGCGGAATTGGAAGCGGTCCTCGCTCCGTAGCCAATAACGCGCGCACCCGCTCTTCTTTTTCGCCAAGAGGTTCACCAGGTTTGGCGGATCCTACCTTCCACGCCACCACTTGCTGCGTTTTGCGTTTTCGTCCCCGCACCGTTTCGCGAACTTCGATGTACCCGCGCCGCTGCAATCGTTGCAACGCCTGCGGTTCGATGCCAATCTTTGCATCAGACCCAAACTGCATCGGACCTTTTTTCTGCACCAGCTTCTGTAGAAATTCCACTTCGCCCAACAACATGTCCGTCAGCGCGGCTCCCTTTTTCAAGTCCGCCACTAATGTGCTCCCCGCTTCGGTGATCACAATTTCCCGGCGCAAAGAAAGTTCCGTAATCGGCGGCAACATGGCGCGGAACACTTCGCCGATCGGCGCGAGATAATACGTGGAAATCCACTGCCCAAGCTCCAACAGTTTAGGAGTCAACGCTGGAACCAAGTCGACGACCTTGGTGATATCGCGAATTTTTGTCTCTGCCGGAGGCGCCACATCTATTTCCGTCACTACGCCGATCATCGCCTTTTTACGAAACGGCACCAGCACCCGGCTGCCCGCTTGTACCTGCGCCCGCAGTTCTTCCGGCACACCATAGGAAAAGGTGGTGCGCAGCGGAACTTGTAAGGCTACGTTGCAGAAACTTTCAGACATGCGCGTGTAGTGTAACAGTTGTCAGAAACAGGCAAAAAATCGTGAGCGAGTTTTACCCGAAATAAATGGCGATGTTCAACGGCTGATCAAAACAATCCCAGCGAAGATCAAAACAATTCCGAACCATTGCACCCGCGACACCGGTTCCTTCAACAGTATCGCTGCCAATCCCACCGTCACCGCTCCATACAGTGACGCCAGCACACTCACCACGGAAGTCTGTTCGTGCTGCATCCCGTAGTTGTTCAACACATACGAACTCGTATCCAGAATCGCCATGCCCAGCAGCCACGGATTCGCGTTCCCAGCAGGCGCCGCGAGCGGAACTCGCAGTACGACAATCACCCCCGCCGTCACTAGAACGCTGGTCAACCGGATGAGCCACACTGAAGGCGCAGCCCCGAGCAGCGGCACAACCCGAATTCCCAAGAGCCAGAACATCACGCCGAATCCCAACGCGGCGGCGATCGCCCATCCCACTCCAAGACGTTTCTTCCTAGGACGCACCCGCTCGGCCTCAGAATTCGCGTCATCAGGAACGTTTTCCCCGCGCGCCACAAGCACCACGCCCAAAATCGTGAACGCAATTCCCGCAACACGCACCGGCGTGGCGTGCTCCCCAGTAGCCGCCGACAACAAAAACGTCAACACCGGATAGCTCGCCGAAATTGGAGCAACTACCGACATCTTCCCAATCTCAAACGACCGATACAGCGCCAGCGTCGCCAGCGTATTCAGCAACCCTGCAAGCACGCCCCAAATCCACGGCCGCGCCCCAGAACCATCAAATAAGTGTCCCCAGCCGCCCAGCCAGTGCATTGCCAGAGTAATCAGCAAGCAGCCAAGCATCTGCATGTACAACATGGCGCGAAATGTTCCGATTTTGCGCGTGGCGAATCGCGCCAGCAGATCCGATGTGCCCCAGCTCAGGGCAGACGCCAATCCAAGCAGAATTCCCATGGCGGATTAGGAGGATTTAGGACGTTTGGGTGCTTGCAGACCGAGTTCGGCCATAACTTTTTGCAGATCTTTCCAGACTTCACTCTTGGCCGGCGGGTTCCGCAATAAATACGCTGGATGATACGTCGCCATCAATTTGTGTCCGCGCCATGTGAGCCACTCGCCCCGAAACTGCGAAATTCCGCGCGTAGTTTCCAGTAAAGTTTTTGCTGCAGTCGCGCCCAAACACACAATCACCTTGGGATTGATGAAATCAATCTGCCGAATCAGGTACGGCGAACACGTCGCCACTTCGTCCGGTTCCGGCGCGCGATTTTCCGGTGGCCGACACTTCACGACATTGCAGATGTAAACATCGCTGCGCTGCAGCCCCATGGCCTCAATCATCTGCGTCAGCAATTTTCCCGCGCGACCCACGAACGGCAGGCCCTGCATATCCTCATCCGCCCCGGGCCCTTCACCAATGAACACCAGTTGCGCCTTGGGATTGCCATCTCCGAACACAATCTTGTGACGACCTTTGTGCAATTTGCAGCGCGTGCAATCGCCAATATCTGCGCGAATCGTCAGCAGCGAATCATCTTTTGTCTTCTCGACATGTTCGAAAATCGAAGTGCCCGCCGATTTCGCGCTGAGTTCCTCCTGCAGCACCACCACGGGACCGGGCACGGTCTTCGCTTCGACTCTGGGCTTGGGCAAAGAAATCTCCTCGACGGAAGTAGGAGCGGCAACGGCAGGTTCGGAATCCAGGCTAACCATCGCGGCAGCACTGGATTGGCGATCGCGATAAAACAATCGAATGCCCAAATCCTCGTAGTACCTCAGGCGTTCTTCGATTTTATCTTGCAGGGAATCCGGAGCGCGTTCAGGCATAAAAATATTTAGTCGCTCGCCCGGTGCGATGCGCTTTTCCCGCGCAACACGCCACGCAACCGCAGCGCCTCGTCCAGAATTTTATCCGCCACTTCCGCCTTGCTCATTCTCGGCAGCGCCAAATCCCGCCCATCCCGCGAAAAAAGTGTCACGATATTCGTATCGTAATCAAACCCCGCGCCTTCCACCGTCACGTCGTTCGCCACAATCAGATCGGCATTCTTTTGCGTCAACTTCTTGCGCGCATTCTCCGCCACGTTTTCCGTCTCCGCCGCAAATCCCACCACCAGCCGCTCTCCCTTATCGCGCGCCACCGTAGCGAGAATGTCCGGATTCGGTTCCAGCCGCAGCGTCACAGATTCCTTACCGCGCTTGATCTTGGAAGCAGCCGGCTCCGCAGGCCGAAAATCCGCCACTGCCGCCGCGAAAATCCCAATCGAAGCCTGCGCAAAATTTCTAACAACGGCGTCCAGCATCTCCCGCGTGCTGCGCACATCTTGCCGCTCCACACCTTGCGGCGCCTCCAGCGACGTTGGCCCCGAGACTAAAATCACCTTCGCGCCGCGCCTCGCCGCCGCTTCCGCCACCGCGTAACCCATCTTCCCCGACGACCGGTTACTCAAAAAACGAACCGGATCGATGTCTTCGCAAGTCGGACCCGCCGTTACCAGCACCGTTTCACCGGCCAGATCCTGCCCGGCCCACAACACATCCTGCACTGCCTTCACAATTTCTCCCTGCGCCGCCAAACGCCCCGGGCCCGTCATACCGCAAGCCAGATAGCCTTCGCCCGGCTCTACAATGCGCACACCACGTGCCCGCAGCGTCGCCAGGTTTTCCTGGGTAGCCGCGTGCTGCCACATGTTCACATTCATCGCGGGAGCGACAACCACCGGAGCCGTCGAGGCGAGATACAAAGTAGAAAGAAAATCGTCGGCAATCCCACGCGCAAATTTTGCCAAAATATCCGCGGTAGCGGGCGCCACCAGCAGCAAATCCGTCCGCTGCGCAACCGCGATATGCTCAATCGCGGATTCCAGGTTCGCTTCCCCGGAAGCGCTACCTTCCGCTCCAAAAAGATCAGTGATAACTTTTTGTCCGCTAAGCGCTGCGAAGGTGAGTGGCGTAATAAACTCGCGCGCAGCTCGCGTCATCACTACTTGTACGGAATGCCCCTCCTGCTGCAGGCGGCGCACCAATTCCGCGGACTTATAGGCCGCGACTCCGCCAGTTACTCCAAGCGTGATGCGCATCAAAGCCTCGCGGGCTCCTTACTTGCGGCGCTTCCCGTCGTCCGGTTCCTCGCCTGCCAGCTCGATGAAATCGTATTCAATCAAGCCATTGGTGACTTCTTCACAAGCGATCCGCGTAGCTTTTTGTGTGCGCAGGTTGTCGACGAGCGGTGGTGCGCCGGCCATAATCTGCCGGGCTCGTCGAGCAGCCAGCACCACGTAAGCAAACTGGCTCTCGGGAGCTTTGGTTTGCACGGTCATTAGAATGTTACCCTCCAAACGATGCCAGAACCTGATTCACACGATCATGTCGCCGCGCCCTGGAGCAACGCAAGGCCATGACTATGGCCTGTGCTTCTCTTCCGGCGCGTTCCACGTCGTCATTTACAACACAAAAATCGTAAAACTCTTTGCTCTCGACGATTTCCGCGCGCGCCCTTGCTAGTCGTCGCGCAATTTCTTCGTCGGCATCCTGCCCCCGGCTTCGCAAACGATCCTCAAGTGCCTGTCGCGAAGGTGGCAGAATAAAAATTGAAATCGATTCGGGCAGTTCCCGTTTTACCTGCTTGGCGCCTTGCACATCAATTTCCAGCACCAGGTCCAATCCCAACTTACGAGATTCAGCAAGCCACTTCTTCGGTGTGCCATACGAGTATCGTCCGAAGACACGAGCAAACTCGAGAAACTCGCCCCGTTTCACCATGGCGTCGAATTCCGCCTCGGTGACGAAATCATAGCATTTTCCACTGGCCTCGGTCGCGCGAGGCGGCCTGGTAGTACATGAGGTCGAAGACATCGTTCCCGGCAGTTCCAAAATTCTGGGCACCAGCGTGGACTTCCCGGAACCCGAAGGCCCCGAAACTATGATCACCAGCGGAGAAACCGGCTTGCCCTCGCTCATTCGATGTTCTGCACCTGTTCCCGCAATTTTTCGATCTCCGCCTTGATCTCCAGTGCGATTCCCGTGATTGCCAGTGCATCCGTTTCCACGCCTGGAGTTTTCGAAAGCATGGTATTGGCTTCGCGATGCATTTCCTGCAACAGGAAATCCAGCTTCTTGCCCAACTCTCCCGCGCCATCCAGAAGTTTAGCGAATTGCATCAGGTGGCTCCGCAAGCGATCTAATTCTTCGCTGATATCGCTGCGTTCTGCAAGCAACGCCGCCTCTTGCGCAATGCGCGAAGGATCGGTGACCGCACCGTTCAAAATTTCTTTGAGCCGCGCTTCCAGGCGCCGCGCAAACGCTGGCCGCAGCGCTGTCACCAGTTCGCGCACTTGCTCGGCTTGCACTTCAATGCGCACCACACGCGTACGCAACTCCTCGGTCAGATGGCGCCCCTCATTCCGCCGCATCTCGTCCATTTTGCCGAGCGCCTCAAGCAGATAGCCCTCCAGCACTTTGCCAAACGCGTCCTGCTCTTCCTCGGAGTCCGGCAACGCCGGCGCCAGTCCGGCAATCACGCCCGGCAGACGCAACAACGAAACAAAATCCAAGTCCGCCTTCGATCCACTCTGCTGGCGTAGTTCATCCGCCACGCTCAAATACGATTGCAGCAGCTCGCGGTTCACGTGCACCGGCGCGGCTCGCCCCGGCTCCACATTCACGTGAACATCAATGTGCCCGCGATGGATTCGTTCCCGCACCGTTTGCCGTAGCCGGTGCTCATAAGGCTCCAGCGATTCCGGAAATCGCAATTTCACGTCCAGAAAGCGGTGGTTCACGCTCTTCACGCTGATGCGAATCAGCCAGCCATTATGCTCGCCGCGCACCGTGGCATAACCGGTCATGGAGCGGCATTCCGCTTTCGCTGCGGGCGCCTTGCGTTCGTCGAATGTTCCCGGTGCGCTCATGCTTTGTTGTTCGAACTTGCAGGATTCGGATTGCGTCCATCGGCCGGCATCAGCACTTCATCGTCGGCAAATTGCAAATCGTGCATCCTC
>Ga0210396_10000995_pt1 | contig 32308 bp, 25 predicted proteins | sample IncBWH17OmetaG_FD_155466 | JGI IMG/M metagenome (GOLD analysis project Ga0210396, IMG submission 155466) | Forest soil microbial communities from Barre Woods Harvard Forest LTER site, Petersham, Massachusetts, United States - Inc-BW-H-17-O ...
CCGGTTCATACCCCCCCATATGATCCTATACCTGCTGATCTCACTGACCACAGCCCTCCTGCTTCTCCTCGCAGCGGCCAAAGCCAGGATCACGCAACAGCCAACGTTAGAATAACGAGTAAATAAAAGGGGCAAGCGCAGTACTGCCGCCCAGAGCGATCAATATTCCCAATAGGATGAGCAGGATGAGCAATGGAGCTAACCACCATTTCTTTCTTGCTTTGAGAAACGCCCAGAGGTCTTGTAAAAACTCGATCATTAGACAGGATCAATTATTTCAGACCGAAGATAATTCAAAAAATTGGCTAACTTTCGACACCCATGCGATTCCTCCGTAAGATACTGTTTGCCCTCGGCCTGATGATCCTGCTGGCCGTTCTCAAACCCCTCTTCCAAAGACTCTTCCCGCTTTCAAACGTCTTTCATTACAACCTCTTCAGCGTACTGCAAATGCTCCTCCTCCTCTGGGCGGTACTCACGGGCCTTCTCGAAATGGTCTTCTGGAAAAAGCTTCGGCCGGCAGCCTCCCGGAGCAGAAGCCTGCTGATCTTCCTCTTGCTGGTCGCCCTCGCAGAAACAAGCACGCGATGGCTGCTCTTTCATCCTCGTCACATCCCCACCGGCGCCCTGCCCGCCTTTCGGCTCTATTACGACAATTACCAGCGGGATATCGTCCAATTCAATAAAAAAATGGCCCGGTACGATCCAAACCTGTTCTATTCACTGATCCCGGACAACCACAGCCTATTCACTAACATAGAATTTTCGGATAGTATCATCACCGATCCCCGGGGTTTTCGAACGGGTGAACAAGCCCCCGATCACCCCGCCATTCTTTGCCTCGGGGATTCCTACACCTTTGGCTGGGGCGCGCAACAAAACGACTGCTACCCCCAGCTCCTGCAAAATATCCTACACGAACAAGTGCTGAATACCGGGGTACCCTCCTATGGAACAGCCAGGGAGCTGGCTTCCGTTAAAGCACTGGATAAAACCGGCCTCTCCACAATGATCATTCAATATTGCTATAACGATGCGGGAGAGAACCAGGCCTGTGTCGACAATCATTTTCAGCCGGTGATCTCATCCGCCGCGGTCTACGATTCGGCAGTCGACATGCTTTGGTGGAGTAAGATATGGTTCCCGGGTAAATATAGCTGCACAGTCCTTAAACTGCTGCTGGACGAGAAGCTGGGGCTCCGGCAAAAAGAAGGGCTGGACGCCCCTGACACCCCACTGGGGAACACGGACAAACAGGCAGAGAACTTTCTCGCCATCCTCGCCCGATCCGGACTGGACTTCAGAAAGACGCATATCTATGTCTTTGCTATCGGGGAATATGAAACGCTTTCAAACCATTTCCTCACCAGCCTGGAAAAAAAGCTGGCGTCGCCGGAATGTAGCGCCCTGTTTGTGCAACATGTCCACACCGTACACATAGAGAACAAGCTGACCAAAGAAGACTATTTCCTGCTTGACGGTCATATCAAGGCCTCCGGACATAAAAAGCTGGCCCGCTGCCTCGCCGACGCGATAAGGACGTCTCAACCCGGTCCTCCGGCTATTTCCCCATCAGATACATCTTTCCATAGCCGTTATTGAAGTATTTGTTCGTATCATCGCCCGCCGCCGTATACTTCGACAGGGATTTGCCGTTCAGGTTCGTGACGACGTGATACAAATAAACGCCATTGGCGAGTCGCTGCCCATACATATCCGTGCCATTCCATTTGAACTCCGTGATATTGGTGCCTATATGCAACGGCCCCAGTTCTTCCTTGGTGATCTCCCGCACCACCTTGCCCGTAATGGTCAGGATCTGGATCTTGATGTTCTGCGGTACTTCGCTGCCCGTTATCGTAAATACGAATTGGGTAGAAGTAGTAAACGGGTTCGGATAATTGAGCATGTTCGAGATCATCGGCTTGGTGATGACCAGGAAACTTACCCGGTACGGCGATACCCCCGCAGTATTACCCAAATCATCCTTACCGCTGACGATCAGCTGATAGGTATCCCCTTGTGGATTGATCTGATTGGTAAACGCCGGATAGAAATCCACCGTGGCAATGTTATTGCTGCCCGCGGTGGCCGGAGTAAACCTCAGTGTGTCCGTGTTGAACCCAAAGTTGTGCAGGGAGCCGTCCGGATATTTGACCTGCACCGTCACCAGCGAAGTGTCCGTCAATAGCAGGTAAGGACTCAGGCTCTGCAGCTTGATCTGGATATGCGGCCGCGCGGATACGATATCGTTGTTCAATATATGTACATTGTCGAAGGTGACGTCCAGCGTGGGCGCCCGTCCGTCGCTCTTGACATAAAAGGATTTATACAAAAAGTTATTGAAGAGATACTGCTCCGGCTGATCGTTGCTGGGATTGAAGTCTACATAGATCGTGTTGGCGCCGGAAAAACCCTTGCTATCGATAATATAATCCAGCGTGAGCGTGTCGCCGCTCACCAGCGGCTTCCGCCTCGGCATCGCGATCGTATGCGTCACATTGCTCGCATCGACGATATAGAACTGTATCCGCATGCTGTCGAACGCATACGGGCTGACGTTCTTAAACGCGATCTTGAACTCGAGCGGCTGCCCAAGGACCACCGTATCCGCTACTTTGAGCACGATATTCGGCGCCAGCGCCCCCTCCGGCACCGGCGTGTAATTCAGTCTCCAGGTGCGCAGCTGGTAGGGGATCGCATGCACGGGATCATATGTCGAGAGCTTTAATTGCAGATTGGGGTATAGCTTTGCATTGATGGCCGAAATATTCACATCATGCTGCGTCCGGTTCAGGTTATATAACGGGGTAGAATTCCCCAGGGTGTCGATGCCGATGACCTGCACGCCCACCGTATCTGTAGGCTGAGTGGTTCCGTCATCCCCATACCAGTGGACCATGCTCCATGCCTTGGCCGGCCCGAACACCGGTGAGGCCACCGTGCCATAATAGATCGGGCCCGGACAGGTCGCATCCAGCGAAATAGCGTCCGAATCCCCCACCGACCATTTCTGCTGCGGGGTAAAGCTGTTGTCGTTCTTCTTATATATGAACAGGAATGCCCTGGGCGTGTCAAAATTGTCAACCGTGAGCCCAAGGTTCTTTAACTTGGTATAAAGGGTGTTTGCAGATCCATAGAGCGTCGAGTCGCCCGCCCATTGAGCCGCATACTGATTATTAGCGTAAGTGCTGCTGGGTATATTCTTAACCGTAACCCAAAATCCATTAGGGATGCTGTCCAGGAATTGCGACATCTTCTGACGGTCGGCCGCATCGTTAAAGGTAAATTCAAAATTATAAATACGCGTAATTTTACAATTGGCGGAAGCGCTTCCAAAACGGTACAGATTAGTATTGACACCGTTTACGGTATCCACATTCAACCAGGGGTTGAAGGTCACGGGATCGATGATATTGAATATCAGTGAATAACCCAAACAAGCACTTTCGATCAGCTCGTTTCCGTCGATTTGAACGCCGAACTGACCATCGAGCGTACCCCCCGTAGGATAGACCGCGTTTTTCTGGTAAATATCATGATTGGTCGTCGAATAGGTCCAAAAGCGACTGCCCGGCAACGTGATATTGGTCATCGTCGAGTTCAAATGCTGGAAATAATGCGATTGGCTGGATCCTACCGAGCTCCGGGCCGGATCGATGTAAACGAAGGAACTGTAATTATAGGTAGCCGTTCCTCCATTGGCCGGGACCGTTCCCACACGCCAGTAATAGGCCACGCTGTCCATATAGGTGATCCCGGGATCGAACTCCAGTTCTCCGCCTACAGACGTCAAGAATTTTTCCACCTTCAACGGCGAGTTGAAGTTCTGCGTGGTATCGATGTCCATGACATATTGCTCGCTTGGTGCCAGCGGATTAGCCGTGGAGGCAACCAGCTTGCTCGTCGGGGTATTGATGATCGCATAATTATAAGGGAAAACAGGCGTTGCCTCGTCCTGGTAAATGTATACGTCCGTTGTTACACTGTTGTTGGCATAGGTCACCTCCGGTATTACCTGCCCCTGATTGATAGATACCGTGATCTTGTTATCTCCCTTGTCACGGGTACTCACTATGGGCGCGAAAATATCGATGGAATCCACGTATCGGATACCCCTTATCTTTTTGTTTAATAAAACCGTGCTTGTCCCATTGGGATAGGTCCGCGTGACCTGTACGGCCACCGAGTCCGGCACAGCCTTTCCTAAATTGTAAAATCGTGCCTTGATCTCGAAATTACTGTTGCTGACGCTGACGAAGCTCGGATTGATCAACACCTGCGACGCCTCGATGTCATAATCGGTAGGCTCCTGGCTCAGTTTCAAAGCGGGGTCGCCATGCGTCGTCATTTGCTCCGCATGCTGCCGGGCAAAGAAATCGGTAGGTGCGGCGGCAATCAGGGCATTTAACGCGTCCTTTTCCAACAGCCCGATCGATTTTCCATAGTCGATCGTCGACATATCGGAGTAAAGCGTATTCAGCAGGATATTCAGATAATTCACAATCCCAAAGTGCGTGGCTGCCACAAAAGCAATAGCCCCCTTCTCCTTGGACAAAACCCAGTCCTCCGACAACGTCGAAAGCGTAGTCGGCCGCAACGGATCAAATTCGTAAAAATCACCGGCATCGCATCCATTGATATAAAACACGGGATATTTACCGCCTGTATTAGTATAATCCTGAGGGCTATTCAGATTATAGGCCAGCTCCTGGCTGGCCGAGTGGCCGAAATAAGAAAGCTGGCCCATCCCGTTCTGGAACAGACTCCCTATTACGGCAGTAGGAATGGAGGTGACGGCAGTGGCATTACCGTCGCAAAAAGTAGTGGTATTGTCACCACAAAGGGTATCGCTGATCATTTGGGCATAGCCCGTAACATATTGGCAAAGGATCTGTCCAAGATAAGGCTCGCTGACCCCTGTCAGGTTTAACCCGTCTTTCATCCACAGCCGGCCAGCGATCGTATTGGGCGCAGTTTGCTGCAAAGATTCATACTCCTTGAGTTTGCTGAGATAATTCTCCACCTCCGCCCCATTTACCACCGACAACCGGCCGATAGGCGTCACCTGCACCGCATCGGCGCCGTTATTCGCGGAAAGCTTGTTGTCGGATGCCGGATGTCCCCAGGTCGGCACCAGGTCGAGCTGGTCCGCTATCGGGTTATGCGCTATTTCGCTATAGGCGAGGTATTGAATATAATTGATCCCGTGGCCGATAAGAAGTACATATTGCGGTTTGATCCCCCAGGTCGTCCGCGCATACCGTAAAAAGTTTTGAATAGCCAGCGGATTCTTCTTGATACCATAACCAAACTGATCGATCACGTCATTGATATCATAGATCTGCACGTTGTAGCTGCCCCCCGCCGCGGAACTCCGGTACGCCTTGTAGTCATTCACCGGGTTTACCCCGTCATTGGTCCCGTCGGTATACAGCACGGGATCGGTGATGATGATATAATTGGCCTGGTTGCCGGTCACACTCGTATTCTCAAACGTCCTGGTGGTGAACCCGTTCACATACTGCACGGTGCCCGGATCCTCGTTGACCAGCACAAAGGACGTGGCAGCCGCGGTACCCGGAAGCGCAAAGGCTAACGTGCTGCCGCTGACCACCGCCGCATAACGGTAACCATTCGTGAGGTCGTACAGGATCGGCGTAGCCCCGGTACCGGAAATGGCAAAATTCGTGATATTCAGCAGGTACCCGGAAGGCCGGGCCGGCAACTGAAAAGTAAAATTGCTCTGGCCGCCAAAATTGAACAGCCGGGGATAGCTGAGCTCATAAAAAGAAGCCCTCATCAGATCCGTACTCACGGGACACTGATTGATAAACCCTACCGTTACCGAACCGGTATTGACCACGCTGGACGGGACCGGCCAGGTCGTCGTCGCATCGAAGAAACTGTTCATGGCCGTATCCCCCACCGGCGTTCCATTGACCGTCACCTGCACGGTACGCGAATCATCGGCGGTCCCCGCTGCCCCCCACTTGAGCGTAGGGCCAGGCGCGCCGCCCCCCGTATAAGGATTCAGATTGCCGAGGGTGCTGGTATAGGGCGTCCCCGGGCCAAAATCCACCGTGGACCACCATTCGCCAATGTCATAGCTGGAAGAGTAGATGTATTCGCCCACGACCTGCGCAAACCCATAACTTACCCCACCGTCCCGGAAATAGGTGCCCGCCGTATACATAAAATACGGCTCCGGCGTCAGTGAGCTGCCCGCCACATTATTGGCGCCATTATAGCTATGGAAGGTATTGCCCGTAGGATTGACCGTTAAAAAATACTCGGCCGTATCCGTCTCGAGACTCGAGTGTGTCGTATGCTGATAGCTGGGGCTTCTGTATAAAGGTTTGTCCGGTACCCCATCGTTCATCATCCCCCAGAACTCGATATAATCGCTGGGACCCAGCGGACCGGTGGCCTGCGAGGTAAAGATCGGCACCTCCTGCCCGTTCCGGAACAGCTGGAAATTCTGGGCGGGAACCCCACCCAGTCCGTTGGCGGAGAGGACCGCGGAAGAGATACGGTACAAACCCGTAGAACCTACCTTGAATTTATAGTAGGTCTTCGTATAATCGATCCACTCGTTATAATACGATTGCGCCGCGACCTGCAGCGTCACCAGTAAGAATAAAAAAGTTAGAAATCTTTTCATACGTTTCGGTTTTATTCCACTAAGGTCATACTACCGGTTCCCCGTCTTTTTCTTCTGCCCCTTCCGCCGCAGATCGACCTTTAATGAAAATACATGGGTATATAACGGATAAGATTGGTTAGCCAGATTCACAAATGCATAATCGATCTGCACATCGCCTACTTTAAAACCCGCCCCTACGCTGGGCTGATAGATCCAGATCTTGCGCTGGTTCAACGTATCCCGGTCATCCAATACCTGCTGGAAATTGTTGACGCCCGCCCGCACAAAAAACACCTCCTTCAACGAAAGCTCCAGACCCAGCCGGGGATCGATACTCACCGGGTTGGTGCTGATCACGGTATTCCGCCGCCCGTCGAAAGTGACGTCGAGATCGGCCTCCGCCAGCAGATTCAGCTTTCTGCCCAGCCTGAAATTATAAGACCCGCCCAGCAAAAGCTGAGGGGCCGTCAACTCGATGTTCTTTCCCGGTATCTCGTTCGCCGTTTCATAAAACACCTCCCGCATCGCCTCGTCGAAATTATATGACCAGGCATTAAAGGTCGTCGTGACATCCTTGGCCACGATACCTACCTTCCAACGATTGCCGATGATCTGCGTGGCCGCATCGAACCCGAAACCCCAGGCCGTAGCAATGTCCCCAGCCGTCCGGTGGATGATCTTCGCATTGACGCCGAAATTGATCGTCTTGTCTCCCCAGGTCTTCGACTGCTGCGCCAGCGAGATCAGGAATGCATAATCCGCCGAAGAAAAAGTGGTGATATTGGAGAAGTTGACCGTCCCATCCGGCTGCACCAGGAAAATAGTATTTGGGATATCGTCGACGGCAAACCTGAGTAAGGTCAACCCCAGGGTCCGCTTGTTATCTTTCAACGGCAACGCCAGCGAGGCAAAATCATATTTGCCCACGCCTGCATAATATTCCGCGTGCATCAGGCTCAGCTGCGGCTCCCCCCCGTGCATATTCGCCAGGGCCGCAGGATTCCAATAGCCCGCCGTAGCATCATTCACCGAAGCCACCTGCGCACTGGCCATGGCAAGCCCACGGGCTCCCGCCCCAATGTTCAAAAATTCATTGGAATATTCGGTGAACTGACTAAAGGCAGGTAGGTAAGCTAGGGATCCGACAACAACTAAAATGAGGTAAAAGACATTTCTACCCCGCATTCTTTTCAGCATAAGCCAACGGTTAAGGTGCCAACATCCACGTATAACGGGCTTTTATTCACAATATTGTACTATTAACATACTTCTACGCGCCCCGATGATCCAGCCGGTGATCCATTGAAAATCCACTATTTTTGCCGCCAAAACGCGCAGGCGCATTTCCGCCTACATATATTGAAAAAATAGCATATGAACTTGATCGAAGAATTACAATGGCGAGGCATGATCCAGGACATTATGCCTGGAACGGAGCAACAGCTGAACAAAGAAAGCACGGCCGGCTATATCGGCTTCGACCCCACCTCGGATAGCCTCCACATCGGCAGCCTCGTCCCCATCCTCTTGCTGGTACATCTGCAAAAGGCTGGTCATAAGCCGGTTGCACTGGTCGGCGGCGCCACGGGTATGGTCGGCGACCCCAGCGGCAAAAGCGAAGAACGCAATCTCCTCGATGAAGCCACCCTCAACCATAACCTGGCAGGCGTAAAAAAACAACTGGAAAAATTCCTCGATTTCAACCCCGCGCTGCCCAATAAAGCGGAAATGGTCAATAATTACGACTGGTTCAAGAACATGTCCTTCCTCACCTTTATCCGCGACGTGGGCAAACACATTACCGTTAATTATATGTCCGCCAAGGACAGCGTAAAAAAGCGCCTGGAAGGCGAAAACGGCATGAGTTTTACCGAATTCACCTATCAGCTGGTGCAGGGCTACGATTTCTACTGGCTATATGCTAACAAGAATTGCAAACTCCAGATGGGCGGAAGCGACCAATGGGGCAATATCACCACCGGCACCGAACTCATCCGGCGCAAAAGCGGCGGCGAGGCCTTTGCCTTTACCTGCCCCCTGCTGACCAAGGCCGACGGCGGCAAATTCGGCAAGACGGAAAAAGGGAACGTCTGGCTCGACCCCGAAAAGACCACCCCCTATCAGTTTTACCAGTTCTGGCTCAACGCGGCGGACACCGACGCGGAAAAATGGATCAGGATCTTCACCTTCCTCACCCGCGAAGAAGTGGCCACCCTCGGGCAACAACACCAGCTCGACCCCGGCGCCCGGCTCCTCCAAAAGACCCTGGCCCAGCACGTCACCACCTTCGTCCACGGCGAAGAAGGCTACCGCAAAGCTCTGGCCGATACGGAAAGGCTATTTGCCAATGTCTCGGCTCCCGCCGAATCCCTGAGCGAAGAAGACCTGCAATCCCTGGAGGGTGTAGAACGTTTCGACTATGCCGCCACCCGCCTCGGCATAGACGTCGTTACCTTCCTTGCGGAATCAGGCATCATTGCCAGCAAAGGTGAAGCCCGCAAACTCATCCAGGGCGGCGGCATCAGTATCAACCGCAAAAAAGTGGAAGACGTCAAATTATCCATCGACGCCTCCCTCCTCCTCCACGGAAAATATCTCCTGGTCGGGAAGGGAAAGAAAAACTACTACCTCGTGACCGTGAACTAAACCGGATGCCGCGGCCCTACACAAGTTGCCGCAACCCCACACATGCTGCCGGGGCCCTACGCGAACTGCCGCGGGCCCACGCCAATTACCGCTCCAGATACGCTTCGATCTGGCGACGTCCCTGCTTGGTGGCATAAGGCATAAGTATCCTCGCGATCAGCCCCACATAATGACGGATCTGCTGCCCGGCAGACGAGCGCTGACCCGAAATGGCCGCCTCGGAGATCCAGGACCTCGCCACTAACCCGGTTGCGGAAGCCAGAAAAGCAGCGCTCCCGGGATCGGTTGCCCCGATGTACCCTCGTTTCTGAAGCAATTCGATGCTATCCATAAAGCCATCCCGCCGCGCCTTCCGGACTTTCCCGTAGCGCTCCGCTATCGCCGGATTACGTCTGACGATATGGACAAAACTCAAAAACAAACACCGGTACGCAAGCTGGTTGACAAAGACCTTCTCCCTCATCTCCAGAAAAGAGATCAGCGTCAGGTCGTCCGTCGCAACAAGGGTCCGCTCATTCAGCCCGGAAAGGTCCATGGCCAGCTGATCGACAAGATCATCCTTCGTTGGAAAATAGTAATTGATGTTACCGATCTGCATGCCAAGCGAAGCGGCCAGTTCCCGCATCCCCACATATTCGATCCCCTGTTCGTTAAAAAGCTCCAACGCCTTTTGGACTATTTTCTCCTTTGTTCCCATGTAAAAAAATTTTGTCAATGCCCTAAAAGTACGTATTTTGTCAATGCCAAAATCATGAAAGTGAATCCCATCATACTCCTGTTGCTTCCGGCTTTCCTGCTGGCAACAGACGCAAAGGCTCAATCTTATACGATTAAAGTCAATATAACCGGTCTGCGCAGTAGCAAAGGCACCCTCTACCTGAGCCTGTACAATTCCGCGGAAGGGTATCCCCAAAAGGCCTCGGCGGCTTACAGACTTTCATCCGCACCGATCACGCAAGGCCAAAGCACCATTCTACTCGATGGCATCCCCGCCGGCACGTATGCGATCGCCTGCTATCACGACGAAAACGGAAACGGCAAATTAGATACTAATTTTTTCGGCGTCCCGGCCGAAGGTACCGGAGCATCCAACAATGCCAGGGGTTCATTGGGACCGCCAAAGTTCCGGGACGCCAGGTTCGAGGTAAGATCGGATACTACCCAGAACATAAAGATCGTATACTGACCAATCATTCAATCACCAACGCCCATGGAAAGATTCAGCCTCATCCTGTTGTTGTCCAATCTTGCCCTGGCATTTTACAACACGGGAACCATCTGGGCCATGGAAATAGATATCTTCCGGTCCTGGAGATTGCTCGACCGGCATAGCTTTTCGGTTGTAAGGAAGGTCCATTGGAAAAAAATACCGTATTGGATCTTTATCCCGGTAGGTCTGGCATTGGCAGGCTCCATCGCCCTTATCCGGTATCATCCCCTCGGATCACCGGCCTGGGCCATCTGGGTCACCCTCGGCTGCCAGCTATGTTCCCATATCCTGACCGCCATCTTTTGGGGTCCGTGGCAGGCGAAATTGAGCAGCGACCAGCTGGGCCCCAATAGCCCGTTGCTTCAAAAAATACTAAGGACGCATTGGATCAGGACGGTCCTGATAAACGCCTATGCTGCTACGCTTTTTGTCTGGACGATTATGGTTATCCCGGGCTGACCATCCTCGTCATCCCGGCTTGGCATCGATATCTCAGGCCAGCAACCCCGGCTGCTCCCGGTACACCTTGAGGACGAACTCTCCAAAAAGTGTATTGGCCCAGGCAAACCAGGAACGCGAAAACTTCGACGCATCGTCCTTGTGAAAGGACTCATGCATAAAACCCGTCCCGGCATGACTGCTCTGCAGCAGCTTCAGACATTTCGCGATCTCCTGCGAATCATGACTGGTCAGCCCGCGGATAATGATGCTGATCGGCCAGATCATATCCAGCCCCACGTGCGGCCCCCCGACCCCTTCGCCCGCCTTGCCCTTGAAGAAAAAGGGATTGGCTTCGCTCAACACCATCCGCCGCGTATTCTGATAGACGGCATAGCCCCGTTTGTCGGCCAACAATACACTTAGATCACCCGTATCGGTCGACCGCGATTGCAGATACGGCAACGCGAGCAGGCTGGGGACATTGGCGTCATCCATAAAGGTATGATTGCCGAACCCATCGGCTTCATAGGCGAAGACCTCCCCATACACCGGATGGGGGACGATCGCATGTGCCAGCAGCGCCCGCTCCAGATCGCTCTCCAGCTCGAATGCCGGTCCGTCCAGTTCCTGCCCTTTGTTCAAAGCCTTCAGCAGCCGGCGCAGATTCCGCAGGCTGCTCAGCGCAAAAAGATTGGACGGGATCAGGAACGGATAGATCGTAGCGTCATCGCTCGGCCGGAACATGCTATGGATCAACCCCACCTTTTTCGTGGGATACCCATATCCCTTCATGGGTACGCTGTCCGTGGCAAACTGGCTGTTCCGCTGAAACGTGTAAGGCCCCTGCCCGTCCTTCCGTTGCTGTGTTTTAAACGTCTCCAACACCAGCTTCATCGCCGCTAACCAATTGTCATCGAAGGGAGCGGTATCGCCCGTGACCTCCCAGTAACCATGCGCCAGCCTTATGGGATAACAGAGGCTGTCGATCTCCCACTTGCGCTCGTGGATACCCGGTTTCATATCGGTGATATCGGTAGCCTTCCATTCGCTGACCTTGGATGCATCTTTATAAAAGGCATTGGCATAGGGGTCCCGCAGGATACAGATCGCCTGGCGGTGGATCACCCCACGGATCAGCTGCTGCAACGCTGCGTCGTCCTTGCACAAGCCGATATACGGCCATACCTGCGCGCTGCTGTCACGCAACCACATCGCATCGATGTCACCCGTGATGACATAGGTGTCCGGTTTCCCATCGATGACGTTAAAATCTACCGTCGTATCGAGCGTATTGGGAAAACAGTTCTCGAAAAGCCAGCCGATCTCTTTATTGCCCACGGTCTGCCGCACTTCCCGGATCGTCTTTTCCACGATGGGGCTGGTGAACTTGCGTTTCGCCGCCGGGATCCGGACCACCGGAAAATCCACTCCCGATCCAACCCCAGCGACCGCCGGCTGTCCATGCACACCGTCTCCCGCCCCACCGGCGAGAACGGGTCCGCCTGCTAAAATACCCGCCGAGGCTATAGCACTCTGCCGAAGAAATTTTCTACGTTCCATAACTTGTAAAAGTAATTATTTTATCACCACTTTGAGTTCGACAGATGCGCAGTAGAAAAAATAGCGCATCTGTCGAACACCGCTAATGTCTGGCCTTCGGCCGGACCGTTGGTCCGTTTGCCCATCGCCTCCGGGTGAGAAAAAAAACGACGACCCCTACCCCGGCGAGCACCAAACCGCAAAGCGCCATGATCCCTGTGGAATACCACACGAATAACCAAATGGCGATCGACACCACCACGGGCAGCGGATAAAGCCACATCTTAAAGGGCAGGCCGGCCGTCCCCTTACGTCTCCGCAGCAACACCACCCCCAGCGCCTGCGCCACAAACTGCACCAGGATACGCATGGCCAGGATCGCCTTGATGGCATACTCCAGCCGGATGGTCAGGCTGAGCAGAAAACCCAGCGCCCCGATAAAAAGCAACGAGACATACGGAAAATCCTTCCGGGGATGCAGCCAGGCGAAGAAAGGGAAGAAATGACCATCCGCCGCCGCTGCATACGGCACCCGCGAATAACCCAGTACGACCGCGAACAGCGAGGCAAAAGCAATCCAAAGGATCAGCAACGTAGCGACCTTCGCCATTAAGGTACCATAGATCTTTTCCATAAAAAGACTGACCACGAAATCGGAATGCATCGCCTGCTGCCAGGGGATCACCCCGACGACGCTGATATTCATCGCGAGATACAAGACCGCGATGCAAATAATGGAGATAAAGATGCTGCGCGGGATATTCCTGCCGGGGTCCCGGATCTCGCCTCCCAGGTGGCAGACATTGTAATAGCCCAGAAAACTATAGATCGTCCCTATAGATGCCCGCCCTATCAGGATAAAGAACGCCCCGGAGAATAAGGATTCGCTGCCCGTAGGCAAGCAGGTATAGCTCACCTGCCGATGCGTGAACCCGCTGATGATGATCCATAGGATGGTGATGATGACCCCTGTCCATAAAAAAACGGCCATCTTGCCGATCGTCCGGATATTCCGGTACAACAACACCACGACCACGATCACGACAGCCCCGCTCACGGCCTTATGACTCCAATAACCCAAAGGTACCAGGTAACCAAAGTAGTGGGCGAAACCGATCGCCGCCGACGCGATCACCAGCGGCGCTTGCAAACAGGTCTGCCACACGAAAAGAAACGACATCAGCGGACCGTTTTTGGGGCCGTAGGCCTCCTTCAAAAAATTATAGCTGCCCCCGGCCAGCGGGTAAGCCGCCCCGAGCTCGCTCCAGATCATGCCGTCCACCAGCGCGGTGATGGCGCCAAAGACCCAGGCCCAAAGAAAAAGGTTGCTGCCGATGGCTCCCATCACGATCGTCATCATCACGAACGGGCCGATGCCGACCATATCGATCATGTTGATGGAGGTCGCTTGTAGTAAACTGATTTCCCGCTTCATAGTCAAGCTTTGGCATACTCCCCTATCGCGGTGATCAGCCTGTCGAGATTTTTAGTGGTGGTATAGACGTTGGGCGTGATCCGTACGCCGTGGATATTCTCCCAGTTGACATTGGTCACGTGGATCTTGTGTTCGTTAAAGAGATAGTTGTCGAATTCACCGGGGGACTTTCCTTCGATCCCGATGACACCGATGGCGCAGCCAAAACCCGGTTTAAGCGATGTATACAGTTTGACCTTGGGAATATCTTTGACGGCTGTCATCCAGTAATTCTTGAGATAGAATAGCCGTTGCTCCTTCCGGGCCGGACCGATCATATCATAGAATTCGATGGCCTTCCCGATCGCCTGCTCGATAAAAAAAGGCCGCGTCCCCAGGTTCTCGAACTTCCGGATATTGTCGGCCCTGGCATCCGGCGCCGCAAAAAACGGCCATAGCTTTGCAATTTTATCTTGCTTCACATAGAGCATCCCGCTCCCGATACAGGCCGCCAGCCATTTGTGCAGGCTGGTCCCGAAATAATCGGCGCCCAGCGAAGGTATCGTGTATTGAAAATGGGCAAAGCTATGGGCACCGTCGACAAGCACCTCGATACCTCGCGCATGGGCCGCGTCCGCGATCTTCCGTGCCGGCAGGATCTGCCCGTTCCAGTTGAACACATGGGTCACATGCACCACCTTTGTCTTTGCCGTAAAGGCCTTCGCATATTGCCCGGCGAGATAGTCGTTGTCTTCGCTGGGCAGCTCCAGGTCGACCCAGATCAGCCGGATACCGTCCCGTCCTTCTCGCTGTTTCCAGGCATTGATACAGTTGGGGTAGTCGTATTTGCACAGGACCACTTCGTCGCCTGCTTTGAGCGGCAGACCGAAGATCACCGTCTCCAGGGCTTCGCTGGCGTTACGCTGGATGGCGACCTCTTCCGCGGAACAGCCTGCAATACGGGCCAGATCGCTGCGCAAAGGCTCCCGGCCCTGGTCCAGGATCCGCCACATATAATAACTTGGGCCTTCGTTGGAATAATCGAGATAACGCTTCACGGCATCGACCACGACCTTGGGAGAAGGCGACACCCCGCCGTTGTTGAGATTGATCAATTCAGGACTGAGGGTAAACGACTGTTGTACAAAATACCAGAAGTCCTCGTCGCCGGCCAGCTCATGCGGCAGCCGGTCCCCGGCCCGGAATAATGCCTTGTCCAGATCGCGGCTCCAGGCCGGCCGCGTAAACGCCGAAAAAAGCGTCGTCGCGCCAAAGGCGCCCAGCACGTCCAAAAAAGAACGACGGTTATACGCAGCCATGTGTAGTGTAGTGGTTTAATTTGCCGGGAATGCGCCACTGGAAAAATAGCGCATTCCGGCAAAAGCGCTAATGTCTGCCCTTCGGGCGAAACTGCTTCCAGCAGTTTAAGCAAACAAGATAAGAAAAAAACCCATGCACCCCACCCCGGGCATGAATCCCCTCCCCGCGCCCACTCATCATGGGCATTTAATCTACTTCCCGCCCCACTCATCACGGGCATTTAATCACCGCCCCACCCCCGCTCATCACGACCATTTAGTCCTATATTTGCCGCACGAGCAAACGCATGAAGTATTACATCATAGCCGGCGAGGCCTCCGGCGATCTCCATGGCAGCAATCTCATCACCGAACTCAGGAAACAGGATCCGCAAGCCGATATCCGCTGCTGGGGCGGCGACCTCATGGCGGCGGCAGGCGGCACCCTCGTCAAACACTATAAGGACCTTGCCATCATGGGCTTCGCCGAAGTGCTGATGAACCTTCGCACCATCTTTCGCAACCTCGATTTCGCCAAAAAAGATATCCTCGCCTATAACCCCGACGCCCTCATCTTCATCGACTATCCGGGTATCAACATGCGCATCGCCCGATGGGCCCGTCACTTGTCGACCCAACCCAAAGATGCATCCTCCCTCGCGACGGACGCCCCGAAGTTTAAAATTATTTATTATATCTCCCCCCAGGTCTGGGCCTGGAAGGAAGGCCGCGTCAAAGAGATCCGCGCGAGCGTCGACAAGATGCTGGTGATCCTGCCTTTCGAAAAGGCCTTCTATAAAAAATGGGAATACGAAGTGGAATACGTCGGCCACCCCCTCGTCGAAGTCATCGACAAGGTCCGCAGCCAACCCCCCACCAACGCGGACCCAGGCGGCGCCCCGGCCACCCAATTCTCGAAACCCGTGATCGCCCTCCTGCCCGGCAGCCGCAAGCAGGAGATCCTGAAAAAACTCCCCGTCATGCTCCGGGTCTCCCAATGGTTCCCCGATTACCAGTTCGTCGTCGCCCAGGCCCCCGGTCTCGACGAAGCCTTCTACCAGGACCTCCTGGCCCCCTGGCCCCATGTCGCCGCGGTACGCAACCAAACCTATTCGCTGCTGCTGACCGCCAGGGCCGCCTGTGTCACCTCCGGCACCGCCACGCTCGAAACCGCCCTCTTCGGCGTCCCCGAAGTCGTATGCTACAAGGGCAGCCCCATCTCCTACCAGATCGCCCGCCGGCTGATCAAAGTAAAATATATCTCCCTCGTCAACCTCATCATGGACAGGCTGGTGGTCCACGAGCTGATCCAGGACGAGCTCACCCCCGAAAACCTCCGCCGCGAGCTCGACGACCTCCTCCACAACCCCCAGCGCCAACAACAACTTACCACCGACTACCACCAGCTCCACGAGATCCTCAGCCAGGGCGGCCACGCCTCCGCCAACGCCGCCCGCAGCATCCTGCAATTCCTATCGGCGCCGCAATGACGCCCCCCGCCGCCCCCTAATGTCGTTTGAAAAAGATCAACCGGATGATCATAAAGATCAGCCCGATCAAAAACATAAAAATGGAGATACGGTTGATCCCATGCATATACTTCATCCACTGAGTATGTGGCGCATTCGGATCCCGCTTTTTAATGTAGAAATATTCCTCGATCTGTCTCCAAATTCCCATAACCTGTAAATTATCCGCTAAAGTAAATAACACCCGGATTTTTTAATGGTTTAATTCAAAACCTCTATATTTGCACTCCCAAATTGGCCAAGGGACCCCAACAAAACAAGGGGAATTAGCTCAGTTGGCTAGAGCGCTTGCATGGCATGCAAGAGGTCACCGGTTCGACTCCGGTATTCTCCACAAAAAGGCCTTATTCGACCTCTGTAAAATGATCGACAAATCGTCGATCATTTTTCTTTCATAGCACCAAAAACGCGCGGCAGGTCTCCCATCCACTCAAAAAATACGGGCAAAAAAAAGCGGACATGCCATGTCCGCTCGTCAATATACAGAAGTGGTTTCATGCCGGCTTTTCATCCAGGCTCAACCGCTTGAAAAGTTCCCGGGTAATGACCTTCACATTCCTGCTCAGTTCTTCGACGGAACAACTCATCACCTCCAGATTCACCGGTAACCCCCTATATTTTTCTACCAGGTCCATGTGCAATACCCCTGCGTCCCCTACCGCAGGCCGGCCTTCAAGATCTGAAAAAAGCTGCAAAGCGAACTCCCGGCTATACCCAAGATCAAAGCAACCATAGCATTCGAAACCGGTGGTTGTTTTCATATAAAGCTCGATACAAAAAGTCGTTCCCATATCTGGCGGTTTTTTGCAAACAAAAGGGCGAACCTTGAACAGTCCGCCCCCCCAAATGACCTTTATTGCACATTGATGGTCCGAGAAGTTTTAACCGCATGCGGTTTCTTAGGCAGGGTCAACTGCAGGATACCGTTCTCGTAACGGGCAATAGCCTTCTCGATGTCCACCGTTTCGTCGATCGTAAAGGTCCGGGTAAACGATTGCGTCCGGTATTCCCGGCGCAACCAATGGTCGTTGTCGCCCTGCTGATTGTTCTCTTCCTTGTGCTCGAAAGAGACGGTCAGCGCGTCGCCATTGAACTGTAGCTGAAAACCCTGTTTTTGCAGTCCAGGCGCCACGACTTCTACCTCGTAGCTTTTCTCCTGTTCCCGGATATTCACCGGGACGCCATTCCGGGTCTGTAGTCCATTGAAACCCCAGAACTGATCGTCGAACCAGCGGTCGAGGTTGTGCCGAAAGAGTTGGTCGATACTACTTCCAAAAGTTGCCGCACGGGCATTTTCGTTTTTGATAATGTTTGCCATAATCTTCTGATTTTGTTTTATTTGAAGATTGTTTTCCCGATGGTATATCAACTATTTTTTTTTATCAAGCGTCATGCCAGCCCGAAAAAATGAAAAAATTCAGCAAAAAATGTCAGTAACAATTGACAAAATTTCAGCAACCCAGCCTTTATACCTATCTTCACCCAGCCTCGAATTTGCAATGGCGCTTTTTTCTCTTCTTCGCATTTTTAGCCGTTGCCAAAAGTTATCAGTCCGGCTTTTTGTTGAGTTTGTCAGTATCATCAAGATTATCGTTTCAGCGTAAGGTTTTTAGTAAATAATTTAAAACGTTCACTGTTTAAAATGTTAACTATGAGACTTTCTGAGTTTATCTTATTGAATGAGAACGAAAAAAAATCGACGGTTCTTCACCAAGGGGTTCTCCTCGCCAAGAGAAGTAGTTTTGATTCCATGGTATTTCTGTTCCAACTCGGTAATTATTATGTAGAAGCCTATTGCAATCCTGCAAACAAGGCGATCGAAGAATACAGGATGTTTGATAACATCGATATCCTGCAACCTTATTTGGAAGCCATTCCCCTCGATAATCTACTAAACTGACTGTGTCTTCGATTTGATTTGTGCTATCCCGTTGCTTGCAACGGGATAGTTTATTTGGTCGCTATCCTCAGAAGTTGTATCTTCGACAAGTTAATTTGAGTTTTGCATCTGTATTTGTCAATTTATCCCGCCTAATCATCAGGATTTCTTTTCCTCTACACTTTTTGCTTCTCTCATATCTTTTATTTTTAATTGTTAAGTATGAACATTTATGTTTCTAACTTGAGCTTCAACGTACAGGACGAAGACTTAAGAGAATTTTTTACTCCTTATGGAGAAGTAACTTCCGCAAAAATCATCCTGGACAGAACAACGAACCAATCCCGTGGATTCGGCTTCATTGAAATGCCCGATGAAGCGGCTTCCAAAAAGGCGATTGCCGAATTAGACGGTGCCACTGTCGAGAACAGGACCATTAAGGTCAATGAAGCAAGGCCCAAAGAGGAAAGACCCGCCCGTACAAGCAACGGCGGCGGTTACAACAACGCCAACAGCTACAATAAAAATAGGTATTAGTATCTGTCTTAATTGAATCAAAAAAGCCGGACCCCCGTCCGGCTTTTTCTTTTTTAGCGGTCCACAACTAACCGTATTATATCCTCTGCATCGTATACTTGGATAGATCAAATAAGTTTATTATCTAAGGCATAACGGGTTAATTCCGCGTTTGTCCGCAGATTCATCTTGGCCAGGATCCTGGCCCTGTGTGTACTGATGGTGGGGCTGCTCAAGGAAAGTTTTTCGGCGATCTCGGATACCGACTTACCCGATGCAATAAGTTTGAAGATCTCGAATTCGCGGTTGGAAAGGGATTCGTGGGATGCCTTATCTGCCCCATCGTGCCCGATATCGTCAGCGATTACCGCAGCGGCGGCGGGAGAGATATACTTGCGTCCCTGCAATACCTGACGCACGGCTTTTGCGAGATCTTCGGTAGCAGCGTCTTTACTCACATAACCCGCCGCTCCCGCTTTCAGGAGCCTCCGCGCATACTGCTCTTCAGGGTAGATGCTCATGATCAGAACCGGGAGTTTCGGGTGCATCATTCTGATCTGTTGCATGGCATCCAGCCCGCTTCTCCCCGGCATATCCAGATCACAGATCACGATATCAAAGTTTTCGGCGTTCGTTTTTGCAACAAGACTTTCACTGTCCCCTACTTCTTCTATCCTTGCCGAAGGATATTCTTCCACCAGGAGCTGTCTTATCCCTTTCCGGACGATGGCGTGATCATCTGCAATGAGAATACGCATGGTTTGTTATTTAAAGTTTATTGTACGGCACGGCTGCCACAACAGCGGTGCCTTTCCCCGGTGCGCTTCTGATCTCATAGTTTCCTCCCATCATCTGGCAACGCTCCCGCATCCCCAGAATGCCCAAAGTACGTTTCGAGCCGATCTTTTCCTTTTCAAACCCCTTCCCGTTATCCTCGACGGTCAGGATAAGTTGACCATTGCTTTGTTCCAAACTCACAATGATCTTGCCCGCATTGGCATGCCTGCCGGCATTCGTCAGGGATTCCTGGAAAATTCGGAATAGACCTTTCTTTACCGGATCGGGAATTTTTAATTCTTCCGCAGGTTCGATAAAAACGGTCTTGGTGCCCGACCTTTTTTCGAATTCCTTGAGTTGCCATTCTATAGCCGCCACCAGTCCCAGGTTATAGAGAAGGCTGGGACGCAATTCCGAAGAGATCCTCCGTACCGAACTTACTGTCCTATCGAGCAGATCGATAATTTCGCCGATCTTATTATGAATAGCGGCATCCATTCCGTTTAATTTCTTGCCCAATCCGAGTACGTCCATCTTCAATACAGTCAATTGTTGCCCCAATTCGTCGTGGATCTCTCTTGCAATATGCGACCGCTCTTCTTCCCGGATATTTTGAAGATGGTTCGTCAATTGCCGTATCTCCGCATAGGATCGGTTGAGCGTTTCCTCCGCCTTCCTTCTTTCCGTAACATCGTGTACCAGGGATAATATGGTTACAACTTTCCCTTGCTCATCCCTCAGGACGGAATTATGCCATTCGCAATAGATTACATCCCCGTATTTAGTGTAGTTCCGGTTAAGGCTCACGTTCCTGTTTACGGCACCTTGCATCAGCTCTTCGTTTATCTCTTCCACAGCTTTTTTGTCTTCTTCATAGATGATCGGAAAACCGGGGTCATTTACATTTTTCATAAGCGCTTCCGCTGCATTCCAGCCAAAGATATCCTGGGCCCGGCCCGACCATCGTTTGATGTTAAGATCTTTATCGAACTCTATTACCGCCAGCGGCGTATTCTCAACATGGTAGGTCAGGCGCTGGTAGGCCAGGCGGAGCTCGGCTTCCGCATGTGTGCGCTCTTTGATCTCCAGCCGGAGCGCCCCGTTTGTTTCCCTCAACTTGCGGATGGTCAAGGCCAGAACGCCCTGCGCACGCCGGAGCGATCTTTTTGCGTTAGTCTGGGCAGCGACAAGAAGCACCACGAAGAGCGATGACAACGCGAATATGAGCAAACGCGACGAGTCCTCCAGGCTCATGCTCCCTACATGGGCGGGACGCACAAAGTAGTATTCGAACGCGAAAAGCGCAAGCAGCATGGCGAGGAAGCCGGGCCCGGTCCCGCCGTACCAGGCGCTGAATAGAATAGCGCAAAGGAACAACGAAACAGGTGCGTTGACAAGTTTGATGGCAACGATCAGTGCGACACCGACCGCCAGGACGGCCGCCAGGTAGTTGATTCCTTTCAACCTGGGTGAGGGTTCTTTCTTCCCCTGCAATAGTTCCGCAATCTTCTTCATCTCTCCCGCGGCGTGTACCAGCGTCGGGCTCTCGATGAACTCCCATTCCCCCTGGCGCCTGCTTAATGCAAACTGATGGGCATGCACAATGTCAAGGACTTCCGCGCCGCCGAATTTTGTAAGCGGGTAGGCGCACAAAATAAGGGCAGGTTGCCCTGCGATGAGATCGTGAAGGTGTTTTTCATACGCATAAAAGTCATTCCAGTATTTTTGGTCCAACCAGAACAGGTCTCCCGAAGCCCTTACTCCGTCATATCCGCGGGCCAGCGCGCCCGCGATCTTTTCATTCCATGCATTCAACAGCCTTTCCAAACTGAAGTCATTTTTCCTAAGGTACCAGTCCGGCTCACTAAAGATCTCGAGACGTCCCTTTTCAAGAAGGCTACGGACATCGGGTATTGCCTGCTCCAACGCAGCCACGGCATCTTCCACAGTGGCTAAATAGGGATTGGAGATCACCCATAGGTTGAACTCATTGCTTTCCAACCCTGCCTTGAAATAGGGAACAAGCACATCCAGCAGATCCTGCTGCGTTTCGTAGAAAACACAAAAATGCGACCCCCAGGGTAGATCTCCCAATACATCGATCCCACTTTTTCTGGGTTTTGCTATCGGTTGCGGGCGAAAATGCATGGATATACGATTGGTTTCTGCCACTAAAACGGCCTTCTTGTTTCAGTTTTGCAAAATAAGGATGGTCTAAAAGCAAATAATAAGGATTGGAAGATAGAGGAGATACAAATATAAAGAATTTCGAATACACCGGCCCCTATAAGCCGATCTTTGCAGTCAGGGTAACAAAAAAAAGGTTGCTTACCGAGCCCGGAAAACAGCTAAATTCATAAAAAGGTAGACACGCTCAGTCCAACGTAGACAGTAAATTTGCTCATTGGATATGAATTGCTTACCTTTTTCCGCCTTTTTGGCTTGCTATATCTGGATCTCACCTGTCTCCGTAATTGCCCAGCCGCTCCACGAGCCGCAGCGGATCATCACCACCAGGGACGGCCTGCCCCAGAGTTTTATTGCCGGACTCGCCCAGGACAAGAATGGCTTCATATGGATCGGCACCCGCAATGGTCTCGCTCGCTATGACGGTATCCATTTCAAGGTTTTTAAACACTCGACCAGGGATTCGTCTACACTCTCTTCCAACCTGATCATTTCGATGGCCCAGGATCACGAGGACCGTATTTGGATCGAACACCAATCCGGCGATCTCGATATCTTTGATCCCGCCACCGAGTCCATTCAACACGTGACCCGGCGGGCTCTTTTCCGGTCACACCCCGTTAAATTCATCCGCCGGGCCTGGCTTCCGGATAGCCAGGGCAACCTTTGGTGTGCGGAAGGAGCAAACGGCCTTTTTTTATACGATTGGAAACGAGGCCTTGTCTCTCACTACACCCGCCAGTCGGCAGGACTTCCCAGTGACACCATATGCGGTTTGTCGGAAGACAGGCAGGGCAGGATATGGGTGCTGACCGCACAGGGCCTTAGCGTATCGGGCGCCCGCGATCACCGTTTCCGGAATATGCGCTTTCCATTTGCCGCCGTCTTCGACAGTGCCGAAGACGTAAATCTGGTCTATGCCGTTCACCCACGGGCCCATGGGGAGATCATGCTGGGTGATGAGAAAAGGCTTATTTTCTTCGATCCAGCCCATGACTCGTTCCGGACAGTAGATATCCCGGGACGGCAAGACAATAGGGTCCACTGGATCCAGACGGGCCCCGACGGGAAGGACTACTTCGAGTCGAATGGAATTGTTTATCGCTACGATGATACCCAGGGAGTCAGGGCGATCGGAGATATTGGCCACCCCGAGCTTTCCAACATTCAATCCTTCCTGGTCGACCGTTCCGGCCTTATCTGGCTGGGTACGAATGCGGCAGGCCTACGCCAGATCAACGTGGACATGCCGTTTTTCCGCCCCTATCCCACCCGGTCGTCTTTTCACCAGGACCTCCTGCAACAGGAATTGGGTATCTCCCTCAGTGCGTTCTCCGGATGGCCTCTCGCCGATAAAGAATACAGACAGTCCAGCTATTTTGTCCGGTCGCTTTATGATTCCCGACACCGGCTATGGTTGGGCCAACGCAACCGGGTGGGATATTATGACCCCGTTCGCCGCGCTATGGTTTGCCTGCCCAACGTACCCGGCATTGGCGACCCTAAAGATTTCTCTCTCGGCATCCGCGGCCTCAGCTTTTCGCCCGAAGGGCGGTTATGGATCGTCGCAGACAACGGCTATATTGGCTATTTCGATAGCGTGCGACGGCAATGGACCACCTTTATCCCCGCCGACGACATGCAAAAACTTTTCGGGGCAGATATTAACCCCGCCGATCTCGTGGCGGAGAATGACCGGTTATGGATCAGCACCACGGGGCAGGGGTTACTTTGTGCAGACGTCGCCACCGGGAAGATCCGGCAGCTCAATAGCAATACCCGTCCCGGACTATTTCCAACAGACATGCTCCTTGGACTCCAACGCGATCCGGACCGGCCGGACCTACTTTGGATAGCCACCTATGAAGGATTGGTGGGCCTCGATAGGGAAAACCTCGACAGACAGCTGTTTACGACAGAGGAGATGCTGCCGGACAATATGATCTATTCCATCACGCTGGACAAAGCCGGCTATCTTTGGCTGGGCACGAATAAAGGTCTTTGCCGCTTTGATCGCGTGAGCCACGCGGTCCAGGTCTTTCGAAACGGCGATGGATTGCCGGGCGATGAATTTAACCGGTTTCATGATTTATCCCTGCCCGACGGCCGTCTCGCTTTCGGCGGAACGGAAGGCTGGACCATTTTCAACCCGCTTGCGATAAAGACAGACAAATTCCAACCCACCGTCGCCTTTACCACCCTTAAGATCAACAACACACCCATAACCCCGCACAGCAACAGCATATTGCCTGCTCCTCTAAATGACCTGACAACCCTTTCTCTGCCCTTCGATAAAAATACCCTCACCTTTGAATTTGCCGGTCTGGAATACAGCAACCCGCAGAAGCTGACCTATCGATACCAACTCGTAGGATACAATAACGATTGGGTCGATGCCGGAAACACCGCTGTGGCCACCTTCACCAAACTGCCGCCGGGTCATTACCATCTCCGCATCAGCACCACCAATACCGCCGCCCAGTGGAGCCCTAACATCCGTTGCATTGCCGTGATCATACAACCCCCTTTGTGGCAAACCTGGTGGGCCTATTCCATCTATACGTTATTGATCGGTATGGCCATCTGGCGATACCGACGCTTTTCCATTCACCGCCGTCAACAGAAACAAGAGATGGAACTAAAAGAAAAAGAGGCGCTTCAGCTGAAAAAGCTGGATGAGATAAAAAGCCGCTTCTTTTCGAATATTACACATGAATTGCGCTCGCCGTTGACCTTGATCCTGACACCGGCATTACGGCTTAGAGAGACGTTGCAGCAACGAGACCAGCAGCAATGGTTAGCGGCCATCGAACGGAATACGCAACGCATGCTCCGGCTGATCACCCAGCTTTTGGACCTTTCGAGGATAGAGTCAGGCAGCCTGAAGATCCATGAGACCCAGGGAAGTCTCCGGCATTTCATGGGAGACCTGGTCTTGTCCTTCCAGGAAGAGGCGGAACAAAAGACAATCGATTTTTCTTACGTCAATAACCTCAAAGAAGAATTCTTTTGGTTCGATGCGGACAAACTGGACCAAATAGTAGGCAACCTCCTGGCCAATGCCCTCAAATTCACGCCGTCCGGGGGAAAGGTGAAACTGGTTCTGCATTCCGGATTTCCGCAAGGGGTCTATATCCATGTGTGCGATACGGGCAAAGGCATCCCGCCGGAGCAATTGCCGCTCATTTTTCAACGATTTTACCAGGTGGAACCCGAGACATCCAATAAATATGGCTCGGGCATCGGCCTGTCGCTCGTGAAGGAACTGGTGGAACTGCATGCAGGGACCATTACCGTGGAAAGCCCTGCGGCAGCGCCATGGCAAACCATTTTTACGGTTTGGCTGCCTTACCGCGAGGCACCCCACCCATCCGTTTCACCGGAAACGGAAAAAACACAGGCCCCCGCCGCCGACACCCTCCCAACGGAAGGACGGCCCACCATCCTGCTCGTTGAAGACAACCAGGAACTCGCCGGTTTCATTGACGACTGCCTGGCGTCGGACTACGAGATCATCCATGCCGCTGACGGTGAAAAAGGGTTCGAAAAGGCGATTGCTCACTTGCCGGACCTGATCATCAGCGATTTCATGATGCCGTTGATGAATGGTGTTGACCTCTGTATTAAATTGAAAAATCACGAAGATACCAGCCATATCCCCGTGATCTTACTGACCGCAAAAGCCGGCTTGGAACGTCGCCTGGAAGGGCTTTCTTCCGGAGCGGACGACTATATAACAAAACCCTTTCATGTCCAGGAATTACAGCTACGCGTAGGTAACCTGCTCCGGCGCCAGCAATTATTTCGGGATAAAATGCGCCGCGAGATGAGCAGGCTGCCGGTAGCCGGCGAAGAAAATAAGGTCCTTCCCGACGCGATGACCAATGAGTTCCTACAAAAGATTTATGATCTCGTCGGAGAGAACCTGGATGATTCGGAATTTAATGTCGAAGAACTGGCGAGACAGATTGGCATGAGCAGGACAAATTTACATCGAAAGGTCAAAACGCTTATCGGTCTGCCAACCGGTGATCTCATCCGTAACTACAGGCTCAAACGCGCCGCTGAATACCTCCAACAGGGATATAATAGTTCAGAGACAGCTTATAAGGTAGGTTTCAGCAGCCCGGCTTACTTTTCCAAATGCTTCCGGGAATTGTATCATGTTTCCCCCCTGGAGTTCAATCGCACGGGAAGTAGAGGATAATTTGCTCAAAAATGCAGTTTGGAACGTATTTTATATCCTTTGGCACGGCTGTGATAGCCTCGGACCCGCGATACTTCTATTTTTGTCTTCATAACCTCAGGCCCTTATCCGATCTCAGTTTCCGATATTCCTTACCCTTTTTAATCCATATCCTTCTAATCCGTATCCTGATCCAGTACCTATGCCAACCAATATCCTTGGAATCCATTATCCTTTTTATTCCGCGTGAAGAAAATGCCGTAACCCTGCGGGATCGCTTCCGGTTTGAAGTGGTCCCGCCCACGGTGTTTTCAGTGACAGTCAGATGGTCTAATCCAAAAATATCCTAATGATGACGAAGAAGACGAGCGTAATTTTAATCGACGATGATCCATTTACCCTGGCGATGACAAAGCAGATTGTCAAATGCTTTGTAAAAAGAGGGAAGATAAAAACCTTTTGTTCCGCAAAAGATGCCCTGAGTTATCTGCAGCGGGAAAACGATCTCCCGGATGGGGAGAAAGCAGTTCCCGGTATCATTCTTTCCGATCTGCACATGCCCTGCATGGATGGGTTCCAATTCCTTGACGAATTCGCCAGGCTTGAGGAGGCTGTCAGGAGACAATATAGTGTATTCATCTTGTCTTCCACTTCCGACGAAAAGGAACGGGCGCGACTGTTTGAGAAGACTTCCTTCGATGGTTTTTGTTCCAAACCGCTTACCCCCGGAAAATTCATGGATCTGATGGAACAGGCACGTATCACTTTATAAAAGCATCCGATTAATCCAATATTTATGGGAACCGAACAGTCAAAAGACGCTGCGAAATTTGCAACTGCCTCCAAAGATAGTAATATAGGGACCTGGTGCCAGGATATGGTTTATAACCACCTCTACTGGTCCGATGAGACATACCGCATCTTTGGCATTTCAAAAGAGCGCTTCCTGCCCTACTATAGAACGTTTTACAACTGTATTCATCCTGACGACCGGGCGTCCTGGACGGCTCATTGGGATCTTTTCATCCAGGGCGTTATTCCAATGAATATCCAACACCGTATTCTTTTGCCCACCGGCGAGATCCGCTATGTGCATCAGTGCGGTGAGCGGATCGTTGACTCCTTTAACCATCTCACCTGGATATGCGGCACCGTGCGGGACATTACCGGATCGTACCAGGACGGCGGCAGGGGATCAAATCTAAAAGATGTAACAAAACGCTCCCTCCTGGTGCACGTCGCAAGAATAGGGCGGCCTGTCTCGGCCCTGTTTCGCAGGTCCGGTTCAATGGTTGTCGATCTCACGGCAGGACTCATAAAACTTCCCAAAATAGTAATCACCGGCGGTGCAGACGACCTCCACCTGAAACCAGCTGTCGAGGCGCTGTTAAGCCGGCTCACGGTCGCCAGCCCCATGACGGTATCCTTTGATACGGGCATGTTTGATGAGCGAGGCTTATCGAAAAAAGTAAAACTGAGTATCCTGAGGGTCATCCAGGAACAACTCACGAATATAGTGAAATATGCAAATGCCTCCGAAGTGTACGTCTCACTGCGCCGCACCCGCCAAAGGGCCTACATGGTCATTCAGGATAATGGTCAGGGCTTCGATATGAGCATGAAGAGAAATGGCCTCTTTATTACGGATATCATCGAATGCGTGGAAGTAAACAATGGGAAAGCGACCATTAACTCGGAGCCGGGTAGGGGTAGTCGGCTGCAGGCCGAGTTTTAGACAGATTACACCCATTCCGTAGGCGCCTTGCCAAACTTTTTCTTAAACGAATGCGAGAAATGAGAAAGACTTTCAAATCCCAGGTCGAGATAGATCGCAGAGGGCTTCATGTTTTTTTTCTCGATCAAATGCCGCGCCTCCGCCAATCGTTTTTCCTGCAACCACTGCCGCGGCGCGGTACCGAACGTCTTTTGAAAATCACGCTTGAACCCCGCAAGGCTTCTTCCCGTGAGCTGCGCAAATTTATCGACAGGCAGATTGAAATGATAATTGCTGAGCATGAATTTTTCCAGGTCGATCTTATACGGTTCCGAAAAGTCGAATAGGAATTCCCTGAGCCCGGGCAGGACATGCAACAATAATTGTACGGCCTCTTTCACCTTCAGCGTGCCGAGGGCAGCCGTTATCTTTTCTTCCGGGTGGTGGATATAGGGTAACACGGATTGGAAAAACCCGTGCAGATACTCGCTCCCGGGAAGGCGAATGTTGGATTGGCCCGTGTATTTTTGCCGGATCTCGATTTGTTCCTCTAAAGCGATCTTCCGCAGCAGGTCTTCTTGCAGACAAATAACAATGCTTTGGTAATCCTCCCCCTCGAGAGGTGTCTTGGTTATTTCTGCCAACTGATTTTTCCGGATCAGCAACATCTCGCCCCGTCTCATCGTAATTCGCTCACCGGCCGTCTCCAACGTAAAATGTCCTGAAACCAGCAATACGAGGGTATTGTGCCCGACAAACCCTACCTTCTCCTTTCGCATGGTCGAGAGAAAAGAAAAAAAGATGACTCCCGGGATAATTTCGGTTGGATTCTGCACAAGCTAAAGGTATAAAAAAATCGGGGTTTTATCCGGCCGGCGGGCCTCCGGCCCGTTTACCGCTGCAGGTAAGTACCACCGCCTATCGCGCCTACCGCAAAGGTGGTATTCAACCTATCGAGCTCTCCCTCCGTAAAAGGGATCTCAAGAGCCTGTATATTTTCCGGCAGCCTCGACCTGGTGCTCATACTTACCAATGGCATAATATGATCGCCCTGTGCATTGACCCACGCGATCGCCAGTTGGGTCGGCGTGTACCCTTTCTCCTTTGCCATCTTTTTCAACGTTTCGACTTTTTCAAGGTTCTTCACCAAATTCTCTCCCTGAAAACGCGAAAAGTGCTGGCGATAATCACCCGTGGCAAGTGGTGCTTTCAGCTCACCGGTGAGCAGCCCTTCGGCCGTATTGGCAAAAGCCACCACGCCGATACCCAGTTCCTTCGCCGTGGGAAGGAGGTCCCGTTCTATTTGCCGGTCGGCCAACGAATAGCCTATTTCCAGTGCCGATACGGGATATACGCTATGCGCCTTCCGCAGCTGCTCTGCGGTTATCTCCGACACACCCAGGTAACGCACCTTTCCCTCCTTGATCAGGTCGGCGACGGTTCCTATTACATCTTCCACCGGAACGACATTGTCCAGTCTGCAAGGCTGATACAGATCAATGGTCTCGATGCCCAAACGCACCAAAGAATAGTTGATGAAGTTCTTAATGGCGATCGGCCGCAGGTCTAATCCAAGCCATTGACTGCCGTAGAAGATCGCCCCAAATTTCACGCTGATGAAGGCGTCGTCCCTTCTGCCCTTGATGGCCTTGCCCACCAGCAGCTCATTGTGGCCGCTGCCGTAAAAGTCTCCGGTGTTCAGAAAATTAATGCCGCTGTCCAAAGCCATCCGGATGGTCGCAATACTTTCCCCTTCATCTCTTGCCGGACCACCCCAAACGGGTGACATGCGCATGCAGCCCAATCCGAGCTTAGATACCTGCGGACCATTTTTACCCAGGGCCATCTTTGTAATTGTTGCCATTGCTGTTATTTTCACACAAAGATCGCCGAATGCGGCCAACGCCGATTTCCCGCATGGCTCAATTTACTTGTCTGAATGGCTCACCTTCCGGTTAGGCTTGTCGCCTTCCGCCACCTCTGTCGGTGTCCGTCCGAATAGCTTTTTGAAAGCAAATGAAAAGTGAGATAAGGTCTCAAAACCTAAATCGAGATAAATTTCCGATGGCTTTTTATGCTTTTTGTCAATCAAAAAATGCGCTTCCTGCAAGCGTTTTTGAACCAACCAGGCATTCGGAGTTTGGTTAAAGATCGCTTTGAAATCCCGCTTGAAAGCCGATAAGCTGCGTCCCGTCAGATAGGCAAATCGCTCCATGTTCACATTGAACGTGTAATTGCGATGCATAAATTCTTCCAGGTTTATCTTTTCAGGTATCCCGTAGTCAAAAAAGATCCCCGCAAGTTCCGGTTGATCATCAAGCAGGATAATAAGCAATTCCTCCCGTTTAATGTCTGCAAATTTGATATCGATATTCCCTCCACCGTTATAATACGGCATCAGCGAGCGAATGAAACTAGGCACCAGTTCATTCGGGTTGATTTTTACGATGGTATCGTTCGAAGCAAATTCAACGACCCTTGTTTTGTGTTTTTCCTGAAACATCCGGAGAAACGCCTCATCAAAAAAGACGAATACTTTTTCAAGTTCACCGTCCTCTTTTTCCTTCTTGTATCTGCCCAAACGGTTTTTCCGGGCAAGGCCACAGTTTCCCGATCGGAAAGTATACGTTTTGCTTCCGTCGTAACATCGCATGATCCCTTTTATGACATACATAAAAGTATGTTCGGAAACAAATTGTTCCGGGGAAATCTCACCAATGACATAATCAGGCCGCTTCGTCAAGGCTGCACTTATTTGATGATCCCAAATTTAATCATACTTTCCATGGAAGCAAGAATAGCCTCCTCATTATTGGCAATCGGCGTCCAACCCAAAGCCCTTTTGGCCTTTGCACTGCTCGTATTGCGGCTTACCTTTAACAATGGAGCGGCCAATCTTGCCTGTTCATTAAATAAGGCTGCCAAATAGATAACCCAATTGGGTAATATTCTTGTAGAAACTTTTTTTGCCACTCCGGGCATTTTGTTTTTTAGCAATCGGGCAATTTCGGGCATCGATATTTTACCACCTGCCAATACGATAAAACGTTGTCCTTTTGCATTGGCATTGGTCATGGCGCGAATTTGCAGATCGGCCAGGTCCCGAACGTCGATGACATTGAAAGGAATATTGGGAACGGCTTTCATGGAACCGTCTAATAAATGTTTTAGTATATCAAAACTGGAGGGTATGTCGGGCCCTAAAGACGGTCCCAAAATAAAAACGGGGTTTGCAACACTCAATTCCAAATTACCGCCTTCTTTACGCATGAAATCCCACGCTGCACGTTCGGCCAAAACTTTCGATTTGTTGTAGGACGTCATTTTCTCATTCGGATCTGTCCATTCTTCCTCCGTTATTGCAGTATTTGGGTCTTTGTGGCTATATCCGACTGCACCAAAATTGGAAGTTAACACCACCCGTTTTACGCCGGCATTTCTCGCAGCTTTTAACACCCGGAGTGTGCCGTCCACAGCAGGACGTATCATTTCATTCTCATCTTTTGGCAACGTTGAATAAATGGGGGATGCAACGTGTAATACATAGTGGCAACCTTTCACGGCTTCGTCCCAATTATCATCTCTGGTCAGGTCTGTTTCAATAAATTCCAGCTTGTCGAATGAAGTAATGCCACCCGTTCGCAACATTTCAATTACTTCACTTTTCCTATCCATAGACCGAAGCGTCGTTCTTACAGCGTACCCTTTCCCCAATAGCTGAAGAACACAGTGCGATCCGACAAAACCCGTCCCTCCCGTCACCAATACTTTTTCTGAATTTTCCATTTTCTAAAATTTTATGTAGCAAAGCTCAACATAAAAATTTCGGTCAGCTTTCGTGAGAGGTCCAAACTTACTTTCCTGGGGAGCCCAGTCATTTTTTACCCATTTCTAAGCGGAATTTGCCACTCAGGATCAGCATATTAGGCAAAAACCTTAATTTGTCTGTAAAACCCGATCGCATGAGCCTCAATAGAAGAAATTTTATCCGCCTCTCCGCCGGAAACGCGGCCTTGCTGTCCGGCCTTCCCAAAAGCATGAGAGCCACCCCTAAAAACAACCACCCTCGGCCCATGCTCGCCGACGTCTCCCCCATCACCCTCGAAGAACGCCAAAACCGCGTACAAAAAGCGCAACGGCTGATGACAGAGCACAAGATCGCGGCCATCGTGCTGGATGCCGGCACCTCGATGCAATATTTTACGGGGATCAGCTGGTGGCCCAGCGAGCGAACCATGGCCGCCGTCATCCCCGCTCATGGCGAGGTAAGCTATGTCTGTCCCGCCTTCGAAGCGGAAAGACTCCATCAACTCATCACCATCGGTA
>Ga0210396_10000996_pt1 | contig 32304 bp, 24 predicted proteins | sample IncBWH17OmetaG_FD_155466 | JGI IMG/M metagenome (GOLD analysis project Ga0210396, IMG submission 155466) | Forest soil microbial communities from Barre Woods Harvard Forest LTER site, Petersham, Massachusetts, United States - Inc-BW-H-17-O ...
GTTTCAGCTTCTATTGTTTGTCGTTGGCCTGGTGCTCATTACCAAGCCGATGGGTCTCTACTTGCTTCGGGTCCTGGACCCGGAAAAGGAGGGGGGCATGGGCATCCTCGAGCGGATCTTCGGACCGCTCGAACGCCTGATCTACCGGGTAGCCGGCATTGACTCCAGGAAGCAGCAGAACTGGAAGCAGTACGCGGTTGCGCTGCTCATCTTCAGCCTGGTGACGACCCTGGCCAGCTATGGGCTGTACCGCATCCAGGATCTTCTACCGCTCAAGGCAAATCTGGCGAGCCTCGGATCCACAACGGACGGGACCGGTGCGCTCAACGGCGGTGGGAAGGTCCCCGCGATCATTGCCTTCATTCAGGCCGTCAGCTTCCAGACCAACACCGACTGGCAAAGCTACGAGCCGGAGCAGATGTTCACCTACTTCTCGCAGACCGTCTCGACGGCGGTACAGTTTTTCTTTTCCTCGGCGATCGGTATCGCGGTTGCCGCGGTGCTGGTTCGGGGCGTCTCGCGCAAGCTCACGAGCGAGCTGGGAAACTTCTGGGTCGACCTGACGCGCATCACGCTCTACCTCTTTTTGCCGATTTGCATCGTTTACGGGGTCTTCATGGTCTGGCAGGGGACGCCGATGAATTTTCGGCCGTACACGTCGGCGACCGCCGTGGACCAGTCCGCCGCCGCAGCCAACACCCCGGTGACTCAAGCGATCGCCCAGGGTCCAATGGCGTCGTTCTGTCCGCCGAAGGTGCTCGGGTTGAACGGCCCGGGTTTCACCGGCGCCGACAACTGCCATCCCTTCGAAAACCCGACGCCGCTCTCGCAGTTCTTCCAGTTGATGCTGTTCTTCTCGATTATCGCTGGCCTTCCCTACTACTACGGCCGGATGATCGGAAACACATGGCATGGCTGGAACATCTGGGCGGTGATGTTCATCCTCATCATGTCCGGGCTGCTCGTGACCTGGTATTTCGAGACCCGGCCCAACCCGCGACTGGCGGACCTGGGCATCGATCCGGCGAGCGCCAACATGGAAGGCAAGGAAGTCCGCATCGGCATCTACAACTCCGCTGCCTGGGCCAACGACGTAACGGCAACCGCCGAAGGCGCCAACAACTGCCAGCATGACTCGATGACCCCCATGGCTGGGTTCATGCTCATGTTCAACATGCACCTGGGCGAGGTGGCGTTTGGCGGCATCGGCAGCGGACTCTATGGAACGCTGATCTTCATCTTCATCTCAGTGTTCCTGGCCGGACTGATGATCGGCCGCAGCCCTGAATATCTGGGCAAGAAGATCGAAGGCTACGACGTGAAGCTGGCGTCGCTGTTCATCTTTCCAACCCTGATTGTCTCGCTGGCGATGACGGCGTGGGGCTGTCTGGCCGTCTGGGGCGCCGGCAACACCGGCAACGGCGGGCCGCACGGGTTCAGCGAGATTTTCTACGCCTACAGCTCCGGCGTCGCCAACAACGGCACGGCCTTCGGCGGATTTACTTACTCGCCCACCACGACCGTCAATGGGGTGACCGTCTACGCGAGCCAGATGTTCAACATCACGCAGACCTTCACCATGCTGTTTGGAAGATATTTCCAGATCATCCCGGTGCTTGCGCTGGCGGGAGCGCTGGCGCGGAAGAAACCGGTCGCGGTCAGCAAGGTTGGCAGCTTCCCGGTTACCGGGCCGACGTTCGTTGCGCTGGTCGTCGGATGCATTGTGATCGTCGGCGCGCTCAACTTCTTCCCCGGCCTGGCAATGGGGCCGATCATCGAGCACTTCCAGATGCACGGGACCAAAATACTTTACTGATCGCGGTTATTGCCGGACTGACGAAGCGAACAAGGACAAAATCATGCCCCACAAAACTGAACAGGACACGACGCACAGTGCCGCCGCGGCCGCCGCCAGCGGCGGCTCTTTGCTCGGCCACTTGCGCGCCTCGCTCGCAACCATGGTGATCCTTGCGATCATCGTTTGCGGGCTGTATCCGCTGATCGTCTGGGGAATCTCGCAAGCCCTGTTTCCCAACCAGGCCAACGGATCGCTGGTGAAGAAGGACGGCACGCCAACCACCGATGACAAGCAGGCCGCCGGATCGCGGCTGATCGGGCAGAATTTCTCCGCTCCGGGCTACTTCCACCCGCGGCCCAGCGCCGCCGGCAACAACGGCTACGATGGTTCGAACTCCGGCGGCACCAACCTTGGGCCGCTCAGCGCCAAATGGATCAACGGCACGATCAAGAATTTCGCGTACACCGTCTTTGCTACCGACAAGCCCAACGCGCCGCCCGCCGCGGTGAGTGGCCGTGTGCAGGGGGTGGTTGTCGAAGCGACAAAGAACTCAATCTCCATCACGCCGCAAGGGGCTGCTGCGAAGTCGACCTATGCGCTTGATCCTTCGGTGGCTGATCCGAACACGGTCGTCAGTTTTCATGGCAGAACCGTTCATGCGGTCACGATACCGACAGGCGCGATCGTTGAGTTGAAGCTCGACAAGACGCCTCCGGTCGTTGTCGCAATCAACGTGGCCGACCAGGAAATCGACGCCGGCGCGGCTTCGGTTGATACCGTTGGTAACAAGATCACGCTCAACGATTCCTCGAGCACGGTTCTCAACGTGGATCCGAAGGCGACGGTGTTCGTCATCAACGGAAAATCGGATGGAAAGCTGGACGGAATCGCACCGGGAATGGCGATCCATGCCGTGGTTGCGCTCCAGATGGATAACGATGGCGTTGCCGATCGGATAATCCATTACTGCAAGGACAATAGCATCGACTACAAAGCATCGGTCTCCGACAGCGCCTTTACCGACGCCGACGGCGTCGACGACGTGAAACTGATCAAGTCCAACGGCGACGCCACCATCAGCATCACCCCGAAGGTGTTGATCCCCGGAGACGCCGTCACGGCCTCCGGATCAGGACTCGACCCTCACATCAGCCCGGCCAACGCCGATCTACAGAAGGGCCGTGTCGCGCAAGCCCGCGGCATCCGACCCGAACAGGTCCAGGAGTTAATCGAGCAGAACACCGACAAGCCCGACCTCGGCGTGCTGGGCGATCCGGGCGTCAATGTCTTGATGCTGAACCTGGCGCTCGATGCCAAATACCCGATTCCGGCGCCTCCGGCGACATAGCCGTCTGCCGCTCCGAATACGGCGCCGGCCTCGAATCCTGCCAAGGCTTCGTGAGAGAATTGGAACGGATTATTTCCCAGATCGGCCGCGGCGGCGACTGCGTCATCGCCGCCGCGGCCTTGTCTGTTCCGATTTGAAATGAGTATTCCCGCGTTCGCACAATACGCACTGTTTCTTGGGCTCGTCACCGCCTTGGTCAAACCGGCGGGGGCGTACCTGGTGTGTGTGTTCAACGACCGCCGCACCTGGCTCGATCCGGCGCTCAGGCCGGTGGAAAGACTGATTTATCGGTTGATGCGAGTCGAACCCGCGCGCGAGATGTCATGGAGGACATATACCCTGGCGTTTGTCCTTTTCGCGGCGGTCGGCACAGTCCTGCTGTATGCGCTGCTGAGAATTCAGATGTTCCTGCCCGGCGGCCCCGACGCCGGCGCCCTGACAACGCCAATGACGCCCGATCTGGCGCTTAACACGGCGGTCAGCTTCTCAACCACCACGACTTGGCAGGCCTACGCCGGCGAAACCACGATGAAGTATTGGACCCAGCTCGTCGGGCTCGCCGGGCAAAACTTCCTTGCGGGCGCATCCGGTCTGGCCGTGGGCATCGCATTCATCCGAGGGTTCGCGCGAAAATTCACCGGTACGATCGGGAATTTCTGGTTCGATCTCGTCCGCTCGCTCCTGTGGGTGGTGTTGCCACTTTGCATCATCGGAAGCGTGGCGCTCATTTCGCAGGGCGTTCCCATGACCTTTGCGCCCTACCTGAAGCTGACCACGATTCAGGGCGACGTGCAGATAATCGCCCGGGGGCCCGTGGCGGCGCTGGAGTTCATCAAAAACCTTGGCACCAACGGCGGCGGATTCTTCAACGCGAACGGAGCGCACCCTTTCGAGGGACCGACGCCACTGGCCAACCTGCTCGGGATGCTGGCCATTGCAGTGTTGCCGGCGTCGCTGACCTACACGTTCGGTCATATGGCAGGGCGGCCGAAGGCAGGTTGGATGCTCTACGCCGTCATGGTGTTCCTGTTCGTCGTTGGACTTGTCGTTTGCGACGCGGGGGAAATGGCCGGCAATCCGCGGATCGCATCACTGGGAGTAACCGGGCCGAACATGGAAGGAAAGGAAGTCCGTTTCGGCGTTGCCCAGACGGTGTTGACGGCGGTAGCCACGAGCAACGGGGCCACCGGCTCGACCAACGCGATGCATGATTCGTTTATGCCGGCAAGCGTCAGCGTGCCATTGTGCAACATGATGCTCGGGGAGATCGTGTTCGGCGGGCTGGGCACGGGCTTGTACAGCATCGTGATGGTCGCCCTCGTCGGCCTGTTTATCGCCGGGCTGATGACCGGCCGCACGCCAGAATACCTTGGCAAGAAAATCGGGCCCGGGGAGATGAAACTGATTGCCCTTTTCTCACTTATCACACCTGTGGCGGCACTGATCCCTACCGCAATCGCGGTCGTAAGCGATGGCGGGCTGGCGGGTCTGACAACAAACGGCGGACCTCACGGCCTGACCGAAATTCTCTACACCTACAGTTCGTGCTGCGCCAATAACGGGCAGGCGATGGCGGGCCTGAGCGCGAATTCGGCGTTCTATGACCTGACGACGGTCCCGGTGATGCTGGCGGGTCGATTCGGGCTGGCGATCCCCGCGTTGGCACTTGCCGGACGGCTCGCGACGCAGGGGCGTCGCTCACAGCATGCCGGCACGGTGCCTTCGGACTCCCTGCTCTTCGCGACGGTAGCGATCTCGGCTGCCGTGCTGATCGTCCTGCTGAGCTTTCTGCCGGCGCTGGTGTTAGGGCCGGTTGTCGAGCATTTCCTCTTGCACAGCGGTAAACTCTATTAGCGCGGGGTGGGATGCCAAATGACTGAACGAACCAGCGAACTCAAACGACCGGACCCTGACGCATTATTGGCCGAGTTACAGCAGGAGGAGCGGCGGGCGGGGCGAGGGAAGCTCAAGGTCTTCTTTGGCGCTGCGCCGGGCGTTGGCAAAACGTATGCGATGCTCGAGGAAGGGCGGAAGCGGGCGGCCGAGGGGATGGACGTCGTCGTCGGCTATGCCGAGCCGCATGCGCGGACGGATACCGAGGCGCTGCTGCTGGGGATGGAGCTTTTGCCCTACAAATTCGTCGATTACAAGAATGTCCGGCTGAAGGAGTTTGACATCGACGCGGCCCTGAAGCGCAAGCCGGCTTTGCTGCTGGTCGACGAGCTGGCCCACACCAACGCGCCGGGCATGCGGCATCCCAAGCGATATCAGGACGTGCTGGAGGTGCTGGACGCGGGGATCGACGTCTATACGACGCTCAACGTCCAGCACCTAGAGAGCCTCAACGATATCGTCGAGCGGATCACCGGGATCAAGGTCCGCGAGACGCTGCCGGACTCGATTCTGGAGGAGGCGGATGAAGTCGAGCTGGTGGACATCTCGCCCGAGGAGCTGATCGAGCGGCTGGGTGAGGGGAAGGTGTACGCCGGCGAGATGGCTGAGCGTGCTGCCCGGAATTTTTTCAATCGGCCGAACCTGCTGGCGCTGCGGGAGCTGGCGTTGCGGCGGACCGCCGAGCGCGTGGACGCGCAGATGCAGGCGGTGAAGCGCGACGAGGCGGCAGCGGGATCGCCATGGGCGGCGTCCGAGCGACTTCTCGTCTGCGTCAGCCCAAGTCCGCTGTCGGCGCGTCTCGTGCGATCGACCAAGCGGCTTGCCGTGGGACTGCGGGCGCCGTGGGTGGCGGCGTACGTCGAGACGCCGGCTTCCTCCCGCCTCACCGAACAGGACCGCCGACGCGTCGATCAGAACCTGCGGCTGGCCGAGCAGCTTGGAGCCCAGACGGTCGTGCTTCAAGGCGAGAAGGTCGCTGACGAGCTCACCGCCTACGCCCACGCCCACAACATCACCAAGATCGTGATCGGCAAGCCGGAGAAGCCCAGGTGGCGCGACGTTCTGTTTGGGTCGGTGGTCGACGATCTGGTTCGGCGCAGCGGGCTGATCGACATCTACGTGATTCGGGGAGAATCGGAGGAGCCGGGTGTGCAGCCCGCGCCGCCGCCACGACCTACGCACTCCAAGTGGCAAGGCTACGCCTGGGCCGTCGTCGTAACAGGGATCGCGACGCTGCTCGGCTGGCCGCTGTATCACGGGTTTCATCTACCCAATGAGAGCCTCGTGCCGTCAGTCGTGGGTCCCACTACTGAGCCGTCGAACACGAACGTCCTGATGATTTACCTGCTGGGGGTGCTGTTTATCGCGACGCGTTTCGGACGCGGCGCCTCGACCCTGGCTTCATTTCTCGCCGTGGCCGCGTTCGACTTTTTCTTCGTGAAGCCATACCTCCGATTCAGTGTCAGCGACGAGCAATACGTCTTCACGTTTATCGTTATGCTGGCCACATCGCTCACGATCAGTACGCTGACGCACCGGGTGCGATTGCAGGCGGATTCGGCCCGGCGTCGCGAGCGGCGGACACGGACGGTGCTGGAACTGACCCGCGAGCTGGCCGCGGCCCGGACCACCGAGCAAATTGCCGCCGCCACGGTACGTCACGTCAGCGACGTTCTCGAAGCCAAAGCAATCGTCCTGCTTCCTGATGGGGATCGTCGACTGGTCGCCCGGGGAGATAGCGCCTCTCAACTGGATGCCAAGGAAAGCAGTGTGGCTCAGTGGGCGTTCGATCACGATCAACCGGCAGGCGCCGGCACCGGCACGCTTCCCGCCGCCGGTGGAACCTACGTTCCCATGAAGACAACCCGCGGTGCGGTCGGCGTGCTGGGCATCTATCCGCCGACCTCGAATGGCCAATGGCTGCCGGAACAGCGCCAGATGGCCGAGTCCTTCGGCTCGCAGGCCGCGCTGGCCATCGAGCGCGCGACGCTTGCCGAGGAAGCGCGGCAGGCGTGGGAGCGCGTCGAAGCCGAGTTTCTCAGAAATACGCTCTTATCCGGGGTCTCCCACGAGCTTCGTACGCCGCTGGCCGGCATTGCCGGGGCCGTCAGCACGCTGATTGAAACCGGGCATCAGCTTTCCGAAGACTCAAAACTCGAGATGCTCGATACGATCTATTCCGAAGCCGAAAGGATGGAGCGGCTGATTACCAACCTGCTGGACATGACACGGCTGGAATCAGGTGGATTGCACGTGAAGAAAGAATGGCAGCCGCTCCAGGAAGTGATCGGCTCGGCCCTTCGTCACATGGATCGCCGGCTGCGCGGTCGGGAAGTGAAGACCGACATCGCCGCCGATTTGCCGCTGGTCCGCATTGACGGCCTGCTCATCGAGCAGGTGCTCGCCAATCTGCTGGACAACGCCGTCGAGTACACGCCCTCGGGTACTCCGATCGAAATCGAAGCCCGCGCGACCGAGAAGGACGTGATCGTCCGGGTTTGCGACCGCGGTCCGGGTCTGCCGCCGGGAACCGAGAAGCGGATTTTCGAGAAATTCTTCCGCGCTCAAACCAACGAGACCCGGCGCGGAATCGGCCTGGGACTGGCGATCTGCCGCGGGATCATCGAGGCTCACGGCGGCGGCATCAGCGCCCGCAACCGGCCGGGAGGCGGGGCTGTGCTCCAATTTACCCTCCCGCGCGACGCCAGTCCGCCGACGGTGGATCACGCCTCGTGATCGTCTATCATAGTGCCGGGTGCTGAGTGCTGAGGAGCTCGGGAGCTTGCCCTCAACTCAGCACCCAGCACTCAGCACTCAGCACTTTCGCAATGTCCGAACCCCGTCCGACCATCCTGGTGATCGAAGACGAGCCGCCGCTCCAGAAATTTTTGCGCGTGACGCTGGAGAGTCAGAATTACAACGTCATCGAAGCGACGCGCGGCGAGGAAGGCTTGCGTCACGCCGCCGTGGGACAGCCCGATCTGGTCATCCTGGACCTGGGACTTCCCGATATCGACGGGCTTGAGGTGACGCGACGCCTGCGCGAGTGGGCGACGTTCCCGGTCATCGTCGTCTCTGCCCGCGGCAAGGAGCTGGACAAAGTCGCGGCGTTGGATGCCGGGGCCGACGATTATCTCACCAAGCCCTTCGGAGTTGGCGAGCTGCTGGCTCGGGTGCGGGTGGCGATGCGCCACGCGGCCAGCACCAAACAGCCCGGCGGGGAACCGGTATTTGACGTGGGAGACCTGAAGGTCGACCTCTCGCGGCGCGAGGTGCACGTCGCGGGAAAGCTGATCCACCTGACGCCCAACGAGTTCCGTCTGCTGGCGGTCCTGGTGAAGAACGCAGGGATGGTGCTGACCCACCGCCAGCTTCTGCGCGAGGTCTGGGGTCCCGGCTCAGGGGAGGAAACGCACTATGTGCGAGTTTATATGAACCAGTTGCGGCAGAAGCTTGAAGCCGACCCGGCACGGCCGAAGTATCTTCTGACAGAAACCGGAGTTGGCTACCGCCTTTCGGCGGAAATCGCGGAGGAGAAGTGATGCTCGTCTCTCCAATCATAATATGGGAGGGCGAGACTCCTGCCGAGCCGAAACGCTCCCGGCGCCGCAGCGTCGGGCTCGGCAGGAGCCCCGCCCTCCAGATTTCACTGATCTTCTTTCTGTTTCCTTCCGTGGCCTGCGACGCGGGAGCGGAACCGATCATCCGCGCGGGCATCATCGGCCTGGATACCTCGCACGTCATCGCGTTCACAAAGCTGCTCAATGCGCCGAAAGCCCGTGAGGAGTTGACGGGTGTGAAGATCGTCGCGGCGTTCCCTGGTGGGAGCAGCGACATCCCCGACAGCCGGGATCGGGTCGGTCCGTACACGAAACAAGTCCAGGCGATGGGCGTCGAGATCGTCGACTCGATCCCGGCGCTGCTCCCGAAAGTTGACGTTGTGCTGCTGGAGAGCGTGGACGGCCGTCCGCACCTGGCGCAGGCCAGGCCGGTGATCGAGGCGGGCAAGCCGCTGTTCATCGACAAGCCGCTGGCCGGGTCGCTGGCCGATGCGATCGCCATCGACGAGCTTGCCAGAAAGCATCAGGTCCCATGGTTCAGCAGCTCCTCGCTCCGATTTGGCCCGAAGGTGCAGGCGATCCGCCACGATCCGAAGGTGGGCCAGGTCTTCGGATGCGACGCCTGGAGCCCCTGCCACCTTGAACCGCACCACCCCGATCTGTACTGGTACGGCATCCACGGCGTCGAACTGCTCTACACCGTCATGGGCGAAGGCTGCGAATCGGTCACGCGCGTCACCTCCGACGGGACCGACGTGGTTGTCGGCCGCTGGAAGGATGGCCGGATCGGCACGTTTCGCGGAATCCGCGCCGGAAAGCAGGACTACGGGGTGGTGGTGTTCGGCGGCAAGGGAGTCGGCACGGCGCTGGGGTTCGAGGGATACGAGCCGCTGCTCGTGCAGATCGTGAAGTTTTTCAAGACGCGAGCGCCGCCGGTCAGTGCAGCCGAAACCATCGAGATTTATGCTTTCATGGAGGCTGCCGACGAGAGTAAACGACAGGGCGGCCGGCCCATCACAATCTCCGCCGTGATGGAAAAGGCAACCGCCTCAGCGAAAATGCCGGAGCGATGACCGCGCCCGACATTCAGCAGCTCTGTCAACTCGCGCTGGCACACCACCGGTCCGGGCGGCTGTCCGAGGCGGAATCCCTCTATCGGCAGGTAATCGCACAGGCGCCCGACCACGCCGATGCCTTGAACCTGCTGGGGGTCCTGGAGCACCAGCGCGGCCGCAGCGACGAGGCGCTCGCGTTGATCCGCCGGGCGATCCGCCTCAATCCGAACGCGCCGGTCTATCACAACAATCTCGGGCTGGCGCTGGTGGCCCTTGGACGGCTGGAGGAGGCCGAGGCAGCGTACCGCCAGGCGATTCTCCTTCGCCCCGACTACGCCGACGCCCATTACAGCCTCGGATGGGTGCTTCAGGAAAAGGGGCAGCTTGTCGAGGCGACGGCGGCCTACGACCGCGCGATCGCCGCCAATCCCGCTCACGTCGACGCGCACAACAACGCCGGTAACCTGCTGGCCCGTCAGGGCCGATGGGACGAAGCGGCTGCCGCCTATCGCCGGGCCGTCGCATTGCGCCCCAACTATGCTGGCGCCTGGGCCAACCTCGCTTACGCCCAGACTCAATTGCGCGACGTGGGCAACGCCATCGGATCATTCAAGCAGGCCCTGGCCATGCAACCTCACCCAGAATGGCACTACAGCCTGGGCAATCTGCTCAACGAGCAAAAAAGGACGGATGAGGCGACTGTCGCCCTCTCACAGGCGATCGCGTCGCGCCCCGAATTTGCCGAGGCGCACATGGCCCTGGGAAACGTCCTTCTGGAGGCCGGTCGTGCCCAGGAAGCGACAGAGTCGTACCGACAGGCGCTGCGGGTCCGTCCGGATTTCACCGAAGCGCAGATCAACCTGGCGCATCAACTGGTGAACAGTGGGCAGCTCGAAGAGGCGATGTCGCTGTACGACTCGGCGTTGAAGCGGCAGGGGGACGATCCCGAGACGTGCAACAATCTCGCCAACGTGTTGCAGGACCTGGGACGCGTCCCCGGCGCGATCGCGATGTTTCGGCAGGCGATCGAGCTTCGCCCCGGCTTTGCCGAGGCCCGTTTCGGGCTTGGGCTCGCGCTGCTGCTGACAGGAAACTTCGGGGACGGTTGGCCGCTCTACGAGGAGCGGTGGGCGGTGACCGGACGCTCCAGAAGTCGCGGATTTACCGTGCCGCTGTGGGACGGCGGTGAACTGGTCGGGCGGAGGATCTTTCTCCACACCGAGCAGGGGCTGGGGGATGCGATCCAGTTCATCCGGTACATGCCTCAAGTTCAAGAACGTGGCGGACGTGTGATCGTCGGCTGCTTTCCGCAACTTCGGCGTCTCTTTGAAGACCAACTCGGGATCGAGCGAGTCGTTGCCGAGCAGGAGCCGCTGCCGGTGTTTGAAGTGCATTGTCCATTGCTAAGTCTTCCTCGCGTTTTTGGGACAACTCTAGAGACGATCCCGTCGTCGAATCCGTATCTTCAGGTCCGGCCTGAGTGGACGGAAAAGTGGAAATCGCAGTTGCCGCGGGGAATGAATATCGGGTTGGTTTGGTCCGGCAATCCGGAGCACAAGAAGGATCGTGACCGCTCGATCCCAGTTTCGTCGCTGGCGCCGCTCGGCCAGATCAAGAACGTGTCGTGGATCAGTCTGCAAAAAGGCGCGGCAATAGGACAGGTTCGCCCGCAGGGGCTAGACTTGCTCGACTTCACCGCGGAGTTGAAAGACCTTGCTGATACCGCGGGCCTGATCCATCACCTCGACCTGGTGATCGCGGTCGATACCGCCGTGGCGCATCTGGCCGGGGCGATGGGAAAGCCGGTGTGGCTCCTGCTACCATTTGCCCCCGACTGGCGATGGCTGCTGGACCGCGAGGATTCGCCGTGGTATCCGACGATGCGGCTGTTTCGCCAGCGGGCACGAGGGCGATGGGATGATCCACTAGCGCAAATCGTAAACGAACTGCGACGGTTTCATGGCTAATCAAAAGACTGTGACGGCTGAAGAGCTCCGGCTGGCGGAAGACGACCGTCGCGAGAAAAACTGGAAACGCTGGGGGCCTTATCTGGCCGAACGGCAGTGGGGCACGGTTCGCGAAGATTATTCCGCGGACGGGTCGTGCTGGACCTATTTCCCGCACGATCATGCCCGCAGCCGGGCGTATCGATGGGGCGAGGACGGAATCCTGGGTTGGTGCGATCGCGAATGCCGGCTGTGCTTCGCCGTGACGCTGTGGAACGGGAAGGATCCGATCCTGAAGGAACGTCTGTTCGGTCTGACCAATCCGGAGGGGAATCACGGCGAGGACGTCAAGGAATGCTATTTTTACCTCGATTCCACGCCGACGCATTCTTATTGCAAGGGGCTTTACAAATATCCGCAGGCGGAGTTTCCCTATCGACAGCTCGTCGAGGAAAACGCCCGGCGCGGCAAGGACCAGCCGGAATATGAGCTGGGGGATACTGGCGTCTTCGCGGGCAACAGGTACTTCGACGTGGCTGTGGAGTACGCCAAGGCATCGCCGGACGACATTCTCATTCGCCTGACGATCGCAAACCGTGGCGCGGATGACGCCGAGCTGCATCTGCTGCCGACGCTTTGGTTTCGTAACTCATGGAGCTGGGGTTGCAAACACGAGGGATGCACTCTCAAGCCACAGCTGCGCCGCGCTGGCCAGTCGTCCGTCATCGCCGAGCACGAGACCCTCGAGCGGTTTCGCTTCGACGCGTCGCTGCACAACGGGAAAGCCCCAGAGCTGCTGTTTACGGACAATGAAACCAACGTGATCCGTCTGTTCGGCGCGGAGAATCCGACGCGGTATGTGAAGGATGCATTTCACGAATATGTGATTCACGGAAAGAAGGAGGCGGTGAATCCAAAGGAGTACGGGACCAAGGTCGGCGCGTATTACCGCGTCACCGTGCCGGGCAACGGACAGACCGCATGTTGTTTCCGGCTGAGCCTCGCCGACGGCGCGCCTTCTGTGCCGTTTGGCGAGGAATTCGACCGGATTCTTGACGAGCGACGTCAGGAGGCCGACGAGTTCTACGACTCGCGCATTCATGGCGCGGTCTCCACCGGCCAGCGTGCCGTCGCACGCCAGGCCTATGCGGGTTTGCTGTGGAGCAAGCAGTTCTATCACTACGTGGTTTCGGACTGGCTTGACGGAGACCCGGCCCAGCCGCCGCCTCCACCTGGCCATTCGACCTGCCGCAACGGGGACTGGCGGCATTTTTTTGCCCGCGACGTGCTTTCGATGCCGGACAAGTGGGAATATCCGTGGTTCGCGGCGTGGGACCTGGCGTTCCATGTCGTGCAACTGGCATATCTGGACGCCAGCTACGCCAAGGAGCAGTTGCTCCTGCTGATGCGCGAATGGTACACGCACGCCAGCGGTAAACTGCCGGCCTACGAGTTCCACTTCGGCGACGTCAACCCGCCGGTCCACGCCTGGGCGTGCTGGCGGGTCTACAAGATCACCGGCCATCGTGGGTCGCGCGACACGCGGTTCCTCGAACGCGCGTTTCAGAAACTGGTGATCAATTTCACCTGGTGGGTCAACCGCAAAGACATCGAAGGCAAGCACGTTTTTGCCGGCGGGTTTCTCGGACTGGACAACATCGGCCTGTTCGATCGTTCCAAGCCGCTGCCCAATGGCGGACGGCTGGAGCAGGCCGACGGCACCGCCTGGATGGCCTTCTACTGCGGTACGATGCTCGCCATGGCGCTCGAGCTGGCCTCCACCAATCCCGCCTACGAAGACATCGCGTCCAAATTCTTCGAGCACTTCGTCGCGATTACCGATGCGATGAACTCGCTGGGCGGGACCGGCCTGTGGAACGAGGCCGACGGGTTCTATTACGACCAGCTCCTGATGGATACCCAGACCGTCCCGCTGCGCGTGCGCACCGCGGTCGGCGTCATTCCGCTTTTTGCCGCCGAGGTGCTGGAGTGTGCGATCATCGACAAACTGCCGGGATTCAGGAAGCGGATGAACTGGTTTCTCAAGCACCGCAGCGATCTCGCCCGCCACATCTCGTACATGCAGAAGGGCGCAGCCGAGGGACACTCCCACTATCTGCTGGCCATCCCGTCGAGAGACCGGCTCCAGCGGGTGCTCAAATACGTGCTGGATGAGCAGGAACTCCTGGCCCCGCACGGCGTGCGATCGCTTTCGCGGCACTATCGCGACAACCCCTTTGTCTTCGACTTCGGCGGCGAGGAATATTCGATCCGCTACGAGCCGGGCGAATCGTCCACCGGCATGTTCGGCGGCAACTCCAACTGGCGCGGCCCGATCTGGATGCCGATCAACTTCCTGCTCATCGAATCGCTGGAGCGCTATCACCACTTCTACGGCGAGGAGTTTCAGATCGAATGCCCCACGGGCTCGGGGAAGATGATGAATCTGTGGCAGGTGGCGCACGAGCTCAAACGCCGGCTGACGGCGCTGTTCGTCCCCGACGCCTCCGGCCGCCGCCCCATCAACGGCAACGATCCGCTGTTCGACAATCCCGAGTGCCAGGACCTGGTCCTGTTCTACGAGTATTTCCATGGCGATACCGGCCAGGGCTGCGGCGCCAGCCACCAGACCGGGTGGTCCGCGCTCGTCGGCCACCTCATCGAGGACGTCGGCGAACGCGCCGCCAAGGCCGCTCAATCATCACAGGGACGAAGGACGGCGGCGCGGGTTGCCGTGCCGAAATAAGGTGCCGCCGATTCCGTGGGAGCGGCCGCTTGCCCATGACAAAATAAATTACTAAAATATTCTGTGTGCTTTTCTTTCTCTGGAACGACCAACTGGAAGAGCACGCCGAGCGTCACGGCGTGATGCGGGCCGACGCGGAGCTTGTTGTTCGCAACGCGCGCGATCCGTACCCGGAGCCCATCGGAGACGATAAGTATCGCGTGTGGGGGCGGACTCGCGCCGGTCAGTTCGTGCAGGTGATCTTTGTGTGGAAGGAACTTGACGCGATCGAGTGGAGGCAATTTACACTCCCGATGCTGGCGGCGGTGTGGGATGACGACGCGATCTTCGTCGTAGTTATTCACGCCATGCCGATGACAGCCGAAATGAAACGCAGGTACCGCGGTCAGGCCTGAAAGGTGGTCATACCCATGAGCAAGCCGAAAAAAAACTATCTGAAGATGAGCGCCGACGAGCTTGCGAAGGAGACGAGCACGTTCGACGGCGGCGCAGTTCCGGTCGGTCGGCGTCTGAGCGCCGAACAGCGCCGCAAATGGGATCGAGCGCGCGGTGGGGGATCTGCGAGCATGCATGCAGGACCGGGCCGTCCAAAGATCGGCGAAGGTGCTGTGGCTGTGCCGGTCTCGATCGAAGCGGCCTTGCTGCGCCGTGCGATAGCCAAGGCCGAAGCCCTCAAACTCAAGCGGTCCGAGTACTTTGCCAAGGCATTGGAACTACTTACCGATGGAGAGGTCGCGATCGGCGGCACTAGACTACGTGTCGCCGCCGACGTTGGAAAACGTGAGGGCAAGTCCGTGCGTTCAGAGATGCCGAGGCGTGCTGTGGGATGAAGTGCGGGGCGGCTTCCAAAAGGGGAAGGATGCGCGATTGATGACAGCAGCAGGGATTCTCCTCGAAATGACGTTGCTGCTTGTCGCGGTGTCGTCGTTGCCCGCCCGCGGGCAGATCATGCTCTCAGGGAACGAGAACAAGATCGACCTGACGACCGGCGGGCAGACGGTGATCCCAAACGCGGCGCCCGATTCGTTGACGCTGATCGATTTCTCCAAGTTTCCGCCGGTGACGGTGGATGTGATGAACGTGCCGAACACGGTGATTGGGCCGCCGTCGAATATCGCGATCAGTCCCGACGGGCGGCTGGCGCTGGTGGCGAACTCGATTCGGATCGACCCGCCCGGCGGAGAGAAATACGTGCCGGAGTCGTACGTACACGTCATCGACTTGAGCGTGCGGCCGCCGCGGGTGGTGGCGCGGGTGACTACGGATTTGCAGCCGTCGGGCGTGTCGTTCACGCCGGACGGAAAACTGGCGCTCGTGGCGAACCGGGCGAGCGGGACGATTTCGGTGCTCGGCATCGACGGGACAAACGTCCGGCTGGCGCAATCGGTCAAGGTCTGCGAGCCGGCCGATCAGGTTTGCGATGTGGCGGTCAGCCCGGACGGAAAGCTGGCCCTGGCCAGCGTGCGGATGGGAAGTTATCTGGCGCTGCTGCACATCGAGAACGGGACCGTTACGGCAACCGGTCGAAAGATTTCCGCCTTCGGACAGGCGTATCGCGTCGTCATCACGCCCGACGGCGACCTGGGGCTGACCGCCGGCAGCGGCTTCGGAAATGGGTCCGATGTCGATGCCGTGAGCGTGATCGATCTGAAAGCCGCACAGCCCCGCACGATCGATTACATTCCCATCGGCGTTGCCCCCGAGTCCATCGAAATCAGCCCGGATGGCAAGCTGCTGGCGGCGGTGGTGATCGAGGGATCGAACCAGCCGAAGGACGATCCCAGACATTCCCAGGCAGGCGCGCTGGTGATCCTCTCGCGGAAGGACCGGTCCTTCGTCAAGACGCAGCGGCTGGCGGTCGGCCGGATTCCTGAGGGCGTCGCGTTTACCAGCGACGGCAAGCATCTGGTCGTGCAGTGCCACCCGGATCGCGAACTGCGGATATTCGAGGTCAACGGTGGAATCGTGACGGACACCGGCCAGCGGATCAAAGTTCCCGGAATGCCATCGTCATTACGGGCGGCGCCGGCAAAGTAGCAGGCACGCTCCGCGTGCCGTAGCGGACGGCACGCGGAGCGTACCGGCTGCGAGGAGGCCCCATGCACTGGTGGTTCCACCGCGTTTGGCGAATCGTTTTGCTCCCGGTCTCCCTGGTCATTTTCGCCAGCCGTACAGAAGCCAACGAATTGTCCGGCAAGCGTCCCAACATCATCTTCATCCTGACGGACGATCTGGGCTATGGCGACGCCGGCTGCACCGGCAATCCGATCGTGAAAACGCCCAACGTCGATCGGCTGTACCGTCAGGGCGTCCGATTCTCCGATTTTCACGTCAGCCCCACCTGCTCGCCGACCCGCTGCGCGATCATGACGGGCCGGCACGAGTTTCACAGCGGCGTCACCCACACCATCAACGAGCGCGAGCGCATGAGCCTCAAGGCGACGACGATCGCCCAGGTGCTCAAATCGGCGGGTTACACGACCGGGATTTTCGGCAAGTGGCATCTGGGCGACGAGGACGCTTATCAGCCCGGCGTTCGCGGATTTGACGAGGTATTCATCCACGGCGGCGGCGGGATCGGACAAACCTACGCCGGCACCTGCGGCGACGCGCCGGGCAACACCTACTTCGACCCGGTCATCCGGCACAACGGCGCCTTCGAGAAAACGCACGGCTTCTGCACCGACGTCTTCTTCGACCAGGCGATCCAGTGGGCCGGGCAGGTGAAGGGGAAGCAGCCGTTCTTTCTGTATCTGGCGACCAACGCGGCCCACGCGCCGTTGAGCTGTCCGCCAGAGTATGAGAAGCCATACATCGGGCGCGTCCATCCGCTCGTGTCCAAGTTCTTCGGGATGATTGCCAACATCGACGAGAACGTCGGCCGGCTGCTTGGCAAACTGGACGAATGGGGGATCGCCAACGACACGCTCATCGTCTACATGAACGACAATGGCGGCTTCGACCTGGCGTGCAAAATCTACAACGCCGGCATGCGCGGCTCGAAGACCACGCCCCACAACGGCGGCACACGGGCGATCTCGCTTTGGCGATGGCCAGGCGCGATCAAACCCGCGACCTGCGACAAGCTCACGGCGCAGATCGATTTGTTTCCCACCTTCGCGGAGCTGGCCGGCGCCAAAGTCCCCAAGGCGGTTGAGTCGGAGCTGGAAGGATTCAGCCTCGTCCCGCTCCTGGCCGATCCCAACGCCTCCTGGCACGAGGACCGCATGCTGTTCACACACGTCGGCCGCTGGCCCCCCGGCGCCCCGCCGGCAAAATACGGCGGATGCAGCGTCCGCTGGCGGAATTACCTGGCCGTCAACGAGTCCAGAGGGTGGTCGCTTTACGACCTTCATGCCGATCCGGGCGAAACAGTTGATCTGGCCGGAGCGAAATCGGACGTGATGGCCCACATCAACAAGGCGTACGACGACTGGTGGGATGCGACGCTGCCGCTCCTTGAGAACGAACAGGCTTACCAGACCGCTCCGCAGGTCAACCCGTTCAAGGCAGCATATTGGAAGCAGTTCAACGGGCCGGGGCCGAATAACGTCCCGCCGCCCGCCGATTTTCGGCTATCGCCGTAGCCCCGCGCGATTTTCCCTGAAATCGCCCTTCATAAGCCATGGTGTCCGCGGGCTTTGCGCGGAATGGCACTTTTGGCCGATTTTGGCACAAAAAATGGCACTGCCATTTGTGCCATTTAGCAGATTATTGCGTAATAGGCGTGCCGCTGCCCCGAGGGGTCGACTCTACGCTGACTGCCAGAATCCAGAACGTCCGGGCGGCACTGGCCTGGTCGATCAGGCGGATCGGGTCCAGGGCGGCGACGCTGCTGTCGTCCCACCGCCGGCTGTACCAGCCGTTGGGATCGCGGCAGTGGCTATGGGCATACTCTATTGCCCGCGCCGCCAGATCCCGCCGGTGCGCATCGGTGTCGATCCCAAATAGATCAAGGAATGTCTCGGCGAGCTTGTGGGCCATTGCCGGCTCCGCCTGGATTGCCCCGTCCGCCGGGCGTACCCATTTCGCCGCCGCGGCTTGGGCCGAGCGCTGCGCGTCGGAAAGGTACCGCCCGTCTTTGGTTGCGCTGTAGAGCAGGCACCCCGCGCGGATCATCATCGCCGTGTTGTAAGCGTAGAGCGAATGATCTACCTTCCCGTCGCCGGCCCCGATGCTGTCGGCGTACAAGCCGTCCGGCTCGCGCAGATGCGTAGTCATCCATTGGTACAGACGCGTCGCGGTTTCCAGGTGCGAGTGGTTTCCCGTCGAGCGATAGAGCAGGACGCCAGCGCAGATCGTCGGCGCACAGGACACGGCGTGCTTGCGGTCGGGCCGGTCCTCGTGCCAGTAAATCCCGCCGCCCTGCTTGTCGTCTTCGCCGCTGAGGGTGAAGTTCAGCGACTCGGTCGCAAATTCCAAATCGCGCCGATCGTGCGTGACTTCGTACGCCTCCGCCAGCGCCAGCGCCATCCACGCGTTGTCGTCGTAGTACCGGTCCGGCGTCTTGGGCGCCGGCCAGACGTCGAGCCCCGTGACCCCGGCGCGATTGGTGCGATACACCCGCAGCGCATCCACGTATTCGCGCAGCATCGGCAGGTACGAATCGGGGTCCACCCGCGCCGCCGCCACCAGCGCCGACAACATCACGCTGGAAGGCCAGACGAAGGCAGGTTTGGGCTTGCCGCGCCCCGGCCCGATCTCCTCGCCGTACAAATGCTGGTCCGGGAGATAAAAGGAGCACCGCATTTGCCCCATCGCCTCCGCGCCCCACAACGCCGGGCTCAGCCGTTTCCATGGGTCTGCAACCCTTGCAGTCGTCGGCGCGCAGCCGGCAAGGGTGGACACGACCGCCAGAGAGATCACCGCCGCGAACCGTGTCATGATTGCTCTCCGCGTCCCGCGTCTTCCTTCCCGTCGCCTGCCGCATTTTTGCGGTACTTTAGCAAGACTTTTGCGAAGTTGCGGAATTTTTCTTGACTGAGGGGGGGGGTATCGCTGTACATATACGCCGTTCAGTTCAGTTCTATTTTGAAATGTGTGGGCGTCCTGGCACGGAGGTGCCGGATGAAGCGGTGGAATGACAAAAAGCTGATTTGGATCGCCGCGTGTATCAGGCCGCTCGATTGGGCGTTGTTCGTCTCAATCGGGTTGTGCGCGGCGACGGCTGCGGCGTGGGTGCAAAGCTATCACTATGGCTATCGCTGGGAGCGCGAGACCCACGCTGAAAGTGACACCGTCGCCATTGCATCGGGAGAAATCAAGCTTGCTCAAATAAGCTACACTGGCACGATCCGGTCGGACGGTTCAATTCGGACCGGCTCTTGGCAGCATTGGCGCGATCGCCCGCCTAAGCCGATTCCAACACCGGCCGTGCTGAGCGCGCGCGCCCGTGCTCATCCGGGTGGCAGCGGCCGTGGCTACTACGCGATCGGGTGGGGATACGGGTTTTGGACCGTCACGTACTCGACCGGAACCGTGTCTTCGCACGCGATTATCATGCCCGTTTGGTCCGTCACCGCGCTGGCGACCCTTGTTTCGGTCTTCATTGTGATGAAGCGTTTGCGCAAACGATCGGCGCCCCCTGGTTCGTGCGGGAACTGTTCATACGATCTGACCGGAAATACAAGTGGTGTGTGCCCGGAATGCGGGGCCTTAATCGGTCGAAACTTTTCGCAACCGGCTGCCCCGCAGCGAGTCTTTTGGAACGTTACGTCGTGGCGGTGTGAGGCGGTGTCGTAGGTTCGAGTCGGGTGTAGCGATGAGAGCAAGTCGTAGAAATTGGTCGACTGCCGCGGTGCTCAGCGTGGGCGCGATCGCCGCAATCGTAACGCTAACGGTCTCGCCTTTGCGAAGGCACCCGCTGAAGTCTTCCCATTTTGTGGGTACGGACCCGGCTGGCGAGTTCGCGGGCACGTTTGAGAACGTAGATATCCCGGTGGGATTGCTTTGCGACTACTACGAACACGGCGTGGAGCATGCGCCGCCCCGAGACCCAAGTGGCGTCATGCAGCGCCGCGAACGGTTCTATCGCAGTCCCCGTGATCCCTTTGAGCAGTCGACTTTTCGGAAAGACCCGACCCTGAGCACAGTACTCTTTCGATACGAGGACGATCTAAGGGCGGGCAAGCCCGCAACAGGACGTGTCGAACTGCTTCAGAGGCTGGCGGACAGCGATAACCTGACGTCGTTGGACCTTATTGAAGTCGGCCGAGCACTGAACTGGATTGAGGGTGACGAGGCCGCCACGATCCTATTCAAGGCGGGGTTGGTAAAAGCTAAACGCCTCGGCCACGAGGTCGCATTGAGCGCGATCCGCGAGACATTTGTTTTTGAGCAGCAGCCGGGCGTGTGGAGACGCGTGCAGAATCTCCGACCACAGCTCAATCAGCGGCCGGTTGATCTTCATCATGTTGTTGAAGCAGCCGAAGGTGACCGATCCACCTTCCAGCGATGGAGGGGGCGCTACGTCTGGCGCATCAGCCGGCGGTCTATAGCAGATGAACGATTGGGGGAGCCGAATCAGCGTTTCCGAATGAAGCTCGTCAGCGCTTTCCGTGAGGGTCACAGCTCTCATCGGTCAGTCGATAGTGCATCAGATCCCGCGGGATTCCAGTGGTGTTGGGGTAGCCCAGGTAGGTAACCTGCACTGGCGCGGGCCGCATCATGAATGCGGGAAGCCGGTTTCTGAGCGAGTGCCCCGCCAGATCGACGAGTATATCAATTCGTTCCTCCGCAACTGCCTGGGCAAACTGGCGGTAGGTCAGTTTGGTAGTGTCGATCCACCCTGTGGCGGCCGCCCGCAATCGCTCGGTTACCGCATCCTGTCGCAGCGAATCGCTGAACACGATCGGAGCAAACGTCTCTCGGGTATGATTCTGCAAAATGGGCTCGAGGAAAAACGAGAGCGAGTGTTCATGCAGATCGGGGGAGGCATAGCCAATACGCAAGGGTCGATCCGGCTACCTGTCGGAAACCGGCGCGCTTCTCAGTCTGCCGACGGCGCCGCTCGCGTGCAGAGCCCAGTTGACGTGTGCCTCGTAGACCACGTGGTCACCCGTGCTCGCCGAGTAATTCAGCGCCGCGAGAATTCCCTCGTGAACGTCGACGGAAGCCGGCGACATCTCGATCGCACGCCGATATGAGGACATGGCCTCATCCTGGCGCAGGCACTGTAACTGCGTCCGTCCGAGAAGCATTTGTGTGCGGGATGAGTCCGGGCGCAACTCCATCGCACGTCCGAACGCGTCCATTGCCGCCAGGGGTTGTCCCCGGTGCTCCAACGCCGTCCCCAGTTCAACAAAGGCGAGCGTACAATTTCCGTCGAGGTCGGCTGCATGGCGCGCCGCCTCGACAGACTGGCTGTACCGGTGCAGCGCATTAAGGCACGCCGCCAATGCCGCGTAAACAGCAGCCCACCGCGGCCGGAGACGAACGGCATGTTGGTAGTTTTCAACGGCGTCCAGGTAGCGATTCGTTCCCCGCATGATGTCGCCGAGCAGGGCATAAATGGAAGCGGTCTCGTGGCCTTCCGGACCCAGCAACGTCGAGATAAGGATCGCTTCCCGGCAGAGGCGCTCAGCCTCCGCAAATTCGCCGCTTCGGAGAAGATGGCCCGCCAATTCCACGTGTGCCGAGTAGAACCGCGGCCTCAGGGAAACGGCCGCCCGATAAGCGCGCACCGCCAACCCGCGTTTGCCGAGCGCCGCATACGCCTGGCCCAGCGAATGGTGAACCTGCGGGTGATGTGGCTGGCGTTCGATGCAATACTCGTATTCACGGATCGCTTCATCCAGAAAACCGCTTGCGCGAAGACATTCGGCAAAATTGAACCGATTTATTATGCAACTGGAGTCGGTCGCCAACGCTCGCCGCGAGAGGTCCAGGGCCTCGTCGAAGCGGTCCCGCCGCCTCAACACGGCGGCCAACAGATTTAGCGCATTGGTGTCAAACGGCTGCTCGACCAGGATTGATCGATATAGCGCCTCCGCGCTATCGATGTTCCCCGCGCGGTGCGCCGCCATTGCGTCGCCAAAGCTTTGCTGCGCATGGCCCATTGGCATAGACCGGTGAAGTGGCAGGCAGGTAAGAACGATCGGCGGCAGCACGCCGCCGCCGATCGCAGAAGCTAATTGTCGTTACGGCTGCGAAAACCAGATCGGCCCGGTCGGGTTGCTGTATACGTACGTCCCGCTCTCATCCGCCACTCTCACCCAGACCCACCAATTGCCCACGCCAGTCCCCGTATTGACGTAATCAAACCCTTTCTCGCCGATGGTTGCTGTCACGTCACACACGTTCTCATCGAGGGGCCCGTTCGTCGCACACCCGTTGCCTTCAAAATCCTCAGATTGGATCCAGGTTGCTGGGTTATCCGCACCTGCGTGGCCACCCCACCACGCGCCGTCCTCTCCGAGCGCGGAAGCCAAGGTGGTGTTGATATCGCAAAAAAGGAAATACACGAAATCGTTGCTGTCGTAGTAGCTCTGATTGGACAAGTCCAGATGCAGGTACAGGTCGCCGGTATCGCTATCGCGATTTACGACGGTGAACGTCGAGTCGATTTCCGGCTGCGCCACGTCCCCAGACAGCCACTTGGCGGCGCCGAGTAAGGGTCCCCCGGCAGCGATGGCCGCACCGGCCAACCGGACGGTCCGGGACGACGGCTGCGTCGCGGCTTTACGAGTGTTAGAGCAAAGCATATGGTACTCCTTTTTGCGCGGAGTCAACACCGCGCCCGCCGATGCAGGCAAATGCCCACAAACGTCGGCAAGCCACGACATGGCTCCATTTAGAACCACAAACTCTATTCGATCAGGCGGAAATTCAGCGCGTCGCGATAACGGTATGTCATTCCGCGACTGCCGCATTTATATGTCGGATGATTGCTGGGCGTCAACTACCTAAACAGGCGATAACGGCGGGCTAACAGGCAAGGCCGCAGCGGACGTGCGGGCCAGTTTTGCAGATGGGTTTGCTGGCCGCGGCGTCGTGAATGCGCATATGTGCGAAACGCGGTGTGTGAAATGCGGTCCCGTTTCGTAGTACTTTATTATTGCTTTTTGTTGGCCGTTCATTATGATATGGTAAGAGCTTCTTGGGGGAAGCGCGAGCATTTCCATCTCTTTGATGCTTTCGTGATCGTTCCGGAAGGAGAGCCATGGCCACATTCGAATCACGCTGGCGGAGTCGCGTTCCCGTTAACGCAAGGCAGCGCTCGAATTACCCGCGCCGGTCGGCCGACGGCTTCACGCTCGTCGAATTGCTGATCGTGATCGGCATCATCGCGGCGCTGGCGGCGCTTTTGCTGCCGGCGCTCAACGCCGCTCGCGAGCAGGGTCGGCGAGTGGTCTGCCTGTCGAACATCAGCCAACTGACGGCGGCGTGGCTGTGCTATCTCAACGACAATAACGGCCGGCTGCCCAGCAGCAAGATCGGAGGCAGCCAACAAGAATCCCCGTATCTCGCCGGGTGGCCGACGCCGCAGACCCCGTTCAGCTGGGTCGATATAGCCAATCAGGGCAACGGAACGCTTTGGCCCTACGTGCACGACTATCGCGTGTACGTCTGCCCAAGCGCCTCAACCTATAACAGCCCGAGCATGACGCAGTCGCCGCCGGCCGCCATGGCGGCGCAGGGCAAGCTGGCCATCTGTTATGATATGAATAGCAATCTGGCGAATAGGTCCCCGCAATTTGACCCGCCGGGGATGGGCCGGAACCCGACAACGGGCTTGCCCCAGCCCCGCACGCGGATCGTGTTCAGCGAAATCAGACACCCGACTTCCACCTTCGTATTCATCGAGACGCGTTACGGAGTTCAGGATTCTTTCGACCCGCCTGCATTTGTTCCTCCGGACCACTACACTTTTACCGGATATCCGCCGGGCCGATCACATCCGCTGGGCTCACCAACGGTTGCACACTCGCGTTCGCCGACGGACACGCGATCTTCTGGCAATTCGCGGACCCGACCCTGGGCATCTGGGAGACGAGCGCCGCCCGCGATCCAAACAATCCCGAGGGCCTGATTGGGGCTCAATATTACGATGACGGCCCCGACGTACGGCAGTTGGCGGCGTGGTCGGGCATACCCGCGCGCGGCGCGACGCCATAGCCGTGGTGCGGTAGACTGTTGAACGGAGTATCGTGGAAGAGTCCCTCCATCAACACGACGCGACCGATGATGCTCAGCCCCGTCTATGCCGACTTCTGACCTCGCCACGACAACGGCAGGTTCTTCAAGAATTGATGTCAGGGCATAGCGAGAAGGAAGTCGCGTCGGCGCTCGGGATCAGCAAGCACACCGTTCACCACCACACGAAGGCGATCTACGTGGAGTTCGGAGTGGCAAGTCGGGCTGAGTTACTCGGACGATTACTCGCGATTCTCGCCGAATCTCTTGACCGCGAGCGGCCCGCGCCGGCGGGGGGAGCGGGATGAGGCATCTGTCCCCGCTCAAGCGCCCTGGCAGCAGGGGTGGCTTCTACATGCACCGCGGCGGGAACAACGTGCTGTTCGACGACCTGCACGTCGCACTGTTCTCCAATTACGACAAGTATGCGATGACATTCAATCCACACCTCATGCAGGACTGCGGACGTGACGGGGGACTGAACGCGGACGTGACTGGGGGGCTGAGCGCCGGCCTCGCCGCCAACACTATACATTTTAATGAGTACGGTAGGCCACCACGCTTCCGGTACGTTGTCACCTTGGCCTTGGGCGACGGCCGAGAATATGGCGCGCAATGCACCTGACCGGACCGCCGTCCGAGAAGCTTCCGCGGCATAGACAGTGCAGATTCACGTTACGCAGATTGGGACGTTGGGGGCGGCTCGGGGGATCGTAGAAATCTGGTCAAGTGGGCAAAGTCGGCGGATCGACGGGCCGAATAGAAGTGTGGTCCGCAGGAGCAGGTCAGGGGTCCGGCGGCCGAGGCGATGCCGAACGCCTGCTTGGGAGCGAATGACCCCGACGTGTCAAAGGACCATTACGGAGGATTTCACGATGCGTAAGTGGACCAAGAAAGCCGGAATCCTGTTTGTCGCCGCCGCAGCGGCGTGCTCCGGTGGATTGCTTGCCGCCGCCACCACCGATTCCCCGGCCATACCGGCGCCGGCGACCAACCCGAGCGCGGATTCGTCCGACCCGTTTGCCTCGACGCCGGCCACGCAGCCCGCGGCGGATGCGACCACGCAGCCCGCCGGCCAGAGCGTGACCGCTTCGCAGGTCAACGTCAGCGACAACGGCACCGTCGAGATTCACGTCAACGACGCGAACCTCGTCGAAGTCCTCCGCATGCTCTCGCTTCAGTCGCAGCGGAACATCATCGCCAGCAAGGAAGTTCACGGCACCGTCACCGCCAACCTGTATGACGTGACCGTCCGTGAAGCCCTGGACGCGATCCTCCATGCCAATGGCTACGACTATCGCGAGAAGGGCAACTTCATCTACGTCTACACCACCAAGGAACTCCAGGACCTCGAGCAGGCGCAGCGGGTGAAGAAGACGGAAGTGTTCCGTCTGTATTACACGCCCGCCGCCAACGCCAAGACGCTGCTTCTGCCGGTGCTCAGCACCGATGGGCAGATCGCCCTGACCACCCCGGCCAAGGCCGGGCTCGTGTCGGGCAGCAGCGCGTCCACCGGCGGCGACGACCATGCCGGCGATGACCTTCTGGTCATCACCGACTACCAGGAAAACCTGGACAAGGCCCGCAAAATCCTCAAGGAAGTCGATCACCGGCCCCAGCAGGTGCTGGTCGAGGCGACCATCCTCAGCGCTCAGCTCAACGAGACCAACGCCCTCGGTGTTGACTTCACCGTGCTGGGCGGCGTCAACTTCTCGACCCTCGGAACGCTCGGCGGCACCAGCTCAACAGCGGGCGGCACCGGTGGAACCGGCGGCACGGGCAGCACCGGTTCCAGCACCGTCAGCGGCCCCACGGCCAGCAACGGCGTCAACCAGGCACTCACCGGTACGATTATCGACCAGGCCGGTGGCAGCGTCCCGACACCCAACCCACTGGCCATCAACACGCTCAACAAAGGCTACTCCGCCGTTTCCTTCGGCGGCAACGGCCTCAACTTCGGCCTCATCACCAACAACGTCGGCGTCTTCCTCCAGGCCCTGGAAACCGTCAGCGACACCACCGTCCTGGCCAACCCCAAGGTCCTGGTGCTCAACAAGCAGCAGGGCGAGGTGCACGTCGGCGCCAACCTTGGCTACAAGACCTCGATCACGACCGACACGCTGACTGCTTCGAGCGTCAGCTTCCTGGACACGGGTATCCGTCTGCTGTTCCGGCCGTACATCGGTGAGGACGGGTATATCCGGTTGGAAGTCCACCCGGAAGACTCCGATGGCAGCATCGACGCCAACGGCAACCCGCAGAAGACGACCACTGAGATCACGAGTAACATCATGGTTCGCGACGGCCGCACGATCGTGATCGGCGGGTTGTTCGCCGACAAGACCTCCCGCGTCCGCTCGCAGGTTCCCTTCCTGGGCAGCCTGCCCGGCGTGGGCCCGCTGTTCCGCCAGCAGACCGACTCGACGATCCGGCAGGAAATCATCATTCTGCTGACGCCGCACATCATTCAGGATTACGACCAGTACGGCGCCGCCTCCGAAGAGGAGGCCAAGTACGCCGAGCGTCTGGAAGTCGGCGCCCGCCGCGGCTTGATGCCCTGGGGTCGCGAGCGCCTCGCCGAATCGTGGTACGAGGCGGCGGTGCAGGAAATGAACAAGCCCCACCCCAATCGGAAGGTGGCGCTGTGGCACCTGAACTGCGCCATCAACCTCAACCCGATGTTCACCGAGGCGATGGAGCTTCGGGCGCAGATCAGCGGCAAGGAAGTGACCGCGGCCGACAACAGCAGCATCCGCGCATTCGTGAGGAAGCAGGTGCTGGAAGACAAAGCGCCGGCGAACGAAGTTCCCCCGGCGGCGGTCGTTCCGATCGAGGCGACCCCCGCGAGCCAGACTCGCGACCCGGGCGCCCCGTCGCCCAAGGCCCAGCCCGCCGCCATCGGCGCCGGCGAGCCGACGACCCAGCCCACGGTTGCCGACGCACCGGCGACCCAGCCCGCGGTCGCCACCGATGACGAGGCCTTTAAGCCGGCCCCGACCACTCAACCGGCCAAGGCCGATAAAGCCACGGCAACCACCAATGATCCGAATGACGGTCTCAACGAAGAACCGGAAATTCCAGGATCAGATAAGTAAACCGCCGTCTAAAGCCGATTCGAGGGGCAGCGAGGGGAGCTGCCCCTTTTTTCATGGGAGTTCACGCATGCGTTTGTCAGCGGCATTTGTCGGAGTTGTGATCCTGCTGGTTTCGGCCGGTTGCCAGAACAAAGTCAGCGACAAGGAATTGGCCCAGAAGCGATGGAACGACACCCGCGCCGCCATCCTGGCCGGGGTCGCCCAGGACCAATACAAAGCACACGATTTTGACAAATGCCGCGATACCTTGAACAAGGCGCTGGCGATGGCGCCGGACAATCCCCAGCTCCACACGCTTGCCGCCAAGCTCGAGATCGAGCAGGGGCACATGGAGCTGGCCGAGCAGGAGCTGGAAATCGCCCGCAAATATTCCCCGTCCGACCCCGAGGCCTACTACCTGAGCGGCGTCGTCTATCAGCGCTGGCAGAAGCCGCAAACCGCCCTGGAGTTCTACCGTCAGGCGGGGCAGCGCGCTCCGGCGGAGCTGGCCTACGTCCTGGCACAGGGCGAAATGCTCGTCGCCCTGGATCGCGCCCCCGAGGCCCTCACCCTGCTCCAATCGAAGGTCGCGTATTTTGAAAACAGCGCCAGCATCCGCGACGCCGTCGGACAGTTGCTCGTTCAGAGCGGCCGCTATCCCGAGGCGATCGACATGTTCCGCCAGGCCTCCATCCTCGCCGAGAAGGACAGCAGCGTCCGCGAGCGGCTGGCCATGGCCTACTTCTACAACAAGCAATATCGCGACGCGGCCGAAACCCTGACTCATCTCACTGCCAACGAACCGTATTCCAAGCGGGCCGACCTCCTCGAATTGCTCGGGGATTCACAGCTCCATCTCAACGACACCCACGGCGCCGCCCGAAGCTTCGAGACCGCCACCGAAATCAATCCGTATTCCGCCAAGGCCTGGCAGAGCCTGGGCCGGGCCGTCCTCCAGCAGGGAGATTTCAAGCGGGCCGAGTTCTCCCTCCGCAGGGCGCTGGGCGTCGACTCCTCTTCCAGCGAGACGCAGTTGCTGCTCGGATACGTTCAGCTTCGCCAGGACAAGTTCTCCATCGCCCTCAAATCGTTCAAGGCCGCCAGCATGCTCGACCCCAATGACACGGTCAGTCTCTGCATGGTCGGCTACACGCTGGAAAAGATGGGCCAGCCCAAGGATGCGATGGGTTACTACAGCCAGGCGCTTCGCCTCAAGCCCGGCGACGACATGGCCTCGCAGCTCATGGCACAGATCGACAAATAATGTCTTCCGGACAGGAGAAATTGCCGGGGAACTGAAGGGAAAGACGGTGCGGCTGGGGAAGCTGACAAGTTGTTCGCTGGTGTGCGCGGCTGCGGGAATGATGTGCAGCGTGCCGTACATCCTCCGCTCGGGGACGGCGCTGTTCCCCTGGGGCTGGATGGCCAGTGCGCTTTATCTTGGCAGCGCCGCCGCCGGGGCGGCGCAGATCCTGATCCGCGATCGAAACGACCGGCAACTGCTTGCCGAGCTTCAGGAGCACGTCGCCGCGCTGACGCACGGCGAGCTTCCGCTTCCCCAAACCGTCGCCGCCGCCGCCCGCAAGCTCGTCGATGCTACCGAGCAGGCGCTGTTCGATCTCCGAACTAGAACCCGCGAGCTCGAACTCCAACTGGGCGTCGCCGATGCCGCGCGCTCTCACGCCGAGACCATCCTCGAAGGAATCGCCAACCGCGACGAGGAAGTTTCGGAGATGAAGAACACCTTCGTCTCCATGGTGAGTCACGAGCTTCGCACGCCGCTGGCAAGCATCAAAGCCTATATCGAGATGCTCATCGATGGGGAAGCCCAGGATACTCAGACCCAGGGCGAGTTCTTCGAGGTCATTCAGAACGAAGCCAACCGCCTGGGCCGTCTGATCGACAATATTCTCAACATCTCGCGCATCGAGGCCGGCGTCGCCCGGATTACCTTCCAGCGGCAATGCCTCCAGGACATCGTCTCCGACGCTCTCAAGGCCGTCGCGCCTCAGGCTGAGTTGAAAAAGATCCGTATCAGCGAACATCTCGACGCCGGCGATTATCAGACCTCCTGCGATCGCGAGATGATCTACCAGGCCGTTCTGAACCTGCTGTCCAATGCCGTCAAATTCACGCCGGGCGGGGGCGCAATAACCGTCGAATCCGGTATCGCTTCCAGCCGGAATGAGACGTTCCTGAGGATCACCGACACCGGCGTCGGCATCGCCCCCAAGGACCTCCCGTTTGTATTCGATAAGTTTTACAGGGCCGAGTCGGGAAACCAGATTACGCTGGGCACCGGCCTGGGCCTGTCGCTGGTGCGGCACATCGTGCAGACGGTTCACCGCGGCCGCGTCTTCGCCACCAGCGAGCTGGGACGCGGCAGTTGTTTCGGCTTTGAGTTGGCCCTCGATGCGCCCAAGGCCCCCAAGGGAACGATTGCTTCCCGGGACAACGCGTACGCAGCCACGAGTCTCCAATAGCTCGCGGCAAAGAGCAAAGGCAAGGAGCGGGATCATGGCAGAGCAGAAAACCATCCTCGTCGCCGACGACGAATCGCACATTCTCAACGTGGTGTCGCTGAAGCTGCGCAACGCCGGCTACCGCGTCATCACCGCCAGCGACGGGCAGGAAGCGCTCGACCTGGCCGTCCAGGAAAAACCCGACCTGGTCATTACCGACTATCACATGCCGCGGCTCTCCGGCATCGAATTGTGCCGACGCCTCAAGCAGGATGCCCAGACCCGCGGAATTCCCGCCATCATGCTGACCGCCCGCGGCTACCACCTGGACGAACAGGACACCATCGACAGCGGCATCCTCCAGATGCTCAGCAAGCCGTTCAGCCCGCGCCATCTTCTCGTGACGGTCAACCAGGTCCTGGAACGCGTCGCGGCATAGGAACAGGCGTCAGTGAGCAGTCGGGAATCGTTCATGACCCAGACCGGCACCAAGCTCGACGGCCCCCCGGAAACCGAGATGTTTCCGGCGGCCGTGTTGGAAAAGCTGGCCGGACGGCTGCGGCCCACGGGCGTCTGTCTCGCGCTCATGCGGCCCGACGGGACCCTCTTCTATGCCGACCCGGTCGCCGGTGCTTTCTTTACCAGGTTTGCCGTCCCGGCGGTTCAGCAGAACGCGGTCTTGACGGAGAAGCTCCGCCGCCTCAATGCCGGCGCGCCGGTGGTGGCCTTCGACTCGCTTCCGGGAATCCTTCTTGCCGCCGCTCCCTTCGTTCAGCGCAAGCAGGTGCTGGCGATCGCGGCGCTGCTGGCCCGGCCCGGGAATTTCCGGCTCGGAGAAGACGTCTTGCAGGTGTGCGGACGGCTCGCGCTCGACGCCCAATGGCTCCAACACCAGGCCGAGTCCCTGGCGCCCTACACGCGCGAGACCCTCTCCCGCCAGACCGCTCTGCTTGCCGGCATGCTCCAGGACCAGCTCAAGCTCGCCGGAATGGAGGCGGAACTGAACGGCATGTCCGAGCAGTTGGCCAACAGCTACGAAGAGCTCAGTCTCATTTACCAGATCAGCGGCGGCATGCGGGTGAACCGCCGGGCCTCCGAATTCTTCCGCCAGGCCTGCAACGACGTGCTCGAGGTGCTCAACGTTCGCGGCGTGGGCGTCGTCGTCCAGGGCGACGGACCCAGCCGGGTCGACCCGGTCGTCTACGGCTCGGTGACGATCCCCGATGGGCTGCTTCGCAAGCTCGCCGACCAGCTCCTGGCCATCCTCAGCGCCAGAAAGGCCCCGCTCCTGGCCAACGACCTCGCCGCCGACCCGGACTTTAGCTGGCTGTCCGGATGCGCCGGCCGGCTGCTTGCCGTGCCGTTGCTCCGCCAGGACCAGGTGCTGGGCTGCATGTTCGTGCTGGACAAGCAATCCAGCGACTTCGATTCGGTCGACAGCAAGCTGCTCCATTCGATCGCCAACGAATCGGCGATCTACGTCGAGAATGCGGTGCTGTTCGCCGACGTGCACGGCCTGATGATGGGCCTGCTGCACAGCCTCACCAGCGCCGTCGACGCCAAGGACGCGTACACGTGCGGCCACAGCGAGCGGGTCGCGCTGCTCAGCCGCCATCTGGCCCAGCAGTTGAACCTGCCGGATGCAGAGGTCGAGCAGGTCTACATGGCCGGCCTGCTGCACGACCTGGGGAAGATCGGCGTGCCCGAGACCGTGCTCCAGAAGACCGGACGCCTCACCCCCGAAGAATTCGAGCAGATGCGCAAGCACCCCCAGATCGGCGCCCGCATCCTGGCCGACGTCAAACAAGTCCGCCCCCTGATCCCCGGCGTGCTCCACCACCACGAACGCTACGACGGCAAAGGCTACCCCTCGGGCCTGAGCGGGACGAACATTCCGCAGATGGGCCGGATTATCTGCCTGGCCGACTGTTTTGATGCGATGACCTCCAACCGCACGTATCGCAAGGGCCTGCCGCTGGAGGTGGCCCTGGCCGAGATCCGCCGCTGCGCCGGCACCCAGTTCGATCCCGCCATGGCCGAAATCTTCCTCCGCACCGGCGCCGACCGATTCCGCGAACTCCTCCGCAACCACGCCGAAAAATCCAAGCAACTCCTCGAGCTCCAGGAAACCCTCCGCACGGCGTGACCCCAGACGTCCCGAATGTCCCAAATGTCCCACTTTTTTGGCGAAATGGGCTCATCCGGTTTTTGCGTAGGTAGCTGGGGCTCCGCCCCAGACCCCGGAGTTTAGCGCGGAGGTGCCGCCGGCACGAAACAGTGGGGTCTTT
>Ga0210396_10000997_pt1 | contig 32284 bp, 22 predicted proteins | sample IncBWH17OmetaG_FD_155466 | JGI IMG/M metagenome (GOLD analysis project Ga0210396, IMG submission 155466) | Forest soil microbial communities from Barre Woods Harvard Forest LTER site, Petersham, Massachusetts, United States - Inc-BW-H-17-O ...
TAATCGGCTGACCGTCCGTGCATTCGTAGTCGTCGACCAGTTTTTCAGTGGGTGTCACTTCGGACCAGCCGCCGAGGGTGGGACCGCCAACCCAGGTAGCCATGCCGCTGGCGAAGGTGGTTTTTATGTACTGGCCGGCAAGGATCACTTCGGGGCTGTTGTCGTTGGCGCCGTTGAAGAGCTTGTCGAAGCCGCCCTGGTCGATGCTATAGACGCCAAGGTTCATCACGGACTGAGCCACGCTCGCGGCGTCGGCATAGTCGCCCATGTACAGGAGCATCCGGGCTTCTTCCGCCAGCGCGGCGCCCCGGGTGACCCGGCCCTGGTCGGCGGCGTCGTACGTAGTCGGGAGACTGGGGGCGATGGCGGCGAGCTCGCTGACGACGAAGGCTTCGACGGAATCCGCGGGAGTGCGGGCGACGTCGAACTGTCCGGGTTTCTGGATATGCTCGATGAGCGGTACGGCGCCGTAGTAGCCTACCAGTTGCTGATAATAGTATGCGCGGATAAAACGGGCTTCGGCTTTCAGCCGGTTACGCGTGGAGTCATCGAGCTGGCTGGCGGGTATATTGCCGATATTGTCCAGTACATTGTTCGCGTCGGCTATGGCGACATAGGAGTGTGACCAGTGTTGATCGAACATGCCTTGCTGGGAGGTAGCGCTGCCGTTGCCGACGGCGGGCACATCCACCGGCCAGCCCGACCAGGCATAGCTATCGTCTGTGGCGCAGGACAAAAAGATATCGTCGTCTATATCGGAGAGATTGACGTAGCATTGATTGACGGCCTGCACGGCGTCGGTTTCCGTTTGCCAGTAGGTCGTAGTGGCGATGGCATCCGTGGGTTGTTTATCCAGCTGTTTGGAGCAGGAGTTGCCTGCGAGGGCAATGAGAAAAAGAATATAGAGGGATAATCGTCTCATGATAAAAGTTTTTAAAATTCCACATTCAAGCCAAACGTGTAGGTCTTAACCTGCGGGTAGTAGCGGTCGTCGTTGGGCGCTTCCGGGTCGATGTCTTTCTCCAGGCTGGAGAAAGTCAGGAGGTTCTGGCCGGAGACATAGAAACGGCAGCGGGACAGACCTGCCTTCCTGGTCCAGGCGGAAGGCAGCGTATAACCGAGCTGCACGCTTTTGAGCCGGACGTAGGCTCCGCTCTGGATCCAGAAAGAGGAGGAAGTATAGTTCTGTTTGCCCGTGGATAGCCGCGGATAATTGGCATTGGGATTGTCCGGGGTCCATGCGCCCGCCATGTAGCTCCGGAAATTGTTGTCCCGGCTGGTGGGTGCGCCGCGGATGATCATGTCGTTGATATCTACTTTTCCCACCCCCTGGAACAGGGCGCCGAGATCGAAGTGTTTGTAGCTGGCCCCCAGGTTGACACCATAGGTATAGCGGGGGATATTGCTGCCGAGATAGACCCAGTCCTTGGTATCGACGACATTGTCATGGTTCTGGTCTTTGTAGATCAGATCGCCGGGGGCGACGTTACCAGGCTGGGTGGCATGGGCTGCGACGTCTGCGGCCGTTTTGAAGATCCCCTGGGCCTGGTAGCCATAAAAGGCGCCGTAGGACCGGCCGGTATAATAGCCCTGGGTGATCCCGTTGCTATTGGTGGCAGCGTAATCGGCCCCCTTCATATCGGTGATCTTGTTGAGCACGTCGGAAAGATTGAGGCCGACATTGTATTTAAAATCTTTCCCGGCGTTGCCGTGATAATTCAAAGCCACCTCCCAGCCTTTGTTCTGCATGCTGAAGGTGTTCTGCTGTGAGGCGTTGAGGCCCACGGTTTGCGGGATCGGCAATTGCCAGAGGATGTTGTCGGTGTGTTTGATGTAGTAGTCGAAGGTGACGTCGAGGTGGTGTTGGAGGATCGTTGCATCCAGGCCGACATCCGTCATCTTTGTCGTCTCCCAGGTAAGGGCATTGTTCGGTACGGCATTCAGCTGGGTGGTCGTGTTGAGGACGCCGCCCAAGGGATAGGTGCCCAGCACATAGGTAGACTGGTAAGGATAATTCGTGGGAGCATAGGTCGTGGAATTGAGGGTGTTGTCGTTCCCCAGCTCACCCCATGATCCCCGGAGCTTCAAGTCCTGGAAGAAATGGACGTTGTCCATGAAGCTCTCGGAGGAGATGCGCCAGCCGGCGGAGAAGGAGGGGAAGGTTCCCCATTGCTGACCGGGGATGAAACGGGAAGAGCCATCCCGCCGGAGATTGGCTTCGAAAAGATATTTGTCCTTATAGTTATAGTTCAGCCGGCCGAAGAAGGAGGCGAGGAAGTAGGCATTCCCTGTACCGTAGTTGGTCTCGCCATTGGCTGTGCCGGCGTTGAGCTGGTTGAGGCTGGGGTTCGGCGGGTTCAGGCGTTCCCCCGCCAGGGTATCGTAGCTGGTGGACAGGCTGGAGGCGCCGGCCAGCAGTTTGAAGGAATGGTTGCCAAAGTCCTTCCTGTATTCCGCCAGGCCCTGGAAATTCCGGAACCAGGAGCCGCCGTAGGACTTGATCACTGAATTCTGGCCGATGGTATTGAGCAACGTATGCGGCGTAACGAAGAAATTGTAATAAGGCAGTGCGATGGTCTGTAGCGCGTCGTAATCGGAAGCATAGTTCACGGAAGCCAGCGCGGTAAGGTTGAGCCCTTTGATCAATTCATAGTTCGCCCTGAAGTTCCCAGTGAAGAGGTTGTTCTTGAAATCGTAGATACCGCCTTCTTTTTGAACGCGGATGGGGTTGCCGTCCCCGCGGCCGATGCCCCAGGTGCCGTCGCTATAGCGGTCAACCAGGGTCGGGTTCATGATATTGGCCTCGCTGAACTGGAAAAACGCAGAGCCCGTACCATTGTCCTGGGGCTGGGTCTGGTCGGCCAGCCGGGCAGCGATATCGGCGCTGAAGGTGAGCTTTTCCGTGACGTTGATATCCGTATTGAGACGTACCGTGAGCCGTTTGAAGTCCATGTTATCGATGAGGCCCTGCTGGTCGAAATAGTTGGCGGAGAACCGGTATTTGACATTCTGCGATCCGCCGCTCAATGAAATGGCATGTTGCTGTTGAAAACCGCTGCCGATGAGGATCTTCCGAACCCAATTATTATCCGGGTAAAGATCCTTGTCGCGGCTGGGGTTGTTGTATTGGGCGATGGTGGAGTCGGAGAAGATGGCGGCGCTTCCGCTGTTCTCGTATAGTTCGTTGGACAGTTTCATGTATTCCTGGGCGCCGACATAGTTGGGGAGACGGGTAGGGTTTTGCCAGCCGAAGTAGTCGGAATAGCTCAGTTTGGTTTTACCCATGGCGCCGCGTTTCGTGGTAATGAGGATGACGCCGTTGGCGGCACGGATGCCATAGATGGCGGATGCCGCCGCATCTTTGAGTACGGAGACGGTGGCGATATCGTTGGCGTCTACGTCGTTGATATTATATTGAACGCCGTCTACCAGCACCAGCGGATCGTTGTCGTTGAAGGTGCCGATGCCGCGGATGCGCAACACACCCTGGTCGCCGCCCGGCTGACCGCTGGATTGTGTCACGGTCAAACCGGCCACGGTGCCCTGGAGGGCTTCGCTCACCTGCCCTACCGGTTTCCAGTCTAGGTCTTTGTCGCCGTTGAGGGAGGCTACGGAGCCCGTGAGGTCGATCTTTTTCTGGTTGCCGTAGCCGACGACCACGACGTCGTTGAGTTCGGCGGTCGTCGCACTCAGGACGATCTCGAGCGTAGTACGGCCACCCACCGGGATCTCGACGGTCTGATATCCCAGGAAGGACACCTGCAGAACAGCGTCGGGGGGTATGTTCATAGAGAAATTACCGGACGAATCGGTGGCGATACCGATGGCAGATCCTTTGACCCTGATGGAGGCGCCGGCCAATGGCGTGCCCTTATCGGAGAGGACGCGGCCGGTGATCAGCTGTCTGCCCGCCGGCTTATCGTCGGTGACCGGAGCGATCACGATGAGGTTGTTATTCAACGCATAGTAGGTAAATGGCGAATGTGCCAGCATACGCGCGAGTACCTGGAGCACGTCTTCGTTCCTGGCGCTGACGTCGATGCGGAGATCGGTATTCAATTTGCGGTCGCTGAACAGAAAATGATAGCTGCTTTGCTTTTCGATCAATCCCAGGACCTTTTTTAATTCGGTGTCCTTCACATGAAGGGTAACCGTGGTCTGGGAATAGGTTTTGGCAAGTGCGTTAAAGTTGAAGATCAATATCAGAGCAATGATCAGCTTCATTATGGTCAATTTCTTTAAAAACCAATACAACACCTCCACCCTTGAGGGGTGTCTCAAAATTTTCATATATTTATGAATTGAGGATGATTAATAGACAGCTTCAGTACCAGTGAAGCTGTCGATACGATTAGTCATTCGACGCATGCGGGAGTTGCCCTGGCAATTCCCGTTTTTTTATGTCTGTGTTTTCTTCATCAGCAGTCAGTTGTTTTTGGGTTTATTAATAAATATGGATGACACTATCGCGCAGGGTGTATTGGAATTTTTCCGATAGCTGCAGGGCGTATAGCGCCTCGGTGATGCTTTCTTTTTGGAAGATACCGGTGAAAGGATAGGTGGCCAGATCAGGATTATCGAAGACGATCCTTACCCCGTACCAACGTTCCATCCGGCGGGCCAGGTCCTGAAACTCTTCGTTGCTGAAGGCCAGCTTTTCATCCAGCCAGGAGGTTTCGATGACGGTGCTATCCTTTTTAGGATAATAGGTCAGGCCGGTGAGGGTGTATTTGGGTTGCGGCGCATGGACATCTTTCTTTTCATATGCCGGAGACGTGGCAGGACCGTTGCCGATGACCAGCTTGTCTTTTGGTTTCAGGATAATGCGGTCGGAAGGCCGGTCGGGGAAGGTCACCTCGACCGAGCCATTGATCAGGGTTGTTTCCATGGACGGGTCGTTTGGGTAGCTTCTTACATTGAAACTGGTGCCCAGGACGCGGATATTCATTTTATCGGTGTGGATGATAAAGGGATGCAGGGGGTCTTTTTGAACATCGAAGTAGGCTTCGCCGGTGAGATAGACCTCGCGGGTGGGCCCGTCGAAGCTGGTTGGAAAACGCAAGCGGGTATCTGCGTTGAGCATGACGGTGGAACCGTCCGACAATACAAGCTGGGATCTGGTTTTGCGGGCGGTATATTTCTCCTGCCATTCCAGCCGGGTGGCGCCGGCAGCATGCGAGGGATTGAAATAGCGATAGACCAGGGTGCCCATTCCCAGGATAATGACAGCGGCGGCGGCAGCGCGCCACCAGGCACGCGAACGCAGGGACTTTACTGGAGGGTTCGGGGAATAGTCGCCGGCTTGTCCGAGTCGCTTTTCTTCTATCCTGATCTTACCCTCGACCTTTTCAAAGACGGAACGGGTATCGGGTAACGCGGTCTCTTTCCGGGCCCAATAGTCCTTGAGGATCTCGTATTCCTTTCGCCTGGCGGGATTTGCAGCCAGCAACTCTTCCAACTGCCGGCGTTCGGATGTCGTGATCTCGCCTGTAAGTTCCCTGACAAGCAGTTCTTCAAAGTGTTGATTATCCATGATCGATGGTCTCTCGGGTTAAGGACAACCTGGCCAGTCGAAATTGCCTACAAGGGAAGAAAAAAAAGTTGGCGCGGCTTAATGGGACAACAAAGCCATGAGGATCAGGAGCGGCGGGATGGTGTCGACCGGGTTGAAGCGGTCCGGGTCTTGTCCGAGATAGGGACGCAGTGCCTGCCGGAGTTTGGCGATGGCGCGAAAAAGCTGGGTCTGTACGGTACGGGGGGATATATGGAGGATCTCCGCTACTTCTTTGTAGCGCATGCCGTCTTCTTTGATCAGCCGGAAGATCACCTGGCACTGGTGGGGAAGGGCGGCGATGGCCTGGTTCATCCTGAAATGAAGCTCGCGCCGTTCGAGTTCTTTCTCCGGATAGAGCGAGTTGAGCATGTCGTCGGTGTCGAGCTCCCCCATGCTGACCACGTGATAATGCGAGAAACGTTTCAGGTAATTGAGTGCCTGGTTCTTGACGGCTACAAAGAGGTAGACTTCCGGGTTTTGTATAGCCCGCAGGTTTTCGCGGTTCAACCAGCATTTGACGAAGATATCCGACACCACCTCTTCCGCGGGTTCTTTGCGACGGACATAGAGCAGGCAAAAGTTCATCAGCCGGGGATAGCAATGGGAGAAAAGCTGTTCAAATGCTTTTGAATCACTTTGCTGGCAGACCTTAAACCATAGTGTCCGTATTTCGGCGCTATTCTCGTTCAACTGAACTGATTGAGCACTGAAATTAGGAAAACTTAAGAATTATTTAAAACTTCATTAAGACTTTGCTAACACACGGGCGTCGCCGCCGTGGGGTGAACCGGCAATCACGATATTGGCCATATCGATAAAGAAACCGTCTTCCATGACTCCTGTGATGTCGCTGACCTGGCGGTGCAGTTGTGCGGGATCGGCAATCGCCCCGAACGAACAATCCAGGATATAATGTTGGTTATCCGTTAGAAAAGGCTTGTCGCCGGCCATTCTTCTGTTAGGGGTGCAGCCAAGCTCGGCGAGGCGGCGCTGCGTCAGTTCCCAGCCGAAGGGGGCCACTTCCACAGGGAGCGGGAACCGGCCAAGCTGTTTGACCAGTTTGGATTCGTCGACAATAATAATATAGAAGCGGGTGGCCGAAGCAACGATCTTTTCTCTTAACAGGGCGCCGCCGCCGCCTTTGATGAGATGGAAGGCCGGGTCGACTTCGTCAGCGCCGTCGATGGTGATGTCGAGATGATCGATCTCGGAAAAAGCGACCATTGGGATGTTCAATTCGCGGGCCAGCTCTTCCGATTGGATCGAGGTGGCGATAGCGCGTACCGAGAGTCCGTTCTTTACCATATCGCCGATGCCGCGGATGGCCCAGTAAGCCGTAGAGCCGGTGCCGAGTCCCAGGGTCATGCCGTTTTTTACATATTCCACAGCCTTACCGGCGGCGATCTTTTTACCGTTTATCGCGGAATTCTCCATGCAGTTGTTGAAATTTTGCCAAATTTACAAATTCCTATTCAACCGGTAGGAATTACCAAGTTTTCCCGTAATTTTGTCCCGGTTTCCATTGTTACCCATCATGACCAAGGCCAATCTATATAAAGCATGTTGTTGTTGCTGTTGTCGGCAAGCCACGGTTATTTGGGTGGAGGATAACCTCTTATAAGCTGAATCTGTTTATAACAATATATTAAAGCTCCACCATCAGTGGGGCTTTTTTTATTTGATCCATCGACCAATTGCGAATTATGTCAACAACGACCTTTGTTTCAGCCGATCCCGCACTAATCTCCGCCGTCAGGTCCCTGGAGAAGGAAGTAGGTCATACACCGTTACACCGGGTCACCAGGCTTTTCGGGCATCACCGGGTGGAGGTCTATGCCAAGAAGGAGTGGATGCAGCTCTCCGGCAGTGTCAAGGCCCGGGCCGCGTATTCCATTATCCGGAAGGCCATCGAAGAAGGGCGGCTCACCCGCGAAAAGACCTTACTGGACGCGACCAGCGGGAATACGGGCATCGCCTATGCGCACATCGCTAAACGACTGGGCATCCCGGTCGCTTTGTGTCTCCCGGAGAATGCTTCGTGGGAGCGAAAAGCGATCCTGCGGGAATTGGATGTAGAATTGATCCTGACTTCACGTTTCGAGGGAACGGATGGGGCCCAGGGCGTGGCCAGGGAACTGGCTCTCCAAAGTCCGGAGAAATATTTCTATGCCGACCAGTACAAGAACGATAACAACTGGAAGGCGCACTATCATACGACGGCTCCCGAGATCATCGAAGCGCTGCCCGGTATCACGCATTTTGTTGCGGGTCTGGGCACCACGGGGACATTCGTCGGCACGGGACGGCGGCTGCGCGAGTGGAAGCCGGAGATCCAGCTGATCTCGCTGCAGCCGGATGCGGCGTTGCACGGGCTGGAAGGCTGGAAACATCTGGAGACGGCCGTAGTGCCGGAGATCTATGATCCGTGTGTCGCCGATGCGAACGAAGAGGTGAGTACAGAGGAGGCGCATGCGATGATCCGCGCGGCATATGAGAAGGAGGGATTGTTGCTCAGCCCTTCCGCGGCGGCCAACCTGGTGGGCGCTATTCGGGTTGCGCAGCGGCTACAGGAAGGGATCGTGGTGACGATGCTGCCCGACAACGCAGACAAATACAGTGAAATCATCCAAAAACTTTTACCATGATCATCATCGATTCCCGGATCAGACAACTCCTCGTCGAAGACGCTTTAAATACGTTCCCGGATGAATGCTGCGGATTTATGTTCGGCAGGGAAGAGCACGACGGCACACGCCAGGTGGTCGATATCCTGGTGGTAGACAATGCCAAAGCCGGAGACAAGACCCGGCGTTTCGAGATCTCGCCGCAGGACTATATGACGGCCGAAGCGCACGCACTGGAGCACGACTGGACCTTGCTGGGGATCTATCATTCGCACCCGAAGCACCCTGCCATTCCCAGTGAACACGACAGGAAAGCGGCACAGCCCTATTTTTCCTATGTGATCATCAGCGTGATGGACGCAGAAACCATCGAGCTGCGGTCCTGGCTGCTCAACGAGGAGCAGCAATTCGAAGAAGAAACCATTACCAATTATCAATATCAATAAAAAAAACAATCATTCTCATGGCAACGGTCATTATTCCCACTCCTTTGCGGAAATTTACCAATAACACGGCCCGGTTGCAGGTTAAACCGGGGACCGTACAGGATACCGTCAGGGAGCTTACGATCAATTTTCCCGATCTGAAAAAACATCTGCTCGACGAGCAGGGCAAGATCCGCAGTTATGTCAACATCTTTATCGGCAATGACGATATCCGCGATCTGCAACAAGAGCATACCGCAGTACAGGAAGGCGCGGTGGTCAGCATCGTGCCGGCCATTGCCGGTGGCAGTGGCGCCGATCCGCGATCCGCGGCTGCAAATGCCGGCGGCGCCGCCCCGGTGAACGGTGAAGATGTCGTCTTTACCAAAGAAGAGCTGGCGCGTTATAACCGGCATATCATTATCCCCGGTTTCGGCATGGAAGCCCAGCAGAAACTGAAGAAGGCCCGCGTGCTGGTGGTCGGTTCGGGAGGCCTGGGCAGCCCGGTGCTTTTATACCTGGCGGCGGCGGGCATCGGCACCATCGGGATCGTCGATTTCGATGTGGTGGACGACAGCAATCTGCAACGGCAGGTGCTGTTCGGCGTCGATGCGGTAGGACAGCCCAAGGTAGAAGCCGCGAAAAAACGCTTGCAGGCGTTGAACCCGCATATCGAATTGAAGCTCTACAATACGCATCTGAACTCGCATAACGCCCTGGACATCCTGAAAGACTATGATGTCATCGCGGATGGCACGGACAATTTCCCGACGCGCTACCTCGTCAACGATGCATCGGTGCTGCTGGGTAAGCCCAATGTCTACGCCAGCATCTTCCAGTTCGAAGGGCAGGTGTCCGTTTTCAATTACCGGCCTGCGGGCGGGACCCTGGGACCCAATTACCGCGACCTCTACCCAACTCCGCCCCCTCCCGGGCTGGTGCCCAGCTGCGCCGAAGGCGGCGTTTTGGGTGTCCTGCCGGGCATCATCGGCAGCCTGCAGGCACTGGAGGTCATCAAAGTCATTACCGGTGTCGGGGAAACGCTATCCGGCAGGTTTTACATCTTCGATGCGTTGAATTTCGAAAGCCGGACCTTCACGATCAAACCGAGGGAAGACAATCCGTTAAATGGCAAAAACCCCACCATTACCGCGCTCATCGATTACGAGCAGTTTTGTGGTATGCGGGCTGTGGAAGAGAAGCCGTTGAAGGAGGTCACCGCCAAAGAATTATACGATTGGCAGGTAACGGGTGAGCCTTTTCAACTGATCGACGTACGCGAGCCGCACGAATACGCTATCGTGAATATTGGCGGGGAGCTGATCCCGCTGGCGACTGTAGCCGATCATGCCGGGGAGATCGATAGGGACCGGAAGGTCGTCGTCCATTGTAAAGTGGGTGGGCGTAGCGCCAAGGCGATCCGCGAGCTGGAGGAAAAATTCGGGTACACCAATCTGTATAATCTCAAAGGAGGCATCCTCGCTTATATAGACCAAATACAACCGGAGCTGACGAAATATTGAGCGGGCCCGGCAGGGGCCGGCGGGATGGCTGGCCTCGCGCGTTATGCGTTGAGTAGCTGTTCCAGGATGCCGGCGACTTTGGCGGGATTGGGTAACATGGCCTTCTCGAGGCCCGTGTTCATGGGAACGGCGGGCAGATCGAGCGCACCCAATACTTCCACCGGGGCATCGAGGAGTGTAAAGCAATGGCGCGAGATACGCCAGGCCAGGGCCTGGGCAAAAGAGTTGGTTTGTTGTTCTTCTGTAAGCACCAGGCATTTGCCATGACGTCGCACGGTAGTATACACGAGGTCTTCGTCGAGCGGGAACAAACTCCGGAGATCGATGATCTCGACCTGGCCGGGGAAGCCGGCGGCGGCGGCTTTGGCCCAGTACACCCCCATTCCATAGGTAATAATGCAACAAGTTCGGCCGGTGGCGGTCAGGTGTGCATCTGCGGCGAGAACGATCCGTCCTTTGCCGAAGGGGAGGATGTAATCGCGGGCGGGTTCGATGGTCTTGGCATCCTCGGTGCCCGGGACCTTACTCCAGTAAAGACCTTTGTGTTCGAGCAGGATCGTGGGATTGGGGTCCAGGAAGGCAGCTTTTATCAATCCTTTTGTATCCGCGGCATTGGATGGATAGGCTATTTTGATGCCTTTGATGGACAGCAGGGTCGTCTCGATGCTGCCGCTATGATAGGGGCCGCCGCCGCCATAGGCGCCGATGGGGATACGGATAAGGGTCTGTATGGGGAATTTGCCCTGACTCAAATAACAAGATTTGGATAGCTCGGTGACAAGCTGATTGAATCCGGGATAAATATAATCCGCGAATTGGATCTCCACGATCGGCTTAGCGCCGACGGCGCTCATGCCCGCGGTGGAACCGATGATATAGGCCTCCTGGATGGCCGTATTGAAGACACGGTGATCGCCGAATTTTTCCGCCAGGGTTGCCGCTTCGCGGAAAACGCCCCCCAGCCTTCGCCCGACATCCTGGCCATAAAGCAGGGCTTCCGGATGATCTTCCATGATCTCCCGGATGGCGAATAGCGCTGCGTCCACCATCAACACTTTATCCGCGGTCTCCGGTTCGCGGACGCCGGTCTCTTCCGTTACGGGCGTAGGAGCGAACACATGATCGCCTACAGTGGCCGGGTCGGGCTCCGGAGCGGCGATCGCTTTTTCGAATTGACGGGCGACCGCGTCGATGGCCTCCTGCCGGATCACTTGTAAATGTTCTTCGGCGACGCCGAGAGCGCGGAGACGGTTCTCGAGTTTGGGCAGGGGATCGCGGGAGCCGTGTTCCTGCATGTCCGCGTTGTCCCGATAGGTCTCGCGGCGGACGCCGCTGGTATGATGTCCCAGGAGCGGCGTATAAGCCTGTACCAGCCAGGGTTCCCCGGTACGACGGACGGCTTCGACGACTTCGCCCAGGGCCTCATAGCTTTCGAGAAAATCGCTACCGTCGATGCGCAGCCGATGAAGACCCTTGAAACCGGCGGCATATTCATAGGCGTCCATGACGCGGGCCTCATCCCAACGCACGCTGATCCCCCAGCCGTTGTCCTGCACGAGGTAGATAATGGGTAACTGTTTCAGCACGGCGAACTGCAAGGCCTCGCTGACCTCGCCTTCCGTGACGCTGGCATCGCCGAGCGAGCAGAGGACCAGGGGACGCTGGCCATGATCATACGCGATTGTGGCGCCGATCTCCTCCAGGTAGCGCAGGCCTTGCGCCAGCCCGGTAGATGGGATGGCCTGCATGCCGGTGGCGCTGCTTTGGTGCAGCATATTGGGGTGTTCGTCGCCCCGGTAGTTGGGATGGGAATAATATTCCCGGCCACCCGTGAACGGATCACCGGCTTTGGCCAGCAACTGCAGCATGAGCTCATAGGGTTCGAAGCCGAGTCCGAGCAGGAGGCTTTCGTCCCGATAGTAGGGGCTGACCCAATCATAAGGCTGGAGGTGGAAGGCCGCGGCCAGTTGAATGGCCTCGTGGCCGCGCGAGGTAGAATGAACGTATTTACAGAGCGGGCGGTTTGACTCGTAAACGGAAGCCATTTCGGCGGCGGTGCACATGAGCCGCCAGGCTTTTAGCAAAATATCGATCGTAATCATGGGGATGAGTGACCGCCCCGCCCATGCGGGTGGATTATTTTATATCGACAGTGAATAAGCTCTCGTCTTCAATAAAGCCTTCCAGTTCGTCTCCGACCACACATTCTCCCACTCCCGCGGGCGTACCGGTGAAGACCAGGTCGCCGATGTTCACGGAAAAATAATTGGAAATATAGGAGACGATCTTATCGAAATTGTTGATCATCAGGTTGGAGTTACCCTGCTGAACCAATTCCTTGTTTTTGTACATGCAGAAATTGATATCCTTTTTGTTCTTGACGTTTTGCAGGGGTATCCATTTGCCGATGGCGGCGGAGTTATCCCAGGCTTTGGCTTTTTCCCAGGGGAGGCCCTTTTCTTTGAGTTCTGTCTGGATATCGCGCGCGGTAAAATCAACACCTACGGTTACGGCATCGTAATATTTGCTCGCAAAGCGTTCCTGAATGTATTTGCCATTCTTGGATATACGCAGGACGAGTTCGCATTCGTAATGCAGCTCATTAGTGAATTCCGGGTAATAGAACGGTGTATGGGCTTGTAGCAAAGCACTCTTGGGCTTCATAAAAATGATAGGCTCATCCGGAACTTCGTTGTTCAGTTCTTTAGCATGAGCCACATAGTTACGGCCAACACAGAATATTTTCATATTCAATCAGGGTTTTTATATGCGGGAGATATGTTTCTGGAAAATTAGCACATCTCTCGCAATAAGTGAATATCAGCCACCGGAGGTGGCTTATGAAAATGTAATCCAGTTTTCATTCGGCCTGAAGAGACCCTGGGTACTTCCATAGGCATATTGAATATCAAAATACTTACTCATTAAGGATGAATGCAATATTTATGCGAAAATAAAGATTCCCTCCAACAAATCATAGTTCAAACTCCAATTTATTGTACTGGTTCATGGTCCGTTCAATCCCAATGGTGGCAAAGCTTTCGATGATTTCCACCGATCGTTGGACTTTGTTTTGTACTACGGGTAATTCGTTTGCTGCCCACTTGCCTAGTACAAAATCTACCTGCCGGCCTTTGGGGAAATGGTTGCCGATCCCCAATCGTAATCTTGGCCAGGCATCCGTGCCCAGGGATTCCTGGATGCTGCGGAGGCCGTTGTGTCCTGCGTCGCTGCCACCGGGCCGGAGTCTCAGCCTGGTCAGGGGCAGGGCCAGATCGTCGAGCACGACAAGGATATGGTCGAGTGCTATCTTTTCCTTATCCATCCAGTATTTCACGGCGCGACCGCTTTCGTTCATATAGGTGGTAGGCTTAATGCATACCAGGATTTGTCCATGCCATTTGAGTTCCACTTTTTCGGCTAGCCGTTCCGTGTTGAACCCACCACCGAGGCTTGCCGCCAATGCATCCACCACATCGAAGCCAATGTTGTGGCGGGTGCCGGCATAGTCGGCGCCTATATTACCCAGGCCGGCGATCAGGAACTTTCCCATAATTCGGGTCCTTTGAATCAGCCGCCCGTAGCGGCTTTCCACAAAGGGACGGTAAAATAACAAAAACCCGGTTAAACTTTAACCGGGTTCGTACTAAGAAAAATATTTATTTTTTGGCTGCCGCGGGTTTAGCAGCGGCCGGAGCGGCGGCTGCGGCCGGAGCGGCGGCCGGCTTAGCTCCAGCTGCGGGAGCTGTAGCAGCTTCTTCCTGTTTCAACTGACGGGTCAGCACTATCGAAGCGATGGGGATACGGGGAGAGTTGAGGATCTCATAGTTCTCCGCCTTTACATCTTCCACACGCACGTTACCGTTGAGTTCCAGTTCCGTGAGGTCGACTTCGATATTTTCCTTGAGATATTTCGGCAGGGTCTTTACCTTCAGCGCCTTCATCTTGGTGATGAGCTTACCGCCGTCTTTTACGCCTTTAGCGGCGCCGGTGAATTTCAGCGGGATGGTGGCGATGATCTTTTTATCTTCTACCAGTTCCAGGAAATCCGCATGGATCAAGGTATCGGAGACCTTGTCGAACTGCAGGTCTTTGAGGATACACCTGTAAGATCTGCCATCTACCTTGATCTCGGCTAACTGGAAATCAGGTGTGTAGACCAGTGTTTTAAACGACGCCAAAGGAGCTGAAAAATTCACCTCTTTTGCACCCCCGTAAATTACACCGGGCACTTTTTCCTCAGAGCGAAGTTGGCGGGTGGCTTGTTTGCCAATTTCGGTCCTGAGTTGTCCTTCGATTGTAATTGTCTTCATTGTATTTATAGTTGTTAATGACGATTGCCGGCTAATCTATTTATTTCTCAGCTGGGAATGAATGAACAGTCCCGTGATACTTCTGTTCTCGTGTGCGTTGCGGATGGCTACGGCAAACAGTTCAGCCACGCTCAGCACTTTTATCTTGGGGCTCGGACGTTTCAGGGGTATCGTATCGCATACCACCAATTCTTCCAGCACGCTGTTCTCGATGTTCTCGTAGGCTTTCCCACTGAGAACGGGGTGAGTACACAAGGCCCTTACGCTGCGTGCCCCTTTTTCCTTGAGCAGCCCTGCTGCTTTTGCCAGTGTACCGCCGGTGTCGCAGATGTCGTCGATCAAAACGATATCCTTGTCCGTTACATCCCCGATGACGACCATACTGGCGATCTCATTGGCCCTTTTGCGGTGTTTATCGCAGATGACCATTTCGGCATTGAAATAGGTGGCGATCTCCCGGATACGGTTAGCGCTACCCACGTCAGGGGCCGCAAAGGTAAGATTTTCCATGTTAAGTTGCTCAATGTAAGGGATAAAAATGGCTGAGCTGTCCAGATGGTCTACGGGGATATCGAAATAGCCCTGGATCTGGGGGGCGTGGAGGTCCATGGTGATGACGCGGTCTGCTCCAGCTGAAACTAACATATTGGCTATCAACTTACTACCAATAGCCACGCGAGGTTTATCCTTGCGGTCCTGGCGGGCATAGCCGTAATACGGGATCACGGCGACCACTTTGTAGGCGGAGGCCCGGCGTGCCGCATCGATCATCAATAGCAGTTCGAGCAGGTTCTCGGCCGGGGCGCAGGTGCTTTGGATCAGGAAGACCATGTCGCCGCGGATGCTTTCGTTGAAAATGGGTTGAATTTCGCCGTCGCTGAAGTGCTGGATGGTAATTTTTCCGGAGGGGGTACCGAATTGCTGAGCTATCTTCTCGGCAAGGTACTGGGAACCGGTGCCGGAAAAAATCTTGGCTATATGCTGCATATGGATGTTAAAATATCGGCGAAGATACAGTAAGGGAATAAATTATAGCGGATGCGGTTTTGCGGTTTCTGGGTAAAACCCGGGCAAAAAATAAAAGGCCTGTCCTGCGAATGGCAGGTTCAAGCCTTTACTATTTTTATTGGCATGCTCCGACTAGCGGTTGACGGCTACCAGCTGTTGCTTTGCCGTAGTAACCATGGCCGTCCTTTCGGCTGTTTTAGCCGAGGATTTGGCGTTGAACGCGTAAAAGATCGAGGAGCAAACGAAAATGGAAAAGAAGAGGGCCACAATGTACATTCCTGCGCAGAACAGGAAGGGCTGCCAGCCGCCAATGGCGTTAAAAGTGGATCGATTCATTGGATTTTAAGATTAGTTTTCAAAAGATTACGGATTTCAACACCCTAATAACGAAATATGCCGAAGCTTATTTTCGGGGGGGTGAAATGATTTTACAAATTAGGGAAAAAGAATGAGATTTGCAAGGGAGGGTGGGAGAAAATTATGGATGGAACGATTGTCCTGGAGGCGCCGAAGAAGGCCATCAAGGATTGGGCGCGTGAGGAGCGGCCCAGAGAAAGAATGATCAACCACAGGCCTGGTTCTTTGAGCCAGGCGGAATTATTAGCTATACTTATTCGGTTCGGAAGTCGCAAACACAGTGCGTTGGAATTGGCCCGGCAGGTGCTGGACCGATATGGCGATCTGCATGCGATTGGCAGGTGTACGCCCGGGGATCTGATGAAGATCCCGGGGATCGGGCTGGCCAAGGCTACTGCGATCATTGCGGCATTGGAGCTGGGCCGGCGGCTTCGGGATGAGCCGTTACCCGAGCGGCATTTTATCCGGACCAGCCGGGACAGTGCGGATTATGCGCGTCCATGGCTGGAGCATCTCCCCTATGAGGCCTTTGCGGTGATGTACCTAGTGCAGGCCGGTTGGGTCAAGGCATTCGATCTCGTTAGCAATGGGGGTATCTCCAGTACCACGGTTGATGCGCGGCTGATCTTAAAACGGGCACTGGAAGAAGGCGCCGTGAGCCTCATCGTTTTTCATAACCATCCTTCCGGTAGTTTGCGGCCAAGCAAATCGGACGAGCAGCTGACCCAAAAGTTGCATCAGGCGGCGCGGACCATGGACATCAAACTGCTCGATCATGTGATCATCGGAGAAGGCGGGCATTTCAGTTTTGCGGATGAGGGATTGTTGGGGTGACGGTTCGAGCGGACGGCTGCGGGACGGGCCGGAGGTTTTGTTCTAAGCCTGCGCCGACGGTCCGCCGAAGTTCATGGGCAATTGTACCTCTTCCAGGTCCTGGATCTTTCCATTAGCGGCCTCGAAACGGACCACGTTTTCGGAAAGCGCTTTCATAAAACGTTTAGCGTGCTGGGGGGTGAGGATGAGCCTGGATTTCACTTTGCTTTTGGGTGTTCCGGGCATCACGTTGACGAAGTCGATGACGAATTCGGCGTGGGAGTGGGTAATGATCACCAGGTTTGCATACTGGCCCTCTGCTACTTCTTCACTGATCTCGATGTTCAACTGGTTAGCGGGTGGTTGCTGCTCGGCCATAATAAAGATTTTTTTGGGGGAGATTTTCGGTAAAAATACAAAAGGACGTCTTTCGACGTCCTTTTATTATGAAAATGGTGGCTGTACTAAGGTTCCCAGAACAGTTTGGCCGTTAGAGCATCCGTTCCACCAGGCAGGGCCTGGACGGCGGTAGCAGTATTGGCGGAATTGGAAGTGGTTTCATTGGGCGGATACGTGAACCGGAGCGGGAAGGTGCCCGAAGCGCCTTGAGGGGGGCTTACTACATTGATATTAGGTTGGCCGAGCCTTCTTTCGTCGGTCCAGGAATCCCAATTCCGGTTGTAATTAGCGATGAATTCCTGATAGCCTATCACCTGCTGCCAGCTGCTGGAAGCAAGTGCAGTGGTATAGTTCACGGTGGGCTGCGCCAGGTAGGTAGCAGCATCGCTGGCTTGTCCTCCCCACGACTCGATGGAAGCCGTAACTGCATTGTTGTAGTACGTAGCCGCGCTGGAACCGCCGGTGATAAACCCTTGAGCAGCGGCCTCAGCCAGGTAGAACTCTATCTCGGAATAATCCAGAATGTCGCCGGACAGAGCCGGGTTGTATAGATTGGTGGCATTTACCTGGCAACAAAAATCCGAATACTTTTTGTAAGTATTGTTGGGGTTGCCTGCCTGACCGCCCACATAACTCCCATTGTATTGGGTAAAATAAAGGGGGAGCCGCGGATCATTCCAGCCGACCATGGTGCTCACCAGCAGACCGCCGGGCCCGAAATCATGCCGACCACTGTATTCTATGGCCTGCCAGATGCCGTTCGAATTCGTCGGCGAGGAGGGATCATAGCTAAAAAGGGCATTGTCGGTATTGGAAGTAAAGATTCCCGTTGCGATAGCCTGGTTCACTTTTGTGGCGGTGGTAGTCGGATCGGCTACAGCATTCAGCATGGCCATTTTCAGTTTCAAGGAGGCTGCAAATTTCAACCAGGCTGCTGCATTTCCTCCGTAGATCTGGTCTGAGCTGCCCATCGCCGACTGTGTAACATCCAATCCGGCGATACAGGTATCGATCCGCGTCAGCAGGTCGGCATAAACGGTCTTGGCATCGTCGTATTTCGGGAAAGGAATGGTGGTGTTCTCGGCCTGGGTATATGGAATATTCCCATAGGTGGCCACCAGCATGTAGTAGGAATAGATCTCAAGTATGTCGGAAATAACGAGATCGTTCCGCAGCTCGCCCGGTGTTCCGAGAAAACCTTCCGGAAAACTTTGCTTGGCCAGCACGAGGTTGTGGATGGTATTTACATAGAGCTGATTCCAGAAATTGCCCGGGGAGTTGTAATAGGAAAGATTGTAATCCGATTCATACTCGTAGCTATTCTCGTTCCATTCCTGGGAGATCACCCGGAAAGGAGCGGTCCCCACGCCCGGGGAGTTATAAGTATTGACGAAGCTAAGTTCGCCCTGAAGAAAGAGCGCCGTGGCAATCCCTGTTGAGGTGTTCTTGGGCGCCTGGTTCAAAGCGACGCTCATGTTCTTGGTACAACCCGTTGTCAGCAGGGTCGCCGCCGATATGATGATGATTGAAAGCTTTTTCATGCGTGATTGATTTAAAATTTCACCTTAAGAATAAAATTCAGCGTCCTCATGGAAGGATAGGCGCCGTTCTGGAAACCGATAGAGGCATTGCCCGCAGCCTGTCCCTGTTCGGGGTCCGAATAAGGCAGGTCTTTGTGGATGATCCAAAGGTTATGCCCGGACAAGGACAAGTCTATACCCTTGACGGAATGCAGCCCTTCCAATGCCTTCGAAGGAATGGAGTAGGTGAAAGCCACTTCTCTGAGTTTTACATAGCTGGCGCTGTAGATGAATTGCTTTTCAGCCTCGGCCCCCTGGCCGTTACCCGAGCCGAAGGTCCAGAAACCGTTAGTGAGGTCTTCGTAGTTCCTCACAGTATTTGGCTTACCGTCGGGGGTCACGCCTTTCAGGATTATTCCACCGCCTTGAGAGAGCGGTGCGCGAAGGGGGTTGCCGAGGTCGTTCAATCCTCCCGTGCGGGGGTACAGGCCCGAGAAGGACCCATAGTCCAGATCCAGGGAATAGAGGTCGCCGCCCTGGTGAACATCGATCAGGAAACTAAAAGTAAAGTTCTTATAGGTAAAGCTGTTGTTGATGCCGCCATACCAGGAAGGCTGGATGCTACCGATATCGGATAATGCATTCGAGCTGTCATTATACAAGCCTTTCAACGGACCTGAAGCGAAGATCTGCCGTTGCCCGTTTACGTAGGTAAAGTCGGTACCCCGGATCACGCCATAGGGATGACCGACTTCCGCAACGATCTGGACATTGTTCTGCAGGGTCGCGATGGCATAGGAGGGCTGACCGCCATACAGGGATAGCACTTTATTTTTTGGCTTCGTCCAGTTAACCCCGATGTTCCAGGAGAAGGTCCGGGTACGTACCGGGGCGAAATTCGCCGTGAGCTCAACACCTTCGTTCTCCACCGAACCGCCATTAACATAGAATTGATTGTAACCGCTGGCTGTGGACACGCTTACGGGCAGGATCTCATTGCTCTGGACCGAATGGTAGTAGTCCGCCGTTAAGTGAATACGGTCGTTGATAAAGCCCAGATCGAGACCGGCCTCCCATGTTTTATTCTGTTCGGGGAGCAGGTTCTGATTGTTATTGATCGTGAGATTATTTGTAGTGGTAGGAGCCATGGTAGCCTGACCGTTGAAGGGCGGGTTGATCTTATAGGTATTGTATACCGAGTAGTAAGGAGCATCGCCCCCCACCTGGGCATAATTGGCCCATACCTTGCCATAGGAAAGCCAATTGACACTTGGCAGAACTTTAGAAAAGACCCAGTTCGCAGATACCGAGGGATAGTAATACGTATTGTTGTTTGCCGGCAGTGTAGAGGACTGATCCCTGCGAAGGGTTCCGTCGAGAGTGATCATATCCTTCCAGGTAACGGTAGCTCCTCCATAAAGGCTGTTGATCTCCTTAATATTCAGCACTTCGGTAGGTGCATTCGGTGCCTTCAGGGAATTGGACAGGGACCAGTAACCCGGCAGAACCAGGCCGCCGTTGGTGCTGGCAAAGATAGAATTGTAGTTGTCCCGCTGTACGTTACCCCCAAGAAGCGCCTTAATGTTGAAGCTTGCGCCGACATTCTTGTTGAAGTTCAACTGGGCGTTGAAGTTGTTCTCGTTATAGGTGACGTTCTGACGGTTGTAGAAGGACGGCTCGACGCTCCCGATATTGGCCCTTTGTTCGATCTCCTGGTTGTAGTAGTCTTCGGTAACCGTTCCACTGAGCGTCAGCCAATCCGTGAGGGTCGCATTTACTTTGGCATGCCCCGTATACCGGTTGCGGGAATCCGCTTCGTAGTTCTGGTAGGCTGACCAGTATTCATTGTCGTGGTACGCGGGAATGCCGATGTTGCCGAGCGAATTGGAGCCATAGCTGCCGTCACTATTCTGCCAGTTCCAGGTCGCATCGGTGAAGGAATTGAAATAATCATGCTTCAGCGATTGGATATTGACATTGCTGGGCCACCACTGGCGAAAATCCGTCATCGGATTCGTCGTGGCCGTATACTGGTACAGGTATCGGTTAAGGGCATTCTCGTTCACATAATTCAATCCGGCTTCCACGCTCACCTTGCTGGTAATATTGTAAGTCGTGAGCAGATCGAAGAGGTTCTTATGGATCGCGGAATTGGGCATATAGCCCTTCTCATCGTCGCGGGTGTAAGAGAATTTGTAGGTGCCCTGTTCGCTGCCGCCCGTGACCATTACATTTTCTGTACCGGTGATCGGCGTCACAAAATAATCGGTAGGGTTGTGATGAGCAGCGGGAACCCATGGCGTCGCCTTATGAAAGTTAGGATCGGTGGGCGAGAAGGCATCCCAGTTGTACACCAAAAGGTTCTTGTTGTAAAGAGGCCCGGTCGCGGCGTCGTCACCCGTGGCCGGAACGGTGATGGGATTGTTATTGCTCCAGGGCACTGTGGGATAATTGAAGCCGTTGGTCGTCCCGTCGTAGCCCTCGCCGTAATTGAGCTGATAGGAAGGCAGGGTGGACGGATCGGGGCTGCCTACACTTGCCCCGAAAGAAGCCTGAACGCCTACCCCTTTACGCGCACTGCCGCGTTTCGTAGTGATCAGAATGACGCCGTTCGAACCACGGGAACCGTATAAGGCGGATGCGGCGGCGCCTTTCAGAACGCTTATAGACGCGATATCGTCGGGGTTCAGATCCGAAGCCGCGCTACCGAAGTCATAGCCCCCGCCGGTGGTAATGGTGTTGTCGTAAGGCACACCGTCGATCACAAATAGCGCCTGGTTGCTCTGGGTGAGCGATTTGAAACCACGTAGAATAGCGTTCGTCGAGCCCCCCATGGCATTGCTCGCGGTTATCTCGAGGCCGGAGACTTTTCCGGAAAGGTTGTTCACCACATTGGTAGTGACCACTTTGGTCACATCGTCGCCGGAGATCTGCTGAGTAGCATAAGGAAGCGTATTCCTGCTTCTGCGAGAACCCAACGCCGTTACGACGACTTCGTCGAGGTTGCTCGACTGCCGGGTCACCTGGATGTTCAGATTGCTGCCGTCACCTACAGGCACTTCTTTGGCGGCGATGCCGGCCCCGGTGATGACCAGTGTCTGAGAAGAGGAAACTTTGATGGTAAAATTGCCGTCTGCATCGGCGCTGACGCCGCCGCGGGCGCCTTTAACTTTTATGGTAGCGAAGGGGACCGGCTGTCCCTGCGGATCCACTACCCTTCCTGTGACAGTCTTTTGCTGTGCTAAGGTCAGCATCGAGCATAGCAACAATGCCGCCATTAAGGAGAACGTTTTTCTCATGAGAGTTAATGTTTAGTCTAACCGGTGAAGCGTACACCGGTATTTCATGAATGAATAAAATAGAATTCCCAACGGATCACCTAGGATCGTTGTAGCCCTGAAGAAGAACCGTACATGATTTTGAAATGTGAGGTTAGCGCGGGAGGGGGCTGGCCTTTCTGGCGGATGCTGTGTGGCTCCGCCGTTTGACGCGCATATGACCATACGAATGATCGTACAGCCACTGCGAGCAGTGTAAGTTTACTCATGTTGACAATATGTTTTGATAAAAATCACCATCGGGGGGGCTCAAAACCCCCGAAAGTTAAATTTTGGTCAATATTATGTAAAATATTTGAAAAATATCCCGATTTTTCGGACTTCAGGGTTTGCAGGTAGCACGTTACATGTAAAAGCCAGAAAAGCAAGGCCTTAAATGGAGGACCCCCGGAAAGTGCAAAAGGACGTCTAAAAGACGTCCTTTTGCAAAAGTATCGACCCGATCAACTATGGGTCCCGGAACTAAGATCATTTCACAAAAAACAGTTTTGTAGTTCTAAGATCTCCGCCTATGGCCTGTGCCGCCGCGGCGACATTCACGGAATTGACGTTTGTTTCCGCAACCGGATAGGTAAATCTGTAGGGGAAAGTAGAAACAGCGTTGGCTGGTGCGGGGAGCACGGGGTAGCCCAGTCTTCTTGTTTCCGTCCACGCATCCCATGCCCTGTTATACAAAGCGATCCATGCCTGCGTTCCGATCTTTTGCTGCCAGGTACCGGCGGCGGTAGCATAGGTAACAGAAGGCTGTGCATAATAGGCAGCGGCATCCGTCGGCGCTCCGCCCCACATGACGATAGATGAATCTACGCCGTTCTTGTAGAAAACGTCCGCTGTGCCGCCCACATTATAACCTCTTGCGGCCGCTTCAGCCAAATAGAATTGCACTTCGGGGTAGTCCAGAAAATCTCCTCTGAAATTAGAAGCTTTGATAGTGGGAGTCGGATTGGAATTGCCAAAATAGCCTCCACCAACACCAGGAGGAAGACCACTATAAGTCGTCTGGGTATCGGACTGCGTTGTAAAGTACAGCGGCAGCCGCGGGTCGTTATTCGATTCCAATTGGTTGATAAAGGTTGAACAAGCATCGAAATCTTCAAATCTCGCTCCTAAGATCATAAAGTTATAGATAGGATTGACATAGGGAGGCGAGGTCGTATACTGGAAATAAGCATTATCAGCATTCGATGTAAACACATTCGGTGCGGCAGCTTCAACGGCCGTCTTGGCGTCGGCATTATCCACATCCGCGATAAGGATCCCCATTTTCAACTCCATGGAGCTTCCGTATTTTATCCACTCGTCGATGTCGCCACCATATACCTGGTCCGCCGTACCGATGCCGCCATTTGCGTCATTTAAAGCAGCAATGTCTGCCGACAAGCGTTTCAACAAATCTTTATAGATCGTCATTGCATCGTCATATTTGGGAAAGGTAGTACTTACGATCTGAAAAGCCTGAGAATAGGGAACATTGCCATAGGTAGTCACCAGGTAATAAAATGCCTGTACTTCTGTGATATCGATCTGTGCATGGACATTGGCGAGCTGACCGGCATCTGTAATTTGCGATTTAGCCAGTGAATCCGCCCGAACCAGGTTTGTTAAGACATTCGTATAAAGAACGTTCCAGTCCAGATCGGGGATACCCCTGTACAGAATATCATACTGGCTTTCATTCAGATAGGTTGTTTCTTGCCAATACTGCTCGAAAAAATTCTGTGGATTATAGTCGTAATCCGCATTGTTGAGCAGGAAAGACAGATAATACTGGCCCTGGGTGAACAGCGCATTGTATAACATTGTCGGCGGATTTTTAGGATCGACATTCAATTTGGTCAAATCTTTTGTACATCCGCTTAATAATAGCAAAAGGACCGGCGCTATTAAAAACTTTCGGTTGAATATTTTCATTATGATTACTTTAATAATTCCTAAAATAATTTTATTCTCCTATTCCCTTAGAAGTTAACTTTCAAGTTAACTGAGACTTCTCTCACTGACGGGTATGCACCAGATTGGAAGCCGCTGATATTACCAAAGCTCGTTCCGGCTTCCGGGTCGGCATACAATAAGTTTTTATGAATGATCCACAAATTGTGTCCGATCAACGACAACTGCACTCCTTTAACCGATTTTGTGTTTGCCAATAGCTTGTGAGGTAAAGAATAGGAAATAATCGCTTCTCTCAGCTTTACATAGCTGGCATCGTACACAAAATTCTTGTCCGGAGCGGCGCCAAAACCATATGCAGAGCCGGCAAAACTGGCGTCGATATACTGAGTGTTAGGTTTGCCATCGGAAGTAACGCCCGGTAAGATAACGCCGCCGCCATTGGATAAGGCAGACCTTTTGGGCTTGCCATTCGCATTATTTCCGGCAGTGTTCGGATACAGGCCATCGTACTGACCAAAATCCTGGTCGAGGGAAAATACGCTGCCGCCTTTCTTCCAGTCAACCAGGAAGCTCAACGTGAAATCTTTCACGCGCAGGCTGTTGTTGATACCGCCGATCCATTTAGGTTGAATGGATCCAATGGGTTCATTTTCGTCGGGAGTTTTTTCATAAGCGCCGGTCGCGTCAACAGTGGGTTTTCCACCTGTGTAAATAAAATCAGATCCACGGATCTGACCATAGGTCGAGTGCAAAGGTGCATTTATGGACGGGCCGAACGGGAATGCTCCCAATTGGAGGTTTTTTGCTTCAGCACCAGAGGCATCTTTGAACAGCTGTACGACCGTATTCCGGTTTTGAGACCAGTTCACTCTGATATCCCACTGGATATCTTTTGTTTTAACAGGCGTGCCGTTTACGCTAAGCTCCACGCCCTTGTTCTGCATCGAACCGGCATTTTCATATGCATAATTGAATCCAGTGGAAGCAGAAACGGTCACCGGAAGAATTTCATCGATCGTCTTTGTAGAATAATAAGAAGCCGTCAAGCCCAATCTATTGTTCAGGAAGGCCAGTTCCAAGTTTGCTTCCGGGCTCCTTGTACGTTCCGGCCGCAGAGACGCGTTGTTCTTGGTATTCTGTAAAGACCCTACCGCGTTTCCGTTATAAGGTGACAGGATCTTATAGGTGTCGTACACGCTATATACCGGCGCATCGGCGCCCACTTCTGCATAGTTCGCACTCAGTTTGCCATAACTTAGCCAGGTAAGGTTGGGCAGCAGTTTAGAGAACACAAACCCTAAAGCCACAGAGGGGTAGTAATAAACATTATTCCCATTTGGCAGCGTAGAAGATACGTCTCTCCGCAGGGATCCATCTAAGGTAAGGAAGTCGTTATACGACAAAGTGGCTGAAGCATACAGGCCATTGATCTCTCTGATCTGATCTGTTTCCGTCGGTGCAAGCGGAGTGGAAGCGGAGTTAGCCAAAGACCATAAACCGGGAAGGGTCAAACCGCCATTGGTCGATGCATTGGTCGTTGCGTCTTCGCTATGTCTTAAGTTAGCGCCGGCCAAAGCACTCAAATTAAAGGCAGAGCCTAAATTCTTATGAAAATTCGCCATCAGGTCCACGTTCCTTTCATAAAAATCATCTGTGAATTTTGTGTACTTGGCAACTGCCACTGAAGCAGTATTCGTCCGTTCTTCCTGAAGCCAATGATATTGGTCCAATGATACACGGCCGGTGAATGAAAGCCAGCTGGTAGCATCCCATTTTGCATTTACATTGCCGATAATACGCTTACGGTTATCACTTTCATAGCTCTGATAACGCCAGAAATAAGGGTTATCCCAGTATGCCGGTTTGGACACTTGAGAAGGATTTCCCCAGTTCCAGGTAGTATTCCCTTCTATGGGCAAATTTGCCGTTCTGAAATAAGCGTCCTTCAATTCCTTCATATCCACATTCATTTCCCACCATTCCCGGAATTCCATCATGGGGTTAGGCTGGTCTTGACCGGAATAACCCGTACCATATCTTCCGATCGTGGGCAGGTCATAATAGTTGGCTTCGCCGCCCACCTGGAGATTTTTCAATAAATTATACGTAGCAGCAAAAGTGAAAATGTTCTTTTGTTGGTTGCTATTGGGCAGGATACCGTTCTCATTGTCTCTGGTATAACCAAATTTATATGAGCCGTTTGCATTTGAATTCGTTATCAATAAGCTTTGGGAATTAGACACAGGGGATTCCAAATAAGTGGCAGGTCCGTTCTTTGCCGCTACCCATGGTCTTTCTGTTTGATAGTATTGTGAAGTAGGGTCGATAGCATCCCATTGATAGACCATTAAGGTTGGGTCAAAAGCTGCACCATAAGAAGCATCTTCGGTGGTCGGCACCAAGGGGCCTAAGCCCTGCTTGCCGGTATAACTGTAGAAATAGGGTTGAAAAGGATCAGATGTTCCTACCCCATATTGAGCAGCATAGCCTGCACCATATTGATTTTGATATTTTGGAAAGGTGCTTTTGTCATACCAACCCTTTTTTACTGCCGTATTAAACACGACATTGAGACCATTCGAGCCTTTTTTAGTCGTGATCAGGATAACGCCATTACTTGCTCTTGAACCATAGAGCGCAGTTGCCGCGGCGCTTTTTAAAACGGTAATGGATGCAATGTCATCCGGGTTCAAGTCAGAGATCGGGCTGCCATAGTCGTAGCCACCGCCACCAGTCATCTGAGTCGTGGTATTTGTATTATTGTTATTGACTGGCGTTCCATCGATGACGAAAAGCGCCTGGTTGTCTCCGGTGATCGACTTATATCCTCTTAAGATCACATTCGTGGAGCCGCCGATAGTGTTGCTTTGAGAGATCTGCGCACCGGCAATCTTACCGGACATCGATTGAGCGATGTCAAAAGTCCTGTTATCGCTAACGTCGGCTCCCGAAATCGTTTGAGCAGCGTAGGCGACGCGATTGCGACTTTTTGTGACGCCCAGGGCCGTGACCACGACTTCGTCGAGGCTGCTGGTCTTCCGGGATACCTGGATGCTCAGGTCGCTGGTTTCGCCCACGGGGACTTCCTTGGCGGTGATGCCGGCCCCGGAGATGACTAGCGTGGTAGACGGGGAAACTTTGATGGAGAAATTGCCGTCTGCATCGGCGCTGACGCCACCGCGGGCGCCTTTAATTTTTATGGTAGCGAATGGGACAGGTTGTCCCTGTAGATCCACTACCCTTCCTGTGACAGTCTTTTGCTGTGCTAAGGTCAGCATCGAGCATAGCAACAATGCCGCCATCAAGGAGAACGTTTTTCTCATGAGAGTTAAGTTTTAGTTATAACCGGCGAAGCATACACCGGTATTCAATGAATGAATAAAAAAATCAACGCATCGTTCCCGATCGTTGTGGCTCCGAAGAAGAACCTTGTATGATTTTGGAATGAAAGACCAGCGAAGGCGGGGGTTGGCCCTTTGGACGGGGGGTGCATGACTCCGCCGTTTGATCAGCAGATGACGATACGGATAAACGTATTGCCGCTGCAAATAGTGTAAGTTTACTCATGTTGTGATTTGTGACAGTTAGGTATAAGGGGACTCAAAACCCCTTATTGTTAAATTTTAGCCAATATTATGTAAAATAATTGATAAATATTTCATTTTTTGGGGGTGCTATCTGGCTTCATTGAGATAGTCAATGAGGCCTTTGACGAAATTATCGTCGATATCGTCCAGCTTGTGTCGGGAAAACCATGCATCGACGCGGGTTTTCTCGCCCGTGAACACGCTTTTGATCGATTTCCTTTTCAATTCGAATACCCCGGCGCTGTCTTTCCCCGCGACCCAGAAATAGGTTTCCGTATCGACGTATTCGTCGTAATTATTGCCGGATTCCGTGAGGCCATTAGATACATAGTTCGCTTTTACAAATTTGGTTTTGATGGACTTATACGCGCTATAGCGGGGTCCGGCGGCGATCAGCTGAAAATAGTTGATCTTGCTCAGGATGGGGACATTGAGGAAGATAAAGAAGGTATCCGGGGTCTTGAAGGCGAAGGCGAGGACCTTTTCCTTATCTACTTCCAGGTAATTTTTCGCGTCCTGGGCGATCATCAATTGACCGTCGATCTTGTCGAAATTCATCAGGAGGAGAGAGTCCGTAATGACGCGGCCGGTATTATCGACGACGATGCCATGCGCAAAGTTTTTTAACAGGTAGCGGTTGCCTTTGGTATCTTCCTGGTGGGTGAGCACCGGCAGCATAGCGCCGGCATTCAGCGTGTTCAGGGGGCCGAAACCGTTGACGGTAGTGACGACCATCTTGACCTGCGCCTGTTTATAGCCTATTTGTCCCTGTGTGGGCGGGTTTGCCACCATAAAGGTAGCCCGGTACTGGCCGTTACTGAAGTCTGCGCCGCGGGTGTAATTCTCAAAGGCGCTGGTGATGATCTGTTCCGTGGTGGCTTGCAAATGGTTATCGTTAGCCGGCGCGGAGCCGGTGACGATCGCTTCTCCAAGCGAAGCCGATCTGGGTTGGAGGGCAATGGCGAGTGCATTCCGGTTGCCGGGAAGCAGGGTCGTATCTCCGAAGCCGACCGCGGAGATGATCAGGGAATCGTTGGCGCGGACCTTGAGGCTGAATGCGCCGTAGGTGTCGGTGCTGGTCCCCGTGTGCGCGTTTTTTATCCGGACCGAGGCGGAGGGTATGGGGTTGCCGTTGTTGTCGGTGACCTTTCCGGTAAGGGCGACCCTTTGAGCGCGCAGGGTCGGAAGGACGAGCAGGGACAGGGCAAAAATGGAAAGGCATTTTCTGATAAGGATCATAAGAAGACGGTTTAAATGCTGTTGACAATTTACGAAAAATGAAAAAGCCATTCGTTAAAGGTGAATGGCTTTTTCATGCTGATCATATCTATATTGTCCCGCTAATTCCTGGAGACAAAAGTGAAACTATCTGTGATGTTTTTTTCCTCTGTACCCGTGTTCACGATGACGTTGATGGTATAGACGCCGGTGGTCGGATTAGCCGTGATCGAGGGGCCGCCGATGATGGACACGCCTTTAGGGATCGAGTTCGGATCGATCGAGACGCTAAAGGAGCCCGTTACGGCAGCGCCGTTGGTGTTGGTAAAGCTCACGATGTAGCCCAGGGCGGTGCTGTCGGTAGTAGAGACTTCGATATCCGAATTGTCCAGCGGGGTGAAGATGGCGGGGTTATTCAGGTTCTGTGCAGGGGTCCCGGTGCCTGCAGAATCGTAATAGATCGTCGTATTCTGGTTATAGAGGCCGCCGATGGGTGCGCCGATCGTATGCAGGTACATGATGCTGAAGTTGGAGGCGACGGTATAGCCCGGTGCGGAAATCCGGATGGGCATGCCGTAGTTCTGTGTGAGATCGATCTTGTCGGGATAGATCACGATCGCGAAGGTGTCGATGCGTTTCCCGGCGGGTATGGTGCCGGAAGCCTGGACGATCTTGTAACAGGAGTCGGGCAGCGCGGTATAAGTGAGTCCGTCGTTGGCAAAGTTGTCCTGAAGCGCGCTGTCGTCGATAGCAACATTGGTCGTCAGCGGTTTGCTGAGCGTATTGGGCCCGGCAATATTCCCGTAGTACCATATGGTATCAGAGGCATCCAGGGAGTTGAAGGTGATCTGGTCGCCGCCAAAGAATTCCAACCCGGTGCCGACGCCGTTGTCCTGTGCTCCGGCCGGATACATCATCTCGATGACCGTACCGAGATGGGTCAGATCGGTGGAGGGCGTATCTTTTAAACAACCCGTGCCGGTTACCAGAGTCAACGCGGCAGATATAATAAACAATAGTCTTCTCATAATTTTCTTTTTAGTATGATTTTGTTAGGGCATCCAGAATACCTTGGATGTCATATTGTTGATCGTACCTTCCGCGGTGACGTTCGCCGTATTAAAGCTGTATTCGGAAGTGGGATACTGCAACCGGTAAGGGATATGTGTGGCGACGCTGCCGTCGAACTGCGAGACGGGCAGGCTGGCGGGGATGCCCAGCCGGCGCCAGTTGTTCCAGGCGGCCAGCGGGTCAAGGCCGGAGTAAGCGACCCAGGCCTGGGTGATAATGGTTGTCAGCCCGGTGGCGGTGGTATATCCTACATTGGGGTTCGAGGCCTGGTTCGTCAGGTAGGTAGAAGAGGACATGCTGGTGACGCCCAATTCCCGGAAAGATTCTGCCACTCCCTGTGCGTATAGGGTGGAGGGAGTACCGCTGATGTAGCCGTCGAGGGCGGCTTCCGCCTGCAGGAAGAAGCTTTCGCAGGCCGGCAGGATGATGGCCGGAGAGCTGGCGGTTCCCAGGAGACCAGGGCCCATGCCCGAGATATGCTGGTTATCCTGGCCGGTGGAGACGTTGCTGCCGAAGGGACGGCCGAGGACGACGCCATCGGTGTTGGGCGCGAACATCTGGGATGACCGGGGATCTGAATTGGCCGCCATGAAATTCACGATATAGCTGCAGGCGCGGTAATAGGATTCGTTTTGCTGGGGCGCGCCGGCGGTGCTAAGACCCATATCGTAATAGAAGGGGCTTTGCTGTCCTTCGCTGGAGTTGGTGTAACCGGGTTGGACCGCAGCGTCCTCGCCGGCCTGCAGGAAGCCATAGGTGGAGGTTCCCTGTAAGGCGCTGGTGATAAAGGCTGCTCCGCCGGAATATTGGGTCGTGTTCATCGCGAGCTTGAGCTTGAGGGTGTTGGCGAACTGGATCCACTCGCCCATATTGCCGCCGAACAGAATGTCGTAGTTACCCGGGTTTTCCACGTTGACATTGGCGGTATCGTTGCTGATAAGGGCGATACCGGTATTCAGCAGGGCGATACAGCTGTCGTACACATCCGCGGCCTTATCGTATTTTGGAAAATCGACAGTGCCGCCCTGCAGCGCCTGGCTGTAAGGGACATCGTTGTATTGGTCGACCAGCCGTTGGAAATTAAATGCCTCCATGATCTTACCCATGCCGACATAATAACCGCCGTTGGGGTCTTTGGCAGCTACGGCTTCCATCTGACGAAGATTCTCGATAACGAGATAACCGGAGTTCCAGTTGTCCGCGCCGTAGTCTGTAGTCGTCTGGTAGGTCAGGGTCTGCGTATTCGGGATAAAGTCGCCGCTGACGGCCCAATAGCCCATATACAGGTTAATATAATCCGGATCGCCGTAGGTGGTGGAATTGATGGTCTGGCCTCCCCGGGCGATATCGGCGGTCTTTTTGATCGCGCCCGAGAGGATGAGCTGTGGAGAAACGGCGTCGGGCGTAGGATTATTCGGGTTGTTGTCGTTTATATTGAACGTATTTTTCTGACAGCCGAACGCCACTAGCAGCACTATGCACAAAGGCAGCCATAAAGATCTTGAAATTCGCTTATACATGTTACTCTATTTATAGTTGAATAGATTAGAATGTCACATTCAGGTTGGCGCCCCAGATGCGGGTAGGCGGCGCCTGGTTGTAGGAATTCTCCCCGATGGCATTGCTCGTATCTTCCGAGAACTCGGGGTCGGTCCACTGGTTGGTCTTGGGTCTGAACATGAAGAGATTCCTTGCCGAGAGGGTCAGCGTGGCTGCCTTGACCAGCTTCTGACCGCCGAAGAAGGTCTGTACGGGGATCTGATAGCTGACGGCGACTTCGCGTACTTTCCAGAAAGATGCGCTTTCCACCCAGGGTGAAGCGACGTTATTGAAGAGGCCCGGCCAGAGATTGAAGTTCGCGTCGTTCACTTCGACGTTCGTATTCGGAATATATTTCCCGTTGCCGGCGTCGATCACGGAGTTGGGGAAGATGAAGCGTTGCCGCTGCGATTGCGTCGTATAGGAGCTTACGCCGGTAAAAGCCATGTACTGACCTATGGAGTTATAGGTCTTGTAACCGCCGCGATAGTCGGCCGTGGCCGTAAGCGAGATGGCTTTCCAGGTGACGGTGCCGGTGAGGCCTACGATATCTTTGGGTGTAGCATTGCCGAGGACCTTCAGTTGAGAGCTGATGGAGGGCAGGCCGGTCACCGGGTCTACGATCACCTGGCCCGCGGGGCTGCGAACCCAGTCGTTCCCCTCGATCACAGGGAAGAGCTGCCCTACGACGGCATAGGCGTTACCGTTATTAGCGTTGAGGTTGCCGGTATAATTATATCCGGAAGCCGAGCTGATATTGAGCGAATTTACGCCGCCGTTGATCGATTTGACCAGGGTGCGGTTATAGGTGTAGTTTACTTTCGCGGAGACGGTCCAGTCTTTTGTCTGGATGATATTGCCCTTGAGGTCCAGTTCCACGCCTTTGTTATCCGTATTGGCCGCATTCACGAGGGCGGTGGCATAGCCGCTGGAATAAGGCAGGGAGGCCTTCACAATACCGTTCGAGAGCATCTGATCGTAGAAATCGGCGCTGAAGGTAATGCGGCTGTGGAGGAAGCCGAAATCTGCGCCGACCTCTTTCTCCTTGACTTGTTCCGGTTTGATATTCGGGTTGGCCAGGTTGGTCGTCAGGGCGAAGCCG
>Ga0210396_10001001_pt1 | contig 32220 bp, 29 predicted proteins | sample IncBWH17OmetaG_FD_155466 | JGI IMG/M metagenome (GOLD analysis project Ga0210396, IMG submission 155466) | Forest soil microbial communities from Barre Woods Harvard Forest LTER site, Petersham, Massachusetts, United States - Inc-BW-H-17-O ...
GAAATAAAATAAAGCTGTTTTAGCCCGATTTGAATTGTTCTCTTGTTGGTTAAATCTGACTCACGCTGCTTTGTTTTCATATGGTGGTATGGGGGATAGAGTATTTTTAAATAAAAAATCAGTATAATAACTGACTCTCAAATATAATAGTTTAATAATATTCTGATTCTAATTAGTTAAGTGTATAATTATGTATAGAAAGCTAAGTTGGGTAAGTACCTTTGTTGCTTAAAATTAAAAAAGCCCCTGAGTTCTCAGGAGCTTTTTATCGTTTTAGTAGCGGGGGCTGGATTCGATCCGCCAGCTGGCGGATATGAGTCCTAAGAGACTCATGAATAGAAGGAATAAGCGCCCTTATGAATTTTCTTCCTTGGGCAGTCTTTAATTGTTTTTCACGAACCATTGCCTCTGTTTTAGTTGTATGTTCTTCAGAATATATTATAACCCATGGCCGATATTTAACAGTAAACCCTTTTGTTGCTATTTCATTGTGGAGGCGAAGCCTGGCTTCTAGATTGGAACTGAAGCCAATGTATATTTTGTCGTAATTCTTTGAATAAAGTGCGTAAACTATAAACATGGCTTAAAATTAAAAAAGCCCCTGAGTTCTCAGGAGCTTTTTATCGTTTTAGTAGCGGGGGCTGGATTCGAACCAACGACTTTTGGGTTATGAGCCCAACGAGCTACCTCTGCTCTACCCCGCAGTATGAATTTCGTGATGCAAATATACACTATTTTGATGGGTTTTTGAATTGAAACAGGATATTTATGAACAGATATGAACAAAATAGCCCGAATATGCATTGCCCTATCTTATAATAAGAGACCTTGATAAGAACATTGTTTGTCATTCGTCTGCAAAAAGGGGGCAAGTGTCTAATACTTTATTTTAAACGAAAAAAATGTGGTTTTAGTATATGGTTTTGATGCTTATAAGTCAAAAGGTGCAACTATATGTTACTTTTGCAGTAATTAAATAAAATATGGGTAAGGCACATAAAACAGGTTGGATAAGCGTAATAGGTAACCCTAATGTGGGGAAATCGACACTGGTAAATGCTTTGGTGGGCGAAAAACTATCTATTGTTACCCATAAGCCTCAAACCACAAGGCACCGTATTACTGCTATTGCCAACGAAGCCGATTACCAAATGGTCTTTTCTGATACTCCGGGTGTTATAAAGCCCCATTACAAAATGCAGGAAGCCATGATGAAAAAGGTAGGTGAGGCCATGGAAGATGCGGATATTATAATGGCCGTTACCGATACCGAAGAAAATGGCTTTAGCGAGAACCTGGTGAAGAGATTGCAAGGCGTTAAAGTTCCACTTATAGTTGTGTTGAATAAGGTTGATCTGAAAAAGCAGGAAGAAACCGCCAGGAAACTGGAGATAATTAAAACCCAGTTAAAATCAAATGAATTGATAGTAGTATCAGCCTTGCAGGGTTTTAATGTGCCCGAGCTTAAAAAGATATTGATTGGTTATTTACCCGAAGGAGAGCCTTTCTTCCCAAAGGAACAGATGTCTGACCTTCCGGAGAAGTTTTTTGCAGCTGAAATAATACGTGAGAAGATACTTATGTATTATCAAAAAGAGGTTCCATATTCAGTAGAAGTGATAATAGAAGAGTTTAGAGAGACGGAAAAGATTACTTTTATACGCGCTGTTATTTACGTTAACCGCCATACCCAAAAGGGAATTATAATTGGGCACAAGGGTGAGGCCCTTAAAAGAACAGCCACGGCGGCCCGCAAGGATATGGAAAAATGGCTGAACGCTAAAGTGTTTTTAGAGGTTCAGGTAAAGGTTAAGAAAGACTGGCGTGATAGTGAGAATCAATTAAAGAACTTTGGATATTTATAAGGTATGTCGAGAATTGTAGCAATAGTAGGAAGGCCCAACGTAGGGAAATCAACGTTATTTAATAGGTTAACAGGTATACGCGATGCCATTGAAGATCCGACCGCTGGGGTAACCCGCGACAGGCACTATGGTCGCGTAGAATGGAACGGTGAATGGTTTACATTGGTAGATACCGGTGGATATGTGCACGGTAGTGATGATATTTTTGAAGGTGAGATACGTAAACAGGTTCAGTTTGCTATTGACGAGTCGAATTTGATATTGTTTTTAGTTGATATAGAAGAAGGACTTACTCCATTTGATGAAACCGTAGCTGATATGCTACGCCGCAACAAGAGTAAGGAACGTAAAGTAATAATGGTTGCCAACAAAGCTGATAACCACGAAAGGGCATCTCAGGCGGCTGAATTTTATGCACTCGGTATTGGTGATCTCTATCCTGTTTCGGCTGTGAGTGGTGCTGGTACAGGCGATCTGTTGGATGATGTGATAAAGAGCCTTGGTGAACATAAGGATGAGCATTATGATGAAAGCCTTCCGCGTATAGCTGTTGTGGGCAGACCCAACGTAGGCAAATCATCGCTGATTAATACTTTGCTTGAAGAGAACCGCCAGATAGTAACTGAAATAGCAGGTACAACCCGCGATGCTATTGACATGCGTTATACGCGTTTTGGACACGATCTGTTATTGGTAGATACAGCCGGGGTACGTAAAAAGGCCAAGGTGCATGAAGATGTGGAGTTTTACTCCGTGATGCGGAGTGTAAAAGCTATTGAACGCTGTGATGTTTGCCTTATTTTAATTGATGCTACGCAAGGATGGGAACAACAGGATATGAGTATTTTTTCGCTTGCTGTAAACAATCATAAAGGTGTAGTAATAGTAGTGAACAAATGGGATTTGATGACCAAGGAAACCAACTCGGTTGATTATTACAGTGAGGCTATTCGTTCAAAGTTGGCCCCGTTCAAAGATGTTCCTATTGTCTTCACTTCAGTTCATGAAAAGCAAAGGTTGATAAAGGTATTAGAAACAGCTATGCATGTTTATACTTGCCGCAAACAGCACATATCAACTTCTAAGTTAAATGAAGCTATATTGCCTGTTATCGAGCTTAATCCCCCACCATCGTATAAAGGAAAGTATATACGCATCAAATACATGACGCAGTTGCCCACAGCGTTTCCTTGCTTTGTCATGTTTTGCAACCTGCCGCAATATGTTCAGGAAAGCTATAAGCGTTTCCTGGAAAACAAGTTCCGCGAGTTATTTGATTTCAAAGGTGTACCAATAGAGATATTTTTCAGGAAGAAGTAATTCTTATTTCTTTCAACATAGCGTTCACAGGGGTGTATAGAGTTCCACAGAGAAATAGTATGTAGAGTCACACACAGTTCTCGTTCTTCATTTTTATCTTTTCACTTTAAACTTTTAACTTGCCTAAACCTCTGAACACGGTTTACACTTTTGCAAATGTGTCAACCATCAACCTATTGGTTTTCAGTAAAATGATTTCAGTAAAAAAAGAGTGTTTGTAAACCGACTTTGGCGATTGCTCCTTCATTTTTTTATACGCAAAATATCGTTATAAATATGTCAAAAGAATTTTCAATTCCTCTCCTTGATCAATTGTGAAACAATAGTTAATTCTGTTGAGGCTAAGCCCCTATAAGTAATGAGGGAGAGTGGTGAGGTCTGTGCTTGCAAAGGTACCATTTGTGTATACTGCCTCAATTAAATTGGCATGATAGTTTTGAACAGGTCATATTACACCGCTGAACTGTGCTTGCCGTATAAAATAAATACATGCATGCTTAGCTCAGGTGCTATGAAGGTTTTCTGTAATGCCTACCTTTGTGGAAATCAATGAGAAGTTTTAAATGAGAAAATTACTTTCCCTGCCAGTTCATAAGATTATTTTTTGTTTTTGCTTCCTGCCATTCTTCCTGTATATATTGGTTTTTGAATTTTGGCTTTCTGAAATAAATGCTTCAACGGAGTTCGCGTATAAATGCGGACAGATTTCCTCGAAAATAGCCTACTCGATTACGGCGGCTTCTATATTTTACTTTGTTGCACAGTATATTGGTGTTTATATTCCCCGGCAGCAAAGAAAAATCAAGATATTATCTTTCGTAAAAAGAAGCACAATTATTATAGATGTAATATTGAGTGAGTTAAAAAACAATCTGATAAACTCAAACATAGATATAAAGGATAGCCAGAGCTTCCGTAATGCTATTGCTAATATTGATACTGAAGCCCCGGTAAATAATTTTATAGATTGGTATCAATACTTATTCTATGTTAAAACTCAGGTCATGGACTTAACAAAGGGACTTACTTTTTATCATGACTACTTGGAAAAGGAGTATTTCCATGAATTATTATTAATTCAGCAGTCGTTATTGTCACCAATAGTTTTTGTGGGGCATAAAGTGCTTTTGACAACAAATCTTTCCTATGCTGAAATTGAGCTACAGGAGTTATTAATTCATAATCAGCATTTGCAAGGATTATGGAAAAAGGAATATGAGAAGTATAAAGAAATACTTAAAAAAGAAGGCGAGAAGTACCGGCGGACTTATTACGGCGAAATCGAAAAGAAAAACTCCTAAAGAAATTTAAAATTATCAAAAAGCCTCTGAATTTTCCAGAGCTTTTTGCTTTTCACTACATGATAAAAGATACAAGCTTTTTTATAGAGCTTTCTGGGTATTCCCGTGACAATGGAACTCGATTTGATGAATGCCACATTTTTGTCCGAAAGTAAATGGTTTATCTTACGGGTTTTTAGGTGCTTGGGATAAATAAAGCACCATTCTTTGTTATTATCTTGTGAAAATCTATTTGATAAGGGGCTAACACTTTTTGTAAGTTTACCTTCCAAATACACATAGTGCACACCAACCGCCTTATAAACGAAAGCAGCCCTTACCTTTTGCAGCATGCGCATAACCCTGTCGAATGGCACCCATGGGGAGATGAGGCTTTTGCTAAAGCTAAAGCAGAGAATAAGCTTGTATTGGTAAGTATTGGGTATTCTGCCTGCCACTGGTGCCATGTAATGGAACACGAATCGTTCGAGGATGAGGAAGTGGCCGGTATAATGAATGATTATTATGTATGCATAAAGGTTGATCGGGAAGAGCGCCCCGATGTGGACCAGGTATACATGGATGCGGTTCAGATAATATCGGGCAGGGGAGGATGGCCATTGAATTGTTTTACCCTTGCTGATGGCAGGCCTGTTTACGGCGGAACCTATTTCCCGAAAGATAACTGGAAGCAACTATTGATAAACTTGCATAACCTTTACCAGAAGGAAACGGACAAGATAATGGAGTTTGTTACTGATCTGGAAAAAGGGTTGGTTGATGTTGCAAAAATTCCAGCTATAACAAATACTGAAGTTAAACCCGATTTTAAAACTCTGGAAGAGTTTACAGGAAAAATTACAGCTTCGTTTGACACTACTTTCGGAGGATATAATTACTCCCCAAAGTTTCCCATGCCCAATAATTATGAATATTTACTCTACTATGCATATGCATTGAGGAAAAGTGACAGGGCTCAAGAGGCTAAAAGTATTGATGAACATATTAACCTCACCCTTGAGAAAATGGCATTGGGTGGAATATACGACCCTGTTGAAGGTGGTTTTGCACGCTATTCTACAGATAGTATATGGAAAGCCCCGCATTTTGAAAAAATGCTTTATGATAACGGGCAACTGATGTCGTTATATTCTCATGTGTATTTAACTAACCCTCGGAAGCTCCTCAGGGAAGTGGTGTACGGCATTCATGATTTTGTTTCTGCCCGCTTAACTTCTCCTGAAGGAGGCTTTTTCTGTGCACTGGATGCCGATTCGGAAGGTAAGGAAGGTAAGTATTATGTTTGGACAAAAGCAGAATTAGAAGAATTGATTGTGGATGATTTCCCATTGTTCGCTGAGTATTATAGCATAAACGAAAAAGATGTTTGGGAGGAAGATACATTCATACTATTTAGTAAAAAGACAGCCGAAGATTTTTCCATAGAGCATGGTATGTCGGTTGGGGAGTTTGAGGAAAAAAGAAGTAAATGGTTGCAAATACTTGCTGAACGAAGGATAAAGAGAGTAAGCCCCGGTTTAGATGATAAGATATTAGCTTCGTGGAACGGGCTTATGCTAAAAGGGTATGTTGATGCTTTCAAGATATTTAAAGAGCCTGAATTCCTTTCTGTAGCCATTAAGAATGCAAACTTCATTTCTCAAAAACTGATGAAAGAAGACGGAGCCATATACCGTAATTATAAGGATGGTAAAGTTTCTATCTCTGGTTTTTTAGATGATTATGCATTGGTGGCAGAGGCCTTCATTGCATTGTATGAAGTGACGTTTGACGAGAAGTGGCTTTTGCTTGCCGATAAGCTGGTTCAATATGCAGTAGCTCATTTTTATGATAAAGAAAAATATTTGTTCTACTACACATCTGACGAACAACAGGCTATTGTTGCCCGCAAAGCAGAAACATCAGATAATGTAATTCCGGCATCAAACTCTGCAATGGCTATTGTGTTGCATGCACTTGGCCATATTATGGCCGATGAGGAGTATGTTAAGATGTCGAACATGATGTTTTGTGTAATTAAGGGTGCAATGAATAACTACCCGCAAGGTTATACCAATTGGGGCATATTGATGCTGCATCAATATTGCAATTTCTATGAAGTAGCCATTGCAGGTAAACAGGCGCCTATGTTTCGTGATAAATTGAATACGATTTACTTACCCAATAAAGTATTAATTGGGGCTGAAACAAAATCGAATTTGGAAATATTGAAACCTAAATTAATAGGGGAGAGGACACTTATTTATGTTTGCGAAAACAAAACATGCAAAATGCCTGTTAGTTCTGCTCCTGAAGCTGTAACACAGATTGAACGTATAACATGAGGTTAAGGCTAAGATTAAGGTTGGGGTTAGCGAAGTTGTTCGCTTTTGTTTCTATACTATTCATGTCGACAGGACTGTATGCCCAGTTAGCAGTTTTTCAGGATGAGGAAGATGTTATAACCCCTACTTTTCGTTACGACATTATTAAGCTGAATAAGGTTAGGTCTATCACCATTCAATATGAATATAAGCCTGATGGTGCTGCTATAATTGACGATGGCAATATTAAATACTTCAGGTTCGATAATTTATATAGGTTAGTCGAATCATATTATACAGTTAAAGAAAGCCGGGATAACTGGGATACTATACGCTCACTATATTATTACGACGACTTCGGACATTTGATCATTAAGCGTACTAACGAAGGGAACTTTTATGATACATGGTATTACCGTTGGTATGGAAATGGAGATATGAAAAAGCGTGCCCATGTACATGAGGTGCCACTCAATTCTGATAATGGTACTGGTTTCAGGATAGGTACACAGACAATTCTTTCGGCCGATAGTTTTGCATATGCTCCGTACCCTAAACAGGTACAACGATATGGATACAATGAAGAAAATAAGATATACGAGAAGACCATTTCATATTTCGATGACAAGCATAGGCTGACCAGTCGCAATTTTCACTATGAGGTAGGCTGGCTCTATTCACAGGTCGATTTAAAATATGATGCACAGAACAGGGTTGTTGAATATGGTTTTACGGGCAACCTGAATGGAGATGTTCACCACAGTGTTACAATCACTTATGATGCCACAGGCGGCATTGCTTCAGAAAAACTATTCAATAAGGACAAACAGACAGATAATATTGAATATATGTACGATAATACTTCAGGGCTCATCACCAACCAGCTTGATAGGGATTTGACCAAGCTTGTTATAAATATTGCACGATTCAGCTATGAATACAGGTAGCAATAGCGCTACCCTCTTTTGTTAAAGAATGTTATAGCAATATACCTTATCCATAAAACTTTCGTTTACTTATTGAACCTTTCCCAATCCTGGGTGTATTAGCTTCTGTAAACCAATAATTAGTTCCATGAAACGATTGATAATTCTACTCATTTTAGTTAGTTCAGCACTTGCGGCCCAAAAGCCGGAGAAGATATACTCTATATGTATTCAGCCGCACGATATATCATACTATACTGCCCAGGCTGAATTGTGGAAAGCCGAAGTGGCAAAGCATCCCAAAGATGCTTCGGCATGGGAAAACTATTACCTGGCCATGCGCTATAGTAATGAAGCCTATAATCCGGGTAAGGAGGATAAACAGAAACTGATGAAGCAGCTGGTAGATGATATGGGGAATAAAGTTTCCGGTTCTATTGAATATTATCGCTGTAAGCTTAGCTATGACGGCTGGCCCAATAAAGACACGGTTGGAAGAATAAGTATGATGAAGAAGGCTTTGTTGCTTGCACCCAATGACAGGGCAGTGTTGGAAGACTATATTATTTATTGCATTACCACTGGGCAAACAGAAAAATTGAATGAAATGACTACATCTTTATATAAGAGCAATAGCTTCCCGGCAGGTATAATGGAGTTTGGTTATAACGTCTTAATGTCGGCCGATAAGAACGCTATCGTGTTTACATGCGGTGATAATGACACTTTCCCGGAATGGATGTTACAGGAAGCAAAAGGCGTGCGCACCGACCTGGCGGTTATCAATATTCCGCTTTGTATAAACTTTCCCGGGTACCTGAAGCGTATGCTTAAACAGAAGAATGTTGTATTGTCTGATGATTTCTGGAATAAAGAGAAGGATGTGAAGGATATGAATGAACTTATGAAGATGCTGGCTCTTGAGATAAATAAAACCAATCCTGAGGTACCAGTCTTTTTTGCTATAACCTGTGATTTGCAAAGTGTATTCCCTGACAGTCTTTATTGTACTGGTTTAACATGGTTTTTTAGCACAAAGCGGATAGATAACATGGCGAAGATGAGGAATAATATAGAAAATCACTTTCACCTTGACTACCTGAATGGAGGGATATATGATGATAATGCAATAATTAAAGATATTATTGAAGACTGCAATATGCTTTATGTAACTCCATTTGCCTTGTTGTATAGGCACTATAAGGGATTAAAGGAAAGCAACGACAGAACAGCATTTTATAAGGACTTTGTAATGAAGTATGCTGCAAAAACAGGTAAAGAACAGGAAATGAAAGAGTATTTAGATGGGAAGTAAGTATTCATTAATGACAGATCAGGATCTGATGCTTTACCTTAAACAAGGTGAAGCATTGGCTTTTGATGAGCTTTACCTGCGTTACAGTAAAAGGTTGCTTGGGTACTTCATTCGCATGCTAAATTTCGATAAAGAAAAAGCGCAGGATTCCCTTCATGATGTATTCCTGAAGGTAATTGAGAAGCCTGAACTGTTTGACCGGACAAAATCATTTAAAACCTGGGTGTATACTATAGCCTATAATACCTGCAAGAATCATTACAAGCATGCCGGTATTGTGAAGCAAGCATATGATGAATTAAAAAGCACAGAAGATGTTTTGGATGAAAAATTCTTTGTGACAGCAGCTGCCCGAATGGATGCATTGGAGTTCAAAAAGGCATTGAATGATGTTCTGTCCGTTATACCTGAAGATAAAAGGACAACTTTTATATTACGTTACCAGGAAGATAATTCTATTGCCGAAATAGCAGATATTATGGAATGCTCAGAGGGAACAGTGAAATCAAGGATACATTACACTCTTAAAATATTATCGGAAAAATTAAAAATATACAACCCTTTAAATTGATGTTTATGGAAACACAAAAAAATAAAATGGATGATCTATTGAAGAATGCCATGCAGTTTGGTGAAAATGAAATACCAGAGCCTGATAAGAGAGTTTACAAAAAACTGAGAAAGCGCGTAGGAGTAGGGAAGGTTTATAAGAACCCAATTTTGAGATTCCTTACCTTTGAAGTGAAATTTTACCAGGCTGCCATAGCAATAGCTGCTGTTGCAGTTATTTGCCTTGTATTACGACCTGCTACTGCGCCTCAAAATTCTGATGATACCGGATTAACCGGGGCCGATACAGCAACAGCATTTAAAGGTTCGAGTCTGAAAAGTGATAGTTTCCTCGTGAGGAACTTTACTTCTACAATTTATTAACAGATTGGGTTAGCTTCAAATCAAGTGCTTATAAGGTTTTCGCTGCCTAAATCGTTAATAATTGGCACTTTTGCCAACATATTTTAGCTTTTAGTGAAAAGAAAAGACTATCTTTGCCTATATCACAAATAAGAGGAACCTGTGGCAGAAACATCAAAAATTCACTTCAATACCCAACAAAGGTTGTTTTTTCAAACCTTACACAAAAGGGTAGATCAGTACTTCAAAACCAATAACTTATCAAAAAATGGCAACACAGCTATGTTTATTAAAACAGTGGCTATGTTCTCAATATACTTTGTGCCTTATTTCTTGATGGTTTTCGGAGTAGTAACCTGGTTGCCTCTAATGACAGCGTTTACGGTGTTAATGGGCTTTGGAGCTGCAGGCATAGGCCTTTCGGTAATGCACGATGCCAATCATGGCAGTTACTCAAGTAATCCTAAAGTGAATAAATTCATTGCATATAGCATTAATTTAATTGGCGGACATTACCTTAACTGGCAACTACAGCATAATACACTTCATCATACTTTTACCAATATTCACGGGCATGACCATGATATAGATACACAAGGTATCATGCGTTTTTCGCCACATACCCCTTATAAGAAGATCTACCGTTTCCAGTTCATTTATGCATGGTTCTTTTATGGCCTTATGACCTTGTCATGGGTTATTAAAAAGGACTTTATACAACTTAAAGAATTTAAGGACATGGGCCTTCTTGAAATGAGGAAGAAGAAATATACCCCTGAACTTATAAGGTTGATAGCTTGGAAGATAGTTTATTACATTTATATGCTTGTTATACCTATGTTGGTATTGAGCGTGGCATGGTGGCAAATACTTATAGGCTTCTTTATTATTCATTACACGGGCGGTTTGTTACTTGCACTGGTGTTTCAGCCTGCACACGTTACCGAAAGCCTCGAGTTCCCGCTTCCTGATGAGTCGGGCAATATGGAAAATGATTGGGCGGTTCACCAATTATATACTACTTCTAACTATGCTCCTAAAGCAAAGTTTTTAAGCTGGTTCGTTGGCGGACTTAATTTCCAGGTCGAGCACCACTTGTTCCCATCAATATGTCATGTGCATTATAAAAATATTTCGCCTATTATTAAGCAAACGGCAGAAGAATTTAATTATCCATATCATACCCACTCAACCTTCATTAAAGCAATAGGTTCGCACGCCCGAATCCTTAAGAAATTTGGCAGTGAACCACAAGTTGCTTTATAGTATTTCACTTTTTTTGTCGGGCGTAAGGAAATTCATGTATTTTTGTGCCTCTCTTTGAAAAAATGGTTCGGTAGTTCAGCTGGTTAGAATGCCTGCCTGTCACGCAGGAGGTCGCGGGTTCGAGTCCCGTCCGGACCGCTAAAGAGAAATAAAAAGCCTCACAGAAATGTGGGGCTTTTTTGTTTTATAAAGTATTCTTTAATGAGATTTTAAGAGGCTTTCTCTTGCTTCTTGGCTGATTGAGGCCTAACGAATGAGTAGGCCCACCATATTAGAATAAACTGCATGGGGACTCTTAAAATGGCAATCCACAGGTTTTTATCGTTCCTATTCCAAAAATCAATAAGCATTTGAACATGGAGCCAAAGGAAGATCACCAGCATTATAACTATTAGCATGGCTGTAATTCTTCTTGTGTAATTAGGTATAAGTAATAATGCAAGTAATATCTCAGCTACGCCACTTATATATATCAATGGCAGATGATAGCTTATATATGCCGGCATTATGGTTTCGTAAAAATGGGGATTGTAGAAATGATTAATTCCCGCAAGCAGGTAAAGTAGGGACATTAAATAAAGAGACAACTTTTTCATGCGGAATGCAAATAATATATTACTGCATTCGAATACGCTTTACAAGGTATGGTAGTAGTACCTGGCGGAATCCTTCTTTAATATCGGCTTCTACAAAATCAATTTGATATTGCCTGCACCTAAGCATTAATTCTTTTCGGTATTTAGCCATAGAAGACACATAATTGTCGCGTACTTCAGAAGGGTGAATCTTTACTTCTTCACCGCTTTCCATGTCTATGAATTTATAAGGCCGGTTATCGAATTTGAATTCCTCTTCAGTTGCTTTATCCGTTACATGAAAGAGGATGACCTCGTGCTTGTTGTGTTTCAAGTGCTGTAGTGCCGAAAATATTTCATTTTCACGGTCAGGTTGAGAGTCGAACATATCACTGAAGATAACTACCATCGATCGTTTATGTATACTATCGGCTATAGTATGTAAGGCTTCTACCGTAAGTGTTTTCTTTCGCTGTTCGGGGGTATAAGGATGGTATAGTTTTTCAAGTTCGCTAAACAGCAGCTTTTGATGCATAGGCGTTGACTTAGCCTGGGTGTGTAGTTCTACTGTTTCAGAGAATATACTTAAACCCGCTGCATCGCGCTGCTTTTTTAATAGTTGAATGAGTACAGCAGCACATTGAATAGAAAACGACATTTTATTAATGCCTTTTTCCGGGAAGTACATAGAAGAGGAATTATCAATAACCACCTGGCAGCGGAGGTTGGTCTCTTCCTCAAATTTTTTCACAAACAACTTCTCCGTCCGGCCGTAAAGTTTCCAGTCAATATGCCGGGTCGATTCACCGGTGTTATATATCCTGTGTTCGGCAAATTCTACCGAAAAGCCGTGAAAGGGGCTTTTATGCAAGCCGGTAATAAACCCTTCAACCACCTGTTTGGCTAAAATCTCAAGTCGGGAAAACTCCCGCAACTCTTCTGGTTTTAGCTCGGTAGCCAATGGTTAATATTAAATGGTGAGAAGCCTTATAACTGGCCTTTCAACTTACCTTCAAGAACAGATTTAGGAACTGCACCAACTTGCTTGTCTACTATTTTTCCTCCTTTAAAAAAGAGAATAGTAGGTATGTTGCGGATTCCAAATTCTGCCGATACGTTAGGGTTGTTATCAACATTCACTTTGCCAATAACTGCTTTTCCTTCGTATTCTTTAGATAGTTCTTCAACAAATGGGCCAACCATGCGGCAAGGGCCACACCATTCTGCCCAAAAGTCTAACAATACTGGTTTATCTGATTTCAGGACTAATTCCTGGAAGTTTGCGTCTGTAATTTCAATAGCCATAATTCAAAATTTAAGAGTACAAAGTTACGAAAAAAGAATGGTTTTGGGGCATGAGTTAAATGCTCTAGGGGCAAATTATTAACAAATATTAACCCGAAAATTATAGGATGATAAATTGGTTTGAGAATTCAATTGCCTGAAAGTATATGCCTGATAACCATGTTATTTCCATTTGATACATCTATTTTTAAATGAAATGAATTGGTGAAACATTTCAACTAAAGCGTTACTTTTGGCATTCTTATTACTTAAGTATGCCCAAGCTTTCAATTGTAATACCCGTTTATAACGAAGCAAATACTATTCATCTTATTCTCGATAAGGTGATTGATGCGCACATATCATTTTCAATAGTAAAGGAAATTATAATCGTGAATGATGGCTCGAAAGATAACTCGGAGGCTATCATTGATAATTATATGATAAAATGTAAGGACCAGCTTGACAAGCAGCATGCAAGTATGGTTATACATCATAAAAAAGTAAATGAAGGTAAAGGTGCTGCTATACATACGGGTATTAAGCTTGCCACAGGAGATTATGTGATTGTGCAAGATGCCGACTTGGAATATGACCCAAGGGAATATGATATATTATTAAAGCCTATAGTAGAGGGCTTTGCTGATGTGGTCTTTGGCTCAAGGTTCATGGGTGGTAATCCTCACCGCATATTATTCTTCTGGCATTCTATAGGGAATAAAATTCTGACGTTCGCCTCTAACATGCTTTCAAATCTCAACCTGAGCGATATGGAAACATGCTATAAACTATTTAAGGCTGATATAATAAAAGGGCTTGAACTGAAAGAAAAACGTTTTGGTTTTGAGCCTGAAGTTACGGCTAAAGTTGCCAAAGTAAAGAGCGTGCGTATATATGAGGTCGGTATATCATATTATGGTCGCACATACGCTGAAGGCAAGAAAATAAGCTGGAAAGATGGCTTTAGAGCACTATGGTGTATTTTGAAGTACAACTTGTTTTAGTAAGTAAAAAGATTACTTCTTTATATAAAGCCCCAACTTATAATCACCTCCCGAAGCTTCTTTTAATTCAAATAGAGTATCTCTTTTCAAGGTGGCATTTGAATCGATAGCATTAAATGACATACCGCCTTCAACTACCGAAAACCAATTATCCCATATATATAAACTGCCCGGAGGATAATCTGCAACGGGATGCATTGGGTTGGGAGCAGGAGAAGTAGGGTCAACATCTAGTGGGACAGATAAGTAGGATGCATAAAAATAGACACCTCTTTTTTTATAATCGGGGTACTTGTTTTTAATGTACTCACCCAGTTTATTTTCTATAACCTGGTCGCCGGTTAATTTCATATTCAGGTCTATTCCTCCTGAATCGCTGCCAAGTGTTGTAAGTATAAATACAAGATTGGCGACTAAAACAACTACTACAAACACACTACTCAATATTTTTTTTCCTTTAAACAATATGTCGATTTTATTGAAGCCATAAACTGCAATAATGGCAATAAGTGGCGATACCCCAATAATTATTCGTACCATTCCATAAGACCCAAAAAGGCCAAACCTCCATGAGACTACATGGAAGAAAAAGTACATAGAGAATAATACCCATATTAGTAAAAGAGGCATTTTATAAGTATTGTCGCTGTTTCTTTTAAATAATAATAACGGAATAAGTAGAAAGCCTATTGCCAGTAATATAGCTGAGGCAATACCTGTAATTGAAGGCATATTAACAAAGTAATGGGCCCAATCTCCATTTCCATAACTACTTATTAGGCTATACGGATTATTATGGTAAAACCAAAGAAGGTCGTGAAAATGCGGATAACCGGCCAATGCATAAAAAACCTGGCCTGTTGCCAGCCAAATAATGCTTGTGTATTTTTTTTGAATAATAAGGTATGCTACAATAGGTATAAAAAGGAACATGCCTTCTGAGCGGACAAAAGGAAGAAAAGAAAGTGCAATAAGTCCGATTACGATACGGTCATAAAATAAAAGACAAAGGCCAAGCGATAATATAGTTCCAAATAAAGGTTCTGTAAGCCCTGTAAAGCAAAGAGCAAAATTCATAGGCCCCAGGATTAAAAGCACGGGAACAAGCCAGCTATTATTGAAGTTAAGCCGTTTAGCTATTAAGTAGCCGGCTATCATAGAAACAATGGTATTAATGCAGTTAAATAGCTTAATACCTGTAAAGCCAAATTGCGCAAAGGGGGTAGCTAGTAATACAAATAATGGTTTTGCCCAGGAATCCAAAAAACTTTCAGGGTGGTGTATAGCATTTCTGGCAAACAGGTAATGCATAATGCTATCACCTGAGTCTCCGGTGCCGTTAAACGAAAAAGCAATAGTAATTAGGAGTATGAACGACGTAAGTATGAAAAAAGTAATGAAACGTTTTTCGCTCATTTTTAAATTTGTTGTCGCATCAAAAGTAAAAAATTAAAGATACCTTAGGTAAATATGCCGGCTTGTAATAGGCTTAGGTATCATAAGTCATTTTTATTTATTTATTTTGATAACCTATAAGGCAAATAAGCTCCTCGTTTTTATGCAGGCAATACCAAAACATAAGATAGTTTTTTATATTGTAATGGCCTTATTTGGTTCTTTGTATTGTACTATGTCTGTTGCAAATCATTATTATTTCCGTTCTACCGCATTCGATTACGGGCCATATAATTATGCTTTTTGGGAGTATTCTCATTTTCATCTCACTGCCTGTCCAATGTATAAGGTATTTGCTCCCCAGGATATTAACTTTCTGCAAGACCACTTTTCACTTACGTTAATGTACCTGGTTCCCTTTTACTGGTTGCTTAACTGGCTAACAGGCACCTATACATTGCTCATTTTACAAACTGCTTTTATTTTGTGGGGCGCATGGGCCATTTATAAACTTATAAACCTTAAAACCGGCGATGGCTGGCTGGGAATAGGTGCAGTGCTGTATTATTTTTTATTGCAGGGCCGGTATTCAGCATTTGATGAAGACTGCAATATTATTATTATGTGCTCATGCTTTGTGCCGGTGTTTCTTTGGTATTTTGAATCAAAGCGCTTTATAGCCGCAGCCGTAATATTTGTACTGGCTGTTTTTTCAAGAGAAGATATGTCCTTATGGTTCCCTTTCATATTCGTGGTGCTTATAATTTGGCATTGGAAGGAAAAGAAATTGGTTTACACATGTCTTGCCTATATAGTGGCCTCAGTAATTTGCTTTGTATTAATTTTTAAGGTATTCATACCACTTATACAAACGAAGGACAGAGCATATGATTTGTTTAATTACAGTGCCCTTGGCGACGACCCATACCATGCGCTTATCTTTATTATTAAGCACCCTTTCGATACATTTGGCCTGCTTTTCAAGAATCATTCAGGCGATTGGCAAAATGATTGGGTTAAGGCTGAGTTCTATTTTGTTTACTTGCTTTCCGGAGGTTTTGTTTTACTGTACAGGCCTAAGTATCTTATATGGTTCATTCCGCTAATTGCCCAGAAAATGCTAAACGATGACCCTATACGTTGGAGTATTGAGTCATATTATGCGGTACAAATTGTAACCTTGTTGCCAATACCGGTCTTTTTGATATTGGCCGACTTGAAATCAAAAAAATGGAGTTACTCACTTTCAGCAATTGTGTGCATACTTGCGCTTATGATTACCTATTATGAAACTGATAAAACTAATAGGCGGTTGGGCGCGTATAGTAATCCAGTAAAGAGAAATATATTCGCTAAAGACTTCTTTGCCCCGGCTTATGATGCAAAGGCTATTCATAAGTATCTTGCTATGATACCTGCCGATGCCAGTGTTTCTGCTTCAGCATCAATATTGCCTCATTTATCGCAGCGTAAGCACATATATGAATTCCCTAATGTGCAGGATGCTCAATATGTCGCCGTTTTTACGTTTCATGATTTTTATGGTGTTTCGGGTGAAGTATATGAGAATGCTCTGTTTGGAGGTAATGTATTTAATCAGGAATGGGAGATCATAGCTAACCAATCGCCATTTATGCTTTTAAAGAAGGTGAACGGCCCTGCTAAAGTATTTAAATACGATAGTGTTACATGTAATGCAGAAATGGAAAGCCCGGATAAAAAACATCTTATAGCTTCTGATAAAGAATTGCTGGATATTGATGGAGAGACGCTTGATTCTGAAAGAGTACACTCGGGTAAATATTCAATAAAACTAACCAGGGATAAAGCTTTTGGAATGACTTTTCGCCCCAATTATGTTGATGCAGGTGATGTTTTATGTGTAAGTATTTGGCGCTATTCAGAGAAGAAGGATACGGGGATGCTTATATTATCGAGAGGATCAGATTTTTATGTCCCTTCAGCAAAAGGCGTTAATCGTAATTCGGCGGGCTGGGAGCAGATAGTGATTTATTGTGCCGTACCTGAAAATCATAAAGACTTTGGTATATATGTGTGGGATAATGGGGACGGCCCTGTTTGGTTTGATGATTTAGAGATAAAGCGATTTAAGAAATAAGTTCCGGATGCAAATAAATGCCGGCAACCGGCGGGAGAATGCCCCAAAAGACATAACAGCATGAATCTTTGATATATTTGCGACTGAAATTTTAAGAAAGTAAATGAAAACAATAGAAGATTACTACCGTGATAAAATAAGAGAAGATAAAGATATACAGGAACATTTGCCAACCCTGAAAAGATATGCTGAGAAGTGCAAGCACGTTACAGAGATGGGGGTTAGAAGCATAGTTTCAACATGGGCTTTGTTATATGCTAACCCGAAAAAGCTAATATCAATTGACATTAAACATCCTTCTGAATTTATAAATTACGACTCATCAGGATGCAATATTGAGGAAGTAGAACGCTTAAGTAAGGCAAACGGAATTGACTTCTCTTTTGTAATAGGAGATACGTTAAAAATAGACATAGCCCCAACAGACTTATTGTTTATAGATACCCTGCATACCTATAATCAGCTGAGACAGGAGCTTGCACGTCACGCTTCTAAAGTATCAAAGTATATAATATTACACGATACGGAGACCTTCAGGAATAAAGATGAAATTTTTTCAGGATCAAGTGCCGAAACACAGACGAAAAAAGGTATTTGGGCTGCAGTAGAGGAGTTCTTATCTGAGAATAAGAATTGGAAAATATATGAGCACTTCACCAATAATAATGGCCTTACTGTTTTAGGGAATGTACCGAACCTCAATAAGTCTGACTTCTGGGGCCAGAGGAAATTTTGGACCAAAAAGAGATTAAGGGCTTTTGTTAATTCATTACGGAGCTAAGTTATTTAGCGCTAGTTCTCTTTTATAAGTATAGTCCACTTCCGAAGGAATAAATGACTTTGTATTGCAAAAAAAATCCCCGACCATTTGGCCTTAAGTACGCAGGTCGTACTTAAGATAACTAAAAGGGCGATAAAAAACAAAAAGACCAGAGAAATCTGGTCTTTTTGTTTTTTGTAAAGATATTTGCTAGAAATAGTGGAATTGATTGATTTTCAATTATGTTTGTCTTCTTATTAGACTATAATATAATTATAAACAAATCACTCAGAACTATGAAAAAAATCATTTTGTTATTTTCTTTTTTAATGAGTTATATGTTCGCATATGCTCAAAAGGCATCTTACGATTCAACTAAGATCGATTGGAAAACCGTTCAAAATGATTCTATGGGGTCACTTTGTCAAAGATGTAATGATGGCGATTTAGCGGCTTGTAATAAATATATTACTCTGCTCAAGCATTTTAAGGATAGCACCAGTTTCGATGAGGCGCAATTATTGGCTTTTTGGGAAGATAAGTCAATAATGTTAGGATCATTAATAAATACAGAAGAACATGAAGGTAAGAACTCACCTCACTATATTAGTAAAAAGGAAAGATGGGATGTCATGCCTAAAAGGTATATAGATACCGGTCATATCTTCCATGGTCCTCCAATTTTTTTAACTAAGATGAGCTGTTATTTTCACACTAACGGTGATAATAAAGACAAAGACACTCAATTAAATGCCATTGTATTCCAAAAGGATCATGTTATTGCTCAATTAATATGTTGTACTACGACAGAATTTCCTGCAAAATCATACAATGGGACTTTTGATATGCCGATCCAATATAAAACATCAAAAGAAGACTTAATGCATGATTGTACATATCAAATTAGTATAAGAGCAGTAGGAAACGATAATTGGGAATTTGATGCATTTTTGAAAGCTACGTTTAGTGATGGGTCAACTCTTTCTTGGACATTTTTAAATTGGGAGTTGAACTCAAAGCATAGCGATATGCCTTTATTGAATTTCGGACTAAAATAGAGTGATATTACTTTATTTCAATTGAACGAAATAAGCTTTGAAAATACTCATTCCATTAATCTGAGGTAGCCAGTCTCTTTGGTGAAAAACTTATATATCCCCGGATCAATTTGTTCACAAACTACGCTAACAAAGACAAATATAAATTCTCGTAGCCTCGCATTAAGTCTCAATCCTGGAATGACTTTCTTGAATAGTCTAACGCATGCTAGAAAATAAAAAGGTATCTGCAAGAATAGACCATCATCTTCAAACTTATCCAGGATTTCCAGTAGACTCTTGGTTTCAAAAAGAGCGACTAGATGTAGGTGTTCCAAGAAAAGTCGAAATTGAATTAAGCAATCGCAATTTTAGAATCGGTGAGGAGCATAATGATACTTTTGCAGGTCAAATTACGGATGATACTGACAAAGTATATATTTTCAAGATGAAGCCTTTGCCTAAGTAGGCATTTCTATTTGTGAGACTTTATGTAAATATTCATAAAACTCTCTTTTAACTTCATTCTCTTTTTGTAGGAAATCAAGGCTTTTAATTTCGATTATTTCATTTATTGTTGACAAATGATTATGGGCAATTGCTGATCGATACTGGTAATAGGCTAACCAGGACTTAGTATTTTCTAAATCTAAGTGCTCATTTAAAACACTTCTAATAAATTTTCTTAAATCAGTTACACCATTATAAATAGTTAGAAAAATAGAAATGGGGCGGGATTTGAATTATTTCTATTTTTTGATTTTCCAATGCTATTTATAAGGTTTAGATTATTTCAAAAGTTTACTGAAGAGACTTATATAGCCTAAGTAAACAAGTTCTGCTCCGCCAATCCATAAAATACTTAATGGTGTAATCAGGTTAATTATTGAAAAGATTATAAGGATGGCTATTGGTATTGCTATATATGGTAATATTTTACGCAGTTCATTTTTATCAATTTTATATTCCTCTGTATTGTTTTGTCTTGAATTAGGTTTGAATTTTATAAAAGAGGATGCGATTAATACTGCTGAAGATATTATAACGACAACCGGACCAATTGCAAAGCCGCCCGACTCAGTTGCCCCCATAAATGAAGCCGATTGATGACCTATCCCAGCGACAACAGATAGCCCGTCACAAAAAGCCAGTACCCCAGGTATAAAAGAGAATTTATTTTTCAGAAATACTAAAATTATAGCAGCAATTGAGAATAGCAAAATATAATAGCCATGACCAGATTCAAATCCATTTGCTGAAGCAGAGAAGAATGTACCAAAACCTCCGGCGTTCATGCTAATCCAGGGTAAAAATGGAGTAATAGCCAGAGCTACTGCTGCCATTAAGGATAGGATATTTAGCTTAACACTGGGTGTATTCTTGCTCAGGCTAATTAATGGCTCATTCTTACCGGATGAGGCATGTTGAAATCTTGCTTTTTCTAATTCCAATTTTTGTTTTTCTAACTCGAGTTTCAATTTGTCAATTTCAAATTGTTGTCTTTCATTGTTTTCCATGATATTTTGATGTTTTAGTTGATTCTTTATTCAATTACCCAAATAGCCCTACAATATTAATAAAATCATCTTAATTAGGGATTATAATCCCTTTTTTATTGAACAACCTCTTGTCACCTTTGTCTGGAATGACTAAGAAACGTAATACAAACACCTTAAAATCGTTTGGCAAAAATTTAGCTTTCTTGCGAAAAGAAGCTAAATTGACTCAAATTGAACTCGAAGAAAAAGCTGGTCTTTCTGAATCAACTATAGGTAGGACAGAACGTGGATTATCAAATCCGACCCTTTCTACCTTAATAGCAATTGCGAAAGCTCTTAATATTCCAACAAAGGATTTGCTGGATTTCTAATCCAATTGAATGAAACTACTAACCACTGAATTACCTTTTAATTTAGTGAGAGACGAGGATGAAAGCGATTTCTATTTTACCTCGTTGAAAAGGACACCTCCTACTTTAGACGAATCTTTTTATAATTCTTTTTTAGATAAATTATCCCATTCTCCAAAATTTGTCAGCCTTGCCTTTTACTATGAAGGCATTAAGAGATGTAATGAATTAGCTAAAGAATGGAAAGACAACCCCGATAAGAATATTAAGAGAAGCTATATTAGAGATAATATAGCAATGTTACAGGCAAGTTCATCTGCAATTATCGATTTATTAGCGACAAAGAACATTGAAAAAAATTTCACACCTGTACTAAAAAATTACGTGGAGGAGTTTCACAACCAGGACAAATCGAATAAGGTGATAAAAATAAACTCATTCCGGAGCTAGTATACTATCAACTTTCAAGTGATATGCTGAACTGTGATGAATCGGTATACCGTCCAGAAAGATTCACACCAGACCCAGACCTTGAACGTTATACTTCACTAGATTTAGATTATAGACACAGTGGTTACGATAGAGGGCATAATATGAGTTTTGCGGATAATGAATGTGTGATTATGTGATTTTTAGAGAATGCTCTGAAGGCGCAGAACAACTTGATGCACTCAAGCTTCATAAGCTCTTATACTATATTCAAGCATGGCACCTTGCTTTTTATAAAAAGCCATTTTTCGAAGGTAAATTCCAAGCTTGGGTTCATGGACCTGTAAATCGTCCAATTTTTGATAGATTTAAAGATACCAAATGGATTTATACCCCATTTAAAGAAGAAGATATATTAAACCCGAAATTCATTGACTCATTTAACGATGACGAAAAACTTCATATAAATACAATTCTTGAGTCTTATTCAAAGTTCTCTGGAGCTGAATTGGAATTAATGACACATAAAGAATCTCCATGGATAACTGCTCGAAAAGGTTACGTAGAAGTGGCAAGATGTGAAGTAGAATTAAACGAAGAAGAAATGGGTAACTATTATAGAGCTCGTTTAGAAGCTAATGTGAAAACAATAAACTCATTTGTGAAGAACTATGCCCACATGTTCAAGCTATTTATTCGAAAAGAAAGAAAGAAAAGAAACTTTATGATTTGGCTGGAAAAAGACTTATCAGGAGAGATTAAGCAAGAAAAATCCTTTTTATTCACGCCTAAAGTACCAGATTGTCAGCAAATTAAAAGGGACCCCGTTTGGGATCCCTTTTAATTTTTAGACCTGCGTACTTAAGGCCATTTGGCCGGGGATTTTTTATTTAAGATATATCTATGGTTTATTACTGACCTTGTTGTTGTTGCATTTTCAACATGCCTCCCTTGTCAAGTTTATCAAGGCGAGCCTGGAAATCCTTAGAAATGTCTGCCTCACCTGCGCTTTGAGCAAAGTACGACAACTGTTCAAGTATCCTTGTTGCCTGGCTTGTTTGGTTACTATAATACTGAGCATTCTGAGGGTCGAGTGTATGATAATACCTCAACTCTTTCTCAAACTGATCGAACAACTTTTTAGCAAGCGGATTAGCTTTTTTGAAATCCTTCAATTGGTAGTAATCGTAAGCAAGCATCACTACAGGTCCATCATAAGGGCAGCTCTTCTCCGAAATTGAATCCATTGCTATGTTCAGCACCTTAGTAGCAGAGTCTTTCTTGCCTTCTTTTATTAAGGCTTCTGCAAGTGTTCCCATTTGTATCCTGAGGTCAGTAGCCATACGCCTAACATTTTCGTCAAGGTATTCGCCGCTAGCCATATTGCCCCAACGGAACTTATGGATCGCATTGTCGTACATAACATCAGTATTAACGCGTGTGCCTTCTACAGAGTTTTCGGCAGTTGCTGCTACAGGTACAAGCTTATAAACAAGTCCTTCTAACTGCAGGTATTTCTCAAGCCCCATATAGGCTTCAGAGCCTGTGGTAACTGCAAAACAAATAGGGCGTTTCCAGTCGTTATGTGCAATAGCATCCAACACCATAAGTGTGCTGCGGTAAACACCATTGCCCGACATGGTCCAGTCAATTGCTGAAACTATACTGCTATCGGGTGTTCCTTTTGCAAGGAATCCCGGTTTCATAGCTTCTTCCTTATTAACCTTTAATTCAAAGTTCTTGGTAGGGAAGTAATTTACATAGTCGCCCTGGCCCTGACTGATGTCGAATTTATCTTCAGTCTTATCACTCTTTACAAAGTCGATCAGTTCCTTCAGGTCAGCATGGCCTTTAATACGTTTATCTTCTATAAAGTAAACATAGTCACGTGTACCATCTCTATACTGATCATGTGTCAGAGTAAACGGCATACGATCTGATTTGTATGCTTTGCGGTTCATCTGGTCAACATACCATCCCATACCTAAAAGCTCAAGGTTACAAACGCGAACGTCTGTACGTATTCCTTCAACCTCCTGTGCATACCATAAAGGGAACGTGTCATTATCTCCATTTGTAAATAGTATAGCATTCGGCGGGCACGATTCGAGATAATCTATAGCAAGATCGCGTGTTGTGGTTCTTGTTGAACGATCATGATCATTCCATTCAGCATTAGCCATAACAACAGGTACAACCATGCTCGCTAAAAGTGCAATTGCAACGGCAGGTTTTTCGTTGCCATTTTTCATACGCTTAGCAACAAAGTCAAATATGGCCATTGCGCCAAGTCCTATAAATATACAGAAGGCATAGAATGAACCTACATAAGAGTAGTCACGCTCTCTTGGCTGATAAGGCGCCTGATTAAGGTAAAGCACAATTGCAAGGCCTGTAAAGAAGAAATAGGTGAGTACCACTAAACTGTTACGCCTGTCTTTCTTGAAATGGTAAACAAAGCCGAGCAAGCCAAGTATAAACGGAAGGCCATACATTGGGTTCCTGCCTTTGTTGTTTGCTAATTCATCCGGTTGATCTTCCTGCGGGTAACGCATCGAATCGAGGAAAGGAATTCCGGTGATCCAGTTGCCATGCAGGTTGTCCTGTGGGTCATATCCCTGAATATCGTTCTGTCTTCCGCAGAAGTTCCAGAGGAAGTAACGTATGTACATGAACTTGATCTGGTAGTTTACGAAATAAGCCAGGTTATTGCTGAAATACCCTGGTTTTTCAACCATCTTGCGCGGCTCACCATTGCCGGGTGAAAAAGGAATTTTTTCATAGCCTTCTGTTCCACCCCAGCTCTTATACCCTCTTGGGTGGCCTTCATTCGGATCCCACATGCGAGGGAATAGAACACAGAAATTAGGATCATATTTAGGCAAACGCATTTCATATGACTTGATATACTTGCCCGATTTTTCGTCCTTAGCATAAACAGGGCCGTTATCAATTACATCTATTTGTGGCGCTGTATAATATGCACCATACAACACAGGCCAGTCGCCATATTGTTTACGGTCTAAGTAATCGTGTAAGCTAACCGGGTCGCTCGGATTATCTTCATTCATAGGGGTAGGTGCATTTGCACGAACCACCAGTAATAAGAATGAACAATAGCCTATTATAAGAACTGTAAGTGAGAGAATAGCAGTGTTCCAGCCCGGTTTATTTCTCTTACGGGTGAAGTTTAACCCCCATACAATAAGACCAGCTATTAATACACCATATATAAATATGCCAGAGTTGAAGGGCATGTTCATACTGTTTACAAAGAATTTCTCGAAACCGGTAGCCAGGTTTATAAGCCCTGGTATGATGATGCTTTTTACAAAACCGGTAAGGCCAATTGCAGCAATACCTGCAATAATTACACCTTGGGTCTTCTTGTTTTTTGTAATGGGGTTAAGAATAATACTAAAGAATTTTGAATCTATGCCATCCGGATAGGTCTTGAAGAAATAAAGCAACACTGCAGCCGGAATAAACAGTAAACAGAGTAAGTGAACGCCAATAGACAAACCAATTAAGAAGAATATAAGAATGATCCAACGTTCAGGATGAACTTCGCACCTGTCCCATTTGGTTGCACACCAGAACATGAATGCAGTAAAGCATCCTGACATTGACCAAACTGATGCCTCAACAGCTGAGAACCATTGTGAGTCAACAAAAGTGAACGAAAGGCCTGCTATAGCACCTGCTACAAGTATGGCGTACATTTTGCTTTCTGTAAGCTCACCGTTGCGTAATACAATTTTACGTGCGAAAAAAGTGGTTGTCCAGAATATGAAAAGCACTGCCAATGCACTGAAGGTAGAGGCTGCGTGGTTCATGAGAGGAGCCGCTTTATGCACATCGCCAAAGCTCAGCAATGAAACCAAATGTTGAATTAATTGCAGGAAAGGCTCCCCCGGAGGGTGGCCTACTTCAAGCTTGTAATATATAGAAAGGTTTTCGCTACAGTCCCAAAAACTGGCTGTGGGTTCAACTGTACTGTAATAAACAAATATTGCTACTGCGAATACAAGCCAGCCTATAATAGTATTAAGGCGTGAGAGTCTTTGATCTAACAGGTTATTTGAGCCGTTTGCCATAGAATTAATAGATGTTTGGTTTAAAATGAAGGTGTGAAAATAACAAATAATACAATCTGAATGCCATACCCTTATTTCATTGGGGTTTGAAGATTAATACAACTATGATAGATAAAGGTTCATATTCGTAATCAATACTTTGCGTAATTAATATTATCTCTTAGTTTTGCCGCTATGAATCTGTCTATGAGGAACTTTCTTTTAATACCACTTGTTCTGGTTGTTTTTGGTTGTAGGAATTTAAGCAATCGTGTATCACAACATTCTAAAAGGGATATGCAGGCACATCCGGGTTGGGACTCTTTAGGCAGCGGAATAAAAGGCAGTGTAAATGCCCTGGCTATTTATAAAAACAACCTTTATGTAGGTGGCCGTATTGATAGTGCCGGAGGCAAGAGTATGCATGGTATAGCCATGTGGGATGGTCAGAATTGGTACCCGGTAGGTAATGGGATAAGTGGTAATGTTAATTCATTGATAGTATATAATGATGAACTATACGCGGGAGGGTTTTTTGACAGTGCCGGAGGTAAGCCATCTAATTGTATTGCCAGGTGGAACGGCACAGAATGGACCGACGTAGATACCCTGGAAGATATTATAGCAATGACCATTTATAACAACAGGTTGTATGCTACAGGGTTTAATGACACTACGGATGAAAAGACGACCCATACCATAGGTGCCTGGGATGGAAAAGAATGGGATACTTTAAATAACCCTGATAAGAACTGGGAGATACGTTCATTATGTGCCTATAAGGGTATGTTATATGGCGGAGGAAGAATTTATGAAGACACTAACCTGATTGTATTTAGCAGAAGGGTATGGTCATTTGTGAACAGGGCCTTTAAGTTTGATATAAATACCATGCTGGAATATAATGATGAGCTATATGTTGCAGGTGGCGATGCATCTGGTAATACCGACCCGCACATTTACAAATGGAACGGAACCTTATGGAGTAAGCCGGGTGCTGGTCTTAAGGGAGAGATAAAATCGCTGGCGGTTTATAACAGTAAGCTATATGCCGGCGGGCAATTTGCAAGAGTTAACAAGGAGTTTGCAGGATGCCTGGCTTGTTGGGATGGCACAACCTGGAAAACTATTGACGGTGGAGTGAATTTAAATAATGTAATATTGGAGAAGATATGCCCGGTTACCGACGGCAACCTTGTTGTGTATGTTGATACTACGCCAAATACAAGAGGAGTAGTGTATTACGATACCCTGTTTGCCAACCTTGCAGTAAATGCCATGCTTGAATACAAAGGGCAACTATATATTGCAGGTAAGTTCGATTTTGCAGGTGGTGTTGCAGCACAAAACATAGCCAGGTATAAAGAACCTGTTAAACTGAATTAAAAAAAGTTTCCTTATTTTATAATAGGTATCATTCCTCGAACACCCATGTCTACTACGGTGTCGCCATTTAATGGCTCGTAAAGACCGTTACCATTAGCATCTTTCCACTCAAAGCTTTTGTTGGTGGAAACCGATACTACAATAGTGTCATTTGCGGTTTCCTTGCCGGTAATGGTAAATGGAGTAGCTACCTGGGTTGAGTTAACAAACTGGCCCGTCACTACGCATGAACCTGCTGGTATTGGTGATGTGGAAGCAATTGGGTTAGGAACAGTAGTAGCGCCCGCTTTACCTTGCCAGGTAACTACCTTGCCAATAGTGCTGCTATAGTCATATTCAAATCCTCCGTAGCCTTGTAACTCGTTACCATTAACGGTTACTGTGCTGTCTTTTATTTTATAAGAGGTTATATAGTTGTTAAAGCCTATAAAAGATGCTACTGTACCCCATGCGTTTGAAATACTGTACGCAGGAGCCGACCATTTTATGTTGTAGTTCTGGTAAGCTAATGATACACGCAACCATTGGTAAGTACCTGGTGTAACGCTGCTAATAGGGCAGGAGTAGAATGCCGCTCCCTCACTAACTATACTACATTTACTGAACTCAATTGCAAGGTTGCTTCCACTGCCAACTTCGGGTGCACGGTATAATACATCGCCATTGCCTAATTGGGTTGTGGCGCTTGGTGCTAATTCAATATAGTGTGAACTCATACTATTAAATACAGGTGACTGGCCTGAATGCCCTGCAGGCATTGTAGAGGGTTGACCAAGGTTGTTGAGCCTTGCTTGTGTTGAATCGAATTTAAAGACAAAAACCAGCTGAGGTCCTGCAGGAGTAGTATTGGTATTTGTTGATGTGGTTGTAGTATCTTTTTTACATGCTATGGTAAAAAGCACTGCACCAAAAACTAACATTCCGGCGGCAAAAACAAACCTTTCGTATTTCATGAGATTAATGATATAAGGCAAATATAGTAAAACCCAGTTTTATTGTTAATTACAATAAAAATACAATAAAATAACAATAACATTACTGGTTATCAGTGTGCTGTGTTTAAATTATTGATTTTCAAGTAGTTGTATTGTTATGTATCTTTTCGCATACTTATTCATTATAGAAGAAACTGACCAACCTTTTATGAAAACCTCACTTTCATTTATTACGCTTTTTTGTATTTCTATAATATGTAATAACCTAAAAGGGCAAGCAGAGGTTATAAAATATAAAAATGGCAAACCGAAAGTAGAATACCATCTTACCAATGGAATGCTTAATGGGATATATACCTCTTATTATAAAAGTGGTAAAAAGAAAGCGGAAGGAAGTTTTGAATTCAATAATAGAGTGGGAGAGTGGTCAATTTGGGATACTGCCGGTGATCTTTGTTATAGGCGGGTATATACTAGCCCCTATGAATTCAAAATTACTGTACCAATTTCATTTCCTTCGCCTTCCAGGCAATATATTCCATGCCGGAGGTTTGACAGTTGCTATGAGTGGTATTGGTTAGAAGAAAATGCTATCAGATGGGCGAAAAGAACCTGGGGTGTTTTGTACCAAAAGGACAACCCGGTTTTGGGAGAGAACAATAGATTATTTAAGGTGTTGTACTCACAAATAGTAAATAGAAAGATAAAAGGATATAAGACCAAATATGATATTGACAAAACATTTAAAGACACCTTAGATATATCAGCAACACCAATTGATACATCTGGATTTAAGGTGATTGGTTTTATGCTCAAAGTAGATTGGTTTTACGATACCAATTATGGCTTGATGGATTGCAGGCTTCTGGGTATATGCCCAATGGTTGTGAGAACTAAACTAGCTAGCCTTGATATCGTAAATAGTAAATATTTGGTTGCGAATGTTGAAGATTCGGGTAAGGATACTATTAGTTTGTTTTGGGTTTATTATCCCCAGGTAAGGCCTTATTTAGCGAAAGAAAAAATAAGTGATACTAATACTCCTTCGTATATTCAAAATCTCGATGATGTTTTCTTTTGGAAGTATTACAGTCAGGTAATAAGTTATGATATGACAGGTAGTAACGTGGTATACATGGTAAATGATACATGGCAAGGGTTGTTAAATTTTATGGGATATGAGCATTATTTTTGGCAGGGTAAATCGCCATGGGATTAATTGTTAATATTGAAGAAGATTTATTAATTAAATGAAAATGAAATCAATCGCTTTGTCCTTATTTTTATTCGGCTCTTTGGCATTTGCTAATGGCCAATCTGAGCACATTAACCAACTTGATTCAGCTGGTGAGAAAAATGGCAAATGGATATTGTATTATGATAAATATTGCAGTGTAGTAAAGGATAGCCAAAAAGCTTCGTATTACTGCTATGTTGATTATATACATGGAAGAAGGCACGTTACCGAAGCGTCATGGGGTGACAAAAAATGGAAGCTTGTAGATTCTGTTTTTAGTCATCAACAAATGGGTAAAATAAAATTACTTGATGGAAAATATACATGGTATAACGAAAAAGGCCTTCCCGCCGATATACATTATTACAATAAGGGTGAGCTTGTTTATAGAAAATGGTTCTATTCTACTGGTGAGCTGCGGATACTTATGGATTATGCTAAGCCTTATAAAGGGCAACCCCATTCAGGTTATTTGTATGAGTACGATAAAAATGGCAAGCTAAAAGCTAGTAGCCCATTATATATTTATAAAGAAAAGAATGGGAAATATTACGGTGGTGCAATTTAATTCAACTTATAACTCACCTCAGCCATAGTATCGAGCTGCTGCATAAGTTCGTTGCTCACGTTTAGCTTTATCTTTTTCGAAATAAGTTCCACGCTCATGTTCTCATCGGCATCAACCAAAGTAACTTTTAGGTTGCACTTGCCGGGGTAGGTGCTGGTTATATTGTAGATATTCTTAACTACCTCGTCAGATACATTATTCAATGGTATGCGAATGGTCAGGCTCTTGGCCATTTTTTCGCGCACTTCACTCAATAGCATAATTTGAGTAGCCTTTATTTCCGTCATTTCCGGGTTCTTGTAATTAGGCATGGTTTTAGCCTTTACATAAACAAAAGTGCCGGTAACAAAAAAGTGTTTCCACTTCAGGTAATCATCTTTGAATAATCGCAATTGGGTACTGCCACTAAAATCTTCAATTGTTAAAATACCCCAGGCATTTCCATTTTGGGCGGTCCGGTTTTCGGCGCCTATTACCAAGCCGGCAAAAGTAAATTCTTTGCCCTTGGTATCGGGCAGGCCTTCTAACTGATCGATTTTATATGTGCAGAAGTTATTCAAGTCAAATTTAAAATCATCCAGTGGGTGCCCCGAAATGTAGAACCCCGCAACATCTTTTTCTTTATTTATAAGCTCAATGCGGCTCCACGGTTGGCAAATTGGCGATTTAGGTTTGGGTATAGATTCATTCGTCATTTCACCAAACAATGAGTTGGCGCTGGAACTGGAAGTGCTCTGGTAACCATTACCATACTTAATGAGCGCTTCAAGGAAGGTTTCTTTATTGTTTTCAGAGGCGAAATATTGTGCGCGTGTATATCCAAATGCATCAAATGCACCGGCCATAATAAGGCTTTCGAATGTTTTTTTATTGGCTGAACGCAGATTTATCCTGCTCATCAAATCATAAATGTCCTTAAACGGGCCATTCTTCTCACGCTCTTCTACAATACTTCCCACTGCTGCTTCACCAACACCTTTAACAGCTCCTAAACCAAAACTTACTTCGCCTTCGTCAGTAACAGCAAAGCTGTGTTCACTCTTATTAATATCGGGGCCTAATACTGTTAATCCCATTTTCTTACACTCATCAATAAAGAAGGTGAGTTTTTCAATTTCTCCCATACTGTTTGTCAGCACCGATGCCATAAACTCAGCAGTATGATTGGCTTTGAGGTATGCTGTCTGATATGCAAGTACCGAATATGCCGCAGCGTGTGCACGGTTAAATCCGTATCCGCCAAACTTGGCCATCTTATCGAATAACTCTGTGGCAGTAGCTTCTGGCACACCCTTAGCAACGGCACCCTGCACAAAGACTGATTTCTGCTTATCCAGCAAAACCATATCCTTTTTACCCATTGCCTTACGCAATACGTCGGCCTGGCCTTTAGTAAAGTCAGCCATCACCTGCGATATTACCATCACCTGTTCCTGGTAAACTATAACACCAAACGTTGGTTTAAGCACTGCCTCGGCAAGCGGGTGGTAGTAGTTAGGTTTTTCTTTTCCGTTCTTACGTGCAATATATGCAGGTATATCATCCATAGGCCCTGGGCGATACAGCGCGTTCATTGCAATAAGGTCTTCAATATTAGTAGGCTTCAACTCCTTCATATATTGCTGCATTCCCTGCGACTCAAACTGGAATATGCCGATCATTTCACCACGCTGGAACATCTCGTAGGTCTTCTTATCGTCAAGCGGAATATTATCAATATCTATTTCAATGCCTTTGCTTTTTTTAATGAGCGCAATAGCATCTTTTAAAATGGTAAGTGTCTTCAGTCCTAAAAAGTCCATCTTCAACATACCAACCGATTCTACATACTTACCTTCGTACTGGGTAATAAGCAACGGAGAATCTTTTAGCTTGAAAACAGGAAGGTAATTTATCAGGTCATCGGGCGCAATAATAACACCTGCCGCATGTATACCTGTTTGCCGCGCCGTCCCATCTAATACCTGTGCCAATGCCAGTGTTTTAGATAATGGATTATTTACATCCTTACGTATATCTGAAAGCTCTTTCACAGAACCAATTGCGTCTTCTAATGTTTCCGCGTTAAAAGGCACAAGTTTGGTGAGGCGTGTAGCATCAGCAAGCGGCACTTTTAATGTACGTGCCACATCTTTAATAGCCGATTTTGCAGCCATGGTGCCAATGGTAACAATCTGTCCTACGCGTTCTTTGCCATATTTTTCTACTACATAGCTTATTACTTTGTCACGTCCTTTATCGTCAAAGTCAATGTCTATATCGGGCATTGATATACGTTCGGGATTTAAGAAACGCTCAAAGAGCAGGTTGTAACCAATAGGATCAATATTGGTAATACCTGTACAATATGCAATAATG
>Ga0210396_10001002_pt1 | contig 32219 bp, 28 predicted proteins | sample IncBWH17OmetaG_FD_155466 | JGI IMG/M metagenome (GOLD analysis project Ga0210396, IMG submission 155466) | Forest soil microbial communities from Barre Woods Harvard Forest LTER site, Petersham, Massachusetts, United States - Inc-BW-H-17-O ...
AAGGCCTGGTTCATCTGACCCATGGTGTCATAGGAGGTCATCTGAGCAGTGCCGCTCCAGCTCGCGCCGGCAATGTTCTGCGAGGACGCCCACATCTTGCGAGCCTCGTCGGACACGGTCTGGGCGTGCATCTCAAAGCGGCCCGCCATGGCCCGCATAGAGTGCGGGTCGGTCATAAAACGTGCTGGCATGTTTCTGTCTCCTCTATCTCGTTGTCCCGATACTTTCAGTGTTTGCAGAAGCTCGTACAAATGATCGGTGCGGTGGTAGCCGCACGGCGGAAAGATTACGGCTTAGCGGTTAACTAGTCGCCTCAAACGCGTGACATGTCCTCCCTTTTCCTCATCACACGACGACCTGCTTGGGCATAACGATGGGCTTGAACCCGTAGCGCGGCCCGGCCAAGGCACCCGCGCCCTTGCCGGCCGCCGCCATCCCGGGCATCATCCCGCCAACCGGCCCGCCGGCGGCGGCCTCGTCGGTCGCGGCGGTCCAGCCACTGCCCTCGAGTGGAGCCGTTGATGAAGCCAACGTCGCCGGGGCGGCCGAAGACCAGGCGGCCGGCACCGACAGACCGCCGACCGCGGACGCCCCGCCCAGACCCGCCGACGCGCCGGATCCCATGACACTGTTGACCAGGGTCCCTTCCCCGATGGCCGCTGCACCGGTCAGGGGTGTGACGCTGCTGACTCCTACAATCGCAGCCGGCGTCGTGGAGGCAAGCGTGTGCCCCAACGCTATCGCGGTCGGAATGGTGTTACCGACAAACCAAGCCGCCGTGACACCAACCTCCTGGACGCCGTCGAAAATCAACGGAGTGCCGAAGAAGCCGTCAACTGCGTTCAGGAAGTTCTGCAGAGGTACAGGCAACGCGTTGAATAGACCGGTACCGATAGACGACGGGTCGCCGGAAATCAACCCCGTCAGGCCGGACAGGATCCCAGCCGCCGGCGAGGCGGTGGCCGCTTGAGTAACTGCGGCCGATTGGGTGGCCGCGGCGGTCGGGCTGGTGGTCGGCGCCGCGGGAGTCAGCGGCTGAAGGACCGCGGCAGCCGTCGAGGCAGCCTCGTAGGTGGTTAGCGTGACGGCGTCTTGCACCCACATCTCGGCGTACTGGGCCTCGGTGGCCGCGATCGCCGGCGTGTTGATCCCCAGGAAGTTCGTCGCCACCAGCGTCGCCAGCAGCGACCGGTTGGCAGCGATCTCCGGCGGTGGCACGACCCCCGCAAACGCCGCCTCATAGGCCGCCGCCGACGCCTGCGCCTGGGCGGCGGCCTGCTCGGCTGCCGCCGACGTCTGGGTCAGCCAGCCGACATACGGCTGGGCCGCGGCCGCCGCCGCTGTCGACCCCACACCCGTCCACTGCTCGGTCAGCGTGCCGACGATCGAATCCCAGGAGGTCGCTGTGGTGCTCAGCTCCGCCGCCAGGTTGCTCCAAGCCGTCGACGCGGCCAGCAGCGGTCCTGAACCGGCGCCGCTGTACAAGAATCCTGAATTGATCTCAGGCGGCAAAGCTGCAAATGGAAAGACCATCTCTGTATCTCGTTCCTTTTGTCCGAATTTCGCTTCTGGTTAAGTTCGCGCGACCGCGTCGGTGCCGGCCGCCTAGACCGCCGTAACCTTTGCCATGACGATGGGCTTGACGCCGTAGCGCGGCGCACCAAAGCCGGCGGAGTTGCGCCCGGCCGAGGCCATTCCGGGCACGCCTGGCACGAATGTCCCCGGCGCTGCCTGCGGCGCAGCGGCGGTCCAGCCCACGGTCTCGAGCGGCGTCGCGGCAGGCAGGCCTGCCCCCGGCGTGACCGATCCGGCCCAACTCGGCGGGGCCGACAAGCTGCCGACCATCGTCGCCTGGCCCAGGCCTCCCACCGGCATCATCCCCATGGCGCCCATACCGCCCATGCCTGCCGCTGGCGAGACCGTGTCCACGGCATCCACCGCGCCGACGTCGGCGGCGTCGGCGCCGGCGGCGGGCAACAGACCACCACCGGCCACGCCGAGGACGTCGGACATGGCTGAGGCCCAGTTCCCGGTCTCGAAGTTAAGGAAGTTCGCAAAGTTACCGGAGAGGCTGAACGGTTGGCCGCCAAAGCTCAGAACGGGGCCACCCAAGAGCGTGCTTATATCGTTGATGATGGTGCTGATGGGGTCGGTGGCGGCCGCCGCGGCTGCGTTGGAGGCCTCGGTCGCTGAGTAGGTACCGGAGCTCAGCCCCAGGGTGCTGGTGAACTGCTGCTGAATGGCCTGGGCCTCGGAGGCGAGCTGTTGATACAGGGTGCCGTACGACGAGAAGATACCCGCCTGCAGGATCGATACCGGGTCAGAGGCTGCCGGAGCGATGGAGGTCGTGGGTGCCGCGGCGCCCGCGTTCTGCGTCGTCAGTGAAGTGCCGATCCCTTCCAGCTGCGCTGCCGCAGAGAGCAATTCTTGGGGAATGGTTTTTAGAAACGACATCTATTGCTCCTAATGTGTGTCAATGCCGACCCAAAGATCTGGGCCGACCCTGTGCGTTGGCGTACCGGCTCCTGTGCGTTGGCGTAACGCTAGCGATCCACGGTTCTACAGTCGCGACCGAAAGGGCGAGGGTGACAGTCGTTTACGGCTTTTTAACGTAGGTGCCGGCAGTTTTAACAAGCTTCTGTTCGGCGACATAGCGGTGTCATCTGGGTTACGGCGTCAAAACAGCAAAGAGGCGCGCGGCGCGCGGATCCTACGCGAAGAGCGGCTGGGGCGCACGTCCGGTGAGAGGCCAAATTTGAGGGGACGCGATGTCCCAGATCACCGCTGCGCGCGCTACATTCGCCGCCGGGCCCCCATAGCCCAATTGGCAGAGGCAGCGGACTTAAAATCCGTCCAGTGTCGGTTCGAGTCCGACTGGGGGCACTCGGATAACCGCAGGTAAGTGCCCAGAATGGGCGGCGACTTCACCGTTGGTCAGGTCGCGCTTGCATGCAGATCGTAAAAACTGATCCATGCCGATCCAGCGAACGCCGGCACAGCCGGCGTGGTTGGTGCCTGTCGGCAAGCCGGATCATTCAGACCCACCAGCTCGTGGGCGCGGTGTTCAAGTACGCCGCGAACGCCGGGTTGGCGACGAAGAACATCGCCGCCGAGATCAACCGCCGCCATGACCTGCCCGAAACCACCGAGGCGGAGCAGCGTTACCTCACCCATCCGCAGCTTCTCGACCTAGAAAGGAGACGGCCCGCTTCGAGACCCTGACTTTGGTGTTGGGCTACTGCGGATGCTGGTTCAGTGAAGCCGCTGCGCTGCGGAGGAAGGCGTCTGATCGGGAGATCACCGTCCGCGCCTCGGCAACATACGTAGCAGGACTGGGAATCGTGGAAACGGACGACGAGACCAAACGGTCACCTCGTGTACTGGTGCCCGAACCCGTCTGGGAACGCCTGAGGGGCGAGCTTCCTGTTCCCGAGTCGTAAGGGCGGGCATTTGCCGCTGGGCGAGTACCGCGGGGTATTCGACAGGGCACTGCCGACCGTGCGGGACGCGGCCAAAGCCAAGCGCCAACAAGAGCTGGCTGATGACGGTGAAGTGATAACCCCGGACTTCCCGTCGGTCGCACTGCACGCGCTGCGCCACACGTGCGCCTCTCTGGCCATCTCGGCGGGTGCGAACGTACGGGTGCGAAGGCAAAGGTCGTTCAGCGGTTGCTTGGCCCTGCGACCGCCGGCATGACCCTCGATACATACCGCCACCTGATGAACGATGATCTGGCCGGAGTGGCTCAGGCGCTAGGGAAGGCGATCGAGCGAGCCCGGTCTGCAACCTAGCTTGACCTGCATTTTTCTACCCTGCTCACGTCAAATAGGTTGAGCTACTGTTAAAGCCGTATTACCAAAGTTTGCCAAATCGCGACAAACCTCAACGTGTGGTACACCATCAACAGCGTCTGACGCAATGATTAGCTCAATGGAAGGAACAAGAGCATGGCTATCGTACGAGGCTTAGCCGCGACCGCTGTGTTTGCCGGTTTAGCTGTCGGTACAGCTGGTACGGCGTGGGCTGACACACCGACGATGAACGGCAGTTACACCGAGACCTCGACATCGCCAAGTGGACTATCCGTTACCAACGATTGGACCGTCAGTCCCTGCGGTAACGGATGCGCCTACGTGAAAGCTGGGGCGGGCGGCGGCATGGCGTATTTCCGCGATGGTCAATGGGTACTAGACACGATGAACAACTTAACTTGCGCGGACGGAACTTTTAGCCAATACGCCACAAACGCTCACATGACGTGGGATCCAAATACCCTTGAGGGCACATCTGAAATCTCCTATATCACAGGTGCCTGCGGTAAACCGCCGGGATACCATCAAACCAACCACATATCACTCAAAGCGTCATCCTGACGCATACTGCCGGGTCGTCTCGGCAGCCTAAAACCGCATGGGTTGTCCCTATTTTTGGGGCGTCCTCTGCATCGCGACGACATTCACGCCGACGCCGCGGTACTGACCGCCCGCGCTTTACTGACCCAAACACCCGTCCGCACAGCGCGTCCCAGAGGCCCTCGTTGCCATGCCGGGAAAAAGACAGTTCTGACGTGAAGCCAGAGCAGTTTTCACGCTCACCGTGAACTGATGCAATGAATCTGACCGACAACCATATTCATTGATACCGAGCCGACCATGAAGCGACTGTCGAAGCGATTCCAGCCGGATAGTTTTGTGCCCGAGTGCCTGTCCTGGCTGCGTTAATCGATTGCGCTTCAAGCAAAGCGACAGCGCACTCAGTCATAATGACGGCAGTGGCGAATCCTGTTACCGTCAGTCGCAGTAAGTCCGTTTCTTTCTGCATGTATTCACGCACCCACCTAAGTCCGTGAACGAAGCTAGACCCCACAGAGTAAAAGCTTCTCGTCAGGAGAGACATGCCGAGGGAACTCAGTTCCCCGAAGGGGTCAGCCGGGGGATTCGCGTCGATCCATTCGGCTGCATGGTTCACATAGCCGGTGAAGCCTGGCGGTCTTTCCCGCGCCGACTCGGGCAACGACGTGATCGCTTCCAGACGCTCGTTGAACTTCTGGCGACGCTGCTGAAACCGTTGGTATTCAGCATGTCTCGCTTCGTCAGTCCGAATCGCAAAAGTCGCTTCCTCGATGTCGATATCGTCAGATTGATACTCGCGTTCACCCTCGATAGAACCAAGACATCTGGCCCGCCGTACCCCACGGCTGGTGTCGCCAAGAAGCCATATCGTCTTGGCTGATGCCTCGACTGCCGAGCGGCACAGTGTCGCTACCGACGCGGTTCTGAGCTTTCGTTCCTGAGTGAGTGCGGTAGAAAATACCTGCCCGGCAGCGACGATGTTCTCGCTGGCGTTCATCGCGGGAAATCGGGCTGTGGAGCTTACGAGGCGCGGGCCAAGGTCGGGCATGAAGTCCTGGTCATCAAGGGCAAGACTGCTGCCGTCATCCACCGGATGACGAGTAAGGCCCCATTCACCGAGTTGCACGCCGCGCAGCACCCGCTGTGTAATGCGCGCAATGAGTTGTGCCTGCTGAATTCCGGCGAGTGGGTCTGTCATCTCTCGCACGGTACCAGCGTCACGCCGATGATCACTGGGGCCAACACATGCCCGGTGTCCATCTGGAAACCCGGTGGACGGCAACGTTTTAACGACGAACTGCCGGAGCATCCACCGGCAACCCACACCACCGGCCATGACGAGAGGTGTACCCGCGTCCATTGGCTCGCCGCTGAGTGCGGCTAATGCGGCCGCGTCGGCCCCGACCATCGCAGCGATGGTCGCCGCTGCCGGCGATGAGGTCGGCCCGCGTCGGCGGCGCGCTCACGGGGCCTCCCAGCGCAGCATCAGGCTCTCCAGGTGGGTCACGCCGGTCGGTTTATGCACAATGGCTGGCGCGGAGCCTGGTTCTAGTTCGAATTGCGGAATGCGGCTCAACCACTCGGTCACAAACGCATCCATTTCGAGTCGGGCAAGGTGCACGCCCAAGCATCTGTGCATGCCGCCGCCGAAAGCCCAATGACGTTGCCGCTGAATCTTTCCGTTGCTGTCCGTCGATATCTCCTCGCCGCCGTTCTCTCTGCCCGCGGCTTCTAAGCCCAGCCACACCACACTTTGCGCCGGGATTGTGACGCCGCCGATATTGACTTCCCGCGCGGTGACGCGCGGAATAGCCGGCCCTGGCGACTCCAACCGCAGAATTTCCTCTACGAACGCCGGAATCTGTGCTGGGTCGTCGCGCAGCTGGGTCCGCAGTTGCGGATCGTGCGCGAGATGTAGAAGCGTGAAACAAATTGCCGAGGAGACCATTTCAACGCCTGCAACAGAGAACAACAACAGGATGAGCGCAGCCACTTCGACCCCGCTGAGCGGAAAATCGTCGCCGTTGACTTCCTCCAGTAGCGGCCAGAGAATGCCGGGCGACCGCCGGGGATTATCCATCTCGGCGGTCAGCACGGAATTCAGGAATCCGAAGAGTTGAAGTTCGGCTGCCCCGTTGGAGTCGCCGATTACTGCGGCCCGGATCAGCCCAGCCGCCCTGGCGTCGTCTGCCGGCATCCCGCACACCGTGAGCAGCGCTTGACATGCGTAGGTGTCGGCGACATTGACTGCATCACAGTGCCCCGTGCCGGCGACCACGTCGACCAGCGTCGTGGCCCGGGCGCGCAAGACCGGAGCGTAGGGGGCCAACCCTTTGGGGCTGAAGAGAGGATGCAAGACGCGGGCGAAACGGGCATGCTCCGATCGCGTCCCGATAGAGAGCGGCACCTGAGGAAGCGGTACGCCGGACGCGCTGATCTTGAAGGTTTTTGGCGGTGACACAAACGTCTCCGGGTCGAGTAACGCCGCGCGCACGTCGTCCCGCCTGGTGAGATAGTAGCCGCGCAGCGCTAGTTTGCCTATGTCGATTTTCACCACCGGGCCCAGCCCGCGCAGGTCGCGCCAATAGGCGGCGCGGTCGGCGGCGAAGAACGGACTCTCCTTGTGGTGCAACGGAGGCGAAGTCACCCTGCCTCCTTGAACGGCGCCCATCTCCGCGCATAACGACGGCGCGCTTCCTCCCTGAGGCGGTAGCTGTCACGCGCATAGCGACGGCGGCAGTCCTCGCGGACACATCTAACGCATCGGCGTCCCCCCGATTTGCGTATCCGGGTGTTTTCGGGCGAGTATGCGTGTCCGCGTTCGCAGTGCGCTCTGCGGGCCATGTCGTGGCTACCGTTGCGGACGCAGTCTTTAATGTTCGCGCTCCGCGAAGCCCAGCGGAGATTCCAGACGTTGTTGTTCGCCTTGTCGTCCCAATGGCAGCACTCCATACCCGGAGGGCACGACCCCACAAACGCGGAAAGCACCAGGCGGTGGACGTAAAGCATCTCGTCGCCGGCCAACCTGTTGCGGAATCCTCCGGCTCCCCACCCAGGATCGCCCCCACCTGGTGATGTTGCCAGGCAGCGAATGCAATCGGTGATATCCGACGTTTTGGAAAGCTCGCGCAGCTTGGCGTAGTCATCGGCGGTTATCTTGATTTCCAGCCCGTCAGGCATATCGGGCACGTCGTTGTCGTTCATCGCTGGTTAACTCCAATCTGGTCGCAGTGATATGTCGGGCAGGCTGGGTAGTGGGACCAGGAACGCACGGAGCGTATTGGCTCCCCGTTGTCCAGCCTCTCGGGGGAAGGCGTCGGGGGTCAGGCGTCAGGCCAGGCAGCGGAGGCACGTTTCGAAGCGACCTAGACGCCAGCGGTGGATTGAGTCGATAGTACTGTTTATCCCGGCCATCGTCCCGGCGGCTGGCACGGCGAGCGGTACACAGACCGCAAAACGCATGTCCCCAAAAACGTCACGACCAATCCAACGCAATAACATTAGAACTCGCAACTCATCAAGCGTTTTGCCAATGATGTCAACTGTGATCAACGCGGCCAAGCCGTCAGAACGACGGACTTAAAACCCGTACAGTGTGGGTTCGAATCCCACCGAGGGCACCGTATAAGTCTAGGCGCAGCGCGATGCGAGCGCCCGGCGAGCCAGCAAACTCTCGGGGGTGCCCCTGGGGTCCTTCAAGTTGCGCCCAGTTGCGGCTTATTTCAGACTCGGGGAATCAGCTTCCCAGGAGAGCAGAAACACAAAATGGCCGACGCCATGGCCGACCCGATCGCGAGACGACCCGGGATCATCCGCCGATCGCTGGGCGGGGTCGCGTTGAAGTTCGTCGCCCGTCTAATTCGTCCAACGATAGTTACCGGAATGATGGCGGCTCTGATTGCTACAGCTGATACACCCACCGTGGTACCGCTGGGGTGCGAGATTACTTGGACGCGGACCGGGGGGGTATGGATCGCCACCCCCGACTGCTCACATCAGTCGCCGCCTTCACAGCCCCCGCCGAATGGCCCGCCGCCTGGTCCCGGTGCACCACCACCGGGTGCGCCATCAACTCCTTAAGCGGCGAGTTTGCTGTAGGACATAACCGTGGTCGGAACGATATCCACGTGACGCGCTGCAAGTCCGTCACAGATGTTGCTATTCGGTGGCGTTCGCGATTCTTCCAAGACCGAGATATGAGACCCTCATATCTCGTCTGTTTCGAGACAAGCTGGGCAGGCCTCCGGACTTACCACGGTTATGGCATCGCCTCGGCCCACGCGATACGCCCTTCAAAGCCAAGCGTTCTCGCCATGCCGTGGTAGCGGTCCCGTAAGTGCGCGTAAGCCGCGGCATCGCCGTGAGCCCGCGCCAGTAGAGCCTGCAATAGATTGGTCGCAGACGTCAGCGGCCAGAGTCATCCGCCACCGGTGGGGCCAGGGCCGGGTCCGGCTGGGGCAACGTCTGGATGGCCGTTGGTGATAGCCCCATGGTGATGCGGGTAGGTCCCAGGACAGGTGATGCCACGAACACACCCGCAGTTGAGGCCGGGGATGCAGCCGCCTCCGCCGACGGGAACCACGGGCAGTGCACCGCGGCTACCGGTAGGGCCGCCGGGATTACTTGGAGGCGCCGGCGCTTCGCTGGACATAGCTTTCGTCGCGGTCGTATCCGGTGCCTGTGCGCTTGCCCCCGCACCAACGACGGCCGCACCGCATCCGACCATCAGGACGAACAGGCCCGCGCTTGCGCGCAGCGCGACCTCCGACCTGCCGGCGTTCTTCATAACATGAACTGTAGGCGCTGATCGCCCGATGCGCACAAGCGAAGCACGCAGGCTTGCAGAGCTCGATGCAACCGGCAAGGGCTTCGGAGTTTAAGGACATCTACTGGGCGCTGGATCACAGGGCCACTGAGATCAGCGCCGAGGTCTGGTCGTTGATGGAACGTCTTCAGGCCGTGAACAAGTGCCATTACTTCGTGGCGTGCCGCCCCGACCGACCCAAGGAGAACTACGCCATCGACTTCTCCGCAGAGGAAGCTCTCGACTCCGTCCCGGAATGCGAACGGGTTCCGGTGTGTCGGGCAACGAAGTCGTCATGCCGCACGGGAGGATGCCGCTGAGCGCAGTTCAGTTGCCTTTCGTCCAGCTTGTTGACGGACGTCCCACGATTCGAGAGATTGCCGGGCACGTGGCTCGGCATGGCTCGTCCCAGGTCGCGGTGGCCGACCTTGAGACCCTCGCACGCAACGTATTTCAGAATTTCTGGCGTCTCGATCTGCTGGCGATGGCCCTAACCCCACCGAGGCTTGATAACTGAGCTAGGACCTCGGCGCCCGTGCGAGCGCCGATTCGCGTTGCTGGCTGCCCCAATTCCTGGGTAAAATTCCCGCTAAGAAAGATTGCCTACTAGGCGACGTGTTGGCGCTTAGCGCCAACTAAGCGAGAGCCCCGCTCAACGGCGCAGCGCAAAAGAAATAGGGTCGGGAAGCCTATGAAGAAACTAGCAACAGCAGCAGCGATCGCGATCGGCGTGACATTCGCAGCAACGCCGGTCGCGCATGCCGACAACAACTGGATGGCGATGGCGATATCGGATGCCACCGGGCAGATCAGGATCTCTGACGGAGCACCCACCCAAGCCAAGGCCGAGCAGCAGGCGATGGAGGCGTGTGGCAAGAGCGACTGTCGTGTTCTGGCCAGCGGGGGGCCGGGTGGGTGCATCGCGATGGTTGTGAACGCTGCGAAAACCCATTACTTCGGACGCTGGGGTCCGACAACCGATGAAGCGGAGGCGGCGGCACTAGCTGCCGCCGGTGGGGGAACGGTCCTAAAAGACCACGGCCACTGCCTAGGAGATCCTTTGAACCAATGACACTCCGACTCGGCGTGTCGTCCCACAGGTCCCTCACGGCTCCCATGATCCGCCGTTCTGCGCCGTTCTCCGTGGGTCACGAAACACTGGGCGCACGAACATAATTCACCCGCCGGGTGGTGCGCATTCCCGTTAACCGTATCAAGCATGCGCGTACTGCTATTGCGCCAGTTCCGTTGCGTGCAGCGGTGTTGGGGCGTTTGCTGCGGGAGGGGCCCAAAAAAACCTCTCGCTGTTGCAACCGTCTCCGCTGCCCGTCGGCGCTGAACGTCTCACGGCTTCCATTGGACGAGCCCACCGGCGTCGTCGCTCGACAGCCCGGCGGCGCACTCCGACGTCGCCTGGGCGGCGTAACGCCACATTATCGGAAGAATGAGGCGACGACAGATGTTCGACAGATGTTCGACCCGGACGACTTGGGCTCGCTGATGCTTCTTTTCGGCGCGTCGTCGCGGCGAATCCCTGGATCCGTGCGCCGGTCACTTTGATCGGTGCCCCCGCGGTTGCCGAAACCATTAGCCTTATGCCTGGCACGCCACCGCGTACTCGGGTCCGGCGCAGGCAATGACCGGCGCGAAGGCGCTCCCAGCCGGTTTGCGGCGGGCGGTTGCCGGGTGAGGAGTCGGGATGGGTGACACGACCGCGGGTTCGCGGGAGGGTTCGGAGTTCGGACCGTATCGGCTGCGGCGGCTGGTCGGTCGCGGCGGCATGGGCGACGTCTATGAGGCCGAAGACACGGTGCGGGAGCGGATCGTGGCACTGAAGCTGATGTCGCAGACCCTCTCCAGCGATCCGGTCTTCCGCTCGCGTATGCAGCGCGAGGCCCGCACCGCGGGGCGGCTGCAGGAACCGCACGTCGTGCCGATTCACGACTTCGGTGAGATCGACGGGCAGCTCTATGTGGACATGCGACTGATCGACGGCATGGACGTGGCCACCATGTTGAGCCGCTATGGGCCGCTGTCCCCGCCGCGGGCGGTGGCGATTGTTCGCCAGATCGGCTCGGCGCTCGACGCTGCACACGCTGCCGGGGTGATGCACCGCGATGTGAAACCGGAGAACATTCTGGTCAGCACGGATGACTTCGCCTATCTGGTCGATTTCGGGATTGCCAGCGCCACCTCCGACGAAAAGCTGACGCAGTTCGGCACCACCGTGGGGACCTTCAAGTACATGGCCCCGGAGCGGTTCAGCGAATCCGAAGTGACCTACCGGGCCGACATCTACGCGTTGACCTGCGTGTTGTATGAGTGTTTGACCGGGTCCCCGCCGTATCGGGGCGACCAGGTCAGCGTGATAAGCGCACACCTGAACCAGCCGGTCCCGCGGCCCAGCGTGGCGCGGCCGGGCATTCCGGTCGCCTTCGACCGCGTGATCGCCTGCGGCATGGCCAAGAATCCCGCGGAGCGCTATGCCAGCTGTGGTGATCTGTCAGCGGCCGCCTACGCCGCGCTGGCCTCACCCGATCAGGATCGCGCCACCGACATTTTGCAGCGCAGCCAAATGGCGGGAATACCGGCCGCGTTTGCCGGCCAGTCGCCGCACGGTTTTGCACCGGCGCCGCCTGTGCCGGTTACCCACGGTCTGACAGGGGGGCCGGCGTGGCCCGCGACGGCGGCTCCCGGGTTACTTGGTCCCCCCAGCGGACCGGTGCCGCAGCCGACGCCGTGGGCCGGTGCTCCTGCCTGGGGTGGTCAACCGTCCCCCGGGGGTACCCGTAAGCCCTGGTTCTGGGTTGGCGTCGCCGTTGCCGTCGTGATGGCCCTTGTGGGTGGCGCGCTCGTCGTTGTTGCCCGTCCGTGGGAGTCGTCGCCGTCGGCGCCGCCGACGCCACCACCAGCGGCTGATGCGGTTGAGCTCCGGGTCCTCGATGACGGTGTGTATGTCGGCAGCTCGGTGGCTCCGATAACGATCGATATTTTCAACGAACCCATCTGCCCGCCATGCGGCAGCTTCATCAGGTCGTATGCGAGCGATATCGACGCCGCGGTGGACAACAAAAAGCTCGCGGTGCGCTACCACCTGCTCAACTTCCTCGATGACAAGTCGCACAGCAAGAATTACTCGACTCGCGCGGCGGCGGCCACGTATTGCGTCGCGACGCAGAACGACCCGAAGCTTTATACCGCGTTCTATTCCGGCCTGTTCGCCAGCAACTTTCAGCCCCAAGAGGGCGCTGCGGAAGATCGCACCGATAGCGAGCTGGCCCAACTGGCGAAGACCGTCGGCGTCGACGCCAGCGTGATCACCTGCATCAAGTCAGGAGATGACGTCGCCACCGCCAAAGCCAAGGCCGCAAGTGGCAATACGACGCTTTCCGGGCTGAATGCCAGTGGCACGCCGTTCGTGTGGGACGGCAACAAGGTCGTGAACTATCAGGATCCGGGTTGGCTCACGAAGCTGATCGGGTAACATGCAGCCGCTCTTTGCTGTGGACCGCGACGCAACGGAAATGGGGTGAGCGAGTGACGGCCCAACATTGCTTGTGTTGCTCAAGCCGGTTGTGCGGCAACATATGTAGCACCAGTAGGGCCAATTCGCGTAACGCCGCTTCCTGCATTGTTTGTTAAGCCATGCGCGTGGCATTGGGGAACGCTTGGCCGGTCGCGGCCGCAACGGCGCTGTTGGCGATGGCGGCCTGCTCGTCGGGCACGTCCACCATCGAGTCTGGGAAACCGAGTGCCGAGAATATCAGCACGCCACCCGGAAAGGCTCTGACGATCTCCCCGGGCCAGCTGTTGGCCGCCACCCACGGGGTGACGCCGGTTGCGTTCGGCAAGCCCGCACACGGCACCATCACATACGGTGCGTACGGTTCGATGGTTTACACTCCCGACGCCGGCTTCACCGGGACCGATGACCTGCTGGTCACCGTCAGTCAAACCGTCAAGCTCTACGCGGAGGACGAGACGCCGCGGATCATCATCGGCGACGTTGCCATCCAGCCCAACGCGCACGGGTCCGGGATCGCCCCGGTGCCCGGTAGCGCCGACGAGATCTACGGCCTCACCGACCGCGGCCCCAATGTGGAAGGGCGTACGCGTAACGAAAGGGTGCTCCCGTTACCCGATTTTCACCCGCAGATCGCCAAGCTCAAACTTGCCGACGGTGTTGCGTCGGTGCAGCAGATCATCACACTGAGCGGGCGCGATGGCGCGCCCTTGGTCGGCCTCATCGACCCGCGGGCGTCCACCGGCGAGGCGCTGGTGGACCTCAACGGCAAGCCACTCGCGCCTTCCGATCACGGCCTGGACGGCGAAGGCCTGGTCGCCATGCCCGACGGTACGTTCTGGGTGTCCGATGAGTACGGGCCGTTCATCGTCCATTTCGATGCCAACGGTAAAGAGCTGGAACGCCTTTCGCCGTTCGATGCAACTCTGCCCAAGGAGCTCTCGCTGCGCAGCCCAAATCAGGGGATGGAGGGCCTGACGATCACCCCCGACGGAACAACGTTGGTGGGCATCATGCAGTCTGCCCTGCAGACGCCGGGGCTGGTGGGGTCGGCCAAGGCTGTCCCGATGACCCGCATCGCGACCATCAACCTCGCCAACCGCAGCGATGTGCACGAGTACCTGTATCCACTGGCCAATCCGCAGCAGACGAAGGTAGCGGTGTCGGAGATCACCGCGGTGAGCAACACGACTTTCCTGGTCGACGAGCGTAACAACGAGCCACAGCCCAACGGCAACAAGAAGTTCTACGTTGCGGACATCTCCGGGGCCACCGATGTCGGCCCCCACTCGACGGTGCCGGGGGCGACCTATCAGGCCGACGCCGGCGGTCTGCTCGTCAACGGTGTTCCGATCGAGACCTTTGTCGGCGTCAGCACCGACGCGGCGGCCACAGACAAGCTCAAGGCCGCCGGCATCACCGTCACCACAAAAGCGCTCAAGCTCGATCTGGGCGACCTCCTGCGTTCGCTGTCCCCCAATGGGGATTTCTTCGCACATGACAAGATCGAAGGCCTCATCACCCCAGACGGTGGAAAGACGCTGATCATCGCCAACGACAGCGATTTCGGGCTGGCCGGGTTGGCTAACGACGACCCGCCGTTGCAACTCAAGCCCAAGATCCTGCCCAACGGCACGCAGGACAGCGGCGAGATCCTGAAAGTCGACACGACCCAGCTGCCCCCCGAGACGGAACCTGTGACGGTGCCGATCAACGTTGGCTGAGCCGTAGGGCGCCCGCCGCGCTCAGTCGGCGATCGGGCGGAGGCGGAAGACCCTGATCTCGCGGGGCGCGCAACTGGCGCGGTAGCGCTCGTAGCCCGCGTAGAAGTCGACGGCCGTGGCCCATGCCGCTGCGCGGGCGTCACCGGTGAGCAGTTCGGCCTTGTACCGCCCGGGCGGACCGATGAACTCGACAGTGCATTCGGGGTGGGCCAGCAGGTTGGTACTCCAGGCCGGGTGGGTTGGCCGCCCGTAGTTGGAACCGATCGCCAGCAGCCCTTCTCCGTCGTCGATCAAGGTCAGCGGGTGAGTGCGGGGCTGTCCAGACTTGGCGCCGGTCGTCGTGACGAGCCCGATCTTGTCGAATCCGAGCGAGCTGAAACGCCCATTTGTCCGAGGGATCAGCACCTTGTCGATGCGCGGCGCCGCCTGCAGCAGGAACTGGAAGCCGACCGGACTCATGAGGAAGCGCTCCATCAGCGCTTCATCGATCCGTAGTCGCCGCCCGCGAATGGGGCTTTCCCGCAACAACGCCATGGGTAGACGGTACTCGATTCGCGGCCCGGTCCGCCCCCCGGCAATTCGGTAGGTTGGTTGCGGCGGGGCGCACCCGAACTAGCATCCGACGAGCCGCAGGCGCTCCGCATCTCCGCAACTAACAAGGAGCATCGCGATGAACGCGCCCAGTCCAGATGCCATTCGCGCAGAGACGATCACCATCACCGGCCACGGCGGCGACGAAATCGAGGCCTATCGGGCGATCCCGCTCGCCGAGGGATCACGTGGCGGAATCGTTTGGATCCACCACATGCCCGGCTATGACCGGGAGACCAAAGAGTTCGTCCGGCGGCTCGCCGTCGACGGCTATCAGGTGGTGGCCCCGAACCTATATTCACGCGAGGCCCCGGGCGCCGCTCCCGATGATGCCGCCGCGGCGGTGCGGGCCGCCGGGGGAGTGCCCGATGAGCGATTGGTCGGCGATGTCGCCGGCGCGGTGGAACACCTGCGCTCGTTGCCGGGCGCGAACGGGAAGTTCGGTGTCATCGGGCACTGCTCGGGCGGGCGGCACGCGTACCTGGCGGCGTGCTCGCTGCAGTTCGACGCCGCGGTGGACTGCTACGGCGCGTTCATCGTCGAGGATCCGCCGGAAGGCATCCCCAAGGCGATGCAACCGATCCTCGACCTGGCACCCAACCTCAGCTGCCCGCTGCTTGGCCTCTTCGGGGTCGAGGACCGGTTTCCGGCACCCCCCGCGGTGGCCACGCTGGACGCCGAGCTGACCAAGCTGGACAAGCCGCACGAGTTCCATTCCTACGACGGCGCCGGCCACGCGTTCTTCTCCGTCGACCGTCCGGTGTACCGCGTGGAGGCGGCAGTTGACGGCTGGCGCCGAATCGACGAGTTCTTCGCCACCAACCTGAAAGGCTAGGTGTCCCAAGCCATGTGCACTTATCTCACCGAACACGTCCAGATCGACGGCAGCGGCAAGGGCGCAACGGGGTGGTTCGGCGCCAGCCGCGCCACGGTGTACGTCGACCACCCGGCCCATGCGCCCTACGGCCACACGGTCAACATCGACGTGATCAATCCGCAGCTCGGCCCGTCCGCGCGGGTCGCGCTCGCACTTACCGAGGAGCGCGCGCTGGCACTGGCCGACGCCATCCGTCAAGCGATCGCCCACGCGCCAGCCGGGCTGGCCTCCAAGGACCAGTAGGTGACATATGACTGCGGACATCAAGGACCGTGATTACCCCCAAATGGCTGCCGCGCGAGGGAGAATCGAGCCCGCGCCGCGTCGGGTCCGCGGATATCTCTGCCACGAGCTGGTCTTCGACACCACCGCGGCGAGTTATGTGTGGGAGGTGCCGTACTACCCGCAGTACTACATTCCGCTGGCCGATGTCGGCGCGGGGTTCCTGCGCGACGAGAACCATCCGCAGAAGGTGCAGCTCGGTCCGTCGCGGCTGCATTCCCTGGTCGGTGCCGGGCAGACCCACCAGTCGGCCGCACGGGTGTTCGACACCGACGGCGACAGCCCCGTGGCGGGCACCGTGCGATTCAACTGGGATCCGCTGCGGTGGTTCGAGGAGGACGAGCCGATCTATGGTCACCCTCGCAATCCCTATTCGCGGGTCGACGCGTTGCGTTCGCACCGACACGTCCGGGTGGAACTGGACGGCATTGTTCTCGCCGATACCAGTTCGCCCGTGCTGCTCTTCGAAACCGGTTTACCCACAAGGTATTACATCGATCCAACCGATATCGCCTTCGAGCATCTGGAACCCAGTTCGACGCAGACGCTGTGCCCGTACAAGGGAACGACGTCGGGCTATTGGTCCGTGCGTGTGGGCGACACGGTGCACCCGGACCTCGCGTGGACGTACCACTATCCGCTGCCCGCGGTCGCCCCGATCGCAGGCCTGGTGGCGTTCTACAACGAGAAGCTCGACATCATCGTCGACGGTGTTGCCTTGCCCCGAGCGAACACCCAGTTCAGCTAGGTCACCGCGGCGCGGTTGGTGGCCACAAGCCCGACCTCGCGTCGCGGGACGATGGCGATGCCACGCGGCACCGAGCGGGGAGGCTTTCTGCGCCGCTCCCGCTGGGGCATGCTCAGCTCCACCGTGCGCAGCATCGTTGCGACTGCAACAGCCATCTCGCAATTGGCGAATGCGGCTCCCTGAAATGTATTGCGGGTATCGATTCCGACGATGTCGCCGGCCGAGAACTGAACACCCGTTCGACCCCCACTTACTCCGGCGATGTTGCGGCGCAATTGGTTTGGCGGAGCCGTCGATCGGTGGAAGCCGCCGATATGGCCATGCCTTCGTGAAGCCGTCGGCGCGAAGCAGTTTCGCGCATGCGGCGGTGGACGATTCGAAAAGTCTCTGACGGTGTGACCTGTTAACCACAGCTAGATTACAGCTAACCGTCAACCAGTCTCAACTTAGCCGTCATCTCTGCGGACAGGCCGCGCCGGCGAACAAAGCCCTGTACGACGACGTCCAGATGTGACGCATGTCGTGGGCACACCGAAATCAAATGTTAAACCGTGGCACACACATCGGAAACATTCCCATTCGATGCTTCCACCCGTCTACGGCTTAAATATGTAGGCACCGCAGCTGATTCCAGTAAGCCCGTTGGCTCGAAGAATTAGGGGTGTGTCTGAACCATGGTGCCCTATCCCGATTGGCTAAATTCCGGAGATAACGCCTGGCAGTTGGTGGCGGCGACTCTGGTCGGCCTGATGAGCCTTCCCGGCATCGCCGTCCTGTACGGCGGCATTGTCCAGAAGAAATGGGCCGTCAACACCATGCTGATGGCCTTCACCGGGTTTTCGCTGGTGCTGGTCGTGTGGGTGCTGTGGGGTTTCAAGATGGGCTTCGGCCAGCCGCTGAAGCTCGGCCCGGGCATCCTGAGGGCCGCGGTCGGGATCCCCCACACGATCCTGAGCAGCAACAACCAGCAGATAGCCTGGATACCGCTGTTGGACGGCACCATGCCCTCGTTCCGCTTCTCGGAGACCACGCTGGCCTACTTCCAGTTCGTGTTCGCCGCCATCACCCCGCTGCTGTTCCTGGGCAGCGTGGTCGGCCGGATGAACTTCAAGGTGTGGCTGATCTTCGTGCCGCTGTGGTCGACGCTGGCCTACTCGGTCAACGCGTTCCTGTTGTGGGGCGGCGGCTGGTGGGCCCAGGCGGGTGCCCTGGACTACAGCGGTGGGTACGTGATTCACCTCGCCGCCGGAACAACCGGATTCGTCGCTGCCGCGGTGATCGGCCCAAGGCTGCAGCGGGACCGGGAACGCGCGGTGCCCAACAACCTGCCCCTGGCCGCGGTTGGTGCCGGCGTGCTGTGGTTGGGCTGGAACGGGTTCAACGGCGGTGACCCGTACTTCGCGGGTGCTGACGCGTCACTTGCGGTGCTCAACACCAACCTCGCCACCGCCGTCGCGTTGCTCACCTGGGTGATTTGGGACATCTTCGCGAGCAAGCAGCGCAAGCCGACATTCCTCGGCGCCATAAACGGCATGATCACCGGCCTTGTCGCGATCACGCCGGCGGCCGGCTTCGTCAATAGCTTCGGCGCGATGATCATCGGTGCCGTCGCCTCTTCCCTGGTCTGGATGTCCTGGAATTGGCTCGGCACGACGAGGCTGTTCAAGAAGGTCGACGACACCCTGGGTGTGGTTCACACCCACGGCGTGGCAGGTTTGGCGGGTGGGTTGCTCGTCGGAGTACTCGCCGACCCGCACATTGTTGAATACCTGGGCGGCAGCACAGGGCAGGACGTGACCACGGCTGGTTGGCTGTACGGTCACCATCCCAAACAGATATTGATCCAGGCCGGCGCGGCAGGCACGGTCATTGTCTGGGATGCCCTCGTCACGTTTGTCATCTTGAGAGTGCTTGGCCTGTTTATGAAGTTGCGGGCGCCCGACGAGGTTCTGGAAGCCGGCGACCTCGGTGTGCACGACGAAGAGGCCTACCCCGACGAGACGCTCGTCACGGGCCGGCGGATCGACACGTTAGTGGAATCGCGTTCTGGGGCGGCGGCCTCCAAACCCGCAGAGCCAGTAGAGGAATGACGGCATGAAGCTGATCACCGCGATCGTCAAGCCGTTCACACTCGATGACGTCAGGCACGCCATTGAGGCTGCCGGTGTGCTGGGCTTGACCGTCACAGAAGTCCAAGGGTATGGCCGGCAACGCGGGCACACCGAGGTCTACCGCGGAGCCGAGTACGCGGTTGACTTTGTGCCGAAGGCGCGCGTCGACGTCGTGGTCGACGATGAGTATGCCCAACGAGTCGTCGACGCGATCGTCAGAGTGGCCCGCACCGGGAAGATCGGCGACGGCAAGGTCTGGGTTTCTCCGGTGGAGACTCTGGTCCGGATCCGGACCGGGGAACGCGACCACGACGCGCTCTGACAATTCGGCGCGTCAATCTCCCGACGGCAGCCAGTCGGGTTCGTATCCGAACACCGCCGAGGTGGGACCTATCAGGTGGCGCACCCTGACTTTGGCGAAACACCGGCGCGAAGTAGTTCCGCGCATGCGCCGGTGGAGGATTCGTAGCCCTCGCGCGATTCCAGCATGATATTGAGGCTGGACAGGCCCCGGATTCCGATTCGAACACGCGCGCACGACGCAATGTGATAAATGCCTCTTTTGGGCGTTAACCCTGAGAAGTTCTTATCCGGACGCTGCTCGACGTGGCAACCGCTTGTTAGCGGCGGATATGGAAAACGCTGCTGAATGGCATAGTCTGAGATTGCTACAGCGCGCCTGCTGCAACCCTGGATAATCGCAACCTGAGCGGAGTCTAAGGCCATTACGTGACTTAGGTAACAGTGCCGAATTTGAATTCTTTTGGCCGGAATTCAACCGCTAGACTTCCTCGAAACAGGCGTGACGGTGCCCTTAGGCGCTGAAATCCGGTTGATCCAGGGCCGCCAGTGTCGCACAGAGTTGTCGCGATGACTGTTGCCCGCGTGGTTCGACGAACACACAGCAAAGGCGGTGCCAGCGTGAGCCTGGACAATGATGTGAACGACCAAGAGTCCGCCCGTGATGGCCTGGATGGCAGCGGCCTCGGCTTGGGCTTGGGCTTGGGCTTGCCGATCTTCGTCGAGATTCCGGTGAACAACGGACCGATCAGTAGCATCGCGACCAGCCCCGATGGCAGCCGACTGATGGTCACCAACTACGGCCACAACAGTGTCTCGATCATCGACACCGACAGCTGCCGAGTATTGGAGACTGTCGCAGGCGTCGACGAACCGTTCGCGATCGCCGTGGGCGGCCCTGAAGGCATTGCTGCCAACCGGGCCTACGTCAGCAGCGTGTCCAGAGCGTATGACTCGATCGAAGTCATCGACGTGTTCACCAACGCGGTTATCGCGACTCATCCGCTGGCGCTCAGTGTGAGCGACCTGGCGGTGAGTGCCGACGGAAAATACGTTTACGCCAGCCGAAATGGCGCAGGCAGTGCTGATGTCGTCGTCCTGGACACCGCCACGGACCAGGTCGAGGTCATCGACATCGCCGGACCATCTGCAGCGCCGGGCACCACCACCGCATGTGTGCGCGACAGCGCTGACGGGAGCCACCTGTACGTCGGCACCAACGGGCCGGCCGGCGGGCGGCTTGTCGTGATCGGCGCTCAGGCACCGGCCGACGACGGCCGTTCCGGCGGACGCGCAGGCCGGCGCCGGAAGAAGTCCACGCGGTCGCCGGGCAAGAGCGCGCAAACGGCCTCGCGAGCGCCCTTGGGCGTCATCGACACCGTCGAGATCGGTCTGCCCATTCGTGACGTCGCGGTCAGCCCCGACGGTGCCGTCGTCTACGTGGCGAGTTGCTGCCCCGAGTTGGGCGCGGTGGTCGACGTTATCGACACTCGGACCAACAAGATCGCCGGCACGCGCAAGATCGGCGAGATCGGTGGCATCCTCACCGGCTTGACGCTCAGCCGCGACGGCGATCGCGCCTACTTGGTCAGTGACGACAGCATCACGGTGCTGTGCGCGCTTACGCAGGACGTCATCGGCACGGTCCGAGTGACCAAGCAGCCGTCGTGCGTGGTCGAGAGCCCGGACGGGAAAAGCCTGTACATCGCCGACTACTCGGGCGCGGTCAGCGTGACATCGGTTGCCTCGGTTGCTCCGTTAGCCATCGAGGGTGCCGCGCAGCAGAGCGACGCCTCGGCTGCGTGGGCCATGCTCGAGCTGCTGAAGTACGAGCCGGCGCTCGCGTAACCCGGCGTTAAACCCACTTCTTCGGGGGAGCCTGTTTCTCATGGTTCCGCGCGGCGATAGCATTCGCCCGACCGAACATGAGGCGGTGCTGCGCCGAGACCCATAAGGCGGTGCGTCGATGTACAGCACGATGCAGGACTTTCCATTGACGGTTGCCGCGCTCATGCGGTACGCCTGCGGTGTCCACGGGGCGCGCACGGCCACCACTGCCACGGGCGCCGGCTACCGGCACATCACCTACCGCGAAGTGGGTCAACACGCCGCCCAGTTGGCCAATGCGCTGCGCGAGATCGGCATCACCGGGGACCAGCGGGTCGGCACGTTCATGTGGAACAACGCCGAGCACCTGACGGCCTACCTGGCGGTGCCGTCGATGGGTGCGGTTCTGCATACCCTCAACATCCGGCTCTTCCCTGAGCAGATCGCCTATGTCGCCAACGAGGCCGAAGACCAGGTCGTCGTGGCCGACATGTCGTTGGCCAAATCGCTCGGGCCGATCCTGCGCAGCCTCGACACCGTGCATACCGTGATCGCCGTGGGGGAGGGAGACCTTTCGCCGCTGCAGGAATCGGGCAAGACCGTGCTGCGGTACGCCGAGGTGATCGGCGGCCAGTCGCCCGAGTTCGACTGGCCGCAGATCGACGAGCAATCGGCCGCCGCGATGTGCTACACCAGCGGCACCACCGGCAACCCCAAAGGCGTCGTCTACAGCCATCGTTCGAGCTACCTGCACACGATGGCGGCCTGCTCGGGCAACGCGATGGGGCTCGGGTCCAGCGACAGCGTGCTGCCGATCGTGCCGATGTTCCACGCCAATGCGTGGGGGATGCCGTACGCGGCCCTGATGGCCGGCGCCGATTTAGTGCTGCCCGATCGCCACCTCGATCCCCGGTCGGTCATCGACATGATCGAAACGCAACGGCCCACGGTGGCCGGCGCGGTGCCGACCATCTGGAACGACGTCATGCATTGCCTGGAGACCGACCCGAACCACGACATCTCGTCGCTGCGGCTGGTGATCTGCGGCGGCTCGGCCGTTCCGGTGTCGCTGATGCGGATCTACGAAGAACGACACGACGTCCAGATCCGGCAGCTGTGGGGCATGACGGAAACATCGCCGCTGGCCACCATGGCGTGGCCACCGCGGGGAGCGCCGGAGGAGCAACACTGGGCGTTTCGCGGCACCGCGGGACGACCCCTATGCGGTGTGGAAGCCCGAATCGTCAACGACCACGGCGACGTGCTGCCCACCGACGGCAAAGCCGTGGGCGAGGTCGAAGTTCGCGGCCCGTGGATCACCGGCGGGTATTACCGCGGGCGCGACGCGTCCAAATTCGAGTCCGGGTGGCTGCGCACCGGCGACGTTGGCCGTATCGACGAGCAGGGCTTCATCACGCTGACCGACCGCGCCAAGGACGTCATCAAATCCGGCGGGGAATGGATCTCCTCAGTCGAGTTGGAGAACTGCCTGATCGGGCACCCGGACGTGCACGAGGCCGCGGTCGTCGGGGTTCCCGACGAGCGCTGGCAGGAACGGCCGCTGGCCGTCGTCGTGGTCAACGAAGACGCGTCCGTCTCCGCAGGCGATCTGCGAAAGTTCCTCTCGGACAAGGTCGTTCGGTGGTGGTTGCCCGAACGGTGGGCCTTCGCCGACGAAATTCCACGCACCAGCGTGGGCAAGTACGACAAGAAAACCATCCGGGCTCGCTACGCCGAGGACGTCTACCAGGTGATCGAGGCGCACGACTGAAGGCCGCCCCCGCCGATGGTGTAGAACGTGTTCATGAGCCTGCGCGTCGTGCAATGGGCAACCGGGTCGGTCGGCGTCGCGGCGATCAAAGGTGTGCTGGATCATCCCGAACTCGAACTCGTGGGCTGCTGGGTACATTCGGGGGCCAAGAGCGGAAAAGACGTCGGCGAGATCATTGGTACATCGCCGCTCGGAGTGACCGCGACCAACAGCATCGACGAAGTGCTCGCGCTGGACGCCGACGCGGTGATTTACGCACCGTTGTTGCCTAGCGTCGATGAGGTCGCCGCACTGCTGCGCTCGGGCAAAAACGTTGTCACCCCGCTGGGCTGGTTCTACCCGACCGAAAAGGAGGCCGCGCCGCTGGAAATCGCCGCGCAGGCCGGCAACGCGACGCTGCACGGCGCCGGCATCGGACCTGGGGCGGCCACCGAGCTTTTCCCATTGCTCTTGTCAGTGATGTCCACCGGCGTGACTTTCGTTCGCTCCGAAGAGTTTTCAGACCTTCGTACTTACGGTGCACCGGATGTGCTGCGCTACGTGATGGGTTTCGGCGGCACACCAGACAGCGCGTTGACTGGGCCGATGCAAAAGCTGCTCAACGGCGGCTTCATCCAGTCGGTTCGGCTGTGTGTCGATCGGTTGGGTTTTGCCGCCGATCCCCAGATCCGCTCGTCGCAGGAGGTGGCCGTCGCGACCGCCCCGATCGACTCGCCGATCGGGGTGATCGAGCCCGGACAGGTCGCCGGGCGCCGCTTCCACTGGGAAGCGCTGGTGGGCGAGACGGTGGTCGTCCAGATCACCGTGAACTGGCTGATGGGGTCCGAAAACCTCGATCCACCTTGGTCTTTCGGGCCTGCAGGGGAACGCTACGAGATCGAAGTGCGCGGAAACCCGGACACCTTTGTGACGGTTAAGGGATGGCAGCCGGAAAGCGTGGCAGCCGGATTGAAGAGCAACCCCGGGGTCGTCGCGACCGCAGCACATTGCGTGAATGCGGTCCCCGCAACCTGTGCCGCGCCGGCGGGCATTCAAAGCTTCTTTGACCTGCCGCTGATCACCGCCCGGGCTGCCCCCCGGCTGGCGCGCTGAGGCTGCGATCGTGTGCGTAATGTTCAAGCTGCCGCTTAGGTCTCAACACCGGAAGGGGGATGGGGAACGGGTCCGCCACGCGCGGGCCGCGCCCCGATTTCCAATGGCGAAGTCTGTCGTAGTCGAGCAATCGCGAGCCATACCAGTCGCCGTCGAGGATGCGTTCGCCCGCACATTGCCGATACCGCTGGAGTTGATTTGTTCTCGCTGGTACGGGCCGATCCCACCGATCAAAGAGGTCCGGCAACAAACGGGTGGTTGGGATGCGGCGGGCCAGACCCGCGTCGTCCTGATGGTCGGTGGTGGCAGCGCGCGCGAGGAGCTGACCAGCGTTGACCCGCCGCGGTCGTTCGGCTATACGCTCTCCGGCGTCAAGGGCCCGTTGGCTCCGCTGGTCAGCTCGGTCGAGGGCAAGTGGAGCTTCAGCCCCGCGGGCACCGGAACCACAGTGACCTGGCAGTGGGTCCTGCACCCGAAGTCGGCCGTGACCGCGCCGGTGCTGCCGGTGTTCGGCAGGTTATGGAAGGGCTACGCGCGCCAGGTGCTCGAGACACTGTCCGAGCAACTGGTCGGCTGAACGGCATGTGTCGACTCTTCGGCCTGCACGCGGGGACCGACGTCGTCACGGCCACGTTTTGGCTGCTGGACGCCCCGGACAGCCTGGCCGAGCAGAGTAGAAGGAATCCGGATGGCACCGGCCTGGGCGTCTTCGGCGGGCGCGGCCGGCCGGAGGTGCACAAGGAGCCGATAGCGGCCTGGCAGGATGCCGATTTCGCCACCGAAGCGCACCACATGTCCGGCACGACCTTCATAGCGCACGTCCGCTATGCGACGACCGGGTCGCTCGACGTTCACAACACCCACCCGTTTTTGCAGGACGGCCGGATCTTCGCGCACAACGGTGTGCTCGAGGGTCTGGATGTTCTCGATGAACGGCTGCGCGCGGTCGGCACCGATAACCTAGTGCTGGGCCAGACCGATTCCGAGCGGATATTCGCCCTCGTCACCGCCTCGATCCGCGACCATGACGGCGACATCACGGCCGGTCTGGTCGACGCCATGAAATGGCTCGCGGCGAATGTGCCGATCTATGCGGTCAACGTGTTGCTCAGCACGGCCGCCGAGATGTGGGCGTTGCGTTACCCGGACACCCACGAGCTCTACATCTTGGACCGGCGCCTGGATGGTGCGCCGGATTTCGATTTGCGCACCAGCCGAATTCGTGCGTGGTCTCAGCCACTCTGCACCCGGCCGTCGGTGGTGTTCGCCACTGAACGGATGGACGACGACCCGCGCTGGAGCCTGCTCGCTCCAGGAGAGCTGGTCCACGTCGACGCCGCGTTGCGGGTCAGCCGAAATGTAGTGCTGCCCGACAGGCCCAGGTACCCGATCAGTCGGTCAGATCTGAGCTTGCCGGTCGAGCTGGCGCAGCACACCAGAAACCCAGCATGACAACCAGACGCGCGCTGGTGCTTGCCGGCGGCGGATTGGCGGGAATCGCTTGGGAGACAGGCGTGTTGTGCGGCATAGCCGACGAGTCGTCGGTTGCAGCACGACTGCTGCTTGAATCCGATGTGCTGGTCGGGACGTCGGCCGGTTCCGCGGTCGCCGCCCAGGTCGGCAGCGGCTGCACACTTGAGGAGCTGTTCGCCCGCCAAGTTGCCGAGACGTCGGCTGAGGTCGATCCCGGCGTCGACATCGATACCATCACCGAACTGTTCCTGGCCGCCCTCGGCGATCCAAACACCCTGGGGGATAACAGGCTTGGACAGATGCAAAGGATCGGGGCGGTGGCGATGGCGATCGAGACCGTTCCCGAGCCCGTCCGCCGCAACGTGATCGCCCAGCGGCTGCCGTCGCACGAATGGCCGGATCGGGAAATCCGGCTCACCGCAATCGATACCGCGACCGGCGAACTGGTTGTTTTCGATCGAAACTCAGGCGTGCAGCTGGTTGACGCGGTTGCGGCTAGTTGCGCAGTGCCTGGGGCCTGGCCGCCGGTGACGATAGCGGGCCGACGCTACATGGACGGTGGGGTGGCCAGCTCGGTCAACCTTGGCGTTGCCGACGATTGCGACGCGGTGGTCGTCACGTTGCCCGCCGGTGTGGACGCGCCGTCGCCTTTGGGCGAGGGGCCGGCTGCCGAAATTGACGCGTTCCCCGGTGCGGCGTTCGCGATATTCGCCGACGACGACTCGTTGGCAGCGTTCGGTCCCAACCCCCTGGATCCACGCTGCCGCGTCAGCTCGGCGAAAGCCGGGCGCGAGCAGGGCCGTCGCGAAGCGGCGGCCGTGGCGCGATTCCTGAGGGTCTGATCAACCACGTGCCTGATCAGATTCGTTGTGCGCCCGCTGCCCGGAGGTCGGCAACGCTGGGGAAGCCGTCGACGGCCATTAGCAAGTCCAGTTCTGCGAGCACTGAACGCAACTGGGACACCAGACCGTCGACACCACCAATAGCCAGGGCGTAGAGATACGTGCGACCTATGCCTACTGCGGTAGCTCCCAATGCCAACGCCTTGGCGACATCGGAACCACTGCGCACTCCCGAATCGAAGAGCACCGGCATGCCGTCGGCCGCTTTGACCACACCCGGCAGAGCTTCCAGTGAAGGTAGCCCTCCGTTGGCCTGGCGGCCACCGTGGTTGGAGCAGTAGATGCCGTCGATACCGTGATCGCGGGCTTTACGGACATCGTCCGGGTGCAAGATGCCCTTGAGGAGCATCGGCAACTTCGTCGATGACCGCAGCCAGCCCAGATCCTCCCACCGGACGGGATACCCAAAGACCTTGGCCCACTCGAGGGCGGCCGCCTCGGGGTCTTCTTCCGGCGGCTTGGACAGCCGCGCCCGGAAAACCTCATCAGTGAAGTAGTTCTGCAGGCAATAGCCGCGCAGTTGCGGGAAATTCGCCATGTTCAGATCGTGCGGTCGCCAGCCAGTGATCCAGGTGTCCAAGGTTACGGCGACGGCCTTGTAGCCCGCCTGTTCGGCGCGGCGCAGGAAGCTACCGGCAAGCTCTTTATCGTTGGCGGTGTAGAGCTGGAACAGCCCAGGGGTGTCACCAGAGTGCGGGCGGACATCTTCCATCCGGTCCTGCGTCATAGGTCGACGCCACCATCGGGACTCCCGTCTGCGCAGAGGCTTTGGCCGCCGCGATGTCTCCATGCATGTCCTGCGAGCACACGCCGACGACTCCCACCGGCGGCATAAAAAGCGGCGTGGGCAGCTGCATGTCAAACGGCGACACCGACATGTCTCGTTCGGTCGGAGCCACCAGCATGCGGGGCACGATCGCATACCGTGAGAAGGCATCGACGTTGGCCTGTTGGGTGCGCCCGTCGCCCGCACCGTATGCAACGTAGGAGTAGACCCACGAGGGCAGCACCTCGACCGCCGCACGCTCCAGCGACGCATGATCGACAGGAAATCTCGGGAGTTTCCCTTGCAGGCCGTCCAGATAGATTTGCATTTGGTAGTCGCCGTAATGCTCTGTTGCCATGAATGCGCTCCATCCGCTCTGCCTGCGCTCCCGACAGGGCCAATGGTCGAATGAGGTGCGTACGCCGGTCGATGTCGGGCTGAACAACACTGAGTTCGCAAAGGTGTCACCGTTAACAAACGGCGCCCAGGCGGCATGGTCCGCGCCCGCTGCGATCCGCTGACGATGCAGCAAGAGCGGTCAAAATCCAAGCGCGAGAGCCGACCGAGGGCAATTTCGTGCACACATGATCTCAATTGCGCACCCGTTCGAAGCGGCGGCCGGACCGTCACCCGCATTCGTCGTCGGCGGCAGCGCGCGCGGCGGTGATCACCGCCGCCTGCCGCGCCAGGGTCAGGTCTGCCCACCGAGTATTCCAGCTGCCCGCACTACCGGATGGCGACGTTTGAACCATCGCCAGATATGGCTCGATGAGCGACCCACCGGTCTTGGGCTGGGCGTCCATCCAGAGTTTAGCGGCGTGACAGGCCTGGAAATACTCCTCCTCGGTCGAATCGGCGGGGACGTCGACCCTGGTCGTCACGCCGGCCGGGGAGAGGCCCACGGCGCCCAGCGGCAGGGGACCGGGCGCGCCTGACGACTGTGACGAGTGTGCCGGCGACGAGGATGTGGGCCTGCCGCTGCCGGCGTGCGAGCAGCCCACGACCGCCAACAAACCGGCCGCGAGAACGAGCGTGCCCCACCGCAAGCGGCGGCTGGGAGCTAAACGGCACCAGCGCACCTTGTCAATCTATGCAAGACTGTCGGCGTGATGGAGCGCTTCGGATTTTGTGAGTGTTGTCGGCCTTAACGCGCCGCCCCCTACCCAATCCGTTCACCCTGGAGTTCCGTCATGTCTCTCCCTATTGCTGCGCATGCTGCTATTCCCGTTGCGCTGCGGCCAAGGGCCATAGCGTCCCCATCCTCGGGACCGACGCGGTTGCGGGTGCCCGATCTCCTGCACGCCACCGACCAGGCCGCCGACGATGTGCTCAGCGGACGGTGCGACCACCTGCTGCCCAAGGGCGGTGTGCCCGAGGCTGAGCGCTGGTTCACTCGCATCCACGGCGACGGCGAACTGGACGTCTGGCTGATCAGCTGGGTCCCCGGTCAGGCGACCGAGTTGCACGACCACGGCGGGTCACTCGGTGCGCTGACAGTCCTGTCCGGGTCGCTCAACGAATTCCGTTGGGACGGTAGGAGGTTGCGGCGCCGTCGGCTGGACGCCGGCGATCAGGCTGGCTTCCCACTGGGTTGGGTGCACGACGTGGTGTGGGCACCCAGGCCTGCGCCCACACCCATTGCAGGGCCGGCCTCGACTGCCACGCCTGCGCAGCCGACCCTGAGCGTGCATGCCTACTCGCCGCCGCTGACCGCGATGTCCTACTACGAAGTCACCGACCGTAATACGTTGCGCCGCCAGCGCACTGAATTGACCGACCGACCTGAGGGGCAGCGATGAGCCGAATCGATCAGGTACTGGACGCCGCCCGCCGCCGGTACCGCCGCCTTCCCGCCGCAGCGGTGCCCGATGCGCTGCGGCGCGGGGCGGTGCTTGTTGACATCCGGCCGCAGGCCCAGCGCGCGCGTGAAGGCGACGTGCCAGGGGCGCTGGTGATCGAACGCAACGTACTGGAATGGCGCTGCGACCCGACCAGTGACGCGCGGCTGCCGCAGGCGGTCGGCGACGATGTCGAGTGGTTGATCGTGTGCTCGGAGGGCTACACCTCCAGCCTGGCGGCGGCGGCGCTGCTGGATTTGGGCCTGCACCGCGCCACTGATGTCATCGGCGGCTACCACGCGTTAGCCGCCGCCGGAGTGCTGAACCCGCCGCAGCCGGACGCGCTGCACGCGGATCTCGCGATGAGCGGTCGCCGCTGGATTTAGCCGCTGGAACCGCTGAGGATGGCGTCGCCGTGCAGCAGCGGCCGCAGCTTGGCGGTCTTCTCTGGCGTCCAGCCGGGCGGCGACAGCACGTCGGCCCAGCCGTTGGCGACGTCGGCGACGTAGTGGTGGCCATGCCCGTCCGGCACGTCCACGGCCACCGCCATGTCGGCCGAGACTTGCAGGAAGGTCACCAACGGGATCCAGCGCGTCTGCGGCAGCACGTCGTAGCCCCGCTTTTCGCGTAGCCAGTCCGGGCTCTTGAACAGTAGGTCGGGAGTCCACCAAGCGATCGGATCGGAGGCGTGCTGCAAATACACCACCTTCGGTCTGCCGGGCCAGGATGCGCTCGGGCGTTGCAGATCGCTTGGGCGAGCGACGAATCGGACGTTTTGGCCGTCGTCGTAGATGGGCAGCCACTGCGGAGAACCGCGATCGCGGGTCGCCGTCAGCTGGAGCCACACGGTGTTGTTGAATGTCGGACCGCTGAACAGTGCGCCATCGGTGCGGGCGAGGATGTTGTTGAGGCTCATGAACGGCGCCTCGCCGCCGAACGATCCCAGGCTCTCGCCGAAAACGACGAGCTTGGGGCGTTGCGATTCCGGCATTTGCCTGACCAATTTGTCGACCGCCTCGAACAGCGCCTGACCGGCGCGCCGGGCATTCTCCTTGTCCACCAGGAACGACAGCCAGCTGGGCAAGAACGAATACTGCATGCTCACGATGGCGGTGTTGCCGTTGTACATGTACTCGAGCGCGTCGGCCTCGGCCTCGTTGATCCAGCCGGTGCCGGTGGTGGTGGCGACAGCGACGATGGCGCGTTGTAGTCCGCCGGTGCGCTCCACCTCGCGCGCCGCCAGCTCCGCGGTCGCCCTGATGCCGTCCGCGGAGTTCAGTCCGGCGTAGGCGCGGATGGGCTCGGTGGCCGGGGCGCCGTTGAATGCGCTGAGTTGGGCGACGCTAGGGCCGGCCTGGACGAAGATCCGGCCCTGATGGCCCAGCGACGCCCACGACACCAGCGACTCCGCGCCACCCGATCGCAGCCGGGACTTCGGCGCTGCGGTATCGGCCTTCCCCTCCTCGTTCACCGTGTTGAAGGCGTTATTCAGTTTGTTCATCGTGACCTTGACGACGACGCCGTTGAGGAGCGAGACCGTCAGCACCATGAGCAGGACCACCACGATGGTCGCCGAGACACGGAACGGTGCGATTCGATCGACCTGACACACCAGAAAAATGACCAGCCGTCGGACCAACTGGCCGATTTCGACAAGGGTGAACAGCACCACCAGCGACAGGATCGCGGCCTCCGGGTAGTCGTACCACTCCAGGTGCTTGACTCCCATCAGGTCGCGCACCTGGTCTTGCCAGACGTGGAACCGGATGGCCATGACGACCATGCCGATCACGCCGATCGGGATCAGCGCCTTCCAAGCCCAAACCGGCGCCGGCGGGCTGGAATCCTTCGAACGCATGAAACGGACCAGCCAGACGCTGAAGACGCCCAGGCCATAGCCAATGGCACCGGAGACGCCACTGACCAGTCCCTGGAACAACGCAGTGCGCGGCAGCAGCGACGGCGTCATGGAAAACCAGATGAAAAGCAAGCCAACCGCGGTGCCGGTGAAGGTGTAACGGCGAACCCACCAGGGGCGTCGCGGCGCTTCGTGCTTGTGGCCGGCTTCGTGCTTGTGGCCGGGTTCGGGCGCCGGGGCCTCCGGGGCCGGCTCGTCTCTGGCGTCGGTGTGCGTCCCTGAACCCGGTTCGCTCATCCGAGCACTCTACCGGTGCGTGAAGTTGGCGGGGCGCTTCTCGATGAATGCGGCCATTCCTTCGGACTGGTCGTCAGTCGCGAAAGCCGAATGGAAAAGCCGGCGTTCGTAGAGAAGTCCTTCGGACAGCGTGGATTCGAACGCCCGGTTGACGGCTTCCTTGGCCATCCGGGCCGCCGACCGCGACATCTGCGAAATGGTGGTGGCGACGGCCTTGGCCTCCGTCAGCAGGTCGTCGGCCGGCACCACCCGCGAAACCAGGCCGCTGCGTTCGGCTTCGGCGGCGTCGATGGTGCGCCCTGTCAGAATCATGTCCATCGCCTTGGCCTTGCCGATGGCCCGGGTCAGCCGCTGCGTGCCACCCATGCCCGGCAACACGCCGAGCTTGATCTCCGGCTGGCCGAACTTCGCCGTGTCCGCCGCGATCAGCAGGTCGCACATCATCGCAAGCTCGCAGCCGCCGCCGAGTGCATGCCCGGCCACCGCTGCGATGGTCGGGGTGCGGACCGCGGCCAGCTTGCCCCAGCCGGCGAAGAAGTCGGCGTCGAACGCGTCGGCATAGGTCAGGCCGGCCATCTCTTTGATGTCGGCTCCTGCGGCGAACGCCCTGGCCGAACCGGTGATGATGATCGCCCCGATGCCTGGATCGTTGTCCAGTTCGGTTGCAGCGCTGGTGACTTCGTTCATCACCTGGCTGTTGAGGGCGTTCAGCGCCTGCGGCCGGTTCAGAGTGATGGTGGCTACCCGCTGATCGCGCTCGATCAAGATGGTTTCGTAGGTGGATGGCGTGGATGTCATGAAACCGCCTTTCTTAGAAACTCAGGTCGTCTTCGACCGGCGCGAAATACGCGTCGACGTCGGCCGCGGTTACCGTTGCCAGCGTCGCCGGCGACCACTTCGGATTGCGATCCTTGTCGATAATCTGCGCACGGATGCCTTCCACCAGGTCGTGTGAACGCGCCGACGCGGACGACACCCGATAGTCCTGTGTCAGAACATCTTCCAGCGTTTCCAGTTTGGCGGCACGACGCACTGCCTCTAACGCCACCGAAACCGCGATGGGGGAGCGGGTGGCGATCAGGT
>Ga0210396_10001003_pt1 | contig 32178 bp, 26 predicted proteins | sample IncBWH17OmetaG_FD_155466 | JGI IMG/M metagenome (GOLD analysis project Ga0210396, IMG submission 155466) | Forest soil microbial communities from Barre Woods Harvard Forest LTER site, Petersham, Massachusetts, United States - Inc-BW-H-17-O ...
GGAATTTCGAGATGCAGGAAGCGAGAGAATCGGTGAATAGCGGACAGCGGCGGAGGGTTGATCGGCTTCATCTTCGAGTATTTTTGGCGCGCTCTGGTTTCGAGGTTAGCATCCACTGGGTGAAGCATCAATGAGAGTTTGCGGACAGGAACGCGGTCACGGCGCGATTGAATTCTTCGGGTACTTCTTCGTACGGAAGATGTCCCACGCCCTCGAGCATGATCAGGCGGCAATCGCGGGACCGCTGCTGCAACTGCTGGGCTGACGCGGGATCCACCGCGGTATCGGAGCTTCCCCAGATCAGCAGAGTTGGGATATGCGCGATGCGTGGCAAGACCGATTCTAGTTCTCGTAGATCGCGGTTCCACGAGCGCAGCACGGCTAATCCATACTCGTAAGACCCTGGAATACGCATGGGCTTTCGATACCCTTCGAGGCTGTCCGGCGGAATGCGTCGCGAGTCGCCGAACATCCGGCGATGATAAAACTCATCCAGGATTCGCACCCGAGGCGCGAGAGTCAGAAAGAGCGGCGTCACGAGAGGGTTGCCGAGAAGAACGCTCAAATGCTTTCCGTGGGCCGACCAGGGATTCACCGGATCCACCAGAATCAAGCGTCGAATGCGCTCTGGCGCCAGCGCGGCCAGCATCATGGCCAGCGCCCCGCCGTGCGATGTCCCGAGAAGATCGCAACTGGCAATATCAGGTGCATCCATAAAACGGAGTAAGCGTTGGGCACTCGCTCGGAACGAGCAGTCCAGGTCTGGCGGACGATCGGAGAAACCGGTTCCCAGCAGGTCGACGGCATACACAGAGGCGTGCTGTGCCAGGCTGGGAATGGTAAATCGCCAGGAGAACGAATATCCCAGCAAGCCGTGGACGAGCAGTAATGCCGGGCCGGAGCCGGCGTACAGATAGCGCATGCGGGCACCGTTGAGCGTGATCCAGCGTTCTTCGACGGCGAACTCGTGCTGCGCTTTGATGTCTGCTGGCAACGCGCCGTTCACCGCGACTCTCTGTTTGTAGTCAGGCAACTTTTTACCGGCTGTGTATCGCTCTATGTAAGAGTATCGCCTCTTGTCGCTTCTGTGCAGGGAGAGCTTCGGCTCTCCCTTTTTTGTCTCGACCTTCAAGAGTCGGCGGCACCGTTCTCCTATTGCTTTACCATAGGAGGCGTGGCATTCTCATATGGGGAACACATAGGAGAGGCCGGTGAGCGAGAAATCGGAAGTCTGGCAGGGAACGTTGGCTCTGATGGTGCTGAAGACGCTTGAGACGATGGGGCCGTTGCATGGGTATGGAATTGCGCGGCGCATCGAGCAGACCAGCGGCGATCTGCTGTCGGTCAACTACGGGACCTTGTATCCCTCGCTCCTGCGGTTAGAGCAGGAGGGTTACATCGCCTCCGAGTGGGGCGTTTCGGACAACAATCGCAAAGCCAAGTTTTATCGGTTGACGCGGGCAGGGCGAAAGCAACTGGGCAAGGAAGCACGGGAGTGGGGGCAGACCACCGAAATTCTGGCGCGGTTCCTGGCGCCCGAGGAGAAACTGTTATGAGAGAGATACGGGCGTGGTTTTTGCGTTTGGGTGGATTATTCCACAAGGAGCGGCGCGACGCGGAGTTAGCAGCGGAAATCGAGAGCCATCTGCAGATGCACATCGAAGACAACCTGCGATCCGGGATGAGTCCGGAGGAAGCGCGCCGCCACGCGGTCATCAAACTCGGCGGGATCGAGTCGACGAAGGAAGACTACCGCGACCGCCGGGGCCTGCCGTTGCTCGAAACCTTGATGCAGGACCTGCGCTTCGGCTTTCGCAGCCTGCGTAAGAATCCGGGTTTCTCTGCAATGGTGATTGTGACACTGGCGTTGGGCATAGGTGTGAACACTGCCATTTTTAGCGCAGTCTACGGAGTCCTGCTGCGTCCGCTGCCTTATCAAGATGGTGGGCGACTCGTGGTGCTGCATCAACAGGCGACTCAGGCTCATGTTTCGAACGTTCTTTTCTCAGCTCCCGAGATCGCCGACTATCGCGAGAACAATCACACGCTGGATGCAGTCGTCGAGTATCACAGCATGGATTTTCTGCTGCTAGGGAACGATTCCGCGGAGCGGGTTAAGTCGGGAGTTGTGTCTGCGAATTTCTTTGATGTTTTGCGAGTCCGGCCCCTGCTGGGGAGAACGTTTGTGGCTGGCGACGACTCCCCGAACGCGGATGCCGTCATCGTGCTGAGTTACAACTACTGGCGACGCCAAGGGGGTGATCCGAATATTGTTGGCAAGGTCTTTCACATGAATGACCGGACACATACCGTGATCGGCGTGCTGGCTCCCATCCCGCAATATCCCGAAGAGAACGACATCTATGTGCCGATCTCGGCGTGCCCTGCGCGCTCTTCCGCAAAGGTAATCGGCGATCGAAGCATGCACATGATGACTGTGTTTGCCCGTATGAAATCGGGGGTTCCACTCACGACGGCACAGGCTGACCTGAACACTGTGGCCAGCCAGATCGCACAGCACAATCCTGAGTTCTACTCTAAGGAAGACGGCTACGCGCTGGCGGCGGCGCCACTCAAACAGGATCTGACGCGGCGCGCGCAATCCACTTTGCTGGTCCTGCTGGGCGCGGCCGGTTTCGTTCTGCTCATCGCCTGCGCCAATGTCGCTAACCTTCTACTCGCGCGGCTGTTGAGGCGGGAACGCGAACTGGCGGTACGCGGCGCTTTAGGCGCCAGCAGGTCCAGGCTGGTGCGCCAATTGCTGACGGAAACAACTGTGCTGTCATTGACAGGCGGCGCTCTGGGGCTTGCGCTTACATATCCGACGCTCGCGCTGTTGGTGAGATTCGCCGCCAGATTCACTACGCGTGCGAACGAAGTGCGGGTTGATCCCGTGGTCTTGTTGTTTACGCTGAGTGTCTCCCTGGCTTCTGGAATGCTGTTTGGCTTTTTGCCTGCGCTGTCTTCCAGCCGGCAGGTTTCCGATGCGCTGAAGCAAGGCAGCGGACAAAGCACCACCAGCATGGGACGTCAACGACTGCGAGCGGGCCTGGTGCTGGTGCAAGTCGCCGTCTCCTTTATATTGCTGATCGGCGCCGGTCTTATGATTGGAAGCTTTATCAAGCTGGCCAACGTGGATCCAGGGTTCAGTCCCGATCGAGTGCTTACTCTTAACCTTTCTCCGAACTACAATCGCTATCGCACAGACCAGCAGCCCAAACAAATGCTCGCACTCGCGGACAACGTGCTGCGGAGTATTCGGAACACCCCTGGCGTCGACTCTGCGGCGCTGACTTCGACCTTTCCGATGAGCGAACAAGCTATGGCGCTGGGCCCGGATCACCTTAAATTTCAAATTGAGGGACGGACGGTTTCGAAGGGCGAGTTGCCGTCGTTGACGGATGAGACGGTGGTGAGCCCTGGGTATTTTGAAACCATAAGGCAGCCATTGCTGCGAGGGAGAACTCTTACCGAGCGTGATGATGCGGAGGCAGTGCTCGTGGGCGTTATTAATCAGACCATGGCTCGCGATCGATGGGCGGCGGAAGATCCTATCGGTCGGCGGGTCAGCTTCGATCAGGGAAAAACCTGGATCACGATTGTGGGCGTGGTGGGAGATGCCAAGGAGTATGGGTTAGATCGTCCCATTGGCGACGAACTCTACATACCGGTCAAGCAAGGTGGATTCCGCGGTGGACTCGTAGTACGTACGGCAGTCGATCCGGTTGGCATGATTGGGTTGATCCGCAAGACGCTCCACGATCTCGATTCACAGATCGCGGTAGATCAGGTGGAAACCCTGGAGCACCTGCGAACGGAGTCTATGGCGTCGCCTCGGCTCACCACGATTCTGTTGAGCATCCTCGCGGCGCTGGCACTGGTGATTAGTGTCAGTGGCATTGCGGGAATTATGGCGCTGTCGGTCAGCCAGAGAACTCGCGAACTGGGAATCCGCATGGCTCTGGGACAGTCGAGGGAGTCGGTGATTTACATGATCGTTCAGCAAGGGTTGGTAATCGCGGTGGCGGGGACGGTTGTCGGCTTGGTAGGGGCCGGCGTGTTCGGGCGGCTGCTTGCATCCTTGCTGTACGCTACGAGTCCGACAGACGGTTTTACCTTTTTGGCAGTGTCATTGCTGTTCGTGGGTGCGGCAGCTGCCTCCTGTTTCATGCCGGCGCACCGGGTGACGCTGATCGATCCGTTTGTGACGCTGCGGCAAGAATAAGGTCTTCAGGCTGCCTGCAACGACTTGCTGCGTTTCTTTCCCAGCAGTTTCTTGAGGACTCGCATGCCTTTGTCTACGTGTTTTTCCTGCAGCAGGAATGGGGGTAGGAAGCGGAGGACAGTGTCCTGGGTGCTGTTGAAGAGAACGCCCTCGCCGAGTGCCTGTTCTACGATGGGGCGGGCCGGGATGTTGAGCTGCAAGCCCTGAATCAGGCCGCGGCCGCGAACTTCGCGGGCCGCTTCATAGCGTTCCGTCAGTGCTTTTAGTTGTTGCTCTAAATATGCGCCGACTTGGGTAACGTTCTGCAGCCAGTTGTCTTCTTCCACGATCGACAGATACTCGAGGGCGACCCGGCACGCCAGTGGACCTCCGCCGAAAGTAGTTCCATGTTGTCCGGGGGAGATCGCCGATGCGAACTCTTCTCTGACCAGAAAGGCTCCGAGCGGGATGCCTGCGGCGATGGGCTTGGCGATGGCGACGACGTCCGGAGTGACGCCGAAAGTCTGGAAAGCGAAGATGGTTCCGGTGCGGCCGAGACCGCATTGGATCTCATCGAAAATCAGCGCGGCGTGGTAGCGGTCGGAAAGGGTGCGGCACTCTTTCAGAAATTCAACAGAACACTCGTGGATTCCGCCTTCGCCGAAGATCGGTTCAAGGACAATCGCGCACGTGTTGTCGTTCACCGCGGCCCGGAGGGCTTCGGCATCGTTGCGCGGGACAAATTTCACGTCCTCGAGCAGCGGTTCGAAACCTTTGCGGTACTTATCCTGCCCGGTGACGGACATCGATCCGAAGCTGCGGCCGTGATAGGAGCCTTCGAGCGCGATCAGTTGGCTTTTGGTGGCGCCCCCAACGCGGTGTCCGGCCAGACGAGCTAGTTTGATCGAGCCTTCGATGGCTTCCGTACCGCTATTCGAAAAGAAGGCGCGTTGCAAGCCGGAGAGGGTGCACAGTTTTTCGGCGAGGCGTCCCTGATATTCGTTGTAGTAGAGGTTCGACAGGTGAATGGCGCGGGCTGCCTGTTCGCGGATGGTCTTTACGATTCGGGGATGAGCGTGGCCGAGCACATTTACTCCCAGGCCGGCGACAAAGTCGAGGTACTTCTTGCCGTCCAGGTCGAAGAGGAAGACGCCCTTGCCACGCTCGATGACCAGGGGGTAGCGGCTGTAGGTTTGGAGCAGAAACTGCTTTTCGCGCTGGATTATCTCTTCGGTCGTCGTCATAGGGAATTTATGATTTTACCGGACGACAACGAAACGACGGAAGTGTGAAGCGACGAATCACGGTGTGATTTCGTAGATCACGCCGTTATTCCCGCTGCCGCCTACGTCGGTGGCGCCGTAGAGGTTGCCGGAGGCGTCTTCGGTCAAGCTACCGCTCGGGAGTCCACCATCCGTTCCTCCCGTAAAACGGTGGAACACGGAATATTTCCCGCTGCTGCTGAGGCGATAGACCACGCCGCAACCAAAAGTACACGTTGAGTTTACGGTTCCACCGTAGACGGTTACGCCGTAGTAGTTGCCTGACACATCGATAAGCCCGCCGGAAGGCTCTTCTCCACCGTTGGCCTGCTTGCCGAAGGTGTGCAGGACGCGCTCCTTGGCGGAGGCTTCTACGGTGAAGACAACGCCGCATCCGGCCGACGCAATAGCGCAGTTCGTGGTGTCGCCGCCGAACTGGGTCACCCCGTGAAAGACGCCACTTGCGCTCCGGAGCAGGTGCCAGCGGGGGGAATTACCAGCGGCGCCGCCGGGAAACGTATAGAGTGTCGTAAGTTTGCCGGTTGTATCCAGTTTGAACAGGGTTCCAGCGTTCCCTTGGCGGTAGCTTCCGCCAGTGGCGCCATAAATGTTTCCCGCCTGGTCCCTGGTCAAATCCTGGGGGAATGCTCCGTCCGCTTGGCCAGTAAAGCGGTGCAATACCGTCTCCTTGCCGGATTGGGTGACTTTGAAGAGTACTCCGCAGCCCAGGTTGCCATCACAGCCAGACAGCCCACCGAAGCTGGCGGAGCCATAGAGATCACCGTTGACCATCACCAGCCCAAGCTCCGGTTGTCCCTGGTTCTGGGCGCCGTCCTTACCACCCTTGAATTTATGCAGCACTTTCAACGATCCATTTTTCCCCAGTTTGAATACGGTTCCACAACCGCACGTGGGATCGCCGCCAAGCGATGTAATTCCGTAGAGATTGCCTGCGCTGTCGCCAAGTAAGCGGCCAATGGGTGTGCCGCCGTCGGATGCGCCCGTGAAGGTATAGAGGATGGTTTGGTGGCCCGTGGAATCCAGTTTGAACACCAGTCCTCGATTGGACGAGCCACCGAATTGGGTCGTGCCATAGAGATTTCCCGCGGAGTCACGGATGAGATCTCCGTTGGGAGCGCTCCCGTCTGTGAAGTTGAAGGTGAAGAACACTTTGAAAGTTTGGGCGGTTGCGCCGGTAAGCAGCCAAGTAACGGATAGCACAATTGCAATGAGTCTCATCGAATTCCTTCGCCAAGCCGTCGAGGAGTATACCATTCTGACTTTTCCTTGGGTGCGTTGGTTGGAGCGGTAGGATTGATGAGCGCCGAGTCAACGACTAGCAACGGTAGGGTATAGTCGATGCCACAATGCGTGCACGCTTCGACCGCGAGATTGTTTACTTTATGGTAAATAATACGATGATACATTAACCATTAAGGTAACTGGTATATACCCAAAATAGGTTGCTCCCAAAGTTGCCGCCACGGTCGAAGAGCTGCAGAAAAGCACCTGTTTGCTATGGCAGGCGTATGACCCCTTATTCAGTTGGGACGGTTACCGCAGCGCTGGGAGCGCTGCGCCAGCCAAAAGCCGCGCCGCCCAACAGCTTTGCTCCACTCAGGCGGTTTTCCGCTCACCACAGCGACACGGCCACCGCACCCGGACAGGAGTCTCCGCGCTGCTCGGGCTGGGGGTTTGCCTGGAATCAGATGGCTTCGTCTGCTTGTGAAAAGCAGTGCAGTAATTCCTTGGTTGGGAGCCCTTCGCGGGCAAAGGAGTCCGCTTCCTCCAGATGACAGGAATCCTCTTTCCTAACGACATGGCGGTCATTGGGTTACAAAATACCACATGGACTATTCCAAAAAGCATACGCCCTTTATGGCCGGCCCTCTATAATATTGGAAACTGTTGTAACGAGGCGTTTTAGAGGGCATCGCATGTCTTCGCTGATGGCAGTGAAAGTGCAGAAGGAACAGCAAGGCAGTTTGTCCCTGCGGGCGGCGGAGCCTGTGCGGCGCATGAACAGGGATTTTCAAATCCGATTTACAGCCATCCTGCTGGCCTTGCTGACGGCAGCTGCCGTGGTTTACGCCGGTTATAACCTTCAAACCGAGCGCCAATTTCAGGTTCCTGAGGACGGAGTTTGGTGGGTCGAGCACCACGGGCTTCTTACCGCTGACCGAGTCGAGGCTGCCGGGCCGGGAACACGCGCGGGGATCAAGGTTGGCGATCAACTCACCGCGATTGGCCAGCACCCAGTAAATAATACAGCCGCTCGAACTCGCGAACTTTATCGCGTGGGCGCCTGGTCGAAGGCTACCTATTCCCTGATACGGCAATCGGTCCCGGTGGATGTGGTGCTGATTCCGGTTCCGGCGGAGCGGTCGCCGTATAACTGGCTGCGCCTGATTGGGCTGATCTATCTTGGCATTGGGCTGTATGTGTTGCTGCGACGCTGGACCGCGCCGGGCTCGACTCACTTTTATACCTTTTGCCTGGTTTCATTCATTTTCTACTCGTTCCATTACACGGGAAAATTCAACGGATTTGACTGGACCATTTACTGGGGCAATGTCGTGGCTGGACTGCTCCAGGCCGCCCTGTTTCTGCATTTCGTCTTGACGTTTCCGGAGCGGCATTGGTTCGTCCGCAGGCACCGGTGGGTCATCTTCGGGATTTATGTTCCGGGTCTGCTGCTGTTGAGTGTTCACGTTCTGGCGGTGTCGTTCCTCAAAGCCAGCGAAATGCTGCGCTGGAACCTGGACCGGTTGGAGATGGGTTGCCAGGCGGTGTACTTCGTCGCCGCGGCGGGAGTGCTGGTGTACAACTACCGCCAGGCAGGTACGCCGATCCTGCGGCAACAGTTGAAGTGGGTGACCCGGGGAACGATTCTCGCGATCACGCCCTTCACGCTGTTCTATGTGATCCCTTACCTGACGGGCGCGCTGCCCACGACGGCGATGAAGGTTTCGGTGTTGTCGCTGGGCATCCTGCCCCTTACTTTCGGTTATGCCATCTTCCGCTACCGGTTGATGGACGTTGACCTGATCTTCAAGCGCGGCATGGTGTACACCCTGGCAGCGGGAGCCATCGCGGGCGCATATTTTGCCGTGGTGGCGGGCGTCGCCGAATTGGTTCACTTGCAGATACCCAGCTCAGGACCGATCGGGCTGGTGCTTGCGATCGTGGCCACGGCGCTGTTGTTTGATCCGGTGCGGAAGTGGATTCAGGAGCGCATTGATCAGTTCTTCTATCGCACGGGCTACGACTACCGGAAAACGTTGATCGAATTTGGACGCGAGCTGAGTTCGGAAACCGATCTGGACAAGATGCTGAGCGCGGTCGTGGACCGCCTGTCGCGGACGCTGCTGGTCGACCGGATGGCAGTTTTCCTATGCAACGGGGAGACTTCTGAGCAGTTCGTGATCGCCAAGTCTTTCGGCATGACGCAGACTGCGGGGCTGGATTTGAGTTTTCTGGGCACGCCGCGGCCCGAGGATGCGGTCGGACATTTGTTCTTCGACAACACGCACCAGGTTCCGCGGGAAACCTTGAATGCGCAGCAGGCTATTGCCAAGCTAGATCTGAATTACTACATTCCCTGCCGTGCCCAAAAACACATCATCGCGGCGCTTGGCCTGGGCAAGACCGTGGAAGGGGATTTCCTGACCAGCGAAGATGTGGAACTGCTGGAGACGCTGGCAGGCTATTTGGCAATTGCTATACAGAACGCGCGTCTGTACGCCTCGCTGCAGCAGAAAGTTGCCGAATACGAACGCCTGAAAGACTTCAACGAAAACATTGTGGAGTCGATCAATGTGGGCGTGCTCGCGGTGGATCTCGCGGACCGTATCGAGTCCTGGAACTCACAGATGGAAGTCATGTATGCGCTGCCCCGATGGCAGGCGCTAACGCGGCCTCTGGGAGAAGTTTTCCCGACTGCATTCGTGGAAGAGTTTTACCGGGTACGGCAGAATCCCGGTATCCACAACTTGTACAAGTTCCGCCTGGGAACGCCGACCGGAGAGAGCCGGGTAGTGAATGTGGCAATCGCTCCTTTGGTCACAAAGGACTTCAGCGTGATTGGCCGGCTCATCATCATGGATGACATCACCGAGCGAATTGAACTGGAAGCGCAGCTTTCGCAGGCAGACAAACTTTCGTCGATCGGGCTGCTGGCTGCGGGGGTTGCGCACGAAGTGAATACGCCGCTGGCGGTCATTTCCTCCTACGCGCAGATGTTGTCAAAGCAAGTGCAGGGTGATCCGCAAAAGGGTGCGCTTCTGGAAAAGATCACGCGTCAGACTTTCCGGGCCTCGGAGATCGTCAACAACCTGCTTAATTTTTCCCGCACCAGCGGCACTGAATTCACGGCAATTGATGTGAACAAGATCATCTCGGATACGCTGGCGCTCCTGGAGCATCAGTTTAAGGTCACTCGGATCAAAGTGCAGGATGAGCGCAGCCCTCAGATCCCGCTGATCAACGGGAATGCGGGGCGGCTGCAGCAGGTGTTCCTGAACCTGTTCCTGAATGCCAAAGACGCAATGAGCAATGGCGGGACGCTGCGCATTGCAACCATGAACGGCGAAAGCGTCAGTGTGATGGTGTCGGATACGGGTACCGGCATTGCACAGGAGCACATTCACCGAATTTACGACCCGTTCTTTACTACCAAGACCGCTCCTCGTGAAGGCCAGCCGCGAGGTACGGGCCTCGGCTTATCCGTAACCTACGGCATCATTCAGGAGCACGCGGGGAAGATTCGAGTGGAGAGCCGGCACGGCGAAGGCACTACCTTCTATCTCGATTTCCCTTTGACCAGGAAGGCTGTCAATGTCTGAAGCGGCGGTGATCGTGCGGCACAATTCGGGGGAAAGATCGGTGCCGGCGGCCGGGTCAGTGTTGATCATTGATGATGAGGCGGCGATCCGCGAATCGCTGGAAACGCTGCTGGAATTGGAAGGCTACGGAGTGGAATCCGCGTCGACCGGAGAAGAGGGTCTGGCGCGCATTGGCGAACGGAGCTTCGATCTGGTGCTGCTCGACCTAGCGCTGCCGGATCGCAATGGCATGGATCTGTTGGCCGAGATTCATCTTCAGGATCCAGGGCTCTCCATCATCATGGTCACCGCTTACGGGACAGTTGAAAATGCGGTGAAGGCCATGCAGGCGGGCGCGGCCAATTTTGTCCAGAAGCCGTGGGATAACGAAAAGTTGCTTGCGGATGTGCGGGCCGCGGTGGCTCGCCATCGCGCCGAAGAAGAAAACGTTCAACTCAAACGCGCGCTGAAGCAGCGTTATAACTTCGAAAACATTGTGGGCAAGAGCGAGCCCATGCTGAAGATTTTCGACCTGGTGGCGCAAGTCGCGCCTAGTCGCTCAACGGTGCTACTGCAGGGCGAAAGCGGAACTGGCAAGGAACTCATCGCCAAGGCGATCCACCTGAACTCGCCCCGCCGCGAGCGTCCTTTTGTTCCGGTCAATACGGGCTCGATGCCGCCTGACCTGCTGGAATCCATTCTGTTCGGGCATGTGAAAGGGGCGTTCACCAGCGCAGTCGCTTCGAAAAAAGGCCTGTTTGAAATTGCGGACCGGGGCACGCTTTTCCTGGACGAAATCGGCACTATGAGCCTGGACACGCAAAGCAAGATTCTGCGCGTGCTGCAGGACAAGAAGTTCATGCATCTGGGCGGAGTACACGAACTTCAGGTGGACGTGCGCATCATCGCTGCAACCAATGTAGATCTGAAGCAGCAGGTTCGCGAAGGCAAGTTTCGCGAGGATCTGTTTTATCGGCTGAACGTAATTACCATCGACCTTCCGCCGCTGCGGCAGCGTAAAGAGGACATTCCGCTCCTAGCGACGTTTTTCCTCAATCGATATTCCGAAGAAAATGAGCGCCCGACACGGCGCATCACCCCGGAAGCTTTGCGTCCGTTGCTGACCTATTCCTGGCCGGGCAATGTGCGCGAACTCGAAAACGTAATCGAGCGCGCCGTGGTGCTCTCCGCAGGCGTGGAGGTCGGCCCGGAACTGCTTCCCGACCAGATCGCGGGTCGATCCACCGCATTTTCCGCACTGGAACGCCGGACGGACGCGTCACTTTTTGACATTATCGAAGATTGTGAGCGGCAGATCATCATAGAGATGCTAGAAAAGTGCAACTGGAATCAGACCGACGCGGCGGAGCGTTTTCACATCCCTCTTTCCACCTTGAATCAAAAAATCAAACGCCTGAACATCGACATCAAGAAGAAAGCTAAGGAATAGGCTGTCAGCTATCGGTTTGTGGCTCTTGACTTCCCTTTCAAGTATGAGCCTTCGAACCGAGCCTGACGACTTTGCCGAAGGCATTTTTCGCTGAAAGCTGACGGCTGAAGGCTGAAAGCTTTCTTGGCCTCTGCTATAGTTCGGAGACGCGGCCACACGATTCCCGAATCGCATGGAACTGATCTCTCCCACGGAATTCGTCAGAGATACCGTCCAGACCGTGCAGGATTATTCCCTGCTCGCGGGACGATCCATCGCCAACTTGTTCCGCTATCCGCGCTATTTTGCCGACATGTTGCAGCAGGCGGACCTTATCGGCGTGGGATCTCTGCCCATCGTGGTGCTCACCGGTTTTTTCACCGGGGCAGTTCTGGCTTTGAACAGCTCCACTACGCTGGCGCGATTTGGCTCGCTTTCTCTGCTTGGTCAATTGGTTTCGGTTGGCATGGTTCGGGAGCTGGGTCCGGTGTTAACCGGGCTGATGGTAGCCGGGAGAAACTCTTCCGGCATGGCGAGCGAACTGGGCTCGATGGTCGTGACTGAGCAAATCGACGCCATGCGTGCGCTGGGCACCGACCCGGCCAAAAAACTGATAACCCCGCGCGTGGTCTCCACTGTCTTCATGCTCTTTTTCCTGACCATCATCTCTGACCTTTTGGGACTGTTCGGAGGCGGCGCCGTTGCCCGCGTGTTGCTCGGGATGGACTGGCACGAGTACTGGAGCACGGCTTGGCAGATCCTGACATTTCAAGACGTTTTTATGGGTCTGGTGAAGCCGCTGCTGTTCGGGTTTATTATCTCCACCGTGGGTTGTTATTATGGAATTTCCGCACGCGGCGGGACCCAGGGTGTGGGCAGGGCAACCACTCAGGCTGTGGTTGCGTCTTCGGTCTTTATCCTCCTGGTGGACTTCTTCGTGACCAAGTTATTGATGGCGATTTTCGGTTACCGCTGAATCATGGCCGCGCCTCCTACTGCGATCGAACAGCCCCTACCATCGGAACCGGATGCGGCGACCGATATCGTTGTATTCGACAGCGTGTCGATCGCGTTTGACGAGAAGCCGGTGCTTGAAGGAATCTCATTCCGACTGGCCAAAGGGGAAACCAAAGCAATCTTCGGCGTAGCCGGTTCCGGAAAGAGCACGATCCTCAAGCTGGCGCTCGGATTACTGAAACCGGATGCCGGACACATTTATGTTCTGGGTGAGGATGTGACCCAGATGCCCGAAGACGCGTTGTTCGACTTGCGGCGAAAAATTGGCATGGTCTTCCAGGAGAGCGCGCTTTTCGATTCGCTCACGGTCCGGGAAAACGTCGCCTTCCGGCTGCTAGAAGAGGGGGATGTATCCGATGAGGAAGTTGAAAAGCGGGTGCGGGAAGCCTTGAGGTTCGTTGAGTTGGAAGATACGGTGGACAAGTTTCCCGCAGAACTCTCAGGAGGTATGCGTCGGCGCGTTGCCATTGCGCGCGCCATGATTACCCAGCCCGAGATTCTGCTTTATGATTCTCCGACCGGCGGCCTTGATCCCGTCACTTCCACCACCATTGTCCAGTTGATCGTGAAACAGCGCGACGTGTACAAAACCAGCTCTCTGCTGGTTACGCATCGCCTGCAAGATGCCTTCATCATGGCCACTCACTACTTCGATCGCAACGCAAACGAGATGCGACCCTTGCCACCGGGAGCCCGCGGCGAAGTGCCTATGGCATTCCTGATTCTCCGCGACGGTAAGGTTATATTCGATGGTGATGCGCACGAATTGGCGCAGTCGAAGGAGGAGTACATCCGGGAATATATTTCGTAGAAAAGTCGACCTCGCTTCTGTCATTCCTAGGAGCGAAGCGACGAGGAATTTGGGTTTACTCTTTGTCGCGAAGAAACCCAGGTCCTTCGCTTTGCGCGGGATGACACCCAGCTCCCACCACGCGAAGGCACTTCTTAGCTGGCCTTGGCTGCTTTTGCCATCGCTTCGCGGCGTGCGGCCACCTGGCCCTCCACGTACTTCAACCACTCCCGCCCCTGCTTCGTGCGGTTAATCAGTTTTTCGATGTTTGCGAACATTCGCGGGTTCTTCATCTTCGTGCGCAGGTCGCCGAGAAATGGCTTTACCTTGGCAAAGATGAAGAACATCTCGCCACTAAAACTGGGATCGAGGAAGAGTTCCAGATTTACTGTGCCGGCAAGGGCGAGCGTAGCAGCCATACTCCAGTATCCCGCCGCCTGGCGCAACCAGTTATTTTCTTGCGTCCCCATCGCGGCACCGATCTTCATGAAATCTTCGGCGCTTTCGGGCCAGAAAGTTACCAGCCACCAGTTGCGTGCCTTTCGCATCTCGGGTTCGCGACGAAGATCGTAGAGCTGCAGAATCAGTTGCGCATCGGCAGAAGTGGGCTTCTTAGACATGAAAAACCTCCAAGCGAATTTAGGATTGTACGACGGGAAAACTGGATCATTTTCTCATCGTAGAGATGCGTAAATCCACGAAACGGTGCAGTTTATTAGAGCCAACTGCTCAATCACTGCCGACGGCTGCGGCCTCTACCGGCACCGCTCGTTCATACTCGCATTCTTTGTTCGGGCAAGCAATGACCGGACCCGACTTCAAGAACTTCTCCACCAAATATTCACTCCCGCAATTGGGACATTTCTCCGCAGTCGGCTTGTGGGCGGAGGTAAACTTGCACTCGGGATAGTTTCCGCAGCCGTAGAATGTATTCCCCTTGCGGGCCCGCTTCTCGACCAACTCGCCCTCTTTGCAGAGCGGGCACTTCACTCCGATAAAGTTCTGCTTCACGTATTTGCACTCGGGATATCCGCTGCAGGTGGTGAACTCGCCGTACCTGCCATGGCGGATCATCATATTCCTGCCGCACTTGGGGCACAGCTCGTCCAGCGGAATGTCGGGAACCTTCTTGCCCTGATCGAGACGGCGCGTGGTCTTGCAATCGGGATATCCCGTACACGCCATGAACTGGCCGAAGCGTCCGCGCTTTAGAACCATCACCCGGCCACAGTTCTCGCAATACTCTTCCTGGGTAGTCTCCTGCAGGTCGGCAGAGTCGAGATCCGGCAAGTTGATAGGATTTTCCTTGGTGAAGGTGCAACTATTGGGATCTTCTTTATCGTAAGAACTGCACGCGTAGAACGAACCGTGCTTGCCCCACTTGATGACCAGCGGCGAACCACAGCGCTCGCACTTCTCATCCGTGGGCTTCTCCATCCGCTTGATGTTCTCCATGTGCTTGGAGGCATAACGGAGGTCTTTCTCGAACTTTTTGTAGAAACCGCCCAGCGCGTCAGTCCAGGTTTCCTTGCCTTCCTCGATCTCGTCCAGTTCTTCTTCGAGACGCGCGGTGTACTGGACATCGAAGATATCGGGGAAGTTCTCGACCAGTAGGTCGGTCACTACCAGGCCGATTTCCGTGGGCGTAAACTTGCCGCCGAGCTTTTGTACATACTGCCGCTCTTGAATGGTACTGAGAATAGCCGAGTACGTTGAAGGCCGTCCGATGCCGCGCTCTTCCAGTTCCTTTACCAGCGAGGCTTCGTTGTAGCGCGGTGGAGGCTCGGTGAAGTGTTGCTCCGGTTTTAGTGCTTTCAGTGTAAGAACCTGACCGGGATCCAGCGGCGGCAGCTTGTGCTTTAGTTCTTCGTCTTCTTCGTCCTTGCCTTCCTTGGACTCTTCGTAGACCCTGAGGAAGCCGTCGAACTTGAGCACCGAACCCGTGACGCGGAACCAGAACGTATCCGCGCCCGATTTTGCGTCGATATCCACCGTCGTCTGGTCGAACACCGCGGGCATAATTTGCGACGCCACGAAACGCTGCCAGATCAGCTTGTAAACTTTGTATTCGTCTTCTTTCAAATACTGCTTGATCTGATCGGGATGGCGGAGGACTGAAGTCGGCCGTATGGCTTCGTGAGCAGCCTGCGCCGCCTTCTTCTCTTTGTAGACATTGGCCGCTTCCGGTAGATATTGATTGCCATACTGTGACTTGATGTATTCGCGCACCTCGCTCAGCGCTTCATTCGAAACACGCACAGAGTCGGTACGCATATAAGTAATGAGGCCGACTAAACCTTCCTCGCCCAGTTCCACACCTTCATAAAGGCGCTGAGCGATCATCATCGTTCGCTTCACGCTGAAGCGTAGCTTGCGGGAGGAATCCTGCTGTAGTTTGCTGGTGGTGAACGGTGGAGTCGCGTTGCGCCGGCGCTCCTTGCGATCGACAGTGCGGACCACCCAGTCGGCATTTTCCAGCGCAGCGCGAATCTTTTCCGCGTCTTCGCCGTTGGTGACTTCGATCTTCTCTTCGCCTTTACCTAAGAAACGTGCGTCGAATGCCGGAGGCTTGGAAAGATTCGCGTCAATCGTCCAATATTCTTTCTTCTCGAACGCCTTGATTTCGCGTTCACGCACAACGATGAGGCGTAATGCAACCGTCTGCACCCGGCCGGCGGACAGACCACGCCGAACTTTGTCCCAGAGCAGCGGCGAGACTTGATAGCCCACAAGCCGATCGAGGACACGCCGAGCCTGTTGCGCATCCACGAGATTCTGGTCGATGTCACGCGGATGCTCGAAAGCCTCACGAACCGCGCGCTGAGTGATCTCGTTAAAGGTGACGCGGCGGATGCGCTCAGGTTCATCGGCCTTCTTTTTTTTCTTTTTCTTCTTGCCGTTGGATTGGTCGCCCAATTCTTCCGCCAAGTGGGCGGCGATTGCTTCTCCTTCGCGATCCGGATCGGGCGCGAGATAGATGGTATCCATCCCGAGTGCCAGCTTCTTCAGCTTGGCGACGACTTTCTCTTTACCCGGAATCACGACGTATTCGGTCTCGAAGTCATTCTCGACGTCGACTCCGAGAGTGCTCTTGGGTAGATCCTTCACGTGGCCGAGCGACGCCTCGACGGTGAAGCCCTTGCCCAGATATTTCTGGATGGTCTTCGCCTTGGCAGGCGACTCGACGATAACTAAGCCTTTGGTCAATGTGTCCTCAGTAGATTATTGCGCATTTTGTGAAACTAGCACGAACCAGAAGAAATCAACAAGTTACGGATCAGAAAGTTTTCATAAAATTCTTCCCCGGCAACTGCTTTACCTTGCCCGCCAACTCCAATTCAAACAGAGCGGCGAATATCTCGGAGGACGACAGCGCCGGCTCCGGCCTTTCCACAATTTCATCGATGTGGGTGGATTCATCCGCCGTGAGGAGCGCGAAAATCGTTTTTTCGTGGGGCAACTGCTCGGCGTCCCCGAATAGAGATGCAGTTTGCCCCACCTGCGATTCATTCCCGCCCTCGGGCTGGAGCCTAAGGCGCACATCTGTCGGGAGTTCCTCCCAAACATCCTCCCAGGTTGCCACCAGCTTCGCGCCCTGTTTAATCAGGGTATTCGGCGTCCACGAGCCTTTGTCAGTGACGTTGCCCGGTACGGCGAAAACCTCGCGGTTCTGCTCCAACGCGCAGCGCGCGGTGATGCGGGTACCGCTGTATTCAGTGGCTTCCACCACCAAAACTCCCAACCAGATGCCGCTGATGATGCGATTGCGAATGGGAAAGTTTTGCGGTGCGGGGAAGGTTCCGATCGGAAATTCCGAGATCACGGCACCACCCAGAGCGAGAATCTGCTCCACCAATCGCGTGTTCTTCTTGGGATTATTCGACATCGACGCCCGTGCCCCACACGGCCACGGTTTTGCCTTTTGCCGCAATCGCGCCGCGGTGCCCGGCAGTTTCGATGCCTCGTGCCATGCCGCTGAAAATTACCAGTCCACGCGCCGCGAGATCGCAGGCCAACCGCTCCGCCATACCTGATCCGTATGGCGTGGGATGTCGCGTACCAACCAGCGCAATCCCCGGCTGCGAGATCGCGGTTTCATTCCCGCGCACGTAAAGAATCAGTGCAGGATCGTAGATCTGCTCCAATTGCGTCGGGTATCCGGGATCATCCAGAGCGACGATTCGCGCGTCGGCGGCAGCGGCTTTTCCCAGTTCATCCTGCGCCATTTTCATGGAGCGTCCCGTGCCGAGGGATTGCGCTGAAACCGCGCGAAGGCCGGCTGCTTCTAATTCAGTAAGGGAAGCTCGGAACAACGCTTGCACGCTGCCGAAAAATTCGATGACCCGGCGAGCTTTGGTAGGTCCGAGACCGGGGGGTTAGGGGCCAACGCAAGCCATTGCACGGACCTTTCGCTGGGTTTGCAATTTGAGGCAACGGCTTCGGACTGCGGCCTCCGGGCTCTCTCGGGCATCTATATACTTCTGGAAAGCCGTGTCAAGGTAAGATGAACATCGGGGTTTGTTAGAATCAACATGTTCCCGTGATGAAACGCCTTCGGATTTCCGCCATTTCCTACCTTAATACTGCGCCCCTGATGTGGGATTTTGAGCACGGAAACACCGATGCTCGCTCGGCTTTCGACATCTCCTATACCATTCCCTCCCAATGTGCCACCAGTTTGCGCGAGGGGTCGGCGGATATTGGCATCATCCCAGTTGCGGCCTACGCCAGCATCCCCGATCTGGCAATTCTTCCGGGCGTGGCTATCGCATCGCGGCGGGCAGTTCGTTCCATCCTGCTGGTAAGCAAAGTTCCGCTGGAGACGATTCAGACCGTCGCTTTGGATACATCCTCCATGACTTCAGTTGCGCTGATTAAGGTTCTTTTTGCGAAGTGGTGGGGCGGCAGCAGAACATTTACTCCGGTGGCTCCGGACATCGAACAGATGCTAAAGATGCACGATGCCGGCCTGGTGATTGGAGATCCCGCACTGCAGATCGATCGCTCGCGATATCTTACTTATGATCTCGCCGAGGAATGGATCCGCCTCACGGGCAAGCCGTTTGTGTTTGCCTTTTGGGCAGTACGGCAGGCGGCTCTGGCGGATGCGCCTCGCGACTTGGATCTGGCCACAGTTTTCCAGGAATCGCGCGATCACGGGCTACAGCCGGAGAACCTGGATCGAATAGCTCGCGAGTGGTCGTCACGCTTGGGCCTGGATGAAGGCGGAATCAAAAGCTATCTTACCGAAAACATTCATTACTCTCTCGACCCGGCCTGCCTTGATGGCATGCAGCTCTTCTGTCAATTAGCTCGCGAATGCGGCGCGCTGCTGTCCGCACCACCCCTATGTTTTCTCGATGTGGCGAAAGCAGCAGTGATCTAGTCTTATTTCTCTACCTTACAACTCAGCACTGTAAACTACCTGCACATCAATCGAATGCTGCCTCATCTCCAGTTGTTGCTCGCGGTCTCCACCTGGGTACGACTCCGGCGACTCGGTGGGGTAGGGTTGGTTATATTGGGAGTCGCGGACAACTCCATCATTCCGCTGACCGGCAGCATGGACGTGCTGACCATCTGGCTGGCTGCCCGCCATCGTGAACCTTGGCCCTATTACGCATTGATGGCAACCTTTGGCGCTTTGCTCGGCGGCTACCTCACGTATAGTCTGGCTCGAAAGGGCGGGAAGGAAGCGATGGAACGTAGGCTCTCGAAAAGAAGAGCCGCTAAAGTTTATAAGAGATTCGAACGATGGGGATTTGGCGCGATCGCCATTCCTGCCTTGCTGCCTCCGCCGTTTCCTTTTGTGCCTTTCCTGCTGGCGGCAGGCGCCTTGCAGTACTCCCGAAAGAAATTCCTGGGGGCACTTGCTCTCGGTCGCGGAGTTCGCTATAGCGTAGCCGCATGGCTCGGATTCCACTATGGGAACCACATCCTGCGCTTCTTTTCTCGTTATTACAAACCGACTCTGGCCTTACTGATCGGATTGGCCGTCATCGGCGGAATCCTCTCGCTGATCCAGTACCTGCGCTACAAATGAGGATTTCAACTGCCCCTCAGAATTGCTCTCTTTCGCTTCCTTTGTGTACCTTAGTGGCCTTTGTGGTTAAGGTTTTTCAAGGCATCAACCAGAGAGGACACGAAGGTACACAAAGGAATGCGGCCATCCCGCGAACCAGTCGGCGTGATTTGGAACAAGCGCGGCGGCTCCGCTACAATTGTCATTGCGTTCTTGATTGCCCATGACCCTGACCAAGCAGCAAGCTCTCGATCTGTTTCGTTCCGATGACTTGATTGGTATCGGCATGGAGGCGAATGCCCTGCGCCGCAAGCTCCATCCCGAGGGCGTGGCGACTTACATCATTGATCGCAATATTAATTACACCAATTTTTGCACCGAGTACTGTACCTTCTGTGCTTTCTACCGTCCGCTAAAAGGGCCCAAGGCAAAGGAGGGATACATCCTCGACTTCGAAACCATTTACGAAAAGATTCGCGAGACTGTTGAGCTGGGTGGGACGGGAGTGCTGATGCAGGGTGGCCTGCACCCCGACCTGAAAATTGACTGGCATGAGCAGATGCTGCGCGGGATCAAGCAGCGGTTCCCCCAGATTCATCTCCATTGCTACTCCGCTTCGGAGATCATTGCAATCGCGGAATACAGCGAACTGAGCATCCACGACACCATTGTGCGGCTCAGAGATGCGGGTTTGGATTCGATTCCCGGCGGTGGCGCAGAGATTCTCGACGACGAAGTCCGCTATAAGATCGCACGCCTCAAGTGCCTGACTGACGATTGGCTCAACGTGCATCGTACCGCGCACCAACTGGGGATGAGAACGACCGCAACCATGATGTTCGGCGTGGGCGAAAACTATGAAAACCGCGTGAACCATTTCCAACGGCTCTACGAGTTGCAGGAAGAGACCGGCGGGTTCACGGCGTTTATCCCATGGAGCTTTCAGCCGACGAACACCGCTCTGGGAGGACGCCACTGGGACGAAGCCACGGCGGTTGAGTACCTGAAAGTGCTGGCGATTTCCCGGCTCTATCTTTCGAACTTCCTCAATGTGCAATCCAGTTGGGTGACGCAGGGGCTAAAAGTCTGCCAACTGGGCCTGCAATTCGGCGGTAACGACGTGGGCTCGGTGATGCTCGAAGAGAACGTGGTGCGGGCAGCGGGCGTAACCAACTGCACGACCGAAGAAGAGTTGCGGCGAATCATTCGCGACGCCGGGTTCAAGCCAGTCCAGCGCGACACGCTCTACCGGACATATTTCCTCAACTGAGAGTTCGAACGGAGTACAATTCCTCCTAAATCCTTGGCTTGCTGAGGTTGAGGATGAAGTTTGCGTTCACGTTTGCCTATTGCGCCCTGCTTGCCACCGTGGCGGCGCAAACCTCTACAACCCTGCCCCCAAAGAATCCGAGAACTGTACGATCCTAGCTCGAAGCTGCTCGCCGCAAGCGTCGTGATCTCTACAAGGAAGATAGTACTGACCAGCGTGGGCACTTTACGATCCACGGGCTGAATCCTGGTCACTACACGGTGCTGGCGTTCGAAGATTTGGAAGAGGACTACCATGAACCGGACTTCCTCAAATCGTACGAAGGCCGTGGGCAAAGCGTAGAGATAAAAGAGGGAGAACAAAAGACCGTTCAGCTGAAAATCATTCCCTCCACCGACGATCAACCGTAAGCTACCAGGTACAACTCGTCTCGCTTTGGGTCATCTGAAGCACACGATGCTTCAGGTACAATGGAGGTTTCAGATAGGCTTGCTGTGAGCCACTGAAGAACTCCGACTCGAACTGCATGCTCTTTCCCTGTCAACTGTCAGCCGTCTTCGTCGCCCCGAAGGGGATTGGGCAGTATATCCGCCAGCATTTTCTCGATAAGACTTTCCAGGGTCTTTATCACGCTAACGCTTTTGACACGGCGTTACTGATCCCTTATTTCATCGTGCTCATCCTGCTGGCTTCGTATGGCGCACATCGCTACGTCCTGGTTTATCTCTATTACAAGAACAAAAAGAACCGTACTACTGAACCGTCTGCACATTTTCCGGAGGTGCCGCGACTCACGATTCAGCTGCCCATCTTCAATGAGCAATTCGTGGTCGAACGACTGCTGGACGCCATTTGCCGCCTGGACTATCCCCTGGAGAAACTCGACATTCAGGTGCTCGACGATTCGACGGACGAGACCGTCGCCGTGGCACGCGGGCTGGTCCATCACTATGCCGCCAAGGGATTCCCCGTCAGCTACCATCATCGATCCAATCGCGAGGGATTCAAAGCAGGGGCGCTGTCGGAAGGTCTGAAGACCGCCAAAGGCGAGTTCATCGCGATTTTCGACGCCGATTTCGTTCCGCCTGAAGATTTCCTGTTCCGCACCATTCACCACTTCACCGATCCCAAGATCGCGATGGTGCAAACCCGTTGGACCCACATTAATCGTAATTATTCGTTTCTGACTGAGGTAGAAGCCATTTTGCTGGACGGGCATTTCGTGCTCGAGCACTCCGGCCGGGCCCGCAGCAACGTTTTTTTTAACTTCAATGGAACTGCCGGTGTCTGGCGGCGGAGCGCGATTGAGGACGCCGGCGGCTGGCAGCACGACACCCTCACCGAGGACACCGATCTCTCGTACCGAGCCCAACTCAAAGGCTGGAAATTTATTTATCTGCAGGATGTGGAATGCCCGGCAGAACTACCGGTGGAAATGACCGCCTTCAAGACGCAGCAAGCTCGCTGGGCCAAAGGGCTGATCCAGACCAGCAAAAAGATTCTGCCCCAGGTGCTTAAGAGCGATCAGAGATTCCACGTGAAGCTCGAAGCCTGGTATCACCTGACCGCAAATCTCAGCTATCCGCTGATGATTGTGCTCTCGGTATTGCTGCTGCCCGCCATGATCATTCGCTTCTACCAGGGCTGGTTTCAAATGATGTATATCGACTTGCCGCTATTCATGGCGTCGACCTTTTCGATCTCGAGTTTTTATCTGGTCTCGCAGCGAGAGTTGTTCCCCGGCAAGTGGTTTCGCGCCCTGCTTTATCTTCCCTTTCTGATGGCTCTAGGAATCGGCCTCACCGTCACCAACACCCGAGCTGTGCTGGAAGCGCTGCTGGGAAAGCAATCCGAGTTCACCCGCACTCCGAAATATCACGTCGAATCCAAAAAGGACAAAGTACGCACCAACAACTATCGCCGCGGTCTTGGCTGGGTGCCATGGGTAGAATTGCTGATCGGCTGCTATTTCGCCATCACCGTCTACTACGCAATAGACAACGAAAACTACATCACGGTGCCGTTTCTGATTTTGTTCGTGCTGGGCTATTGGTACACGGGATTAATGTCTCTGCTGCAGGGCCGATTTGCGGGCATCTCGCTGAGTGCGGAGACCCATACCAAACCGTTTCCGGTGGGCGTTTGAAGTCAATTCGAAAGCTTCAAGGAACCTTAATGCGCAAGATCTTCGTCTTCACAACTATTCTCGAAATTTTATTTCTCACGCAACTCGGGTCGGCCCTCGATCGCCAGCCCAATGATGACTACCGCGCCCGGCGTCAGGCCCTGGCTAGCAAGACCAACGGAGGCGTTGTCTTACTGTTCGCTCCCACCGAAGCTGAGGGGCCGAACGCAGTCTATGGGTATCGTCCCGACCGCGACTTCTTTTATCTTTCCGGTTGGACCCAACCCGGGGCAGCACTGCTCATTGCGCCGGCAATGGAAGCCAAAGGCCAAGACCCCGCGCGTTCCTATACGGAGATTCTCTTCCTTCCCGCGCACAACTACGCAGAAGAAAAATGGACTGGACCCAAGCTCGGCCCGGAGAATCCTCAGGCCGCCAGCATCACCGGATTCGACCACGTCGAAGTGCTTGACAGCATGCGCGACGAACTGGTCCGCGTCCTTCCCCAACCCAGGGCCACCGTTTACACCGATGTCCCTGCGCCCAGCGAGAAATCGAACTCTAAAACGCCAATGGAATGGTTGAGCCGTGCCAACGCATTTCCTTTGGGACTCGCTCAGCAGGATGTTCGCCCGCTACTGGCTTCGCTACGAACATACAAGGATGCGGGAGAGATGGATCTCATCCGCAAAGCTGTTAACGCCTCAATCGCGGCCCATCTGGCAGCCATGCATACCATGAAACCGGGCATTAGCGAGCGCGAGATCTCCGCCCTGATGCAGTACGAATGGGGCAAGCGCGGCTGCGAACGTCCGGCCTATATTCCGATCGTCGGTTCAGGATTTAACTCGACCGTGCTCCACTATTCCGACGATTCGGGAGTGATTCAGTCAGGAGACGTCGTCGTGATCGATGCCGCCGGCGAATGCTCCCTCTACGCGTCCGACATCACTCGCACCCTGCCGGCCACTGGAAAGTTCACCGCGCGTCAGCGGGAGATTTACGACATCGTCCTGGGAGCGCAGCGCGCGGCCATAGCCGCATTCCAATCGGGGAAGTCTCATCTGCGCCGCGATCAGCCCAACTCCATCCACAACGTGGCATACGACTACATCAATACGCATGGCAAAGACCTGCATGGCGAACCTCTAGGGAAGTATTTCATCCACGGCCTCGGCCACTACGTCGGCCTGGATGTCCACGACTCCGGCGACTACGACGTTCCGCTTGCGCCGGGCATGGTCTTCACCATCGAACCCGGCATTTATATTCCAGAAGAAAAGCTGGGAGTGCGAATCGAAGACATGTATTACGTCGACGCCAGCGGCAAGCTGGTCGAACTGACCGCGGCACTGCCCCACACCGCCGACGAAGTGGAACACGCCATGGCTGCCAGATGATATCGGCACACGCCCCTTCATTTTGATATCCTAGGGCATTGTGCGGATGATGTGGTTATTTCTGATTCTCGCCTGCAGCGGCGGAGCCGTGCTGTGGGCGGGCATAGCAGCTTATCTTCGTGTGCGACGCCACATGAAGATTACGGCCGAGTTAAGAAAAAGTGGCGTCCACCGTGAAGTGGATAGCCTCTAGCACGAGCTTTCCTCTCGCAGCAGATCGGAGAACCGCAGCCATGGCCAAACCAGCAACTGCAACCATCGGAACTCAAGATCGCGTTCTCGACGCCGCAAGCCAGGTCGCAATCGCGATTGCCGCCAGCCTGTTTGTGGCTCTGTGCGCCCGCATCTCGGTACCTTTACCCTTCACTCCCGTTCCTTTGACCCTGCAGAACTTCGGCGTTCTGCTCGTGGGACTTGCGCTCGGCCCCCGTCGCGCCTTCGCTGCACTCCTTCTTTACCTCGCGGAAGGCCTCATGGGCATGCCGGTCTTCAGTCCGACGGGCCCCGGTGGCGTGGCTCAACTACTAGGTCCCACCGGCGGCTTTCTGCTGGCCTATCCTTTCGTCGCCGGCATAGCCGGTTGGGTTTTCGACGGAAAGTCCGAAGCAAAGAAAAAGAGTTTCGCGCACGCGATCCTGGCCTGTGTTCTGGCCGAGATTTATCTGTTTGCCGGCGGCCTCTCCTGGTTAGCCATCCTCACTCATTCTTTCGCGCAAGCAATTCGCTTCGGCCTTTACTGGTTCATCTTCGCTGAGGTCATCAAGATTATGTCCGCCGCCGCTCTGGCCAGCGGCTGGCAGCGTTTCCCCAAGGTTCAATCATGACTCCAATCAGCGTCACTTCCGAACACTCGCCTACTCCGATCACCGAAGGCAAACGCGAAATCACCGTCGCCCACAGTCCCGACTCCGACGATGCCTTCATGTTTTACGGGCTGGCCACCAACAAGGTTCGCGTCCCCGGCCTGCGCTTTACCCACACGCTTTGCGACATCGAAACCCTGAATCGCAAGGCGATGGAAGGCGTCTACGATGTCACCGCGATTTCCTTTCACGCCTATCCTTACATTCAAGATCACTACGCCCTGCTCCCCAGCGGCGGCAGCGTGGGCGAAGGCTACGGCCCGATGATCGTCGCCCCGCGCGCATACTCGGTCAGCGACATCAAGCACAAGCGCATCGCTGTTCCGGGAACGTTAACCACGGCGTACTTGGTGCTCAAACTCTTCGCCCCCGGAATCGAAACCGACGTCGTCCCCTTCGACCAGATCATTCCGCAAGTGCTCGGAGGCAAGCAGGAAGCCGGTCTCCTTATTCACGAAGGCCAGTTGACTTACGATAAGTCCGGCCTCCATCGCATCGTCGATCTCGGCAAGTGGTGGCAGAAAGTCACGGGGTTACCATTGCCCTTGGGCGGGAATGCTATTCGCCGCAGTCTCGGACCAGAACTGATGTCCAGCGTCGCTACTGCGTTACGCGAGAGCATTCAGTACGCGCTCGATCACCGCGAAGAGGCGCTGGCTTATGCCATGCAGTTCGCCCGCGACCTCGACTCCCAACTCGCGGACAAATTCGTCGGCATGTACGTGAACGAGCGCACTCTCGACTACGGCCCCGATGGCCGGGAAGCCGTGCGCCGTCTGCTTGACATGGGCCACGCGGCGGGAATCATCCCGCAGGAATCCCGAGTGGATTTCGCCGCGTAAGCTCAGAGTGTCCCCAAGGGAAGGGCACGGCTTCAGCCCTGCCAGGCCATCCGCTTAGGGACGGATGGTCTGCGCGCATGATCATGTGGCCCGCTCGATGGCGAGAGGACATGCTCGCTATCAGCGATCCGAACCACTATCCAACCAAAGACGCTCGTTCCAACAACTTCACCAGACTGTAGAGGGTCTGATTGACCGGCGTGGGGACGCCCATCTCAGCTCCCCTTCGAACCAGAAAGCCGTTCAGGGAATCAATTTCGGTCGGCTTTCCGCGAGCAATATCCTGCGCAGTGGAAGACAGGGCTTCCGGCATGGCCTCGCTGCCGAGCTTCAGGGCAGCCGCGATCATCGTATCCGCGGACAAAGGAACTCCAGCAGCCTTGCCCACCGCTACAGCCTCAACGACTACACGCTTGATGACGTCAATCGAGCCGGCATCGCTGGCGATGCGCCCATACTTCATGCGCGCCAGCGCTGATATCGCGTTGTAGGCACAATTCATGATGAGTTTTTCCCATAGATCGACCGCAATGTTTTTGGAAATGCGACAAGGAATGCCAGCCCTCGTGAACGTCGCCGCTACCTCATCGAGCTCCGATCGACTTGTATCATCCTTCGGCAAGGGATTTCCCGATAGATGTCCCGATGAATTGCCAACGATGAGATCGCCGCGGCCCGAGTGCTTGACCTGCCCCACTCCGGTCATCGCAACCGCGATATAAACCACCGCTGGAATCACTTGGATACCCGCCGCGAAATCGATTCGCTCCGCATTGTCCACGCCATTCTGCAGAGAAACCACGACCGTGTCGGGTGCGAGATGTTCCGCCAGCAATTTCGCAGCGTCTTCCGTATCCACGGTCTTCACCGAGAAAAGGACAAGCCGCGCATCGCGCACATCCTTTAACTCGGTCGACGCGGAAACCGAAATCCGTTCCTTGAAATTAATGCTGTCGATAAGAAGCCCGTCACGATTGATTGCTTCGACATGGGCCGCGCGCGCAATAAGCTTCACCGCAGCCCCAGCGCGTGCCAGCATTCCACCGAAATAACTTCCCACAGCACCCGCACCGACCACGGCAATCCGCGGCCACGGTTTTCCCTTCATGCTGCCTCCCAGCCAAACTATTCCAGAGTCAGTGGATTGCACTACGCGAGTGACAGCTCAAGCCAAAAGCTAAGAGCCAGAAGCTAGAAGCTTTCCTTAAACGAAAACACCGGATCAATATCCACCGGCACATCGACTGCCGACTTCAGCGAAGACCGCAACTCCCCTGGCATCGCCCCATATTTCTGGAACCAGTTCTCGGCACGCGCCCGGTCACCGGTCGCTTCGATCTGCAACAACTCTTTCGCCAGATCTCTTATGGCGCCCGGCATCCGCCCATAGTCGATCGTGTATCGGCTCGAGGTTTCGCGAGCGATTGCCCCATGCTCGACGAGGTAGTTGAACTCCATCATTTCCGCCTGTCCGTGAGCCTCGGCGACGCCAAAGCGCACCGTGCGAAAAATACCCGCGACATAAGACGCGTAATATTCCTCCAGCTTGTCCTTGGGCAGAACGTCGTGGTCGACTAACCATTTCAACCCAAACATCCCAACCACGTCCGCCTTGGCTTCCTCAAGAGCGCTGAAGATTGGTCCGATGGATTCGCGAATGTCCACCTTGCCCGCTGGTGTACGTGCGAACGCCGGTCCCAGACCGTGCGCCATCTCATGCATGATCGTGCCCAGAAGGTAACCTTCGCCGGATGCCTGAGCCGCCTGCGACGGCAACATGACAATCTGTGCCACCGGCAGAACCACGTAATTCACACGCGCATCCATGAAGTTCTTGAAGAAGAGCTTCTTGCTTCCCTTCTGCTCATGCACGCGAGGATCGTTGGGCAGATTGTCAGCGACCGCTTGATAACCGTGTGTCAGATCGCCTGCCCGGAATGGAGTGTCCATCACTTCCATTGGAGTCTCCAGGCCATGCTTGGAAGGCCGATCCTCGGGCGCGAGTGGAAGCGCATCCTGAATATCCGCCACATACTTTCGGAACATTTCGAGTTTGGCACTCTCTTCCCCGTTGCGAATCATCACCGCTGCGCCGTAAGTGGCTTTAACTCCCAGCAGGCCGTCGTCATAGGTCTCGTCAGGAGCAAACGCCACATCAAACTTGGGATTCTTCAAATCCAGCCAGGCCAGGTTGCTCTTGAAATAATCGTCGGTCAGTAGTGCGTCGGCGCGCAGACGGAGGAAATTCGCGAAAGCCGGATCATCGCTCAAGTCGGCTGCCTCACGCAGGTCCTTCGCCGCAGGCTCGAGAAATGAACGGTAGGCGATGTGGTACGGTAGGCCTTGAAGCTGATCACCGTTCCAGCGCACCACGGTGAACGAACTGTAAATCTCTTCCTTCTTTTCCGGATGAGCTTTCACGTACTGCTCGATCTGTTCACGTGTCAGATTTTGTGGATAAAATCCTCGTCCAGGCGGCGCCGGAGTCGTGCCAACGAAAGGTTTGTTATCGTCGAGAAGATCGAATCGCGATGCGTTGATCCAGAGGTAGCGGCGCAGCGCTTCATCCTGCGGATTCTTGCTTGCCGCGAGCGACTCGTACAGCGTCAATCCGTCAGGATCGATCTGTCGCCAGTAGATCTCCTCGAGACAACGCGAAGCGTCCACCAACTTCTTTACCAGCTTCCGCTCGCGATCGGTCAGAGCGGCGGGGTGGAACGGCATTTCTACGCGGCGGAACCTGGCGAGCCGCTGATCGAGGTCAGGAACAACTTGCGCGCTGGTTGACAGTGGTCCTTTCGCAGCGGGAGCCGTCATCGGGAGATGGCCTTTCTGGGCTGAAATAGTAGCGGGAAGGACAAGAAGAGCGAACAGCAGTGAAACCCAGGCCCCGAGTGTTGTGAACATGAATGCATTTATTTTAACAGAGCATCGCGTAGTTAATCGTTTTACATCTCGCGCAACAACACTAACATCGCTATCATGTTGAGTAATGTCCCAGAAATCTAATTCCGGCCAGCAGACGTTGCTCATCGATGCCGATGACACGCTTTGGGAAAACAACATTTATTTCGAGCGCGCGATTGCGAATTTCATTTCGTTTCTGAATCATCGCGAGTACTCGCCTGAACAGGTGCGGGAGGTCCTTAACGACGTTGAGCGCGACTGCATTGTCAGCCACGGCTACGGGCTGCACAGCTTCAGTCACGCGCTGGTGCAAACTTTCGAACGGCTGGCAGTCGAGCCACTCACGCCCGCGCTGCATGAAACGATCAGCGGATTCGCCCACACCATCGCCGAGCACCCGGTTGAGATTCTGCATGGTGTTCCGGAGACGCTTCAGTACTTGTCCGAACGCCATCATCTGATGCTGCTGACCAAGGGCGCGATCACCGAACAGTCCGGCAAGGTCGAGCGATCTGGCCTGAAGGATTATTTTTCCGTGGTAGAGATTGTTGCCGAGAAGGACGTGTCCACCTATCGCACGATCGTATCGAAGTACGATCTGCCCAGCGATTCCACATGGATGGTAGGAAACAGCCCCAAGTCCGACGTTAATCCAGCCCTGGCAGCCGGACTCAACGCCGTCTTCGTCCCCCACGGCAGCACCTGGATTCTTGAGCACGAAGAAATCGCGCCGGCCCTGCCACCGACTCGGCTGCTCATCGTCGAGACCTTCGCAGCATTAAAAGAACACTTCTGAACTATTTGCCCGCAGGAACCGCGCAGAATTTGTCGAACGCTTTCGTCAGCTCGGCCGCGATATCCACTGCTTCCCGATGTTCAATATCGCTACGCTGGATCATATGAATCAGCTTTCCGTCGCGAAGCAACGCGATCGAGGGCGACGACGGAGGATATCCCGTAAAGTAGCTGCGAGCCCGGTCGGTGGCTTCTTTGTCTTGTCCAGCGAACACGGAGAACATCTTCTCGGGGCGCGCAGAATTCTGCAACGCAATCCGAACAGCAGGACGCATGCGGCCGGCGGCGCATCCGCAGATGGAATTCACCACTACCATAGTCGTCCCAGCTTGGCTGGCAATGGCACGATCCACTTCTTCAGCACTTCGCAGTTCTTGAACTCCCACTCGGGTTAGCTCTTCACGCATAGGAATAACCATAATCTCTGGGTACATTTTTTCTCCTTGAGAGGTTTCTAATAGCCTAACAGAAGACTCCTCCCACTGCCGAGATAGAGCCTCTGCATCCGGCGCACGAACGTAATACTGCCGGCCTAAAACCTTTTTTTATTCGTATATAGTGGAAGGTAACCGGCGATGGTCATCACTGAAAACGTTGCGCTGGCCCCGCTCACCACTCTCAAAGTCGGTGGCTCCGCCCGGTATTTCATTGAGGCGACGAACCCTGCCGAAGTTTCCCAGGCGGTCGAATTCTCGAAATCCGCTAATCTTCCGTTGTTTATTCTCGGCGGAGGCAGCAACCTGGTCATCTCTGACGCCGGCTGGCCCGGCCTCGTGCTCAAGGTCGGAATCACCGGGATCAATCATCGACACGGTCACGACGAAGTCATATTCGAAGCTGGCGCGGGCGAAGACTGGGATAAATTCGTGGGCATGGTTGTGGCTCACAATATTGCCGGCATCGAATGCCTGAGCGGCATCCCCGGCTCTGTTGGAGCTTCCCCGGTGCAGAACATTGGGGCTTACGGGCAGGAGGTTGCGAATACGATTGAGTCGGTGGTTGCGCTGGATCTTCGAGATGGCGAAGTGCACGAACTCAGCAACGAGGAGTGTGGCTTCAGCTATCGCACCAGCATCTTCAACACTACCGAGCGGGGACGATACATCATCTTGCAGGTGAATTATTCGTTGAACCATGGCGCCGACGCGTACATCGCGTATGCTGACCTCAAGAAATACTTTGCGGGATGGAGTAAGAAGCCAGCCCTGGCCAACGTTCGAGACGCGGTAAGAAAAATCAGAGCCGGGAAAGGCATGCTTATTACCGCCGGCGACGATGACTGCCGTAGCGCCGGGTCTTTCTTCAAGAATCCAATTCTTTCGGCGGACCAGTATCAAGCGCTAACCGCGCGAGCCGACGCCAAGAATCTGCAAATTCCCAGTTATCCGGCCCTCGACGCGCAAAAGAAAGTTTCAGCCGCCTGGCTGGTTGAGCACTCCGGTTTCAGCCGAGGATACGGCAGCGGCCCCGTCGGCATTTCCCGCAAGCACGCGCTGGCGATCGTGAATCGCGGGAACGCGACAGCGGCGGATATTGTGGCTTTCAAGGAGGATATTCAGCAGCGCGTGGAAGAAATATGGGGCATCCTTTTGGAGCCGGAGCCAGTCTTCGTAGGATTCTAGATTTTATGTGAGACGCGAGCGTCCTCGCCCGTGCTTCCTCGCAAGAACATCGGCAACCGCCACCCCAGATCGCGCCCTTTTTTGGTATTTCCCCTACATCGGGAGGGTGAGCTTTCCGGCCCCGGCGGCGGCCGCCTCGCTTTACTCAACGGCAATTCTTGCCGCCTCTTTAAAGATTCCCACGAACATCTGGCGAGTCAGCTTTCCGGTTTGGGTGTTCTGATTTGAGGGATGGTAGGAGGCCAGTAAGGTCTTTCCGTCCGCCATTTTGTACTTGGCCCCGTGCTTGAAAATGTAGTCTTTCCGGCTCGTGAGATGGCCTTGCCGTTTGAGGTAGTTGCGATAGGCATCGAAGCCAATCCGGCCAAGCGCGACCATGACCCTCACATTCTTGAGGCCCTCCATTTCGCGATCCAGATATGGAGCGCAGTTCGACAGCTCCTGCGGAAGCGGCTTGTTATCGGGCGGAGCGCAGCGTACCGCTGCCGTGATGTAGAGGCCTTTCAGCTTAAGGCCATCCTCGCGATCGGTCGCGTTGGGCTGGTTGGCAAAGCCGGTTTCATACAAAACCGGGAACATGAATTTTCCCGACGCATCTCCGGTGAAGGGCCGGCCGGTGCGGTTGGATCCGTGCGCTCCGGGAGCCAAGCCCAGGACAAGGACGCGCGCATCGGGATCGCCGAACCCGGGTACAGGCTTGCCCCAGTACTCGCAATCGCGATAGGCGCGACGCCTCTCGCGAGCAATCCTTTCGCGATACTCCACGAGGCGCGGACAACGGGTGCAGGCAACGATCTCGGTGTTAAG